>Ga0105107_10001028_pt1 | contig 18154 bp, 16 predicted proteins | sample PPLLaktember2015_6_FD_79335 | JGI IMG/M metagenome (GOLD analysis project Ga0105107, IMG submission 79335) | Freshwater sediment microbial communities from Prairie Pothole Lake near Jamestown, North Dakota, USA - PPLs Lake P8 Core (1) Depth... | ecosystem: Environmental > Aquatic > Freshwater >...
GCAGGTCGTGGCGTTCGCGCAGGACGGCATCGTGCGGGAGCCGGGCGCCGCGGCGCTGATGGGCGAAGCGATGCGCCTGGGTGCCGACGTGGTGGGGGGCATCCCGTGGATCGAAGCCACGGAGTCCGACCAGGCCGAGCACGTCCGGTATTGCTTCGATCTCGCGCGCGAGTTCGACAAGGACGTGTCGATGCTGCTCGACGATGCAGGCGACGCGCGCCTGCGGACGCTCGAGTTGATGGCCCGCGCGGCCGTCGCGAGAGGCTGGGAGGGTCGTGCGCTCGCGCACCACTGTCGGGCGATGGCGCTCTACGATGAGGCGTACTTCCGGGAGCTGGTCCCGCTGCTGAAGCGCGCACGGGTGCCGGTGGTGAGCGATCCGCACACGGGGCCGCTGCATGCCCGAGTGCGCGAGCTGCTTGCGGCGGGCGTCACCGTCTGCCTCGGGCAGGACGACATTTCCGACGCCTATTATCCGTTCGGCCGCAACAACATGCTCGAGGTGGCGTTCCTGGCATCGCACTTGCTGTGGATGACCGGGGGGGCGGACATCGAGCGGCTGTTCGACATGGTCACCACCGACGCGGCAAAGGCGATGAACGTCGGCGATTTCGGTCTCGCGGTCGGCAAGCCGGCGCATCTCGTCGTGCTCGACGCGCCGGACGTGATCGAGGCGTTGCGCTGGCACGCGCCGCCCGCGCATGTGATCAGCCACGGGCGACTCCTCGATGCCGCTGCACTGCGGCGCCAGGCGGGGCTGCCGACGTGAAGCCCGCGCCGTTCCGGTACGTCGCCGCCGAGTCGCTCGAGCACGCGCTCGCGGTGAAGGCGGAGCAGGGCGACGACGCGAAGTTTCTCGCCGGCGGCCAAAGCCTGGTGCCGGCGATGAACTTCCGCCTAGCGCAGCCGGCGATGCTGATCGACCTCAATGGGCTGCGCGATCTGGATTTCGTGCGCGCCGACGGCCCGCTGCGCATCGGGGCGCTCGCGCGGCATCGCAGGATCGAGCGCGACGCCCTCGTCGCGCAGCACGCGCCGCTGCTGCACGAGGCCGCGCCGCACGTCGCGCACCCGCAGATCCGCAACCGCGGCACGCTCTGCGGTAACCTCGCGCACGCCGATCCCGCGTCCGAGTTCCCCGCCGTCGTGCTCGCGCTCGGCGGGCGGCTGCGTGCGCAGTCGGCGCGCGGTGAGCGCTGGATCCCGGCGGACACATTCTTCAAAAGCGTCTTCACGACCGCGCTCGCACCCGACGAGATGCTCGTCGAGATCGAGCTGCCGGCGCTGAGGCCGCGCACCGGCACGTGCTTCCTCGAGGTCGCGCGGCGGCGTGGCGACTACGCGCTCGTGGGCGTCGCCGCGGTCGTCGAACTCGACCCGGCCGGCAGGGTCGCAGCGGCGCGCGTCGCGCTGTGCAACGCCGGGGAGACGCCGACCCTCGTCACCGTGAATGATATCGATGCCGCTCCGGAGCAGGTGCGCCGGGCCATCGACCCGCCGGCCAACGTGCATGCCACGGCGGCCTTCAGGCGCCACCTCGGCGGGGTTCTGACCCGGCGTGCGCTTCAGACCGCCGTCGCGCGTGCGGGCGCGGCGTCATGAACGTCGAACTCGTGCGCGTGGCAACGACGGTGAACGGCACGCGCCACGAGCGCGAGGTCGAGCCGCGCTTGCTCCTCGCGGACTTCATCCGGCACGAGCTCGGCCTCACCGGCACGCACGTCGGCTGCGAGCACGGCGTGTGCGGCGCGTGCACGATCCTGGTGGACGGTGTGCCGATGCGCGCCTGCCTGATGTTCGCGGTGCAGGCGAACGGCCGCGCGCTCGAGACCGTCGAAGGCCTCGCGCCGGAGCGCGACCGGCTGCATCCGCTCCAGGAGGCGTTCCGCGACGCCCACGGACTGCAATGCGGGTTCTGCACGCCGGGCATCCTCATGACCATGAAGGCGTTCCTCGACGAAAACGCGAACCCGGGCGAGGCCGAGATCCGCGAGGCCCTGTCGGGCAATTTGTGCCGCTGCACGGGGTATCAGCACATCGTCGATGCGGTGAAGCTCGCCGCGGAGCGGGCCCGATGACCACTCGCCAGTTCGGCGCATCGGTCAAGCGCAACGAGGACGCCCGCCTGCTCGCCGGCCGCGCGCAGTTCGTCGACGACGTGAAGCTGCCCGGCATCCTGCACGCGGCGTTCGTGCGCAGCCCGCACGCGCATGCGCGAATTGTCGCGATCGACGTCACGGCGGCGCTCGCCCGCGACGGCGTCGTCGCCGTCTACACGGCCGAGGATCTCGGCGACTACTGGCGCCCCGGGCCGGTCATCGTGCCGCCTCCGCCGGTCGAAGGCGCGCTCTTCAACGAACGCACGCAGGTCCCGCTAGCGAAAGGCAAGGCACGGCACGTCGGCGAACCGGTCGCGCTCGTGATCGCGACCAGCCGTTATATCGCGGAGGACGCAGCCGCGGATGTGACGGTCGAATGGGATCCGCTGCCCGTCGCAGGCGATCTCGAGCCGGCGGCCGCGCCTGGCGCGCCGCGCGTGCACGAGGACCTGCCCGACAACGTCGCCGCACGCGTCCGGCAGTCGAAGGGCGACTACGCCGCGGCAGCGACGCGCGCACATCGGACCGTGAAGCGCCGCTTCGCCTACGACCACGGGTGCGCGCAGCCGATGGAGACGCGCGGCGTCGTCGCGCAATGGGATGCGGGCGCCGAGCGGCTCACCGTGTGGGACACGACCCAGGCGCCGATCGCCATCCGCAACGGGCTCGCTGCGATGCTCGGGCTTTCCGAGCGCCAGGTACGCGTCGTCGCGCCGTTCATCGGCGGCGGCTTCGGGCCGAAGATCATGCTGTTCTACCCGGACGAAGTGCTGATCCCGTGGGCGGCGCTGAAGCTCGGCCGGCCGGTGAAGTGGATCGAGGACCGCGCCGAGCACTTCTTCGCCACGACCCATGAGCGCGGGCAGATACACGACGCGGAGATCGTGCTCGACCGCGACGGCCGGATTCTCGGCGTGAAGGACGTGTTCCTGCACGACACCGGCGCGTACGACCCGTACGGCCTGACCGTGCCGATCAACAGCCAGTGCACGCTGCTCGGGCCATACGTCATCCCGAACTACGACAGCACGTTCACCGCGGTCTTCACGAACAAGCCGATCGTCACGCCGTACCGCGGCGCCGGCCGCCAGCACGGCGTGTTCGTGATCGAGCGGCTGCTCGATATCGCCGCGCGTGAGCTTGACATCGATCGCGCGGAGATCCGGCGGCGCAATCTCATCCCGCCCGACGCGTTTCCTTACGACAACCAGATCATCTACCAGGACTTCACGCGGCTCGGCTACGACAGCGGCGACTACGCGCCGATGCTCGCGAAAGCGCTCGACATGATCGGCTACGAGCGGTTCCTGCGCGAGGAGCAACCGCGGTTGCGCGCGCAGGGCAAGCGCGTGGGCATCGGCGTCGTGTGCTACGTCGAGGGCACCGGCATCGGGCCCTACGAGGGCGCGAAGGTGCAGGTGCAGACGAGCGGCACGGTGAGCCTGCTCACCGGCATCGGCACGCAGGGGCAGGGGCACTTCACGAGCTTCGCCCAGATCGTCGCCGACCAGGTGGGGGTCGCCGTGTCCGACGTCGAGGTGATCACCGGCGATACCGACCAGTTCTACTGGGGCGCCGGCACCTTCGCGAGCCGCGGCGCGGTGGTCGCGGGCAATGCCGTGAACGAGGCAGCGCTCGCGGTGCGGAAGAAGATCCTCCGGGTCGCGTCCGAGCACTTCGAGTGCGCGGAAGCCGACCTCGTGATCGAGGACGGCGCGGTGTCGATCGCCGGCGTGCCGGGACGCCGAATCAAGCTCGGCGAGCTCGCCGTGCAGGCGAACCCCATGCGCGGCGCGGTTGCGCCCGGCACCGAGCCCGGCCTCGAGGCGACGCGCTACTTCGGGCCCGAGAGCGGCGCGACCGCAGCCGGCGTGCACGCGATGATCGTCGAGGTCGACCCGGAGACGATGATCCCGTCGATTCAGAAGTATGTCGTGGTGCACGACTGCGGCACCGTGATCAACCCGATGATCGTCGCGGGCCAGGTGCTCGGCGGTGTCGCGCAGGGGATCGGCAACGCGTTCTACGAGCAGCTCGCGTTCGACGCGGAAGGGCAGCTCCTCAATGCAACGCTCGCCGACTATCTGCTGCCGACGGCGCTCGACGTGCCGCGCATCGAGTTGGGTCACACGGTCACGCCGTCGCCGCTCAACCCGCTCGGCATCAAGGGCGTGGGTGAGGCGGGCGCGATCCCGGTCGGGCCACTGTTCGCCCAGGCGCTCGAGGACGCGCTCGAGCTGCCCGCGAAGGGCAGGGAGTTGAATGAGATTCCGCTGAGTCCCTGCCGGCTCTGGGAACTGGCGGGGTCGCCGGGATGACGGCAGTCCAGGAGCCGTCGCAAACGTAGCCAACCAAAAAAGGAGCGAAACAGCCATGGCAACAAGCGTCTCGGGCTATCTGCCCAACGACCGGCCGGGAGCGGGACGGCTCGTCCTGCTCGGCCTGCAGCACGTCGTCACGATGTTCCCGGCGACGGTGCTCGTCGCGCTGCTGTGCGGCTTTCACCCAAGCACGGTGCTGCTCGGCGCAGGGGTGTCGACCATCGTCGCGCTAGTCCTCTCGAAGCGCGGCATCGGGATGTTCATCCCGCTCTTCTACGGGTCGAGCTTCAGCTACATCGCGGCGTACCTCGGCGTCGCGCAAGCGATGGGACACAAGGTGCAGTTCGGCGTGCCCGCGCCCGACGAGGTGATCTCGCTCATGCAGGCGGGCATCATCTGCACCGGCTTCCTGAACGTGATCGTCGGGTTCGTGATCAAGAAGCTCGGCAAGGCGAAGCTCGACCGCGTCCTGCCGCCGGTGGTCACCGGCTCGGTCGCGTGCGTGATCGGCTTCGGCCTCGCGAAGGCCGCGCTCGACATGTCGCTCACGGTCGTGCCCGGCTACTGGGGCATCGCGCTCGTCACGCTGATCGCCACCGTCGCGTTCTCCTACCTGCTGCAGGGCAAGGGCTTCATCGGCATGCTCCCAATCCTGCTCGGCGCGATCGTCGGCTACGTGCTCACGCTCGTCGTCGCCCCCGATCAGATCAGCTTCGCGAGGGTCGCCGCGGCGCCGCTCGTCTCCGCGCCGCACGTCACGCTGCCGAGCTTCTCCGGCCCGCTGCTCGCGACGGCGATCTTCTCGATCAGCATCATGGCGCTCGCAACGATCCCCGAATCGACCGCGCACCTGTACCAGATGAGCCTATACGTCGACCGGCTCGCGGAGGAGCAGGGGCGGCCGAAGTACCACCTCGACCGGCACGTCGGGTTCAACCTGATCCTCGACGGCATCGGCGACGTGCTGCACGGCCTGTTCGGCGCCACCGCGGGCACCAACTACGGCGAGAACAACTCGCTGATGGCGATCACCCGGAACTACTCCGGGCCGGCGCTGCTGGCCGCCGGCGTGATCTGCATCCTGCTCGCGTTCGTGGGCAAGCTGTCGGCGTTCGTCGCGACCATCCCGGTGTTCGTGAGCGGCGGGCTCGCGCTGTATCTCTTCGGCGTGATCGGGATGCAGGGCATCGCGCTCATGCAGGAGGCCAAGGTGAACATGTTCGACCCGCTGCAGCTCGCCGTCGGCGCGACGATCATGGTGATCGGCATCGGCGGCAACATCGGCTACCCGGGCGGCTTTTTGCCGATCGCGATCCCCGGCATCTTCCCGCAAGGCCTTCCCGCGATCGCGACGTCGGCGGTGGTCGGGATCCTGATGTACGTGATCTTCAGCGCGCTGAAGCGCGAGCCGGCGACGCGCGACGCGGCGAGCGTGGCGCCGATGCCGTAACGTCGTCGCAGCTCGAGAGCGGCGGAGGTATCATGCCTCCGCCGTTTCTTCTTTCAGCCGCGTCCATGGAGCTCCGCCAGATCCGCTACGCCCTCGCCGTCGCGCGCGAGCGGAGCTTCACGCGCGCCGCGCAGCGGCTCCATGTCTCGCAGTCGGCGGTAAGCGAGCAGGTGGCGAAGCTCGAGGAGGAAATCGGCTTCGAGATCTTCGCGCGGGTCGGACACTCGATCGAGCTCACGGATGCCGGCCGCACGTTTCTTGGCGAGGCCGAGCGCGTCGCCGGCGAGTTCCAGGGCCTGGCGCGCACCGCCGAGCGGCTGCGCGGGCGGCGCGTCGAGTCGATTGCGCTCGGCATGGGCTCGGGGCTGGCTCAGGTGTTCATCCCGCGGCTCTTCCCCAGCCTGAGCGAGCGCGCACCGGGACTTCGGCTCGATGTCCTCACCGCGCCGACCAAGAGCATCTTCCGCGACCTGCACGAAGGCCGGATCGACCTGGGCATCGCGATCGAGACCGCGCCCGAGCGCGTGCCCGCGGGGCTCGCATCGGAGCGGCTGCTCGAGCTCGACCTGGGACTCGTCGTGCATCCGGAGCACCGTCTCGCGCGCGCGACCGGGCCGGTGGACCTCGGCACGCTGGTCGCCGAGCCGATCGTCATGAGCGAGCTCACGGTGGGCTACGGCGAGGTGGTGATGTCGCTGTTCACCGACCTCGGGATGCACCCGAACATCCTCGCGGTCGCGGACAACATCGAGACCATGAAGACCATCATCCGCCAGGGCCGCGGCTGCGCGATCATGCCCGCGGCCGCCGCGGCCGAGGAAGCCGCGCAAGGCGTGCTGCGCGTGCTCGCCTTCGAGCCGGCCCGCAAGGTCGCGCTCGCGCTTTGCCGCCGGCGGACGCTCGCGTCCGCGCGACGGGAAGCGCATCTCGCGCTGCTCGCCGAGCTTCTGCGCGGCGTGGGCGCCGCGGCGCGATCCGGGACGGCTGCCGATCTCGAGCGCGTGCGCTAAGCGCCGCCGCTCCATAAGAGTGCGCCGTGGGGCGCCCTGCACCAGAGCCGTGCAGCGCGACGACCCCGACGCTCCCGCTGGGGGCGCGCGCTCAAGGCTCGTCCTGCACCTAAGACCCTAGTCCGGAACATGAAAAGCGGCACGCCACCGCGCGTGGCACGTCGCTTGCAGTAGTCGTCCGCGGACCCTTCGGGGCGACTCGGTCAACGGGACAAAGGAACTCAGATGAAAAGGCGGACGTTCGTCAGGAGCATGCTCGCGCTCGCGATGGCGGCGAGCCTCGCCGGCATGTCGCTCGAGGCGGCAGCGCAGGCGAAGACGGTGAAGGTCGGGGTGCTGCACTCGCTCTCCGGCACGATGGCGATCAGCGAGACGGTGCTGAAGGACACGGCGCTGATGGCGTTCGAGGAGATCAACGCCAAGGGCGGCGTGATGGGCTACAAGATCGAGCCGGTGGTGGTCGACCCGGCGTCGAACTGGCCGCTCTTCGCCGAGAAGGCGCGCCAGCTCATCACGCAGGACAAGGTCGCGGCGGTGTTCGGCTGCTGGACCTCGGTGTCGCGCAAGTCCGTGCTCCCGGTGTTCGAGGAGCTGAACGGCCTGCTGTACTACCCGGTCCAGTACGAGGGCGAGGAGCTCTCCAAGAACGTCTTCTATACCGGTGCCGCGCCGAACCAGCAGGCGATCCCGGCGGTGGAGTACCTGATGAGCAAGGAAGGCGGCGGCGCCAAGCGCTGGGTGCTGCTCGGCACCGACTACGTCTATCCGCGCACGACCAACAAGATCCTGCGCGCCTTCCTCAAGTCGAAGGGCGTCGCCGACAAGGACATCGACGAGAAGTACACGCCGTTCGGCCACTCGGACTACCAGACGATCGTCGCCGACATCAAGAAGTTCTCCGCAGGCGGCAAGACCGCAGTGGTCTCGACGATCAACGGCGACTCGAACGTGCCGTTCTACAAGGAGCTGGGCAACCAGGGCCTGAAGGCCACCGACGTGCCGGTCGTGGCGTTCTCGGTCGGCGAAGAGGAGCTGCGCGGCGTCGACACCAAGCCGCTCGTCGGTCACCTCGCGGCGTGGAACTACTTCATGTCGATCAAGGATCCGGTGAACGACGAGTTCAAGAAGAAGTGGGCCGCCTACGCCAAGGCGAAGAAGCTTCCCGGCGCCGACAAGCCGCTCACGAACGATCCGATGGAGGCCACCTACATCGGCATTTACATGTGGAAGCAGGCGGTCGAGAAGGCCAAGTCGTTCGACACCGACAAGGTGATCGCGGCAATGGCCGGCCAGACCTTCAAGGCGCCCTCGGGCATCGTGTCGAAGATGGACGAGAAGAACCACCACCTGCACAAGGCGGTGTTCATCGGCGAAGTCAAGGCCGACGGCCAGTTCAATGTCGTCTGGAAGACGAAGGGCCCGATCAAGGCCCAGCCGTGGAGTCCGTTCATCGCCGGCAACGAGAAGAAGCTCGACCAGCCCATGACGGCGGCAGCCGCGAAGTAACGCGTCCGGAACGGTGCGGGCGGCGATCACCACCGCCCGACCGATGCACCAAACCGATGCGCGCCGGGCTCCATGCCCGGCGCGCTCACATATGCGTACCCTGCTCATCATCCTTCTCGCCGCCGCCGCGCTTCTTGCACGGCCCGCTGTCGCGCTCGACGCCGGCTTGGTCGAGAAACTGGGCCTGGGCGACAGCGACGAAAAGGTCGCGGCGATCAATGCGCTCGCGGCGACCGGCGATCCGCAGGCGGCCGAGCTCCTTGCGGCCCTCGCCGAGGGCGACGTACAAACCGCGGGGAAGCGCGTGCTCGTCGTGAAGGGCGACCAGGCCACCGACGCGGCGACCGGCGAAGCGGTCGCGCCGCTCCCCAAGGATCGCGAAGACGTGGTCGCCAACAACCGGCTGCGCGGCGCGATCGCGTCCGCGCTTGCGGCCCTGAAGCTGGTCGCACCCGACCGCGAGACGCGGCTCGCAGCCGTCAAGGCGCTGGCGGGCGGGGCCGACCCCTCGATCCTGCCCCTCGTGAAGAAAGCGCTTGCGCAGGAGACGGACCCGATCATCAAGCCGCTGCTCGAATGGGTGGCCGCGACGCTCGAGCTCAGCGGCGGTGATCGCGACGCGCGCATTGCGGCGATCCGGACGCTGGGGCTGTCCGGCAGCCCGAGCTCGAAGACGCTGCTCCTCGCGCTCCTCGAGAAGCGCACGGACGGCGGCTTCGCCGAGCCCGACGAGGACGTCCGCATCGAGGCGCAGAAGAGCCTGCGCGCCGTCGAGGACCGGCTCGCGTGGGGCGAGCGCGCGGGGCTCGCGTTCGCCGGCGTCAGCCTCGGCAGCATCCTGCTGCTTGCCGCGCTCGGGCTCGCGATCACCTACGGGCTGATGGGCGTCATCAACATGGCACACGGCGAGCTGATCATGATCGGCGCGTACACGACCTACGTCGTGCAGAACCTGTTTCGCGCCCACGCACCCGGCGCGTTCGACTGGTATCTCCTGTGCGCGGTGCCGGCGGCATTCGCGGTGTCCGCCGCGGTGGGGATGGTGCTCGAGCGCACGGTGATCCGCTTCCTCTACGGGCGGCCGCTCGAGACGCTGCTCGCGACCTGGGGCATCAGCCTGGTCCTCATCCAGGCGGTGCGCACGATCTTCGGCGCGCAGAACGTCCAGGTCGAGAACCCGGTCTGGATGTCGGGCGGCATCCAGATGCTGTCGAACGTCGTGCTGCCGTGGAGCCGCATCGTGATCATCGGCTTCGCGGCCGCGGTGCTGGCCGGAATCTGGTGCCTCCTCACGCGCACACGGCTTGGCCTGTTCGTGCGCGGCGTGACGCAGAACCGCGCGATGGCGTCCTGCGTGGGCGTCCCGACTGCGCGCGTCGACACCTGGGCGTTCGGCGTGGGCTCGGGTCTGGCGGGGCTCGCGGGCTGTGCGCTCTCGCAGATCGGGAACGTCGGGCCCGATCTGGGACAGGCCTACATCGTCGACTCGTTCCTGGTCGTCGTGCTCGGTGGCGTCGGCCAGCTGGCGGGCACGGTGTATGCGGCGCTCGGACTCGGCTTCGCGAACAAGCTCCTCGAATCGTGGTCCGGCGCCGTGCTTGCGAAGATCGCGGTGCTCGTGTTCATCATCGTCTTCATCCAGAAGCGGCCGCAGGGGCTGTTCGCGATGAAGGGCAGAGCGGTGGAAGCATAGAGAGCCATGGGACCACTTTCCTCGGGGATCACCCGGCTCTACGGCCCGCAAGGGTGGATGGCGATCGGCGCATTCGCCGCGGTGGCCTTCGTCGTGTTCCCGGTCCTGGCGCTCGTGGTGCCCGAGTCGAGCCCGTTCCACGTCTCCGCCTACTGGGTGACGCTGATCGGGAAGATCATGTGCTACGCGATTGTGGCGCTGGCGATGGACCTCATCTGGGGCTACGCCGGCATCCTGTCGCTCGGGCACGGCCTGTTCTTCGCGCTCGGCGGCTACGCCTTCGGCATGTACCTGATGCGCCAGATCGGCGCGGACGGCCAGTACCGCATGAACATGCCGGACTTCATGGTGTTCCTCGATTGGAAGGAGTTCCCCTGGCACTGGGCGCTCTCCGACAGCTTCGTCGCGCAGATGCTGCTGGTCGTGCTCGTGCCGGGCCTCCTCGCCTTCGTGTTCGGCTACTTCGCGTTCCGCTCGCGGGTGAAAGGCGTCTACTTCTCGATCATCACCCAGGCGCTCACGTACGCGGCGATGCTGCTCTTCTTCCGCAACAACACCGGCTTCGGCGGCAACAACGGCTTCACCGACTTCAAGCGCATCCTCGGCATCCCGATCACCACCGACGAGACGCGTATCGCGCTCTTCTGCATCACCGGCGCGGTGCTGATCGGGACGCTCTTTCTTCTGCGCTGGGTCGTCACCTCGAAGTTCGGCCGGGTGCTCGCCGCCATTCGCGACGCCGAGCAGCGGGTGATGTTCTGCGGCTACAACACGGTGCACTACAAGCTCGCGGTGTGGACCCTGTCGGCGGTGCTGTGCGGGATCGCGGGCGCGCTCTACGTGCCGCAGGTCGGCATCATCAACCCGAGCGAGATGTCGCCCGCCAACTCGATCGAGATCGCCATCTGGGTCGCGGTCGGCGGGCGGGGCACGCTCACGGGCGCGATCCTCGGCGCCGGGCTCGTGAACGGCGCGAAGAGCGTGTTCACCCAGGCGTTCCCGGAGTACTGGCTCTACGTGCTCGGCTTGCTGTTCGTGCTGGTCACGCTCTTCCTGCCGCAGGGCGTGATGGGGCTGTTTGCCCGGCTGCGGGGGGCGCGCGCGTGAGCTCGGTCGCCGTCCACAGCGCCGAGGGAATCGGCGGCGGCGCCTCCCTCGCCCACATCGCTACGGGCGCACTCGACACCACGCACCGGGTCGTCCTCTACCTGGAGGACATCTCGGTGTCATTCGATGGCTTCAAGGCACTGAACAAGCTCTCGCTCGCCATCGACGCCGGCGAGCTGCGCTGCGTGATCGGGCCGAACGGCGCCGGCAAGACGACCATGATGGACGTCGTCACCGGCAAGACCCGCGCCGACGAGGGCCGCGCGTTCTTCGGCCAGACGATCGACCTCGCCCGGATGTCGGAGGCCGAGATCGCACACGCCGGGATCGGGCGCAAGTTCCAGAAGCCGACCATCTTCGAACGCCACACCGTGTTCGAGAACCTCGAGCTCGCGATGAAGGCCGACAAGCGCGTGCGGCGGACGCTCTTCGCGAAGCTCTCATCCGAGGACCGCGACCGCATCGCCGCGATGCTGCGGCAGATCCGCCTCGAGGCGGCTGCCGACCGCGTGGCGGGCGAGCTGTCGCACGGCCAGAAGCAATGGCTCGAGATCGGGATGCTGCTCATGCAGGAGCCGAAGCTGCTGCTCCTCGACGAGCCGGTAGCCGGCATGAGCGACGAGGAGACCGAGCGCACCGCGGAGCTGTTCCTGTCGCTCGCCGGGCAGCATTCGCTGGTGGTGGTCGAGCACGACATGGCGTTCATCGGGAAGATCGCGCGCAAGGTCACCGTGCTGCACGAGGGCGCGGTGCTCGCCGAAGGGCCGCTCGATCAGGTGCAGAACGACCCACGGGTCGTCGAGGTCTACCTGGGGCGATAGGCAATGCTGTCAGTCGCGAACCTCAACCAGTACTACGGCGGGAGCCACATCCTGCGCAACCTCGCGTTCGAGGTGCCCGCAGGGAAGGTCACCGCGCTGCTCGGACGCAACGGCGTTGGCAAGTCTACGCTGTTGCGCTGCCTGATGGGCCTCGTGCCGGCGCGCGACGGGAAGGTCGTGTTCGAGGGCCAGGAGATCACCGCCGCACCCCCGTATGCGCGCGTGCGGGCCGGGATCGGTTACGTGCCGCAGGGTCGCGAGATCTTTCCGCGGCTCACGGTCGAGGAGAATCTCGAGATGGGCCTGGCGTCGCGGCCGCGCGGCACCGGCATTCCGCCGCGCATCTACGACATGTTTCCCGTGCTCCGGCAGATGCTGCGGCGGCGCGGCGGCGACCTCTCGGGCGGACAGCAGCAGCAGCTCGCGATCGGGCGCGCGCTCGCGATGGGCCCGCGGCTCCTCATCCTCGACGAGCCGACCGAGGGCATCCAGCCGTCGATCATCAAGGACATCGAGCGCGCGATCCGCGCGCTCGCGGCGACCGGCGAGATGGCGATTCTGCTGGTGGAGCAGTACTACGACTTCGCGCGCTCGCTCGCGGACCATTACCTCGTGATGGAGCGCGGCGAGATCGTGGCGCGTGGGAGCGGCGCGGACATGGAGCGGGACGGGGTGCGCGCGCGGCTCGCAGTATGATCGCGCCATGCAGGCCGCCGAATCGCCGCCGCTCGCCGGCTGGCGCGCCACGCTCGCGCTCGATTTCGAGCTGCGCGGGCGGCGCTCCGTGCTCACCGAGCGTCGCCACGACGGGCCGCTCGTGGTCCAGAAGCCGCTCTATCCCGAGGGCGACGACGTCTGTCACGCGATCGTCGTGCATCCGCCGGGCGGCATCGCGGGCGGCGACGAGCTGCAGCTCACCGTGCGTGCGAAGGCCGGGACCCGTGCGCTGCTGACGACGCCCGGCGCGGGCAAGTGGTATCGCACCGCGGGGCCGTGGGCGCATCAGCGGATCGCCCTCGATGCGGGGGCCGGCGCGGTGCTCGAGTGGCTGCCCCAGGAAACGATCGTGTTCGAGGGCGCCGCGGCGGAGCTCGAGTCGGACATCCGCCTCGCGCCCGACGCGCGCTTCATCGGCTGGGAGATCCTGCGCCTCGGGCGCACCGCCTCGGGCGAGCGGTTCACGCGCGGCCAGCTGCGCACCCGCACCGTGATTCGGCGCGACGGGCGCATCGCGTGGCTCGAGCGCGCGCGCCTGGAAGGCGGCTCCGATCTCCTCGACTCGCCCCTCGGTCTCGCCGGAGAGCCGGTGTTCGGGACGCTGCTCGCCGCCGGACCGGACATCGACGCCGGACTCGTGGCCGCATGCTGCAAGCCGCAGCCACGCGCGGGCACGGGCGCGGTCACCTGCCTGCCCGGAGTGCTGGTCGCGCGCTATCTCGGCGCGAGCAGCGAGCCGGCGCGCGAGTACTTCGCGCAGCTGTGGCGCATCGTGCGGCCCGCGCTCGCCGGGCGCGACGCGGTCCCGCCGCGGATCTGGCAAACCTGAGCGGACGTGATGGAAGGCGAGCCGGAGATGATTCCAGAAATGCAGATCGAGGCGACGTTTCCGGGCGCGACGAAGCTCGTGACGGTTCGCCACCCGATTCCCTGACCCTCGGCCGATACGGATGGAGAGCCACAGCTTCCTCAGCCTCGGCGAGCGCGGGTTCCACCGCGTCGCCTACACCGAGTGGGGCGACCCGTCGAACCCGCACGTGGTGCTGTGCGTGCACGGCCTTGCGCGCAACAGCCGCGACTTCGACTTCCTCGCCGAGGCGCTCGCGCGCGATGCCCGGGTCGTCTGCATGGACGTGGTCGGGCGGGGCGACAGCGACTGGCTCGACGACAAGTCCGAGTACACCTTCTCGACGTACATGAGCGACGCGGCGGCGCTGATCGCCCGCATCACCACGCCGATCCGCGAGCGGTTCTTCCCCGATCTGCGGTCGCGCTGGCTGCGGCGCGCGAGCGGCACCCGGCTTGACTGGGTCGGCACCTCGATGGGCGGGTTGATCGGCGTGCTGCTCGCCGCCAAGCGCAACGCGCCGATCCGGCGCCTGGTGCTGAACGACGTCGGGCCGCTGGTGCCCTGGAATGCGCTGTTCCGCCTCAAGGGCCACATCGGGCGCGCGACGCAGTTCGCTTCGCTGGAAGAAGCCGAGGTGCAAGTGCGCCAGTCGTGCGTGTCGTTCGGCCCGCTCACCGATGCGCAGTGGCGGCACCTCGCGGTCCACAGCGTGCGCAAACAGGAGGACGGCACTTTCGCGCTGTGTTACGACCCGGGGATCGGGCGGGCGTTTCAGGGCCACCGCGATCCGGAGCTTCCGCTCGGCCCCGACTTCATGCGCGGTGTGGACCTCTGGAGCACGTGGGAGCAGGTCGCTTGTCCTCAGCTCGTGCTACGCGGGGAAGACTCGGAGGTACTCACGCGCGAGACGGTCGCGGAGATGAAGCGCCGCACGCCCGGCATCGAATCGGTCGAGTTCGCCGGCGTCGGCCACGCGCCGGCGTTGATGAGCGCGGACCAGATCGAAGCGGTGCGCGCATTCCTGACCCGCGCCGACGCACCCGCGCGCGAGGAATCCGAAAAGGAAGACGCATGATTCCCCGGAAGATGAAGGTCGCTGCCGGTAACGCCCGCGAGCTGCGCGGCGAGCGGCCGTTCGTGTTCACCAACCCCAAGAGCGGGCAGGGGCTCGACATGGTCATCCGTTTCATCGAGACTCAGGGCCTGCTCGTTCGGTAAGAGGCAAGGCCATGGTTTCGGTTCGACGCATCGCAGCGCTGCTGGGACCCGCGCTTCTCGCCGGCTGCGCGACCACACAGGTGAACGTCCAATGGACCGAACCGGAGTTCAAGGGGCGTTCGCTGCGCGGGGAGAAGGTGCTCGTCGTGTGCGACGCGCCCGACGTGGCGACGCAGCGCGTCTGCCAGGAGCAGGTGGCGGCCCGGATCGCCGCCGCTGGCGCGACGCCGGTCACCAGCCAGAACGCGGGATTGACGGCGGGTCCGCCGCCGACCAACGACGCGACGCTCGTCGCGGCGCGCGGCGCCGGCGCGAAGGCGATCTTCGGCATCACCGTCGGTGCGGACGTGACGGTGGTCAACCCGGGGCCGAGCATCGGCATCGGCGTCGGCGGCTTCGGTGGCTCCGGCGGCTACCGCGGCGGTACGGTAACGGGCGGAAGCGTCGGCATCGGCTTCCCGATCGGCGGTGGGCAGGCGACCACCGGCTACGCCGCGAACATGGTGCTCACCGACGCCGCGACGGTGAAGCTGATGTGGTCGAGCAAGGTGACGACGCCCGCCTCGTCGAATGTCACCGCGCAGATGGGCGAGCTCGCGCGCGTCGGCGTCGAGGCGGCGCGCGGAGCGGGGTTCTTCTAGGCGCTCAGTCCAGGCGGAATCGCTTCGACCGCACGAACGCGCCGAAGTCCGCGCGCTGCGGGTCGCTGTACTGCCTGAGCTTGTCCTCCGTCCAGCCGTAACGCTCGGCCGTCCCGAAGCGATCGACGTTGCGTTGCCGCCGGTACGGCCGGTCGCGGACGCGCCGAACGTCGTAGGCGTCGAGCTCCTGCTCAACGTTCTCCACCGCGTAGCGGTCGACGTGCACGGTCGCGCCGAGCGCGAGCCGCGGGCTCATCGGCTCCTTCGCCTCCGGGTAGCCGAGCGTGAGCCCGGCGATCGGGAACACCCGTACGGGCAGCTCGAGCAGCGCGCCGATCGTCGCCGCGTGGTTGCGGATCTCGCTGATCGGGCAGCTGCCCAGGCCGGCGAGCTCCGCCGCCTGCACGAACGTCGCGAGCACGATCGCGCCGTCCACGGCGGCGTTGAAGAACGCATCCAGGTGGTCGTTCGGAAACGCGACCCTGCGCCGCTCGAAGATCCGCCATAGACGGAATCCGTTGCCGCAGAAGACCAGAAACTCCGGCGCGCTCGCGATCCAGGGCGAGGAGGGCAGCAACGCGTGAATCGCCGCGCGCTTCTCGGGTGAGCGGACCCGCACGATGTCCGCCTGCTGCAAATCGCTCTTGGTCGGCGCTGCGAGCGCGGTGGCGCAGAGCAGGCGAAAGAGGTGTTCAGGCACCGGCTCGGGACGGTAGCGGCGGCACACCGAGCGCTCGTTCAGCGCCGCGAGCGCCTCGATGCCGGGCAGCGGCGCCGGGGCTAGCAGGCCTTCGCCGTAACGACGGAGCGTGGCATCTGCGATGCGGTCTTGCGCGAATCGGTCCAGGGTGAATCCTCCCTGCGGGTGAGGGATGATAGTAGCCGTCGGGGGGGCGGGCGTAAGTTCCGACCGTGTCAGCCGAGCGCCGCGCGCAGCTGTTCGGCGGCGCGTCGGTAACCGTCGGGATTTATCTCGCGCAGGCGCTGCAGCGTCTCCACGAACGCGTTCACCTCGCCTGAGGTGAGCTGCTCGCGCTGCCGCTTCAAGTCCGCGATCTGATCGGTCATGTCCGTGAAGTCCTGAACGGCCTTGCGGTCCTCGGGCGAGAGCGCCGCCGCGCGCAGCGCGCCGTGATCGAGCAGCACGCGGAGCGTCTCGCTGATGCGTCCGAGCTGGCGCCCGTAGCCGGCGACATTCTCGACGATGTCGCGCTCCATGTCGGGGTCGCTCGACTGCATGAGATTCACGTTGATGAACCCTTGCTGCGTCGAGAAACTCCATGGATTGATGACCTGCTTGAGCGACTCGGGGGTCAGCCGCGTCGGGGTTGTCCACCAGTAAGTCAGCCAGTCAAAGGGCGTTGCGGAAGCGCTCATGTAGGTCTCCGGGGGTGGTTTGCACGATCTGCGTCGAGCGTAGCGCGTCCACGCGCGAAGGAGAACCTAACCATGGGCCTAGTCGCGCGCCCGGGCAGAACCCGTGCCGGCCTCATCGGCTTCCCCGATGAACCGATCGCCCGGGACTGTTTGACGCCGCCGAGCACCGGCGCTTATCGTGGCGCTCGCCCGCGCGGTCCCGCGGGGCGCCAACGAGGGGGAGGCGCGCCATGCGCGCGGGCAGCGCCGGTCGCATCCGCATCGGCATCGACACCGGCGGCACGTTCACCGACATCGTCGCGGTCGATGGCGCGACCGGGGGCGTGGCCGTCACCAAGGTGCCGAGCACGCCGGCGAATCCGGCGATCGGGCTGGTGACGGGCGTGCGCCAGATTCTCGAGCAGACCGGGCGCAGCGTGGACGATCTCGCCGGCCTCGCGCACGGCACCACGGTCGCGACCAACGCGCTCCTGCAGGGCGAGATCGAATCGCTCGGGTTGATCGTCACCGAGGGTTTCCGCCACATCCTCGAGATCGCGCGCCAGTCCGTGCCCGAGGGCTACGGCAACTCGTATTTCTGGGTCAAGCCCGAGCGCATCGTCCCCGTCGAGCTGGTGCACGAGGTTGGCGGTCGCCTCGACTTCCGCGGTGCGGAGCTGCGCCCGCTCGACGAGGAGAGCGTCCGGCGCGCCGCGCGCGCCCTCAAGGCCCAGGCCGTGCGCGCCGTCGGCGTGTGCCTCATCCACTCGTACGCGAACGACCGGCACGAGCGGCGCGTGCGCGAGCTCTTCGCCGACGAGTATCCCGGCTGCGCGGTGTCGCTCTCGTGCGAGGTGCTGCCCGAGTACCGCGAGTACGAGCGCGCAGTGACCACGCTGGTCGACGCGTTCGTGAAGCCGCACATGGATCGCTACCTGCAGCGCATCAACGACGAGCTGGGTCCGGGGCTGCGCGAGAAGCCATTCCTGGTCATGCAATCGTCGGGCGGCGTCATCAGCAGCGCGCAGGTGGTCAACAAGCCGATCACGACGGCGCTCTCCGGCCCGGCGGCGGGCGCGCTCGGGTCGGCGGTGATCGCGCGCATCGCCGGCTTCGAGAACGTGGTGACGCTCGACGCGGGCGGCACCTCGACCGATCTGTGCCTGATCGAGGCGGGCGAGCCCAAGATCACCAACGGCGGCTCGGTCGGGCCGTTCCCGGTGCGCATCCCGATGATCGACATCAAGACCGTCGGCACCGGCGGCGGCTCGATCGCGTGGATCAGCCGCGAAGGCCATCTCAAGGTCGGGCCGAAGAGCGCGGGCGCGGTGCCGGGCCCGATGTGCTACCCGGACGGCGGCGACC
>Ga0105107_10001031_pt1 | contig 18114 bp, 12 predicted proteins | sample PPLLaktember2015_6_FD_79335 | JGI IMG/M metagenome (GOLD analysis project Ga0105107, IMG submission 79335) | Freshwater sediment microbial communities from Prairie Pothole Lake near Jamestown, North Dakota, USA - PPLs Lake P8 Core (1) Depth... | ecosystem: Environmental > Aquatic > Freshwater >...
CGGCATGATCGTCCCCGCCGAGATCGCGAGCTCGCCGTCCGGATAGAAGGTATCCTCGGAAACCTCCGGGTCGGCGATGAACGCGCTGGCGTCAATGCTGAGATTGTCGGTCGGGCTCCAGTTAATGCTGGCCTCGATGCCCTTCTGCTCCGCCTTGCCACCGTTGAAAGTGCCCCGCATCCACCACGGGTTGCCGGCGGTCGTGCCCGACCGGTTGAGCTGGATGTCCGACCACTCCATAAAGAATGCGGTCAGGTTGATCTGCAGGGACTGGTCGAGCCATCGGGTCTTGATGCCGGCCTCGTAGTTCTTAAGCGTGTCGGGTTTGTACTCGGCCGGCAGGATGCCGTTCGCCGCGGCCCTTGCGGCATTGTTGCCGCCGAGGCGAAAGCCCTCGCTGTAGAGCGCGTAGATCATCTTCTCGTCGCTGAAGCGGTATTGCGTCGAGAACTTGAGCACGGTATCGGAGTCCTTGCCCGAGCTCTCCGTCACGCCGCCGCCCTCGAAGTCGCTGCTTACCGGGTAGCCCAGCGGTGTCTCTCGGCGCTCGTAGATATGACGCTCGTACTCGAACCAGCGGGTGCCGCCTGTGACCGTCCAGTTCTCGGTCAGGTCGAACGAGAGCTCGCCGAACACGGCGGTCTGCTTGACTGCGCGGTCGCGGTCGGTCCTGTAATAGATCTCGGTCGGGTCGAGCGGATACTGGATGTCGTAACCCTGGGCGTTGTAATAGTAGGCGAGGTACTGCGCGTAGGCCCAGCTGGTCGTGGTCGTATAGCCCGGGATATGCGCACCGTATTGGAACCAGTCGTACACGTCCTCATAGAACGCCCCGACCATCCACTGGAAGCGGCTCTCGCCCTTCGAAGTCAGCCGCACCTCGGCGGAATAGCGTTCTTGTAACTGGTCATTAAAGTACGTTCCGATCAGGTAGTCGGTGTTGTAAAGGTCGTAACCCTTGTGGACGCCGTAATACGCCGTGCGCCATTGATCGTAACTCGCGTTGTCGTACTCGTACTTGATGTCGCGGTCGAAGTAGGAGCCAGTCACCGACAGGTCGGCAAAGCCGAGGTCTCCCTTGACGTTTAGCGACGCCTGGTACCAGCTGTCCTCGTAAGACTCGTCCTGGAACCGCGTGATCTTGTAGTCGCCGAGCGCCGGGTCCGATTCCCAGCTGCCCTCATTCTCGCCCGCCTGGCCGATCAGGCTGAGCGTCGACTCCCACGCCTCGCTGATCTGCCAGCGCGCCGCGACCCGGCCGCCGTAGACCGTGTAATCGTTCCAGTCCTCTTCGACGACATCAGCGTTGTCGAACTGCCCGTTGAGAGTTGTGCCGAAGACGTTGTCGACGTAGCCGCCTTCCGTGGCGTAAAAGCCGACAGCGCGGATCGCCACGGTGTCGGAGATCGGAATGTTGACATGTCCGCTAAGGTCGTAGCTTTCCTCGCCGCCGCGGGTCGTGCTGAGTTCCATGTCCATCTGCGACGAAAAGCCGCTGACGTCGGGTTTGTTCGTGATGAACACCAGCGTTCCGGTCTGCGAGCTCGACCCGAAGAGCGTGCCCTGCGGTCCTGGCAGCGACTCGACACGCTCGAGATCGATCGGGCGGACCCCGACCTGCTGTGTATTCGCCGTCATGGGCGCGTCGTCAAGGTAGACCGCGACCGGGCTGTCGGTGCGGGATTCCCCCGATCCTGTCGAGACGCCGCGCATGATGATGGCGTTCGAGCCGGGCTGCCAGCTGACCATGTTGACGCTGGGAATGGCGTTCACGATGTCGTTGAGACTCTGGAACGCCTGCTCTTCGATGTCATCCGTTGAGAACGCGGTGATGCTCTGCGGCACGGACTGGATGTTGATTTCACGGCGCGTCGCGGTGACGACGACTTCTTCCAGACGGCCTGCTTCGGGATTCTGCGCAAGTGGCGCTGTTGCGGGGTAGAGCGCCGCGAGGATTGCTGCAGCCAGCGGCCTCTTCTGTAAGGTCATCACTGGTACCCCCCCGCCCCCCGATTGACGAACTCACCGATCGTTGCAAAGCGCTGAACGAGCGTACAACAAGATTTCACATGAGCGTATAACAAGCGTTGCGTCTTTGCCAACAGCTATTCTCAGTAGTTGTTTCCGCGCGACAAATGCAGCACGCCGTGCCGGACCGCGAGTGTGTATTCGACGCCACCGGTACCCTGCCAGCCCGCAAGGTCGAACTTCCCCCCAGGACCGGGGCGATAGACCGTGATGTCACCGGTCGTGAGCGGTTTGCCCCGCTCTCAATCGTTGACCGGCAGCAGCCGGGCACCTTGTCTTCAAGTTTCTTCAAAGATTCTCTTTTATCACCTGGCCCGGCCGGGCATCGGTCACCACGCCGTTGTCGTAAACTTTTTGTCCTGCAACCCAAACGCTGAGGATGCCAGTGGACAAGAGGTCAGGCGCATCCGGGGTCGCCCGGTCGCCGACCGTCGCGGGATCGAAGAGCACCAAGTCGGCGACTGCGCCTTCGCGTATGACGCCGCGATCCGAAAATCCGAGGTGGCGCGCTGTCAGCCCGGTCATCTTGTGCACCGCCTGCTCGAGATTGAGCAGTCCTTCATCGCGCACATAACGTCCAAGGATTTTCGTAAACGAGCCGTGCGATCGCGGGTGCAGATCGATCAGACCGCCATCGGTGCAAACGTTGGTTTCCGGCCAGCTCAACAGTTGCCGGATATCGTCTTCGATCATACTGGTGGCGATAATGGCGTCCGCACCGGCCCCGGTCGATTGCTTCATTGCGACGGATTCCGCAGCAAGTTGCATGAACGCAGTAACGTCATCGACTTTCCTGGCTGCTGCGATTTCGGTCAAGGTCTTGCCGACGTACTCCGGTTGCGGATCGAACTTTGTAAACCGCAAACCTTCCGGTAGAAACTGCGGGTCCAACGCATAGGCGACGGCCTCCCTGTCGTTGTAATCGCGGTTGGGCAAAAGCACCATCATGTTCGACTGCCAGTACTCATACGGGTAGATATCGGCGGAAATATCGATGCCCTCCTTGCGCGCGGTGTCCAGCTTGGCAAGTAGCTGCGGCGCCTGGCCCCACATGCTCTTCATCGCGAACTTGATGTGCGAGATCTGCACCGGCGCGCCGGTAACCCGGCCGATGTTGATGATTTCGTCGATCGTCTCGAGTTCGCACCCATCGCAGCGCATGTGACTGATGTAACGGGTACCTGCATCCGCGGCAACTTGCGCCAGCGCCAGCACCTCCGCGTGGTCCGAATAGATTCCCGAGTCGTACTCGAGCCCGGACGAGAGTCCAATCGCGCCACTGGCCAGTTCCTGGCGCAGCAGTTGTTGCATGCGGGCAAGTTCCTCCGCAGTCGCGTGTCGCTTGAAATCCTTGCCCATGACCTCATCGCGCAAGGTGTTGTGTCCGGCATAGCTCGCGATGTTGATGGTGCCTGGCGTCTTGCCGAAGGCGGCGTAGAAATCGGCAAGCGGATAGGGCGAAAAGCCATCCTGGCCGACCACCACAGTCGTTATGCCCTGGCTTACCGCAGCGCGCGCATTGCTGTGCTGCAAAATGTCGTCATCGGCATGGCTGTGCGAATCGATGAAGCCCGGCGCCAGCACCATGCCGTTTCCGTCCACGACCGCATCTCCAGCCTCGGCCGTAAGTTGCCCGACGGCTTCGATTCGTTGATTGCGAATCCGCACGTCACCGGACGATCCCGGCGATCCGGTCCCGTCGATGACGATGACGTTCTGGATCAGCAGGCTTGCTGCCGGCTGCGTTTCGGCTATATGAGCTCCGCGACTGCATGAGATCGTTTGCAACAAGGCAATTGCGATGGTTATCGCGATCGGGATTCGATTTTTCATGTTGGTCCAGTGCAAGTACAGGCACTATCAAAGTATAGGCAGCGTCAAAGCAACATTGCCAGCAAACTGCATGTATCAAACCTCACTGTACTGCGTAGGCTGCTTGCAGTTTCGTGCAGCGGTAGCGTCGGTCCGCACGGCACGCCCCGCATGGGAACTTGCGCGCGAGTCCTGGCCGGGAGAGTCTGTACAAGGCACTCAAGTCGGGCGCACAACCGCGCATTGATACCGTACGTCGCTTGCTGGACGCGTTGGGTGTCAGGCTTGAGGTTACACCTGGCTCGCACCTATAGACTTATTCACTGAAGCGGCGAAATATCAAGCTCCACTATGCGCTTATCCGCCGCCAACACCAGCTCAACGCGCAACTTTTTATCTGCATAGCTCGCAGCATAGGCGGAAGCCTGGTCGTCACCCAGCTCGCTGCGGCGCAGCAGTTCCAGGCTCTGCAGCGAGCCCAGGGGCCCCAGCAGCGCCGCATAGTCTTTCAGTTCCTTTTCGACATCCGGCTCTGCGGAGATGAACTGTTCCAGGGGAAGCTTGCCCTGTGCCAGTGACTGCAGCCATTCGCGTACTTGTGCGGTAGCGGCGGGATCGTCGTCCGTAATGGGTGTAACAGGCTGCACCAGCGCAAGCTGCGGATCGATGATGGTCGCAATGCCGTCGATAAAGCGCCACGGCGTGGCTTCGTCCAGATTGGCAAGCACGGCGATGGCCAGATCATCGGCGAGGTAACGCGAAAAGAATGTCTTGAACCCTTGCCAGCTTCCGCTGTGGTGGTACCACGGCGCGCCTTTCGACTGGTCGACAACCCAGCCAAAACCATAGGGGTAGGTCTTGCCACTGTTCAGGCGCACGGGCGTGTAGATCTGGTCCCAGCTCTGCGGCGTCAGGATCGCCCCCGCGCGGAGTCCGCGTTCCCAAGCCAGGTAGTCCTGCAAGCTCAGGTAGAGCGCACCGTCAGCAGTCGTGTTGAGTGACGGCGCATACCATTCACATTCCTGGTTCTTGAGCTGGCCATCCACCATTTCGTAACCGGCCGCACGGTTCATGACGATATCCCGCTCATTGATCACGCGTGCAGTGTTCATTCCCAGCGGTCTGAACACGCGTTCCGCCAGCACATCGCCATAAAACCGCCCCGAAACGCGGCGTATGAGGAAGCCAAGCAATGCGTATCCGCTGTTGCTGTACTTCCATTTCGACCCGGCCGCAAAATCCAGCGGAAGCGTATAGAGATTTAGCCTCATCTCATCTTCGGAATAATCACGCCGCTGGTCCAGCGCCTCCCCGCCGCCTTCGAGAGGTTCAAAACTGAATTCCGGAATACCCGAGGTATGGGTCAGCAAATTGCGCACCGTTATTGGCTGCCAGCTTGCCGGAGCATCGGGGAAGTAGGTACGGATCGATTCATCCAGCTTCAGCTTGCCGTCCTGTACTTGCAGCATCACGGCCACTGCAGTGAACTGCTTGCCCACGGATCCTGACTGGAACACGGTTTCCGGGCTAACCGGCGCCTGCAACTCGATATTCGAGTAGCCATAACCTTTGGCCATGATGATGTCGCCGTGCTGGAATATACCGACGGCCACTCCCGGTACCTTTTCGCGCAACATTTCGGCCCTGATGAACTCGTCCACCTTGGCAAACTCATCCGCCCGGGGTTCCAGGTCGGCTGGCACCAGATTGCCTGCCCTGGCTTGAGCTACCAGCAAAACAGCGACCACGAAAGCTGCACGCGTCAGGTTCACCGGATTCGTCCCTTTCATCGGCATGTCATGTTCTCCTTCCCTCAGAGGTGGCCCCATTTGTCTGGACAGTTAAGGAAACCCTGATTTACCTGTAATGTCTTATGCAGCATTCGAGGCCAGGTGAGCGTGACGATGAAGCAGCAGACGTTGACGGGTTTTGAGAAGTTCGGGAAGACCACGCGGCGAGCGCAATTCCTGGCGGACATTGGAGAAGATCATTCCGTGGCCGGAACTGGCGGCGGCGGTGCAGACCGTGTACCCGAAGTTCAGCGAGAACGGCGGCCGGCCACCGATTCCGGTGGAGCGGATGCTGCGGATCTACTTCCTGCAGTTGTGGTTCAACCTGTCGGACCCGGCGGTTGAGGAAGCGCTGTATGACTCGGTCGCGATGCGCAGCTTCGTCGGTATTGATGTCGGGATTGAAGGCGCCCCGGATGAGACCACCGTCTGCAAGTTCCGGCATCTGCTGGAACGGAACAAGCTGGGCAAGACGCTGCTGACAGCGGTCAACGATCACCTGCATCGCAGCGGTATCAAGATCGCCAAGGGAACCATCGCCGATGCCACGATCATCGGCGCGCCGAGTTCGACCAAGAACCAGGATCGCCAGCGGGACCCGGAGATGCATCAGACGGCGAAGGGCCAGCAGTGGTACTTCGGCATGAAGGCGCACGTCCGCGTCGACACCGGACCAAGCTGGTGCACACGATCCTGGCATCCGCTGCCAACCTGCACGACCGCGAGGCGCTGCCATATTTGCTGCACGGCAACGAGACGCGTGTCTGGGGCGACCAGGGTTATCAAGGCCAAACCGCCGCTATCGCCACTACGGGCACATCAATGAGATCGAGATGGCGAAGAACCTGTACCGCCTTGAAATCACCGCGGCGCTCGCCAATCGGTACCTGGTCCGACGACGATTGCTGACTGCGTAGGAGACGTGTCGATGGAACCTGGGAAAGATGCGATCTGGATGCGAAACACGCGCGGCCCGCACACCAACCCGAGCCGTTCGGCGCGTTCAACCCGAAATCTCTCCCGCGGCTTGCTGTCATGACCAGTTCTTCAGAGTTTCCTTAAACTCGATTCTATAAGTGGATCCGAGCCTGTCGTTTAAGCAGCCAGGGTTAGCGGCTGCTGAGAAAAATATACCTGATCGGGCGTTTTCCAATTCAAGCTGGAATGCGGTCGTCTTCGATTGTCCACGTCAAAGTATCTTCCAATACCGGCGCGTGCCTCGGAGACCGTGTCGTAGGCGTGAAGATAAACCTCTTCGTATTTCACCGATCGCCAGAGTCGTTCAATGAACAAATTGTCACGCCAAGAGCCTTTGCCGTCGATCCTGGTCTGGATGCCATGCACCTTAAGCAGATCCGTGAAGGCCTGTTACGTGAACTGAGAGCCCTGGTCGGTGTTCACGATCTCCGGTGCTCCGTAACGGGCGATCGCTTCCTTCATGGCCTCAATGCAAAAATGCACGTCCATGGTTAGCGAGACCCGCCAGGACAGAACCCGATCCGGGGGCGGTGGACGGTTCGGGCAATTCATGAAAGGATGCTTGTACAAACGGTCCCCCGTCGCGCAGACACGGCCGGAATGTCTCCCGCGTTCGATCAATACGGGCTCCAGGCCCGCGGTAACAGCCAGAGGTGACAGCGAAACACCTGACACGAGTACTGCCGGGCCGGTTCGCAATCGTCGTTACCGTCGGCGGTGTCATCGGCCTCGGCATTCTGCGCGGACCCGGTGAGATCGCCGAGGTCATAACCGAGCCGTATCTGTACCTGGGACTGTGGTTGTTTGTCGGCCTGTTCGTGCTGCTGAGCACGGCTGTATCCGCCGAGCTGGTAGGCATGACGCCGCGCTCTGGTGGGTTTTATTCCCTGGTACGTCGCGCGTACGGGCCGTATGCCGGATTCGTTATCGGTTGGGCCGACTGGCTGACCTACGCGGCTGATCTCGCTCTGAAGGCGGTGGTAATCATTGAATTTGTTGCCATTCTGTTTCCTGACGCGGCGGCCTGGCATACCTCGCTCGCCATCATGGTGACGACGATCTTCGCCGCCATCCAGCTGCGTGGCATCGGCCTGGGCGCACTGATCCAGGAGTCCGCGACGGCGTTGATCGGGCTGCTAATTATCGGGCTGTCGCTGGTGCTGTTCCTGGTCGATACGCCGGCAACCGGCGTCCCGAATACGGCGTCCCCGAGCAATACGCTCGAGGACTGGAGCGTCGTGATTGCGACGATCATTTTCACCTATGATGGATGGTTGTATGCGTCGTACTTCAGCGGCGAGATTAAGGCCGGCGCCGGCGCAGTGGCTCGATCCTGCATCAAGGGCATGGTCGTCGTCATATTCCTGTATATGCTGCTCAATCTCGCCCTCGTAAAAAGCGTGGGACCGGCGAGTCTTGCCAACAGCGATCTGGCGCTGGCACGAGCTCTCGAGCTCGCCGTCCATCCGGCGGCCGGCACCGTCATCGTGATTGCGGCGATCCTGATATTGCTGAGCCACCAGAACCTCGAATACATGAGTGGGCCGCGTATTCTACAGGCCCTTGCAGTAGACGGCTTCATGGCGCGGCGAGCGCAGGATACCGGCAAGGGCGGCAACCCGGCAATCGCCATTCTGGTCACCTGGCTGGTAGCTGTTGGCCTGATACTGATCGGCGGTTTCGATTTTCTGCTGCTGCTATCCGTGTTTTTCTTCGTACCACTTTACCTCGCATTGATAGCCGGCATTCTCATCTTGCGCAAGCGCGAGCCCGATACCGAACGACCGTACATTGCATGGGGTCATCCGTACAGCACCTACGTGTGCCTGGCCGGATGGACGCTGATCACATTGTTTCAGGCGTACGTCGAGCGACAGGCTGCGCTGTACGCAGTCGCGATGGTGGCTGTTTCCTGGCCCGTGTACCGGTATCTTGCGCGCAGGTGAGATGCAGAGCTTTTGCCCTGGGGGCCGGTGCAGAACTGTTTTATGACACGCCTCCTGAAATCGTTCGAGGCGAAGGCAATCCGGCGATCGTGCATGCCATGGCGCAGCAACAGGCCATCGTTAACGTGCACGATATCTTCATGAAGGTATCGCGGCGTTCGCCGAACGACTGGCCTGGCTCTCGGGCCCATCGCCTCCATCGCTTTTCGAACTCCGGTACGTACCGGATTACCCACCGCAGAATCGTCGTGTGAGACACGGCCAATCCACTTTCCGCCATCATGGCGACGAGGTCCCGATAGCTCAGCCGATACGTGATGTACCAGCGAACACATAACTCGATCATCTCGGCGCTCGAAGTGCCGGCGGCGGTAGATCGGGTCACGAGCAATTGGCTCTGTCATCACAGGCTCCATCCGGACCCTTTGATGCTACCTTCCCACCGTTTGATGCCACCTTCCCACCGTCAACGCACCAGAACCCTTGCGCGCTACTTTGGTGGGGATGCGCGCTCCTGGCTCAATTTGCAGACCGCCTACGATCTTCGGGTTGCGGAGATCGCCAATGCAAAGCGCGTGGCCCGAGAGGTGCGTCCGGCGGCCGCCTGATTACCACGAAATGTCAGAGAGCAGCACGAACAACTGGATTCCAACCCCAGTTCGAAGTTGAAGTTGCGCAAGCTGCGGCGAGAAGAGGAATTCGGTGGAGGGAGCTTGAATCGTAGTCACTGCAGCCCGTGGCAGAGTTCGCGCCGGTGACGGTGCCGAGACCCGATCCCACGGATCACGGGTATCCCCAGCCTGAGTCCGGATAGGAGACTTGTCCGTTCCGAAAGATCATCGCCGGAATACGGTCGCGCGAAATGAACAGCGTGCCGTCGAGGTCATTGATGTCGCACAGCTGGCCCAGAATCCAGGCCGGGGCCATGGCGAGGCTCGTGCCGATCATGTTGCCGACCATCACGCCGAAGCCGAGACGGCGAGCTTCAGCAGCCATCTCCAGGCCCTCGGTGAGGCCGCCGCACTTGTCGAGCTTGATATTGACGATGTCGAAGCGCCCGACCAGGGACTCGAGGTCGGCGAGTCCCTGCACACTCTCGTCCGCGGCGACCGGGATCGGGCAGCGGAACCCGTCGAGATCCGCTTCACGCCCGCGCGCGAAGGGCTGTTCGACGAGCTTGACCTCGCAAGCGACGAAATCCGGCATGAGCGCAGTGAGACTTGCGGGCGTGAAGCCCTGGTTGGCATCTACCCCCATCCAGGCATCAGGCCGCGCCTTGCGCACCGCCCGCACGCGCTCGGCGTCGAGCGGCAGTTCGCCCGTGAGCTTGAGTTTCAGCGACTTCGCCTGCGCGTACTCGACGGCCTTGGCGGCCATCGTGCCGGGGTCGTTCGCGGGAATCGTGAACGTCGTGAGGAGCGGGCGTGGGCGCTCGAGCCCGGCGATGCGCCAGACAGGCTGCCCGAGACGCTTCGCCTCGAGGTCCCAGAGCGCGCAGTCGAGGGCGTTGCGCGCGCCGCCGGGCGGCAGCAGGCGGCGCAGTGATTCACGGTCGACTCCCGCCTCGACGTCGTGACGTACGTCCTCGATCGCGGCGCACATGCGGTCCTCGTCGTCGTCGAGGTAATAGACGCCCGCCGCTTCGCCCTGACCCGCCGCGCTACGCTCGCTGACGCGGGCAACCACCACGGTCATGTCGGTGCAGGTATAGCCCGTGATCGTGAACGGCGCCGACAGCGGGATCAGTTCCTGTGTAATTGCGAGCTGCATCAGCAATTCCTGGTAGTCAGTCTTGTGGAGGCAACGGTAGAACGAATCTGGCAATCAGTTCAAGGCGTTGTTGCGTCAGGTGAACAGGTTCAGGAACAGCGTGATGATGATCGCGTTGGTGAAGTCGATGAAGAAGGCGCCGACGATCGGCGCCACGAGGAACGCGCGCGGCGCGGGCCCGTAGCGCTCGACGAGCGCGCGCATCACCGCCATGGCGTTGGCCGTGGTGCCGAGCATGAAGCCGATGAACCCGCCGCTCATTACGGCCGCCTCGTAATTGCGCCCCATCAGCCGGAAGATCGGGCCCGCCGCCAGCGCCGCCAGTGCGACCTGCACGAGGAGGATCGCGACGAGAGGCAGGACCAGGCCGGTCAGTTCCCAGAGCTTCAACGTCATGAGGGCCATGACGAGGAATAGGGTCAGCGTGACGATACCGAAACTGTTGATGAATCGGTGCGAGAGACCGATCCAGCCGGTCACGTCGTCGAGATTACGGATCGCGGCAGCGACCAGCATCGCGCCGATGTAGGCGGGCAGCGTCATGCCGAGCGCCGCGAAACCGCGGCTGACCCAGTGGCCTATCCAGATCGCGACCAGCACGGCGACGAGGTTGCGCAATATCGGCCACGCGTCGTCCTCGTCCGTCGAGGCGTGGACGGTCGTTTCGGTCTCGACCAGCGCGACCTCCACGCGGCCGCCACTCCCGCGGCGCGGCGTCTCCAGCCGCCCACGCTCGATGAGCACGGTGCCGACCGGGCCGCCGACCAGGCCGCCGGCGACGATGCCGCCGATCGCGATGGCGACCGCGACCGACGATGCGCCGATGACGCCCGCTTCCTCGAACAGCGGCGCGAAGGCGAGGCCGGTGGCGGGCCCGCCGGTGAGCGTGACGGATCCGGCAAGCACGCCGAACAGCGGGTGCAGGCCGAAGCCGAGGGCGACCAGGATGCCGACGACGTTCTGCAGCACCGCGAACACCGTCGCCAGCAGAAAGAAGCGCAGCACGTCGGGACCGCCGACCTTGAGGAGCGACAGGCTCGCGCCGAAGCCGATGGTCGTGAAGAACGCGATCATGAGCGGGCTTTGCAGCGTGGTGTCGAACTGGACGAGCGTCGCGCCCTGGCCGCGCGCGATGAGCACGAACATGGCGACGAGCAGGCCGCCGAGTACCGGCGCGGGCAGGTTGTAGCGGCTGAGCACCGGGACCAGCCGGCGCAGGCCTTCGCCTGCGAGCAGCGCGACGCCCGCGAAGGCGAGCGTCTGGACGAAGTCTAGTTCAAGCACCGTTCCAGCTCCCCGATCAGGCGGTCGACCTCGTCCTTCGACGTGTAGTGCACGAAGGACAGCCGCACGGCTCCGTCGTCCGTATCGATGCCGAGCGCTTTCACGAGGCGGTAGGCGTAGAAGTGGCCCACGCCGACGCCGATTTTCGCCCGCGCAAGCGCGGCGGCAATGTCGGCCGAACGCCGTCCCGGCGCCGTGAAGGAGACGGTCGGCGCGCGCTCGGCTGCGCGCGTGCGGCCGATGAGCTTCGCCTTCGGGTGGCCTGCGAGGAAATCGAGCAGCGGCTGCAGCAGCGCCGACTCGTGGCCGCGGAACAGCCCGCGAACCGCAGCCGCCCGTTCGTGTGCGGGCTTGCCGGCCTGGCCGTGGTGGTCCGCGAACGCGTCCATGTAGTCAATCACGCCGTTCACGGCGGCGATCTGCGCGTGATCGGGTCCCGCCGGCGTGAAGCGCTTCTCCGGCAGGGCGTCGTTGAAGAAGTGCCCCTGGTTCGGCAGCGCGGCGTTGATCTCGCGCTTGATGAACATTGCCCCGAGATGCGGGCCATAGACCTTGTAGAGCGAGAAGTAATAGGCATCGACGCCGAGCTCCGCCAGGTCCGGCAGCCCGTGCGGCGAGAACGCGACCCCGTCCACGAAGGCCCAGGCCCCGGCCTGGTGCACGAGATCGGTGAGCTCGCGAACCGGGTGGATGCTGCCTACGACGTTCGAGCAGTGCGTGAATGCGACCAGCTTCGTGCGCGGACCGAGTAGCGCCTCGAGGTCGCGGCGCTCGAGCTCGGCGGTGTGCGGATTCACGTTCCACTCGCGAACCGTGAAGCCTTCGGCCGCGAGTCGGCCGTACGCGCCGACATTGGCCTCGTGGTCCTGGTTCGTGACCACGATCTCGTCGCCCGGCTTCAGGTGACGCCGGAGCGCCTGGGCCAGCACATAGGTGTTCTGCGAAGTCGAGGGGCCGAATTGGACTTCGTCGGTGCCGACGTTGAGCCAGGTGGCCATGCGCGCCTTCGCCGCGTCCATCTGTTCGCCCGCCTGCGCGGAGGCGGCGAAGGCGTAGTAGGGCTGCACCTTCGTCTGCCGGTAGTAGCGCTCGAGCCAGCGAATGGTCTGGCCGCAGGCATAGGAGCCGCCGGCATTCTCGAAGTGTGCGAACCCCGCCAGCGTGGGCTCGCTGAAGGCGGGGAACTGGGCACGGACGAAGTCGAGGTCAAGTAGCACGGCAATCTCCCGACAAATGGAATCCCGCGATGATCGGCAACGGCGCGCGCAAGGTCAACGTGAGGCCGCGTCCCGGCGCATCGATCCTTCGCGGATCCGGGTGCCTACCCGGACGATCGTGTTGATCACGGGTATGAGTTCCCGGCCGAGGTCGGAGAGCGAGTACTCGACCGAAGGCGGGGAAGTGGGCATCACCGAGCGCACGACGACGCCTTTTTCCTCGAGGTCCCGCAGGCGCGCCGTCAGCATCTTCGGCGAGATCCCCGGGATGTCGCGCATGAGTTCGCCGAAGCGTCGCGGGTCGCCGGCGAGCTTCCAGATCAGGCTCGGCGTCCAGGCTCCGCCGAGCACGGCCATGCAGGCCGCCATCGGGCAACCCGGCGGGGGCGGGGGCGCCTTGCTCCTGCGGACCTTGAGTGGCATTTACGTGCTCCCGGTGCGGTTACCGCGAGGATAGTGGATTCTTTCCGTTACTGGAAGATATCTACTATCCAAAGGTAAGTACTTTCGGTAAGTTTCCTCCACCCATCAGGAGGAGATATCGATGAAGCTTTATTACTCACCCGGCGCCTGCTCGCTTTCGCCGCACATCGTCGCGAGCGAGGCAGGCATCCCCCTCGAGCTCGTCAAGGTCGACGTGACGACCAAGACGATCGCCCGCGAGGGCGACTTCTGGGAAATCAATCCCAAGGGCTACGTGCCCGCGCTCGAGCTCGACGACGGCGAGGTCCTGACGGAGGGTCCGGCCATCGTCCAGTACCTCGCGGATCTCGCGCCTGCCGCGGCGCTCGCTCCCGCGAGCGGAAGCTTCGAGCGCGTGCGATTGCAGGAAGCGCTCAACTACCTGACGTCCGAGATCCACAAGTCGTACTCGCCACTCTTCAGGCCCGACGTGCTGCCGGCCGTGCGCGAAGAGCGGCTCGCGTATCTCGCGAAGCGCTACGAGCTGATCGAGAAGCAACTCGAGGGCCGCCGCCACCTCTTCGGCGACGGATTCACGGTCGCGGATGCCTACCTGTTTACCCTGACGCGCTGGGCGCGCGCCGTGAAGCTCGATCTTTCGGGTTTCCCGAAGCTCGAGGCTTTCCAGAAGCGCGTGGGCAGCCGCAGGGCGGTCGTCGAGGCGATGCGTGCCGAGGGGCTGATTGCGGACAGCAAGGCCGCGTAAACTACCGGCTCATCCGCGCAGCGGGAAACGGGGCCATGGGCCCCGTTTTCCGGCGCGTGCCAAGGAGTCGCCGAATGCCACTGTCCCGCTGGTTCAGCGCCGTCTTCCCGATCCTCTCGCTCGCGCTCGCCGCCACTGCGCCGGCCGAGGAAGCGGTTCCGCCCTCGGTCTCCGAGATTCCGGCGAAGTTCACGCCGAAGACCGACAGCTTCGACTTCGTGCGGCGCGACGAGATGGTGCCGATGCGCGACGGCGTGAAGCTGCGCACCATCGTGCTGGTGCCGAAAGGCGCCCGGGGCGCGCCCATCCTGCTGGCCCGCACGCCCTACAACGCCAACGAGCGCATGGCGCGCGCAATAAGCCCGCGCCTGGCGGCAGTCGTGCCGCAGATGATGGATACGGCCGTCGAGGCGGGCTACATCGTCGCCTACCAGGACGTGCGCGGTAAGCACGGTTCCGAGGGCGACTACGTCATGAACCGGCCGCTGCGCGGACCGCTCAACGCGACGGACACCGATCATTCGACCGACACCTGGGACACGATCGAATGGCTGGTGCGCAATATCGCCGAGAGTAACGGACGCGTCGCCACCATCGGCGGTTCCTACGAGGGCTTCACGGTGCTGATGTCGACCGTCAATCCGCACCCGGCCCTCAAGGCGGCTGTGCCATTCGCGGCGATGGTGGACGGCTGGATGGGGGACGACTGGTTCCACAATGGCGCCTTCCGCGGCGAAGGCGCGCTCGAGTTCACCTACAACCAGCAGGCGACGCGCGGCAGCAGCGAGAAATGGTGGAGCGACACCTACGACAGCTACGAGGCCTGGCTGCGCGGCGGATCCGCGGGCGAGATCGCGGCGTCGCGCGGCCTGGAACAAGCAGGTTTCTGGCGTCAACTTGCGGCGCACCCGGCCTACGACGATTGGTGGCAGGAACAGGCCATGGACCGCGTGCTCGCGAAGGAGCCGCTCACCGTGCCGATGCTGATCGTCGGCGGGCTCTTCGACCAGGAAGACATCTACGGTTCGCCCGCGTTGTACCGTGCGCTCGCGCCCAGGGACCCGGAAGGCCGCTATGTGCACCTCGTGCTGGGACCCTGGAACCACGGACAGAGCCGGCGCGAGGGCCGCGGGATCGGGATGGTGCAGTTCGAGGGCGACACCGCGGGCTGGTTCCGGCGCGAGGTGATGCAGCCCTTCCTCGACCATCACCTCAAGGACGCGCCGAACCCTGATACGCCGCGCGTCCTTGCCTACGAGACGGGTGCCAATGCGTGGCGGAGATACAGTGACTGGCCGCGCGCCTGTGCGGAGGGCTGCGCCACGAAGAGTCGGGCGCTGTACCTGCAGGCGCAGGGCGCACTCGGTTTCGCTCGCACGGGTGATGCGCGCGACGCCTTCGACGAATACGTGTCGGATCCCGTGAAACCGGTGCCGTACCGGCCGCGTCCGACGATCTCGTCGGGCGCCGAGGGCTCGACCTGGGGCGACTGGCTGATGGACGACCAGCGCCAGGCGGCCGCGCGGACGGACGTGCTGGTCTACGAGACCGAGCCACTCACCGCGCCGCTGCGCGTCGCGGGCGAGCCATTGGCACGGCTCTTCGCTTCGACGACCGGCAGCGACGCGGACTGGGTCGTCAAGCTCATCGACGTCTGGCCGGCCGAGTACCCGCCAAACCCGAAGCTCGGCGGCTACCAGCAGATGATTTCCGCGGACATTTCTCGCGGCCGTTATCGCGAGGACTTCTCGCAGGCGAAGGCCATCGAGCCGGGCAAGGTCCTTGAATACAAGGTGCGGCTACCGCAGGTGAGCCACACGTTCCTTCCCGGCCACCGGATCATGGTGCAGATTCAGTCGAGCTGGTTTCCGCTCTACGACCGCAATCCGCAGACGTTCGTGCCGAACATCATGTTCGCGCCGCCGGAAAGTTACGTGAAGGCGACGCACCGCGTATGGCGGACGGCCGGCGAGGCCTCGGCCATCGAACTGCCCGTCATTCCATGAGGCGATACGCGCAGGATCACGCGGCGATCATGCCAGCGATCCTGAGGCTGGCGATTGCGAGCCCGCCGCCCAGCAAGGCGCCCGCGGCGACGTCCGTCGGATAGTGCAGTCCGAGCACGATGCGCGACAGCGCGACGAGCGCGGCGAAGCCGGCCAGCGGCAGCGTGAGTTCCGGCAGGTGGTGGCCGCCCAGCACCGCGAAGCAGACCGCGTGCAGGGTATGGCCGGAAGGAAAGCTGTAGCGGTCCAGCGGGGCGGCGGCGCAACTGATCGCCGAGTGCGTGATGAAGGGCCGTTCCCGCACGGCATGTTGCTTGATGAGCCTGTAGCCGAGCAGCCCGACGGCGCCGGTGAGCGCAAGCTGCAGGGCGGCAGCGCCGCCTCCGGGCTGCATGGCGAGCCAGACGATCAGTGCGTACCAGATCCAGCCGTCGCCCAGCCTGCTCACCAGATGGAAAAAGGCGCGCGGCGTCGGCAGGCCGCTCGAGCGGTTGAGGTAGCGGCAGAGTCGCAACTCCACCTGGTCGAAGTGCGCGAATGCGGTGGTGAGCCGGGTGCCCATGGCGCCAAGGCTGCGCCTGCCGTATTGCAGTCCAGTGAACGTTCGATGAATCTGTCGTGTCAGATCAAATAGTTACAAGATATTTCGCAAGTAACATATTACGAAATGCTGCCTAGCGGCCCCAAAGCCGCTGGCTGGCGAGCTGTGCACCTTCCACGAGCGAGGCGAGCTTGAGGTAGACGATGTCCGGGTCCACGGGGCCGAAGCCGCCGAAGGTCCCGAAGCCGCAGTCCGTGCCGGCGATGACGCGCTCGCGCCCGACGATTTCCGCGAAGCGCGCGATACGCTCGGCGACGAGTTCGGGGTGCTCCACGTAATTCGTCGTCGTGCTGAGCACGCCCGGCACGAGGATCTTGTCGTCCGGCACCTTCTGCCTCTTGAACACGGCCCATTCGTGCGCGTGCCGCGGATTCGCGGCCTCGAACAGGAGTGCCTGCGGCTTCGCCCGGATGACGACCGGCAGGAGTTCCTCGAGCGGCACGTCGTGGTGGTGCGGCCCCTCGTAATTGCCCCAGCAGATGTGCATGCGCATGCGGTCCGCCGGGAGGTTGCGCAGCGCATGGTTGAGCACCTCGACGTGGCGGGCCGCGCCTGTCAGGTAGTCGCCGACGCTCTTGTCTCGGTACATGGTGTGCCGGCCCATGCCGAAGTCGGGCGCGTCGATCTGCAGCAGGAAGCCGGCATTCACGATGGCTTCGTATTCGGCACGCATCGCCTCGCCGAGCGCCTCGAGGTAGGCGTCCTGCGTCGGGTAGTAGTCATTCGGCTGGAACAGCGCGAGCACGCCGGGCGATGCGGCGTTCATGAAGGCCTCGACCGGCTTCGCCGCGTCCACCGCCCTGCGAAAGTTGGCAAGGTCCGTGTTCAGGGGTTCCGCGTCTTTCAGCGCGATCTCGCCTATGCAGCGCGGGCGCCGGTACTTCGCGGTCGCGCCGCCCGCCGCGAGCTTCGCCATGAAGCGCGGGAACTCGACCAGGTCCTGGCCGGGCTCGCGCGGCGTGTCGCCGCCGAAGCCGGCGAAGCGGTCGGCGATGTAGGTCGCGTAGCTGATCTTGCCGGTTTCGCCGTCGCTGACGACGTCGATGCCGGTCTCGACCTGCCGCCGGACCACGGCGGCGACGGCATCGGTGATCACCGCAGCCGCCGCGCGCCTGTCCGCGATTTCGCCCCGCTCGCGCGCGAACAGGACGTCGGTCACCGCCTGCGAGCGCGGCAGGCTGCCGACGTGCGTCGTCAGGATGCGCTCGGCGCTGCCCCTCATCGATAGGTGTTGTTCGAGTGGTGGTCTCCCGCGAGCCAGCGCTTGAGCTCCGCGTGCGCGTCCTTGCGGCGGTCGGTGTTGATTTTCTCGACGCTCGGATGGTCCAGCGTGAACTCGACGATGAGTCCGTTCGGGTCGGTGGCGTACACCGACCGACAGTACCCGTGTTCGAGCACGAAGGACTGCGGTTCCTTGTAGCCCGCCTTCTTCAGGCGCTCCTCGATGCCCTGCTGGGCTTCCTTGTCGACGTGCAGCGCAATGTGGTGGAAGGGCGAGAATGGCATCTTCGGCC
>Ga0105107_10001033_pt1 | contig 18093 bp, 14 predicted proteins | sample PPLLaktember2015_6_FD_79335 | JGI IMG/M metagenome (GOLD analysis project Ga0105107, IMG submission 79335) | Freshwater sediment microbial communities from Prairie Pothole Lake near Jamestown, North Dakota, USA - PPLs Lake P8 Core (1) Depth... | ecosystem: Environmental > Aquatic > Freshwater >...
GACCGCGCCATCGGTGGTCTACTGGGTGATCTTCGCCCGCGAGGACGTCGGCCTCACGCCGGCGCAGGTCGGCGACATCGTGTTCTGGGGCTACGGAGGCGGCGTCGCCGGCCACTTCGTCGCGGGCTGGCTGATCGACCGGATCGGACGCAAGCGGACCTGCGCCGGCTTCTACGTCGTCGGGGCCGTGTCGATCGCGATGCTCTACCAGATGCCCTCGCTGGCGGGCCAGTACTTCTGGATGGTGGCCACGGTCTTCAGCTTCGCCGCGGCGAACACCGCGACCTACGTCTACGCCTCGGAGCTGTTCCCCACCGAGATCCGCGCCACCGGCTACGGCTGGACCACGAACCTCGCCGGCCGCGTCACCGAGGTGGCGACGCCGATGGCGATTGGCGCCCTCTCGGTGCACCTCGGCATCCCGACCTCGATCGCCGTGGTGGCCGTGGGCCCGGTCCTCGGCGCCGCCCTCGTGCTCCGCTACGCGCCGGAGACGCGGGGGATGACCCTCGAGGAGATCGAGGAGGCGCTCGGGGGGAGAGGCGCGCGGGTCGCGGCCCCGGCGGAGCCCTGACGCCACGGCGTGTCGCTTTTGGGAACGACCTTTCCCCTCGCGCGGAAGGGGCGTTCCCCGCGGCCTCCCGCCGCCGCTGCAACCCGTTGAAAAGTGGGGCGTTCTGCGACTGGCTCGGCGCTTGCAACGTGGCTTGCAGGGGAAGTTGGAGGAAGCCTATGCGCTTCTCGGTGCTCCTTCCCGCCGCAGCCCTGGGTCTCGGCCTTGCTTCTGCGCCCGCCGCGGCGACGACTTGGAACCTCACGGCCTCCCTGGACGGGGCGCAGGCTGGTGTCGTGACCCCGGCCACCGGCTCGGCCACGATCACCTACGACGACGTCTCGAACCTGCTGAGCTGGACCATCACCTACTCGGGTCTGCTCGCCGGAACGACCAACGCCCATTTCCACGGGCCGCTGCCCGCGACCGGCGTCCAGGTTGGGATCCCGTTCACGTCGGGCGTGACCGCGGGGACGTTGATCGGATCGGCAACGATCACCGCGGCCCAGGAGACGTATCTCCTCGGCGAGCTGTTGTACATCAACATCCACAGCACGTTCGCCCCGGGTGGTGAGATCGCTGGGGTGGTGACCGTGGTCCCGGAGCCTGCCACCCTCGCGCTGGCCGCCCTCGGTCTGGCGGGGCTGGCAGCGCTGCGCCGCTCCCGCGCCGCGTAGCCGAGCGTCAGGCCGGCGCGAGCTCCGCGAGACGCACCGGGCGCCGGCGCGCGCCCCAGCTGCCGGGCGCGGGCTCGAAGACGCCCGGGATTTGCGCACCGCACCCGCGACAGCGGCCGTCGCCCTCGAGGTTCCAGGCGGTGATCTCGTAGCCGTCCCGGCCGATGGCGAGGGCGCCGCAGCCCGGGCAGCGCGTGCTCTGGCCTTCCGGGTCGTAGACATTGCCGGTGTAGACGAAGCGCAGGCCGTGGGCGCGCGCGATCTCGCGGGCGCGGGTCAGGGTCGCCGGCGGCGTGCGCGGCGCGTCCAGCATGCGGTAGTCCGGATGGAAGGCGCTGAAGTGCCACGGGACGTCGGGCCCGAGGTGGTCGGCGAACCAGCGGCTCGCGGCCTCGAGCTCCTCCTTCGAGTCGTTCTCTCCCGGGATCAGCAGCGTCGTCACCTCGAGCCAGACCGAGGTTTCGTGGCGCAGCCAGTGGAGCGTCTCCAGCACGGGCTCCAGGGCGCCGCTGCAGACCTTGCGGTAGAAGCGGTCGCTGAAGGCCTTCAGGTCCACGTTCGCGGCGTCCATCGCCGCGAAGAGCTCGCGGCGGGGCTCGGGCAGGACGTAGCCCGCCGTCACCGCCACGCTCCGGATGCCTTCGGCGCGGCACGCCTCCGCCGTCGCGACGGCGTACTCGAGGAACACCACCGGATCGTTGTAGGTGTAGGCGACGCTCCGGCAGCCGAGGGCCCGCGCCGCCCGGGCGATGCGCTCGGGCGGCGCCTCGTCGGAGAGCGTGTCGAGCTCCCGGGACTTGCTGATGTCCCAGTTCTGGCAGAAGCGGCAGGCGAGGTTGCAGCCGGCGGTGCCGAAGGACAGCACCGGCGTGCCCGGGAGGAAGTGGGCGAGGGGCTTCTTCTCGATGGGATCCACGCAGTAGCCGCTCGAGCGCCCGAAGCTCGTCAGCACGACCTCGCCGCCCTCGCAGGCGCGCACGAAGCAGAGGCCGCGCTGGCCCTCGGAGAGGCGGCAGGCGCGCGGGCAGACGTCGCAGCGCACCTCCCCGTCCGGGAGGCGGGTCCAGTGACGGGTGGAGACGGTGCTCGAGGCCACGCTCAATTCTCGTGCCCGGCGGGGCCGCGTCAAACCCGGGTTGACGCCCGCCGCACCGGCACCGACGCTCTCGGGATGGAAACCGGGCGCGTGCGCTGGCCGGCGGTGGCCGGGAGCTTCTACCCCGAGGACCCGAAGGACCTCGAGCGCAGCGTGCGCGAGCAGCTCGCGGCGGCGCGCCAGCCGCCCGAGGGGGCGCCGCCGCCGAAGGCCCTGATCGTGCCCCACGCGGGCTACGTCTACTCGGGACCCGTCGCCGCGACGGCCTACGCCGCACTCCTCCCGATCCGGGACCGGATCGAGCGCGTCGTCCTGCTCGGCCCCTCCCACCACGTGCCGCTCCGGGGCCTCGCCGTGCCCGACGCGGAGGCCTTCGCAACGCCCCTCGGTGTCGTCGAGCTCGACCCGGACGGGATCGCCCGGGCCCTCGCCTTGCGGGAGGTGCGCCGGCTCGGCTCGGCCCACCAGTGGGAGCACAGCCTCGAGGTCCAGCTCCCCTTCCTCCAGCTCGTGCTGGGGACGTTCCGCCTCGTCCCCCTCGCCGTGGGCGACGCCCGGGACGACGAGGTGGCGGAGGTGCTGGACGCGCTCTGGGGCGGCAGCGAGACGCTGATCCTCGTGAGCTCGGACCTCTCCCACTACCACGACTACGCGACGGCCCGACGCCTCGACAACGCGACCTCCCGGGCCATCCTGGCGCTCCGGCCGGCCGCCCTCGGCCCGGAGTCCGCCTGCGGGCGGGTGGCCGTGCGCGGGCTGCTCGTCGCAGCGCGCCGCCGGGGGCTCCACGCGGAGCTCCTCGACCTGCGGAGCTCCGGCGACACCGCCGGGCCCCGGGACCGCGTGGTCGGCTACGGCGCCTACGCGTTCGTCCAGTAGGCCGGCCGAGGCCGCGGGCTAGCGGCGGCGGCGGCTCGGCGGGGTCGCGGGGCGCGGAACCGGCACGACGCCGAGGGGCGAGAGGTCGCGAGCGGCGCGGCGCGCGTCGCCGCGGCGCTCTTCCCAGACGTAGAAGCCGGGGCCCGTGGCGAAGTAGCCGACCTTCGAGCGGGAGCGAGGCCTTTTCATAGGGGGAACCTCCGGAAGCCCCTCCTCATCGTCGGGCCCGGTGGATTTCCTAAGGATTTTCCCGAGGGGATAGGCTTGCATATACCCGGTATGGGTATTATGCTGGAGCTGCAAGAGGGAGGGACGAGCATGAAGCCCGAGCTCCGGAGCCAGGTGGAGGCGCGGCTGCGCCGGGCGGCGGGACAGGTCGCCGGGATCCAGCGCATGGTCGAGGCGGACCGTTACTGCGTCGACGTGCTGCTCCAGATCGCCGCGGCCCGCGCGGCCCTCGACCAGGTGGGCAAGCTCGTGCTCGGCGCCCACGTCGAGAGCTGCGTCGCCGAGGCCTTCGCGAGCGGCCAGCCCGCCGAGCGCGAGCGCAAGGTCGCCGAGCTGCTCGAGGTGTTCACCCGCTTCGGGGCGGTGGCGAGGGCGGAGGCGCAAGATGACGAGCGCTCCTGACCCGCTGAAGGATCCCGTGTGCGGGATGACGCCGCGCCCGGACACCCCCCACCGCGCGGAGCACGCCGGCCGGACGTTCCTGTTCTGCAGCGCCCGCTGCGCCGAGCGCTTCCGGGCCGAGCCCGAGCGCTTCCTCGCCCCGGCGCCCGCGGAGCCCGCGGCTCCGGCACCGGGCGGTTTCGCCCGGAAGTACACCTGCCCGATGCACCCGGAGATCGTGCGGGACGGGCCCGGGGACTGCCCGATCTGCGGCATGGCCCTCGAGCCCCTCGAGATCACGGCGGAGGAGCCGGACGACCCGGAGCTGCGCGACATGGAGCGCCGCTTCCGGGTGAGCCTCGTGCTGACGCTCCCGCTCTTCGCCCTCGCGATGGGGGACATGCTGCCCGGCGCGCCGCTCGCCCACGCGCTCGGCCCCGCCCTCCCCTGGCTGCAGCTCGTGCTGGCGGCGCCGGTGGTGCTCTGGGGCGGGCTGCCCTTCTTCCGGCGCGGCCTCGCCTCGCTCCGCACGCGCCTCAACATGTTCACGCTGATCGCCCTCGGCACGGGGGCCGCGTTCGCGTACAGCGCCCTCGCCACCCTCGCCCCGGGGATCTTCCCGGACTCGTTCCGCGGCCACGGCGGGCAGGTCGCCGTCTACTTCGAGGCCGCGGCGGTGATCGTGACCCTCGTGCTGCTCGGCCAGGTGCTCGAGCTCCGCGCCCGGAGCCGCACCGGCGCCGCGATCCGCGCGCTGCTCGGCCTCGCGCCCCGCACCGCGCGGCGCCTCGCGAGCGACGGGCACGAAGAGGAGATCGCGATCGACGAGGTGCGCGCGGGCGACCGGCTGCGGGTCCGGCCCGGCGAGAAGGTGCCCGTCGACGGCGTGGTCCTCGAAGGGCGCAGCGCCGTCGACGAGTCGATGGTGTCCGGCGAGCCGCTGCCCGTCGAGAAGGGCCCCGGCGAGCCCGTGATCGGCGCGACGCTGAACGGCAGCGGGAGCTTCGTGATGCGCGCCGAGCGGGTCGGCCGCGACACGCTGCTCGCGCGCATCGTGCAGCTCGTGTCCCAGGCCCAGCGCAGCCGCGCGCCCATCCAGCGCCTCGCCGACCGGGTGGCGGCCTGGTTCGTGCCCGCGGTGATCGGCGTCGCCGCGGCGACCTTCGCCGCCTGGGCGTGGCTCGGCCCGGAGCCGCGCCTCGCCCACGCCCTCGTCGCCGCCGTGGCGGTGCTGATCATCGCCTGTCCCTGTGCCCTCGGCCTCGCGACGCCGATGTCGATCATGGTCGCCTCGGGGCGGGGCGCCGCGGCAGGAGTGCTGTTCCGGAGCGCCGAGGCGATCGAGCTCATGCAGGCCGTCGACACCCTCGTCGTCGACAAGACCGGGACCCTCACGGAAGGCAAGCCCGTCCTTGCCGCGGTGGTGCCCGCGCCGGGCTTCGGCGAGGACGAGCTGCTGCGCCTCGCCGCGGGCGTCGAGCGCGGCAGCGAGCATCCGCTGGCGGCGGCGATCGTCGCGGGCGCCGCGGCACGGGGCCTCGCGCCCACGGAGGCCGCGACCTTCGAGGCGCGCGCCGGGAAAGGCGTGGTCGGCCGCGTCCTCGGGCGGGAGGTCGCCCTCGGCAACCGGGCCCTGCTCGCCGAGCTCGGGATCGAGGCGGGCAAGCTGGAGGAGCAGGCGGAGGCGCTGCGCCGCGAGGGTCGCACCGCCGCATTCGTCGCCGTCGACGGCCGCGCCGCGGGCCTCGTCGCCGTCGCCGATCCCGTGAAGCCGAGCGCCGCCGAGGCGATCGCGGCCCTCCGCGCGGAGGGCCTCCGCATCGTGATGCTGACCGGCGACAGCCGCGCGACCGCCGAGGCGGTGGCGCGGCAGCTCGGCATCGACGAGGTGCAGGCCGAGGTGCTGCCCGACCAGAAGGAGGCCGTGGTGCGCCGCCTCGAGGGCGAGGGCCGGGTGGTCGCGATGGCCGGCGACGGCATCAACGACGCGCCCGCCCTCGCCGCGGCGCAGGTCGGTATCGCGATGGGCACCGGCAGCGACGTCGCCCTCGAGAGCGCCGGCGTGACCCTCGTGAAGGGCGACCTGCGCGGCATCGTGCGGGCCCGCCGGCTCTCCCGGGCAACCCTCCGCAACATCCGCCAGAACCTCTTCTTCGCCTTCGCCTACAACGCCCTCGGCGTGCCCGTCGCCGCCGGCGTGCTCTACCCCTCCCTCGGTCTGCTGCTCTCTCCGATGATCGCCGCAGCGGCGATGAGCCTCTCCTCGGTGTCGGTGATCGGGAACGCCCTGCGGCTGCGGAACGTGGGGCTCTGAGCCACACTCTCCTTTAGATTGGCTTCATGATGCCCAAGTAGCCTGCCGGGCCGTGAACGTGCTCTACGTCGAGGACGACCTCGAGGCCCAGGCCTTCGTGAGCCGTGCGCTGCGCGAGAACGGCTTCGTGGTGGACACCGCGTCCGACGGGGAGACGGGCCTGCAGCAGGCCCTCGCCGCCGACTACGACGTGGTGATCCTCGACGTAGGCCTCCCGGAGAAGGACGGCTTCGAGGTGCTGCGCCGCATGCGCGCGTCCGGGGTGGAGGCTCCCGTCCTGTTCCTGACCGCCCACGCCGACGTCACCAAGCGCATCGAAGGCCTGAACCTCGGCGCCGACGACTACCTCGGCAAGCCCTTCGCGTTCGCGGAGCTGCTGGCGCGGCTGCGCGCCCTCGCGCGCCGCCAGCGCGACGGCGGCGTCGGGGGCCGCCTCCAGGTGGCGGACCTCGTGCTCGACGCGGACCGCCACGCCGTGACGCGCGCCGGGCGCCGCGTGCACCTCACGCCGAAGGAGTTCCAGCTCCTCGAGTACCTGATGCAGAACGCCGGCTACGTCGCCTCGCGCACCATGATCGCCGAGAAGGTCTGGGGCTACGGCTTCGAGTCCTACTCCAACGCGATCGACGTCCACGTGAACAGCCTGCGCAAGAAGGTCGACCGCGACTTCGAGCCCAAGCTGATCCACACCATGAAGGGGATCGGCTACGTGCTCGAGGACCGCTCCGACTCCGGCGCCTCCGGGAGCGAGTGAACGGCCAGCCGGTGACGAGGCCCCTCTCCGTCGGCGCGCGCTGGACGATACGCTATGCGGTGTTCACCTCCGTCGTCCTCGCGCTCTTCGCCTACGTCCTCCAGGCCGAGTTCCGCGAGCGCGTCGACCGCGACGCGAACCTGGTGGTCCGGCTCCAGCTGAAGGAGCTGGCGGAGGAGCTGGAGAGGCACCGCAGCGAGCCCGAGGAGCTCGAGGCCTACGTGGACTCCCACGTCTCGAGCGCGGCCCAGGACCTGCGCCTCGGCATCCGCATCCTGGACGGAGAGGGGCGCGTGCTGCTCGAGAAGGGCGGGCCCGAACCCTTCCCGCTCCCCGAGCGGCTCCCCGCGCCGGGCACGGAGCCCGCCCTCGAGGAGATCGACCTCGGCGAGAGCTATCCGTTCTACACGGCGGTGTTCCCGGCGGGCTCCGACTTCATCCAGATGATCCTCTACAGCAGGGCCTTCGAGCGCGGCATTCGCGACACCCGCGACATGTTCCTCTACCTGCTGCCCCCGATGATCCTCGCCACCTCGCTCTTCGGCTGGTGGCTGGTGCGCGGCATGCTGCGTCCGATCGCCCACATCGACGAGGCGGCGCGGCGCATCAGCGCGTCCCGGCTCGACGACCGCATCGCCCAGAGCGGGAGCGGCGACGAGCTCGACCGGCTGGCGGGAACGCTGAACGAGATGATGGAGCGCCTCCACTCGGGCGTCGGCCAGATCCGGCGCTTCGGCTCGAGCGCCGCCCACGAGCTGCGCGCGCCGATCTCGCGCATGCGGCACCGCATCGAGGACGCGCTCTCCCGGGAGCGCGACCCGATCGCCGACGAGAAGCTGCTGCTCGAGACCCTCGCCGACGTCGACGGCATCGCGGCGACGGTCCGGGCGCTCCTCGACCTCGCCCACTCGGAGGGCGGCCTCGACCCCCACCAGGTGCGCGACGTGTCCCTCTCCGCGCTCCTCGACGGCGTCGCCGACTTCTTCGAGCCCACGGCCGAGGCGCGCGGAATCGTGCTGCACCGCGCCTACCCGGCCGGCCTGGCGGTGCGCGGGGAGCCCAACTGGCTGCGCCAGCTCTTCGCCAACCTGGCGGACAACGCCATCAAGTTCTCGGAGCGCGGCGGGCGGGTGGAGATCGAGGCCGAGGAGGACGCAGCGGGGGTGCGCGTGCGCGTCCACGACTACGGACGCGGCATCCCCGCCGAGGAGCGCGAGCGCATCTTCGAGCCGTTCCACCGCGCGCCCCAGGGCCGCGGGGAAGCCGGCGTCGGCCTCGGCCTCGCGCTGGCGCGCCAGATCGCGCTCGCCCACGGCGGCGCCGTCGAGGTGGAGAGCACCGAGGGCCAGGGCTCGACCTTCACGGTGCAGCTCCCGCGCGGCGCGTGAAGCGGCGCGGGCGGCTCGCCGCCCTGCGGGACCACCGGCTCGCCGTCCTGCTGGCCGGCGCCGCGCTGCTCTGCGCCGGTCGCGTGCGCGTGCCCTTCGGCGAGTCGCTGTTCTTCACACGCGCCGAGGCCCCGCTGCCGGTGGCGCGGGACTGCGAGCGCTGCCACCAGGAGGTGTACCGCGAGTGGGAGGACTCCCTCCACGCGCGCGCCTGGCGGAGCGACGCCTTCCAGCACGCGACCTCCGGCGGGCGCGCCGAGGAGTGCCTCGGCTGCCACGCTTCGGGGCCCCTCGTCGCCGGAGAGCCGCCGGCGCTGCGCAGCGCCCACCGCGAGGAGGGCGTCACCTGCACGAGCTGCCACCTCGCGCCCGGCGCCGCAGGGTCGCGCCTCGCCATGCGCGGGCCCGTGGCGCGCTCCTCGCCGGTGGAGGTGCACCCGGTGATCGAGGAAGACCCGACCTACCGCTCCAGCGAGCTGTGCGGCACCTGCCACCGCGGCGCCTTCGCCGAGTGGGAGCGCGCGGCCGCTCCCGAGGGCGGGGAGAAGGAAACCTGCCAGGGCTGCCACATGCCGGCGGTGCGCCGCAAGGTGGAGTCGGTCCACGAGGAGCACGCCTACTCCCGGCTGTTCGTGGCCCTGGAGCGCACCGAGGATCTGCGCCGCCACGCCTTCGCCGTCCCCGAGGACGCCGCCGAGCACGTCGACGTGACGGCGGACCGCGACGGACCGACGCGGGTCCGCGTCACCCTCGGCAACCGGCTGCCCCACGCGCTTCCGACGGGCTCCTTCGGGCGCCGCCAGCTCGCGGTCGCGGCGGCCTGGCCCGGGGGCGAGCGCCAGACCCTGGTGGTGGATGCGCCGGCCCGCGCCCTCGCGCCGGGCGAGGTGCGGAGCGTCACCCTCGAGCTTCCTCCCGAAGCCCGGGGGCTGCCGCTCCGCGTCGAGCTGCGCCGCTTCGAGCACGCCCGCGGGGGCTGGAGCGCCATCGCCGCCGCCGCGGTCCCTCGAGCCCCCGCGCATGAATGAAGTCTTCACACAGGCTGGCTTCAGCTCGGGTGGAGGTCCGCCGGCGATGCTCCGTGCGTCGACGGAGGCCGGATGCCCGCGCGGATCGAGCGCTTCTGCAAGACCACCCGCTGGTTCCACTGGAGCTTCGTCGCCGCCTTCCTGACGCTGGCGGGGAGCGGCGGCGCGCTGGCGCTCCGCGACGAGCTGGCGCTCGAGCCCGAGACCGCGAGCGAGCTGGTCCGGGTGCACGAAGGCGCCGCGATCGCGTTGCTGGTGCTCCCGACCGTCGTGCTGCTCTCGGGGCGCACCGGCGAGACGCTGCGCGACTTTGCGGAGGCGCTGCGCTGGAGCCGCGCCGACCTCCGCTGGCTCGCGCTCCAGCCCCTCGCGTTCCTCGGCCGCGCGGAGCTCCCGCCGGCGGGCAAGCTCAACGCCGGCCAGAAGCTGAACGCCATCGCGACCGCGCTCCTCGCCGCCTGCCTCGCCGCGACCGGCGCCTGGCTCTGGGCGCGTCCCGGAGCCCTCGTGCCCTGGTTCGCGCATCTCGCGCTCTTCCTGGGCTGGATCCCCGCGTTCCTCGGCCACCTGTTCCTCGCCCTCGTCTACCCGGCCACCCGGCCGGCGCTGCGGGGCATGCTGCTCGGCAGCGTCGACCGCGACTGGGCGGCGCACCACCACGGCGCCTGGCTGGCCGGCCTCGAAGGGGAGGCGCGCGGCCCGGGCGAGCGGGGCGCGGGAGAGCCGTCCCCCGTGCGGGTTCCCCTCACCGCCACCCAGGCGACCGCGGCGGATGGCGGGAGGTGAACGTGTCCGGATCGCGGCGTGTCTGCTCGCCGCCGCGCTCGGAGCCGCGGCCGTGAGGGCCGAGCCTCGGGCGCCGGAGCGGGAGCCGCGGGCAGCCTGGCTGGAGGCCCTCGACCGGGGCCTCGGCGAGGCGCTGGCGCCCGGCGAGCTGTCCCGCGCCCACGCCGAGCTCGGCGAAGTCACGCGCTGCGCGGACTGCCACGCCGGCCTCGACGCCACCCCCGACGCGAAGTGCGCCGCCTGCCACGAGGACGTCGCCCAGCGCCTGCGCGAGCGGAGCGGCTGGCACGGCACGTTCCAGGGAGACTGCGCGAGCTGCCACGGCGAGCACCGAGGGGCCGGGGCCGATCTCCTCGGCCTCGACCGCAGCGCCTTCAACCACGACCTCGCGGCCTTCGCCCTGCGCGGCGCCCACACGTCGGTCGACTGCGGGGAGTGCCACGACCGGGCCGGGAGCGACGGGCGCCGGACCTTCCACCCGATCGGGATTCCCCACGCGGCCTGCGCCACCTGCCACGAGGACGTCCACGGCGAGGCGTTCCTCCGGGGCCGCGACTGCGCGGCGTGTCACAGCGAGCGGGGCTTCGGGGCGAAGCAGATGGCGCTCGCCGAGGAGGCCCCGGCGCCCTCCTTCGACCACGGCTCCGACACGCGCTTCCCCCTCGTGGGCCGCCACGCCGCGGTCGCCTGCGGCGACTGCCACGACGCTGCGTCGCGCGCCCGCGAGCTCACGGGCGCCCTCGCCCCCGGTCGCGGGGCGGCCCGGGAGTGCGGCTCCTGCCACCGCGACCCCCACGAGGGCTCCCTCGGCGCCGCGTGCGGCTCCTGCCACGGCGCGGAGGGCTGGAGCGGAGCGCCGCTGCGCTTCGACCATGCCCGCGACACCTCCTTCCCCCTCGACGCGAGCCACGCCGGCCTCGCCTGCGGGAGCTGCCACGCGGACCGCCGCTTCGAGGCGCGCGGCACGCGCTGCGAGAGCTGCCACGAGGACGCCGCGGCGCTCCTCGCCGGCCGCTTCCGCGGGCATCCGGCGGGAACCCCGGACCCCCACGCCGGCGCCGACGCCTGCCGCTCCTGCCACTCCGCCGAAGAGGCGCGGCCGCGGCTCGTCGACTACGAGCGCGCCTGCGTCGCCTGCCATCCGTCCGAGTACGGCGCGCTGCTGCTCACCCGCAAGCGCCTCGTCGACGGCCTCGTGGTCGAAGCCGAAGCGAAGCTCCGCGCCCGCGAGCTCGCCCGGGAACGCGGCGACGCGGCCGGCGGCGAGGACCTCGCGGCGCTGGCCGCGGAGCTCGAGGCTCTCGCGCGCAGCGGCGTGCACAACGTGCCCCTCGCCGAGGCGATCCTGCGCGACGCGGCCCGGGAGGCGGCGCGATGAGGCGTGCCTGGCTGCCCCTCGTCGCCCTGGCCCTCCCCGTCGCCGGCGGGGCGGCCGCCGTCCCCGAGCTCCGCGTCGCGCGGAGCATCGAGGCGACGAGCTGCGGCGCGCTGGTGGCGCCGAGCGTCCACACCTTCCTCGCCCGCGACGCCGGCGGCCGGCGCAGCCTCGTCGACGCCGACGCCCGCGCCTGGCTCCTCGACCATCCGCTCGAGTACGAGGGCGACGCGGCGCGCGTCGAGGCCCGCGAGCGCCACCGCCTCGGCGACGGCGCGATCGTCGTGCGCGCGACCCTCGACCTCGAGCGCTCGCGCTTCCAGCTCGAGGTGTCGCCCGAGCCCGCCGGCGACTTCGGCGCGGCGCTGGCCCAGTACCTGCCGGGGACGACGCTGCCCTGCCGCGCCGAGGGGCGTCTCGAGGTGTCGCCGGCCGGCGACTCCCCGTCGGACCCGGCGCGCCTCGTGCGCGTGCAGCGCCTGCTGCACGACGCGAGCGAGGCGCTCTACGGGCCCGACTTCGCCCTCGCCGAGGCGCGGCTCGCCGAGGCGCAGGAGCTCGCGCCCGCCTCCGACACCGTGCGGTGGATGCGCGCCCGGGCGCGCTACCTGGCCGGGGAGGCCCTCGCGGCCGACGACCGGGAGGGCCGCATGGCCGCCTTCCGCGACGCGGAGGCCTTCGCCGACCAGGCCGTCGAGCTCGCGCCCGAGCGCGCCGAGGGCTGGCTCTGGCGCGCCGTCGCCCGCGGCCGGCTGATCACGACCCAGGGCAGCCTCGCGACGGCCCTCGCGGCCCTCGGCAGGGGCCGCGGGCCTGCCTGGGTCGCGGCGTGCTTCGAGCGGGCCATCGCCCTGCGGCCGAGCTGGCGCCACTTCAACTACTCGGCCTACGGCGACGCCCTCTACGGCGCCGCGCAGCTCTACCGGATGCTTCCCGACGGCGGCTGGGCCGAGCCGCTGCTCGGCGTGCGCGGAGACCTCGATCGCTCGGTCCAGCTCGCGCGCGAGGCGCTGGCGCTCCAGCCGAACCGCATCGAGTACGCGAAGGAGCTGGGCGCCGACCTGCTCTGCCGCGGCGCGCGGCATGCGCGCAGCGAGGACCTCGACGAGGCGCGGCGGGTGCTCCGCGGGGCGCTCGCGCTGCCGGTGCGCACCCTCTACGAGCACGTCGACCGCGACCACGCCCTGGGGCTGCTCGCGGCGCCGCCCGAGCGCGCCTGCGAGTACAGCCGCGACCTCTGGCACGACGCGCCGGCGGCGGTGGCAGGATGATGCGCACCGCGGCTCTCGCCGGCCTGCTGCTCTTCGCCGTCTCCGCGGCCGCCGCCGACCCGGCGGCCGGCCGCGTCTGGGAGGTGAACGGCATCCGCCTCGAGGCGTCGCAGGTCGAGCGCCTCGCCGACGACATCGCGCGGCAGACCGTCGCCGCCGTGCGCCGCGTGGAGGGCCTCGTGCTCCGCGACGGCCAGGACCGCGCCCTCGAGGCCGTCTACCGCGATGCCGCCCTCGACGTCTACGACCGCGCCGTCGCCACCGTGAACCGGTCCGACCTCAGCGACGCCGCGAAGGAGGCCGAGGTGAAGACCCTCGTGCTGAACGGCCAGCGCCGCAGCACGGCCTACGCCGCGCGGATCCTCGATCCGGAGCAGTACCGCATCTATCGCGCCTGGGAGGACCGTCAGGTGGAGGCGTTCGAGAAGCGCGGCCTCTGGTCGGGCTCCTCGCGCGGGAGGAGGAGCCGATGATCCGCCGCCGCCGCCTCGCCACCGCCCTGGTCCTGTGCGCTCTCGCGGCGCCGGTCGCAGCCGCCGCCGAGAAGCTCGACTGGGAGGTCCCGGAGAGCGCCGACGCGCCGGTCCCGGTGCAGGCGCTGCGCAACGTGCGCGACGGCTTCCTCGGCCTCGGCGACGCCTGGTTCGAGGCCAACACCGCCTTCTTCGGCGTGTTCTGCCTGGCCGCCTCGCAGCTCTCGATGGGCTTCTCCGACGCCCTCGGCCTGGTCGACGACAACCCCGTCAGCCAGCACGTGCTGAAGGGCATCCTCTCGAAGAACCTCGCCAAGACTGCGTACCTCTGGCACGTGGCCGGCGCCGAGTCGCTGCTCGGCGGCCACGGCATGGAGGCGGAGCGCTGGGCCGCGCGCGACGTCGCGGCGCTAAACCCCCTGCTCTCCGAGGAGGACCAGGAGGCCGTCGCCGGTCCGCTGCCCCTGGATCCCCTCGACTTCGTCGGCGAGGGCTACTTCCACGGGCGGACCTACCGCCCCCAGGCGCTGCTCCTCGACCTCGGCGCGGTGGCTGCCGCCGACGTGGTGCTGCGGCCTGCCGCGAGCGTCCTGCGCATCGTCCAGCTGCGCGGGGCGGGCGACTCCCTCGAGCGCACAGGGAACGATCTGGTGCGGCGCGCGGTGCGCAGGTGGTGAACGAGCTGCACGAGCGGGTCGCCGCCGCCTTGCGCCGCCGGCCTCGGGCGGTGCTCGCGCTGCTCTGCGCCGCGACCCTCGTGCTCGGCGCCGCCGCGCCCTTCACGCGCTGGGACTCGGACCCCGACCTCCTCACCCTCGAGGGCAGCCCGGAGCTGCGCGCCTATCGCGACTACCTCGCGCGCTTCGGGAGCGACGAGCTGATCGTCGTGGCCTTCGAGCTGCCGGACCTGCTCGAGCCGTCCGGGCTCGCGGCGGTGCGCTCCCTCACGGAGGCGCTGCGCGAGGTGCCGGGCGTCGAGAGCGTCGCGAGCCTCGACACCGCCTATCGCGTCGACTTCGGGCCCTTCGGGCCCTTCGCGAGCCCCCTCGTCCCCGACGCACTCGAAGAGGCCCCGACCGCCGCGGAGCTCGCGCGCTCGCTGCGCGAGCTGCCGATGACCCGGGACTCGATGCTCGACGCCTCGGGCCGCGTGACGACGATCGCGATCCAGCCGCGGGCCCGGGAGCTCGGCGGCGCGGCGCGCAGCCTGCAGCGGGAGGTGCTGGAGGGCGCGCAGGAGGTGCTCGCCCGCCCGGAGTACCGGGGCATCCGCTTCCACCTGGCGGGATCGCCGGTCTTCAACCGCGAGCTCGAACGCCTGAACACCCGGGACAACGCCCTCTTCACCCCGATCGCCTTCGGCATCGTCACGCTGCTGCTCGCCGTCGCCCTGCGCGGCCCGGCCCTCGTCGGCCTCGCGGTCGCCTGCGTGATCGGGACGCTCGCCTGGGTGCGCGGGCTGATGACGCTGACGGACGTGCCCCAGAGCACCACCACGTCGCTGCTGCCCCCACTGCTCATGGTGCTCGGCGTCTCGGTCTCGATCCACGTGCTCTCCCGCTACCGCCTCGAGCGCGCCGCCGGCGCCGGCGCCGAGGAGGCGGTGCTGCGCACCGAGCAGTCCGTGCTCGCGCCCGCCATCCTCACGGCGCTCACCACCGCGCTCGGCTTCGGCTCGCTCGTGACTTCGCCGATCGCGAGCATCCGCAGCTTCGGCCTCTTCGCCGCCGTCGGCGTGCTGGCCTCCCTGGCCCTCGGCGTCCTCGGCCTTCCCGCGGCGCTCCGCGTGCTCCGCCCGAGGCCCGGCCGCGCCGTCGAGGGAGGAGGCGCCGAGCGGCTCCTCGCCGCCGCGGGCAGGCTCTCGGCGCGCCACGGGGGTGCGGTGCTGGCGGCGACGGCGCTGCTCTGCGCCGCCGCGGCCCTCGCCCTGCCGCGGCTGCGGATCTCGACCCACGACGGAGAGTTCTTCCCCGACGCCCACCCGCTGAACCAGGCCTACGACTTCATCGAGGCGCGCCTCGCCGGCGTGACGCCCCTCGAGGTGCTGGTGGAGGCGGAGGAGCGCGGCGGCCTGCGCGAGCCGCGCGCCATCCAGCTCCTCTCCGACCTGCAGAACTTCCTCGGCGCGCAGCCCGAGACGATTCGCGGCGTCTCCCTCGCCGACTGGATCGCCGAGGCGCGCTCCGCCATCGAGCCCCCCGCCGAGCGCGCGCGGCCCCTCTCCGCCGACTCCCTCGAGCGGGCCGCCTTCGTGCTCGAGGCGACCTCCCGCGACGACCTGCCCTTCTGGGTCCAGGACGACTGGACGGTGGCGCGGGTGTCCTCGCGCTCGGTCGGCCTCGACTCGCAGCAGAACGACGCGCTGCTCGCGCGCCTCGAGGCCTTCGCGAAGGCGCGCCTCGCCGGCGAGGACGGCCTCCGCATCACCTTCACGGGCCTGGTACCGGTCTTCGCGCGCATGGAGCAGTACCTGCTCCAGAGCCAGGTGCGCTCCTTCTCGATCGCCTTCCTCTGCGTCTTCGCGGTCTATCTGATCGAGCTGCGCTCGCTGCCCCTCGCCCTCGTGGCGCTGGTGCCGAACCTCGTCGCGATCCTCCTGATGCTCGGCACCATGGGCGCCCTGCTCATCCCCCTCGACGTCGTCACGGTGATGGTCGCGAGCGTGAACCTCGGGATCATCGACGACGAGACGATCCACGTGCTGCACGCCGTGCGCGAGGCGCGGCGCGAGGGGCTGGACCCGGAGAGCGCGGTCGCGGAGGGAGTCGCCCGCACCGGGCGCGACGTGATCTTCACCTGCGCCGTCCTCGGCCTCGGCTTCGGGACGCTGATGCTCTCCGAGTTCCGCCCGACGGCGCACTTCGGCGGCCTCACCGCCCTCACCATCGCGATCGCGCTGGCGGCGGACCTCGTGCTGCTGCCGACGCTGCTGCGCGCGACGGGCCGCCTCGGCGCGACCGCTCCCCTCGGCCTGCGCGCGCCTGCGGAGGAGAGGGCGTGACGCGGTCCGGCCACGAAGCGCCCGTCTGGATGGTGACCTGGGCGCCCGACGGGACGCGGGTCGCGAGCGCCTCCGAGGACGGGACCGTGCGGGTCTGGGACATCGCGAGCCGCGAGGAGAAGCACGTCCTCGCGGGGCACGAGGACAGCGTCTGGTCCGCGACCTGGTCGCCCGACGGGAGCTTCCTGCTCTCGGGCAGCGAGGACGGCTGTGCCCGCCTCTGGGACGCCGCGAGCGGACGCCTGCTCCGGCTCTACGAGCCCGGCGGCGGGGGAATCTGGGCGACGGGCTGGTCGCGGCGCGGCGACCTCTTCGCGATCGGCTCCCGCGACGGACTGGTGCGCCTCTTCGACGCCAAGAGCGGCCGGGAGCGCGGCCGCCTCGCCGCCCACACGGACCTCGTGAAGGACCTGGCGTTCTCTCCCGACGGGCGGCTGCTGGCGACGGCCAGCGACGACCGGAGCGTGCGCCTCTTCGACCTCGCGAGCGGCGCGCCGCTGCGCTGCTTCGCGGGCCACCACCATCAGGCGAACACCGTCGACTTCACGCCCGACGGGCGCCGCCTCGTGACCTGCTCCCACGACCGCAGCGTGCGCGTCTGGGACGTCGCGAGCGGCGCGGCCCTCGGCTGCATCGCGGCCCACGACGAGGACATCGACGCCGCCCGGATCTCTCCCGACGGCCGCCTCATCGCCTCCTGCTCCCACGACAAGAGCGTCCGCCTCTGGGACTCGGAGAGCGGCGTCTGCGTCGGTGAGATCGGCGGCCACGGCGAAGAGGTGGAGTGGGTGTCCTGGTCGCCGGACGGCAGGCGCCTCGCGACCGCCTCCGTCGACGCGCGCGCCCGGATCTTCGACGCGCGGAGCTTCGCGCTCGAGGCAGCCTTCCCGGGCCGAAACCGCGCGGTGTCGGGGCTCCGGGCGAGCTCCCGCGGCCAGGTGGTCGCGCTCCAGGACGACCGCTCGCTCACGGTCTTCGCGCCGCGCGGGGGGCGCGCGACGCTTCGGCTGCGGCACCTCGCGCGCCAGTCGGTGAAGGACGCGGCCTGGTCCCCCGACGGCCGGCGCCTCGCCTGCGCCTCTCTCGACGGGAGCGTGCTCTCCATCGACGCCGACAGCGGCCGCTCCCGCGGGCTGGTGCGGGCGCCGTGCGGCGTCCACGCACTCTCCTGGTCCCCCGGCGGCGCGCTGCTCGCCCTCGGCCTCGCCGACGGGTCGGTCGAGGTGCGCGACGCCGAGGAGGGCGAGCTGCGGGCCCGCTACCGCGACCACGGCGAGGCCGTCTACGCCGTCGGGTTCTGCCCGGACGGCGCGCGCCTCGCGAGCGCCTCCCGCGACGGCGTCGTCGGCCTGCGGGCGCCGGGAGGTTTCCGCGGCCTGCACGGCCACGAGGACGGCGTCGTCGCCCTGGCCTGGTCCCGGGACGGGCGCCTGCTCGCCTCGGGGTCCCGCGACGCGTCCGTCCGCCTCTGGTCCCGGGAGGGGGAGGCGCGCGGCGTGCTGAGCGGCCACCGCCTCACGGTCTGGAGCGTCGACTTCACGCCCGACGGGACGCGCCTCCTGTCCTCCTCCTTCGACCACGACGTCCGGGTCTGGGAGCTCGCAGAGGGCGGGAGCTGCCTGCGGGTGCTCTCCGGGCACACGCGCCAGGTGGGCGCGGTGGTCGCCCTCAGCGCGCGCAGCGCGCTCTCGGGCTCCCGGGACGGAACCTGTCGCCTCTGGGACCTCGCCACGGGATGCGCGCGCGTGCTGCGCCCCGACGAGCTCCCGGTCGCGGAGGAGACGGTGGCGCGCGCCCGCGACCGCGATCGACGGCCTCTCGCCGAGGTGGCGCGCGGGCAGGTGGATCTCGCCCACGAGGGGGCCGGCGTCCGCGACCTCGAGCTCGAA
>Ga0105107_10001036_pt1 | contig 18030 bp, 10 predicted proteins | sample PPLLaktember2015_6_FD_79335 | JGI IMG/M metagenome (GOLD analysis project Ga0105107, IMG submission 79335) | Freshwater sediment microbial communities from Prairie Pothole Lake near Jamestown, North Dakota, USA - PPLs Lake P8 Core (1) Depth... | ecosystem: Environmental > Aquatic > Freshwater >...
AGATCGAGGAATCGTAGCGCGACCATCTTTGTAATGCCGTGACCGGGGGATCCACCCGTCAGCCTCTGCACACGGAGGAAATAGCATCCTGTCGCCGTGAGCACCTGTCCCGGGGTAAGACACCAGTACAGCCGGTAGGTATCATCCCCTGCACAATTGCCGCGGAAGGCGCTGAAGATACCGAACGCCGCCAGTGAATCACGCATGCGGTATAGCTCCGCAACCAGCTGGTGACCCTCGATCTCCAATTCCTGTACCGTCAAATCCACAAAGCCGTATTCGCGGTAGAGTTCTGCACCCCCGTCGATGTAGCCGTACAGGGCTTTCCCATCAAAATGGCCTGTCCGCGTCACCTCCAACCCGGGCAGGTCCCCGGACCTGAGTGATGGAGTATCGATGACCTGTGCGCTTGCAGAGCACATTCCGGACCAGAGGAGGAACAGAAATAGGGGAGCCTTCATCAGAGGTTCACCTGTTCCCGCGATATCCTGGAAAGATCGGCAACCCCGAGCTGCATCTCCTGAGCCAGGTCCAGGAAACGCCGGCCTTTGGCAGACTCTTCCTTTTGTATCTTCTCATCGAGTCTCTTTTTGAGGATGATGTCATAGCCGACCCGGTCAACGGCAACCGGATCGGTGCCGACGAGAAGAGTATTAAAATTGCAGATGTACTGCGGATCCGCCGCCGGTCCGCCCTGATAGCACCCGCGAATGCCGTCGACGATATTCAGCACGACCTTGTCACGCAGGGGCGGGAATGCCGGAACTTCAGCACATGTTTCCGCCCAGAGTTGCTTGTGTAACCGTGCGGTGTTGGTGATCGCCCCGTACGCAAGATTCTTGAGGCAGAGGGTGACGGATGAACCGGCGTTTTTCAGAACGGGAACATTGATGATGCAATCGACATCCTTGGTGCAGATCCGGCTGAAGTAGGAATACTTTCCCTCGTTGATCATATACGGGAGAGTCTCCGCATCGTACTTCTCTTCAACGTCGGCCCAGTAATACCATTGCTTGTCGATCATCTTTTCGCCGTATTGACGTCCCTCGGCATCGTAGAACGACCCCTTCCCGTCTTTCTGCTCTGTACCGGCGAGCGTAATGCCGGGGAATGTTTCTTCGGTGAACCCCGCATCCGTCATTTCGAACGCACGACGATCCCAGAGCACGATATTCTTCCGCGGAATGCCTGCGGCTTCCAGTTGACGGATGATTGCATGCACGAGTTCATGACTCGTGGAAAGAAGCTTCCCGGCAATAGGATTGATCTTGATACCGACGATCTCATCAGGCTTGACGAGCATGCCCCAAGCGTCAGTGACCGAAGAAGTTCCTGTGAGGGCGACCATACCTTTCGCAAGCATCGCATGCAGGAATGCGGCATCGAATGTTGTGCCGGCAATGGCTCTCTCATCGGAGAGCTGCACGACGCGGCCGGGGAAAGCCCCGGGCATCGAGCGGGATGTTCGGGCATAGCCGAGCGCATCCTTCCCGTTCGTTGCGGGCTTCGAAGTAGTTCCCTGTGCTACTGCCGGCTGTGAAGTCAGTGGGGCGCACGCCGCCGCAACGCTTCCCAGTGCTGCAAGCTTCACAAAATCTCGTCTGCTCAGATCGGTTGTCCCGGCGCGACGGGTCATAGGTACACCTTTCGTTGTGAAATGTGAGAGCCCGAGATAATCAAGTGTATTTTATGAAAGATTTTTCCTATACTCAAATGGCGGGGAGGTTTCTGAAAACGTCCGGTCTCAGGAGAAGTGACAACGAGAGAGTGAATATGAAACGACGAGATTTCTTGCTGAGCGCCGGCGCCAGCGCTGTCGGAGGAACACTCTTCCCCCATGTATTTGAACCGCTCTTTGCAGCTCCTCCCCGTCCTCACGCTGTGTGGGTGGAAAATGGTGAACCCGCTGTGCTCTTGACCGCGGCACTCAAGGAAATGGGGGGTATGGGGAGCTTCATCTCGCGGGGCGATGTGGTCGTGGTAAAACCCAATGTGGGATGGGACCGTGCACCGCAGTTCGCGGCCACCACAAACCCCGATCTTGTCGCTGCTCTTGTCCAGGAATGCCTGACTGCCGGCGCCAAGACGGTAAAGGTGTTCGACCGCACCTGCAACAACCCGCTCCGCTGCTACACAAACTCTCAGATCGAGGAGAAAGCGAAATCCGCTGGCGCGGATGTGACACATATCCGGGAAAACCGGTTTGTCACGAAGGCGATCAACGGCGAAACCGTCAAGGAATGGCCAGTGTACAGAGACTATCTCGAGGCGGACAAGGTGATCAACGTACCGATCGCCAAGCATCACAGCCTGTGTCGAGTGACTCTGGGCATGAAGAATCTCATGGGAGTGATGGGGGGCAACAGAGGAGATCTCCATAACGGGTTCACAAGAAAAATCGTGGATATCAGCAGAACGATTCTTCCGACATTGACCATCATTGATGCGTACCGAATTCTCACGGCCAACGGACCTGTCGGCGGCAATCTTGCTCACGTGAAGCACCCCCGCACATTGATCATCAGCCCCTGCCTGGTGAGCGCCGATTACCTCGCGCTTGACCTCTTCGGACTAAAGGTGGATCAAGTCGATGTGGTCGCCGATGCGCTGAAGCACGGGCTCAACAAGTTCGACAGTAAGACCCTGAACGTCAAACGTCTGCGGTTGTCGTGACAATGGCGAAGCTGCGGCGGGTCGTACAGATTGTCTTTCTGGCGTTCTTCGTCAGTCTCTTCCTGATTGCACGATATCCCTATTCAGGAAATGTGGAGGCGGATCTCTTTCTGCGGTTCAGCCCGCTTATCCCGCTGTTTCATTTTCTCCAGGATTTCTCTCTCTCCCTGGTGCTCTGGCCCGCGCTGATCATTCTCGTCGCGACCCCCTTTCTCGGACGTTTCTTCTGCGGTTGGATCTGCCCGTTGGGAACCACCATCGATGCTGCGGGCAGGCTGATCGCATCTCCTTCGAATCGGGTTTCGGACAGGTGGGAAAAGCTGAGGTTCCTGAAGTTCGCGCTTCTGGTTGGATGTCTCCTGCTCGCGCTCTTCTCGGTGCACGTCTGGGGGTATCTCGATCCCCTTTCGATTTTCAATCGGGCCCTCACAGTTGTATTCTATCCCCTCGGGACGCTGTTTGCGGATCAAGCGATGCTTGCGGCAACGAAGGTCGAATTCCTCGAAACACCTGTGTTTTTTCTCTACGATCTGTTCAAAACGCACATCATGCCGGAGATGCAGGCCCATTCGCAGCAGCTCTTCTGGATCGCGTTGTTTATTGGCGCCATCCTTGGTGCGGAGAAGCTGTCAAGGCGGTTCTGGTGCAGGAACATTTGCCCCGCCGGTGCGTGGCTCGGCTTCCTCTCGCAGTTCCGGATGTTCGAACGCATCGTCGGCGAAGCATGCCCGGTCTGCAACAAATGCCAGACCGAGTGCAAAATGAATGCAATCCCCCGCGGCGATGTCAAGCACACAAACAAGGCCGAGTGCATCGACTGCTTCAACTGCGGTGCCGTCTGCCCGCCCAAAGTCAACGCCATAACCTATCGCTGGCGGTGGAAACCCTACCACACACCCGTTGATTTCACGCGGCGGCAGCTTGTGCGTACCACGGCGGGAAGTGCAGTCGCGCTTGGACTGTTGAGCGTGGGATTGATCAACCGTGATGCGAAGGACCGCCAGGTCAGGCCGCCCGGCGCGCTTCCGGAAGACCTGTTTGCCGACAAGTGCATCCGTTGCCAGGAGTGCGTGCGAATCTGTGCGTCCAACGGCGGGTGCCTGCAGCCGGACGGCATCCGGACAACCGTGCTCGATCTCTGGCTGCCTGCCGCAGTGATGCGGGAGGGCTACTGCGAATTCAACTGTAATCTGTGCGGTTTGGTCTGCCCAACCGACGCGATCATGCCCCTGGCGCTCGAGACGAAGCAGCACACCCCGATCGGTCTGGCGCACTTCGACAAAGACCTCTGCATCCCCTACGCACAGAACTCAGACTGCATCGTGTGCGAGGAGCACTGCCCGACCGCGGACAAAGCAATCAAATTTGAATTGAAGCCCGCAACCCTCCGCGACGGCGGCATCCGGATCGTCAAGTATCCGTATGTCATACGGGATTTGTGCATCGGCTGCGGCATCTGTGAAACAAAATGTCCGCTTCCGGGGCAGGCGGGGATTTTTGTCACGACCGAAAACCAGCGCCGTGCGGGTGCTCCTGCACTCCCGCCGGCCCCCGCTCAGGCGTCACCGTATGGGTGAGCCGCGGGATCCCCCGTTTTCAGCCGTCAAGTCCTACTCGTGCTTTTCCTCCCACACCAGATTCCAATGCCACCTGTCGAAATAAATGTTGCCTCCCCTCCATTCCACTTCACCCCGCTGCAGGTCCACCGTCTCTGAACGCGGAAAGACCTTTGCCGGGTAGAAGGGTTGCGAGAAGGCATCATTGAATATCAACCGGTAACTGTCCATTCCGTTCACATAGAAATACCGCATCGATTCGTCCGCTGTCTCCCTCATCCCGTAGGTCACGTCCATCGGTACCCATCCGTACGGTTCGAAGTAGATCATCGCCCAGTCATGCATGCTTTGCCCGGGCGGACGGAATTCCCATCCGGATTGCCATCGGGCCGGGATACCGTTCAAACGGCAGAGCGTGACAATCAACAATGTCTGCATCCCACAGTCACCATGACGATTCTCGTACGCGTACAGGCCGAGATTCGGCACCGTGGAGTACTCGCGGGCCGACGCCCATGTGATACTCGTGTCCACCCACGCGAACAACTTGCGCGCAACCAGAACCGGGTTTGATTCCTCCCCCACAATCTCCTTTGACAGCTTCTTCAACTCTGGAGTGAACACAATGTGCGGCGGCTCTTCACGGATGAACGGTGCAAGCTCGGGGGTGACCCGCGGCACCGTCACGCGCCCCGGATCAACGGGAAGGTAGACACCGTTCGCTGTGTATTCGTATTCGATGCTGAATGTCGTCTTGGCATTGCCGGCAGACGGTTTTTCGAAGTAGATGGTCCGCTGCAAAAACGCACTGTTGTCGGCAATGATGGAGCGGGGCGGATCAGTGGAAAGCACACGTATACCCCCCTGGCGACCGGCAATCTCTCGCGGATAGGGAAGCCAGCAGCGGATCGTTTCCCCTTCGGGCACCTCCCCGCCATCCACTGTGATGCTTTGCTTCACACGAAGGCGTACAGGTTTGACGTATGGTTTTCCGGATTTTACGGCGGCTTCCATGACGAGGGCGATGTGCGCATCGAGACCGGATTCACTGGCGAGTCCCGTGGGAGCGGGAGCGTCTTTGTGTTGCTCCTGCCATACCTGCCGCGCGTGCGGATCGAGCCGGAAGAGGTTTCTCGCCGCACTATTGAAGTACAGCTTCTGCCCATCAATGGTCATTGCCTCCAGTGCATGTGAGGCCTCGAACCGGGCATAGTCTTCCGGAGTAAGGGATGGCAGGCGGGCTCCGACATACTCTTTGACTTCCCGTTCGGTCTGGCGGAAATCCAGCCTGATGCGGTTCATTCGTTCGATCTCGAACTCCCACAGCAGGCGCTGCGACGGCGCCAGCACAGTATCCTGCCGGAGTATCTCCTCGATCGCACTCTGCGCCCTGGCAAAGTCTCCCCCGGCAATCCATTGGTGAATCTGCTGTTCGCCCGTAGGAGCACATGAAGAAACGGGAAGGATTGATGCAGGAAGTGCAGTGAGGAGCACGAGAAGAACACGTCCGGGGGATCGCATGAGTTTTCCTTTGCCTGTGGAATGGTTGTGTAATATAGAGCACCGCAGAGGAAGGTGCAAGCTGGGGAACGAGGGGAGACACGAACTCAGAATCGAAGCGTTACTCGAGGAGAAAACTCTCTGCCGCCCTTGACAAATGCTCCCTGATTTCGTATAGTATGCACAGAGCATCGGTCATGAAAGCTAAACTTCATACGCAGCAGGCATGGTGGTGGCGCCGCCCGACGGTGTCCCCGCCCAATTGACCGTAGAGAGTATTGTCACAAGGTGGGAACGCCACGCGGAGTTCCCACCTTTTTTTGTGCCCTTTCGGACGAAAACCGTGGACTCCAGTGGCGGCTGACCACCCCCAAAGTCAGTATCACGTTCAACAAACTGGAGTACACACCATGCAGCAGAAAATTCTTCTCGAAGAGCGGGAGATGCCGACGGCGTATTATAACATATTGCCGGATCTCCCCGAACCGATGGCACCCGCGCTCCATCCTGGGACAGGCAACCCCATCGGTCCCCAGGACCTCGCAGCCATTTTCCCGATGGAGCTGATCAAACAGGAGGTCAGTCAGGACAGCTACATCGATATCCCCGAGGAAGTTCAACGCATTTACAGACTCTACCGCCCCACCCCCCTGATGCGGGCATTTGCGCTCGAGAGGGTGTTGAACACGCCGGCCGAGATCTATTACAAGTACGAAGGTGTGAGCCCTTCCGGCAGCCATAAACCCAACACGGCGATCCCACAGGCATACTTCAACAAGCAGGCCGGGATCAAGCGGCTCGCCACGGAAACCGGCGCCGGCCAGTGGGGAAGTTCTCTTGCCTTTGCATGCAGATTATTCGGGCTGGAGTGCAAAGTGTATATGGTGAAGGTGAGCTATCACCAGAAACCATACCGCCGCTCACTCATCCACGCCTGGGGGGGTGAGGTTGTGTCGAGCCCGAGCAACGACACGGCGGCAGGCCGCGCCGTCCTCGCAGCGCATCCGGACTCCCCGGGCAGTCTCGGCATCGCAATAAGCGAGGCGGTGGAAGATGCGGCAGGCCGGGAGGACACCAACTATTCACTCGGCAGCGTACTGAATCATGTGCTGCTCCATCAAACGGTGATAGGTCTCGAGGCGATGAAACAGCTGGAGAAGGTCGATCGCTTTCCGGATATCGTCATCGGCTGTGTCGGCGGCGGGTCGAATTTCGGTGGGATTGCCCTCCCCTTCGTCCGGGAAAAGATCAAAGGAAAGGACATCCGTGCCATCGCTGTGGAACCGGCGTCATGCCCGACTCTGACGCGCGGCGAATACCGCTACGACTTCGGCGACATCGCCAAGATGACACCGCTTCTGCCGATGTACACGCTCGGCCATACTTTTGTCCCTCCGTCAATCCATGCGGGAGGGCTCCGTTACCACGGCATGGCGCCGATAATCAGCCGGCTTCTCAAAAGCAATCTGATTGAAGCGCGCGCATATATGCAGAATGACATTTTCGAGGCCGCCGTGCTCTTCACACAGAACGAAGGAATCGTCCCGGCGCCTGAATCTGCGCATGCCATCAAGGCAGCCATCGATGAAGCTCTCCTTGCCCGCGAGGAAGGGAGGAAGAAGGTTATCCTCTTCAACCTGAGCGGACACGGACACTTCGACATGGGTGCCTATGACGCTTATTTTGCAGGACGCCTCGAAAACCATGAAATGCAGCCCGGGGATATCTCGGTCGCATTGGCGGCTCTCAAAGGCCTGCCGTCACTGGCTCAGTAATCCTCGTCTTCCGGGCCGCTGCCAGCGGCCCGGGGGGCTCTCTGCAACCACCCGGCGTTCCTTCCGTATGCAGAGAGTAGGACCGGGAGGTCCTGTTTTTACTCCTCTCACCTCCTCATATCTCACAGAGCTCCGGGCATCTCATGACACTAACAGCAGCGATCCGAAAGTCCTGGAACGACGGCGCCGCCGCGCCGTTCGTGATCGCAGTCCTCTTCGTAGGTCTTCACTTCTACACGAATGCCTTCGCCGGTTACGGATACTTCCGAGACGAACTCTACTATCTGGCATGCACCGAGCACCTCGACATGGGGTATGTTGACCAGCCTCCCCTCTCAATCTATGTTCTCGCCGTGAGCAGGTGGGCGTTCGGCGATTCCCCGTTCGCACTCCGGCTGGTCCCGGCGTTCGCCGGAGCGATACTTATTCTCCTGACGGGATTCATGGCCAATCAGATGGGAGGAGGCAAGACTGCGGCGCTGCTTGCGGCGACAGGGACTGCGGTCGCGCCGATCATGATCGGCATGACGGGGATCTACTCCATGAATTCCCTGGATCTCCTCGCATGGTCACTCGTCGCCTGCGCGACAATACGTCTTCTGAGAACGGAATCTCCCCGTTGCCTGCTGCTTCTCGGTGCCGCACTCGGGGTCGGTGCCCTGAACAAGACCGGGATCCTCTGGTTGGGAGCCGGCATTGTTGCGGGGTTGCTGCTCACTCCGGCGCGAAAATGGTTCACCACGCGGTGGCCGTATATCGCCGGAGGGATTGCCCTGCTTTGCTTCTTGCCATACGTCGTCTGGAATGTAACACATGACTTCGCTCATCTTGAATTCATGCGGAACGCACTTTCAGGCAAGTACAGCGGATTGAACCCGCTGGCGTTTCTCGGTGGTCAGATCCTTCTGCAAAATCCGTTCGCGCTGCCCTTGTGGCTGGCCGGCATTGCAGCCCTGATGTTCTGGGCACCGCTCCGGAGATATCGTGCACTCGGGATCGCGTACCTGGTTGTCTTCGGGATTCTCATACTCAACTGGAACAGCAAGGCGGAGTACCTCGCGCCGGCGTACCCCATGCTCTTTGCCGCCGGGGGGATCGCGTTGGAGAGGTTCTTCGCGCACCCCCCCCGGCGCTGGATGGTACCGGCGTACACGGGACTGCTGGCGCTGAGCGGACTCGTGTTCGTTCCATTGGCCATTCCGATTCTTCCCGTCGAGACATATATCGCCTATGCCGATCAGATGGGAATTGCGCCGTCAACCGCTGAAGATCATGAACTCGGACCATTGCCGCAATTCTACGCAGACATGTTCGGTTGGCCCGAAAAAGCAGCAGCGGTCGCTGCGGCATTCTACCGTCTCACTCCGGAAGAGCAGGCACGGTGCGCCATTTTCGCCGACAACTATGGACGGTGCGGTGCCCTGGACTTCTTTGGACGCCACTATGGCCTTCCCCGTTCGATCGGCGGGCACAACTCTTACTGGATGTGGGGGCCCGGAAAGTATACCGGCGAGCTGGTATTGATTCTGGGCGGAGACCTGCAGGGAAAACAGAAGGATTTCTCTCGCGTGGAGATCGTCGGCACGGTCAGCACCAAGTACTGCATGCCGTACGAGAACAACCTGAACATCTACCTCTGCCGCGGCTTGCGCACCCCTCTCAAGCAGGCCTGGACGAGATGCAAGAGCTTCGGCTAGACAACTGTTCCATGGCCGTGCCGGTCATGCTGCCCGCGGGGTGATCTTGTTGCACACCCGCGAAATCGACCGGTGTCGGAAGGCGAAGAATCACCGTACCCAGCGCGTACCACACAAGTCCACGAACGCACAGTTGGGACAATTCCGACGGAGGTCGGTGGTCGGAACAAAAGGCGTTTCTTCAGCACCTATTTCATCAAGAAGTCCGTGAATCACTGATTCAATCCTGTCGAACAGGTCCGCCCCATCGTCGGTGTCCCCGAAGAGGGAGTACTCAATGTTTGAGCCCAGATTCTGCCTCCCGAGCATCACGTAGGCCGGCACGAGTTGCCCAACACCCGTGCCGGTCGTCCGGCTGTACAACATCGCATAAAACGGCAACTGCAGTGAGCCGATGGAAGCCTCCCATCCTTCGCGATCATGAACGTCAAGTGCGTCGAATCGGATGCGATACCGGTCTTCGTCGGCTGCAGTTTTGTAATCCAGTATAAAGACTCTGTCGCCGCGCATTTCGACGTGGTCCGCCCTGCCGATAAATCGGCGCCCGCGGCCCTCGCACTGCATACGATGTTCGACATCGATAACCCTCACCGGTAGTCCATCCACAAGCGGGCGGCGCCAGTCCGCCAGGTATCGTCTCAGCTGTCGCTCCACTTGCATCTTCATCAGCAACCGCTGTCCCCGGGGGTTCGCACCGAAACGCGTGGCAAAAACGCCGTTCACGACGGCATCCATCCGCTCCGGATCGACGAGACTCGCGCGCGTCGTGGAGCCGATGAGAGTCCGGTGAAACTCCGCCAGGGCCTCGTGCACAAAAGTCCCGATCTCCGCTCGATCGATTTCCTGCTCCACTTCCCCACGCTCTGAGAGACCCAGTACGTGGGCGTAGTAGAATCTGAGCGGGCAGGCAAGGTATGTATCAAGCATTGTCGCACTGTACGCGAGGCGGCCCACCAGGGATCGCACTACTTCGGTCTTTGCTACGGGCGGAGGCTCCCGGTGCGTCAACGTCAGCTGCATGTCCACCGGGCGAACATCGCCGGCATCCCCGATTCTCCGTCGCTCTTGTTCACGATCCCAGATAATGCCTTCAACGAACCTGCTTCTTTCCTTGCCGCCCCCGTCGCGGTAGAACAGATGCACCTCCTCTGCCCCGCCGAGCAGCACGGCAAACTGGTGCGCAATCACCCGCTCATGATCGCGGCGTCCGGGAAGCCCGAGCGCGGAACGCACACTGGGCGGCAGGAGGGGATCCATATCCGCTCCTCCGGGAAGAACATCATCGGTCAGATCCAGTACGCACACCCTCTTGAACTGGAGGTTCCGTGTCTCCAGCCACCCCAGGACCTGTAGTCCTTTCAGCGGGGTTCCATGAAACGGCACAACGTCTCCTTCCACGAGCTGCCGGAGAATAGTGGAGCTTGCCCGGGGACTATGCACCGGGATGCTCCCGAGTCGGGAGTTGCGCACTTCGTCCAGACTGCCGATGATCTGAAGCACAAACTGGCGGAACATCGTGTGCAACGAGGCAGTACCTTCTTCCGCAACAAATATCAGCAAATCGATGCAACAGCGCGCGGCCTCGGCCAGGGTCGCAGCTTCCATCGGGCAACGCAATGCCGCGGTATGGATGCGCCGGAGATGGCGCGCCACTTCATCCGCTGTGGCGACCACGTCGACGCCGAGCACAGCCGCCCGGACGCGCTCATTCAACCCTCGATGTTGTTCCAGATCCTCGAGTCGGAAGAATGTCCACCCTTTCTCGCGCGCAAGGAACTCTTCGATGGTGTGAAACATGATGCGCGTGGCATCCACCGAGCCATTCCACCGGATGTTCTTGAGATAAGGATGCAATACGCACCCGAGATAGTCCCGGGCGTACACCTGCCCTTCCCTCATGGATGAGAGCACCTTCCAGACCCCGCCCAGGAAACCAAACACAGGCGTTCGAGCGACGGGGTACCTCAGAGAAATATTGTGTTCGCCGGCGAGCGGAAGCACCCAGTGCACCAGGGGAAAGAGGGCGTCAGCAGCAGGCAACACGATCACGGTTTCTTCGTCAAGAGGGATTCCGCGGGTTCGCATCTCCTCCACCACACGGGCCAGTGCGGTAACCTGTCCGTGAGTGTCGCCGGCGCGGTAAAGGTGAACAGAGGGGCGGGTGTGCTGCAGGGGTGGTGCCTCCCCTCCGGCGCCCAGGGTGCGCAGCATGTCTGTTACCCCCGGGCCATTCTCCAGAAGACAGTGAACCTGCGGCAACCCCAACAGATGTCTGATGACGGCGCGCTCTGTTGCCGTCAGTGCATCGATGCCGGCGATTATCACATTCGCGTGGCGTTGAAGCGAGATGGCCGAAGTACCCGAAGCACAGAGTTCATGCTTGACGCCGCGTGTGACCTTTCCCTCATCCTCTATACATTTATAGAAACGTTCATACAGCGTGGCAAGCATATGACCGTTGTCGAACTGCAGTCCCGCACTTGCCGCCCGGACACGATCGGGATCGGCACGTTCATCTTTCAACTCTTCCAGTGCATCAAAGAGACGCCGGCCAAGGGGGAGAAAAGATTCAAGAGTGGCATAGCGGTCGCCGCCCAGCCGCGGCGAGGCATTGCAGTGCAGATCGAACAGGATTCCAACCGCATCAAGGGGTCCGATTTCCTCGGCGGTACCGAGCAACTCTTCCCTGTAGATCGCATCCAGCAGCGACTCGAGCGTGTGCACCTGCGGGGGAATGAACGCCCTCCCGAGCTTCCGGGCCAGCGCCCGACGCAGGAAGTGGCCCGGACGCCTGCCCTGAAAAACCACAAGAGAAGAGGTAACAGGCGGACCCCCGACCGGAAGCAGTCCGAGCACCTCGTCCATGAGGTTGGAGCCCGTGGGCACAACCCTGACCCGGTTCATGATACTCTCCTGACGACCCTGCGATCCACGTAGGCAATGAACCCGGATATGTTCCGGCCCGGGAAAATGTCTTTTACGAGGCCCATATAACGCCGTATCTGGCCGGCGTACTCCTCGGTGTCCTCTGTCGTTCCCGTCTTGAAATCCAGCACGGAAACCTCCGTGGGGTCGACAACGATCCGGTCGACCCGGAATAGACTACCCTCGCGTGCCACAACCTCAAGTTCGTTGACGACCGTCCGCTCCTGCTGTCCGGCAAAGAAAGACATTACTTCCGGCGTGCGGAGAAAATCCATCAGGACCGGTTTGATTTCAGCCCATTCACCGTCAGGGATGGTGTGTGCGATCGCCTCCAGTGAATCTTCGGGATCACTGACAAATGTCAATTGCGAAAGAACTGCATGAACCAGCTCTCCTCTCCGTGTGGCCCAGTATCCGATCTGGTTCTGAGTGGCCACCGTGACGTTGATGCGTGCGGTGGCATGAAGGGGCGTGATCCCTCGTATCTCACTCTCCCGTCCGTGCCGTTCAGTTCCTGCCGTTGGGCGTGCGCTCCCCTCCCCTCCGGCCGGCGGCAGGACGCGGATGGGAAACCGGTCCGTCCTCGATAAATCACCGACGGTCAAAACAAATAATTCGTGTTCAGCGCGTGTCAGCGCCACGTAGAGCAGGTTGAAAAGGTCCGTTAATCCGTTCCGCATCTCGCGTTCAAAGAGGGCCTTGATTGCGGGAGACCACGCCGCCATCTTGCTGTTCACACGAACGATTTCAACACTCCCCCCGCTGTCGTCGCGGACGCTCCCGGGCGCGCGCAGGAGCATGTCGTGGTAGAGCACGATCACGACGGGAAACTCCATCCCCTTCGCTTTGTGGATTGTCATGAGCGTGACAGCTGTGCGTGATGGCGGATCCAGAGTCCAAGCCGCATCATCCTCTCCAGTTGCGTCTCCGGCAAACGCGAGAAACTCTTTCACGGTGTTGTGGCCGTCCTGCTCGAACCCATTCACCGCTTCCAGCAGCTTGAGAAACGCCCCCTCTTCTTGCGGAAACAGAGCAAACACTTCGAAGGTCTTGCAGGCCTCGCAGACCAGGTCATACAGCGGGAGATGACCGATCCCGGAAAAGAGCGCGGCAAAAAGGGCTTCCCACACTTCTGGGAACCGTTCCCTGAAGAGGGTGTACAACGGAGAACCGCCAGCATCCCGCAGGTGAGCGGCGAGATCATGAAGTGCCGCCGCCTCGATGCCGGGCCGACGGGCACGGAGTGCGCGGGCAAACAGCTCGCCGAGTATGAAAGTACCAAACGAAAGCGAATCCACGGGCGTATCAAGAAACCGCAGGAGCGCAAGGAGCTCCCCTATCACCCGCCGTGCACGAATATCCAGTGTGCTGTGGGAGACGAACGGTATCGCTTCATGGTTCAACCAGGCACCCACGGTGACGACATGCTCGTTGCTCGGGGTGATGACAGCGATGTCGCCGTGGCTGTACCCACGCGTGATGGCGTCACGGATAATCCCTACAATGGCGTCCCGTTCGGCGGGGGCATCGTCGTTGTGAGAAATGCGCAAGGTTTCGACATGCCCCCTGCCCCGCCGTTCGGGAAGCGGCGTCTGACGGCAATGATGCAGACCGCTCTGAGCCGCAGCCGCTGCATCGGGCCCACCGCGACCGGCAATTGATTCAAACGTCGATGCAACGTACTCCACGATGGCTTCATCGCTCCTCCTGTTGCTCGCCAGCTGGAGCCGACGGACGGGTACGGAAGGGAAGGACTCCCCGCCCGATGCAAGACGCTGCATGATGCGCCAGTCGGCGCCCCGGAAACCGAAAATGGACTGTTTGGTATCACCGACAATGAACAGGCTTCCGTCCGCGGCGAGCGCGTTTTCCAGAAGCGGATGGAACGCAGCCCATTGCAGCGGGGACGTGTCTTGGAATTCGTCGATGAGAAAATGGGTGAGTGATTCGCCGAGCATAAGGTAGACGTCCGGGACCGCGCCGGTCTGCAGATAAGTCACAAGCCGGCGGGTGATCTCCTCAAACCCAAATTGGCCGCTCACAGCCCTGGCAATGTCCAGATGATGGGCCATGGCGGCATAGGCCTCGGCAAAGGGTCGTGCGTCGAAGCGCGCCGCGGTCTCCACAACACAGGACATTGCCCGGTAGAATTCCCCTACCATGGACCGCAATTCAACCCCGTGACGCGCGAGAGCAGCTTCCTGCGCAGCCTTTCCCTTCTTCGTGTAGCTATCTTCACGGGGGGTGCGCCGCAGCATTGCACGCCAGTCACCTCCGGCCACCAGCGCCAGATCGTCGGCGAAGTAGCGTGTCACGGGAAGGTCGTGCTGTGCGATGAACTCCTGCAGCCTCGACGTTGTACGCTCGAGTTCCAGGACACGGGCTTTCAGATCCTCCGCCGTCGTCAATTGCGCGAGCGGGGTGATGACGGGGGCAAGTTTTTCCCTCAGAGCAGCGACGCCATCGCGCACCGTCCCGAACGGATCCCAGAGAACGCGTGCATCTGCACCGTGGCGCACCGCAAGGTCGTCCGCAAGCAGCAGCAGTGCCGCCGTTGCGGGTTCGCCGGGACGCAGCGTGGCTCCGAAGAGTTCGAATGCGTACTCCAGAACGGGGCGCGAATCCAGCCGGAGCTCGAAGTCGGGAGGGATGCCGAGGTCAAGTGAAGAGGCCTTCACCATTCGTGCGAGAAAGCTGTCGATGGTCCGGACCTGAAAATCTGAATACCGCTCCAGTACAGTCGACACCGCAGCGCCGGCGCGCCGGCGCACCTCCTCAGCTGCGAGTCCTGTCTGTTTCATCACCGCGTCAAGGACGCTGTCGTCGGCCCCCACACACAGCGATTTCAGGAATCGCAGGATGCGCTGCCGCATCTCGGCGGCAGCGTTGTTTGTAAACGTGATGGCAAGTATGCTGGAAAGATCCTGCGCAGGCACACCGTCGGCAAGAAGCAACGAGACGTACCGGAGTGCGAGTGCGTACGTCTTCCCCGCTCCCGCCGAGGCAGAAACAAGCGTGAAATCCGGAAACGACAACAAAGGATGCGATCGAATTGGATCTGCCCTACAGATAAATGTGGAAAAGGAAATGGAATTCGTTGTTATGAAGATCGGTCGGATCTTCCGTCACGATTCTGTACACGGGGCGCACCTCCACACCGCCGAGGGGGAAAAACTCCGCTCCGATACTGTAGCGCGATGTGGCGCCGGATTTCACGTCCCTGTCAGGATCATAGAAATCGTACGCGAGTTTCAGTTGCAGTCCATCGACCAGGGTGTAATTCGCCTCAGCATACAGTACCAGACCGGTTGTCGTACGGAATGAGTTTGCATGCCTCAACAGGTCTCCTTCTCCGATCAGACTGAAGCGTCCGAGACCGATCGCGCCAAAACCTCCGAAGAGGGTGGTTGCACCGCCGGGCTGCTCTCGCCGGAAAACATTCGCCCCGAGTCCGAGAAAGGCCTCATCCGCAAGCTTGAACATCCCCTCGAGACGGCCAAGGAACGCCTTGTCGCTCCCGCCTGTTGCACCAAATCCGTCGGCCGCGTTGAAGACCCCCCCACCGATCACCACCGGACCCGGCGCAACCGATGCCTCGAGTCCTGTAATCTCCGGCCGACCCGCCGCCGGACTGAAACCCGTATACGTGCGGATAAATGCCGTGTGATCGTCAATCCGTAATCCGTAGTTCGGGACGAACTTGCCCACCTTCACATGTCCGTTCCAGGGCAGCACGTGCAGAAGCCCGTACGCTTCGAAGCCGCTGTAGAGCCCCTTCTTGAAATAGAGGTGCACCTTCTTTGCGATGCGGAAGTTGAAGTACAGGTCGCCCTGCATCTGCCAGAATTCATCATCCACCGTGGACGTGGTTCCAGTGGAGTCGGGGACCTGCCGGACGATGTACAGGGTCCTGAAGTCCGCACCCACGCCGAGAAAACTTGGCAACAGCTTGGAGACATCCGCGAGTTCGAAATCTTCCGACCACTCGGGAACCGGGAGTTCTTCGCGGCCGTACTGCGCCCCGAAGGCATTGCGCATCCCGCCCCCCGCAGGATTCACATGGCAGGACTGGCATTTCGATCCTGTCTGAGCCGCGAATCTCGGCAGAGCATGCGCCTCGGGACCGATGATCAGCAGCATGCCTACAACGCTGCAAAAAAGCGCTCTGGTTGTCATCTGATGTATCCTTCCGGCGAAATGGGTGTGGCTTTCGTGAAGGGACGAAAGTATTGATTACACAACACGTTCATTGTCGTTCTGAATCCGTCGGTTCAGCGTGAATGACAACGCGACGGAGCTGGGGAAACTTGTCGTACAGCTTCGTTTCGAGCCGTGATACGATGTGGTGGACCTCTTCGAGCGTGCGGTGCCGCGGGATTGTACAATCCACGGCAAGGTTGAACCGTTCACCCATCCGCAGCAGGCGCACACTGGTGCATTTCACCACGTTTTTGTCGGCGATGACCAACTTCTTGACCGCCTGTTGGAGCCGCTCGTCTTCATCAGCAACCCTGGCCGCTACTGTCCGGTCGGGCTGATCCTCCTCCATGTGAATGGTGAGATGTTCAATGGAAGGGATCTCCCGCCGGATCTCCTGCTCGATCCGGTCGGTCACGCCATGCGCATCGACAAAACTCATCCCCTCTCCGTATTCGACATCAAAGGCCACATAATATTGTCCGTCAATGAAATGCACTTCAAGGTTATGCGGCGGATGAAGACCGTTCTTGCTGACAATCATTCTGACCTTGTCGGCAATGGTCTCATCGTTGCTTTCGGCCGGCTCGGCATGGACCACGATGTCAATCTCCTTGTGCCGCATGTGGATCGCCTGTTCGATCCTGTCCATGATCGCATGCGCCTCCTGAAACGGCGTGGTCCGGCGCACGGCGATGGTCGTGTCGACGAATACCTTGGCACCGGACGGCCGCAGCCGGATGCTCCGGACTTCCTCCACCCCGTCCACCCGCCGTAGAGTCTCCAGCACCTGTTCATACAGGCCTTCGGGAACGCGATCCATCAGCGCATCAATGGTCCGCCTCCCGAGGCGATAGCTTACAAAGAGCACCAGCAGTGCGACGAGAATTGCGGCAACTGCATCGACCCACATGTAGCCGAGTGCTACAAATGCCAACCCGAGCAGTACGACGAGGGAGCTCCACACATCACTCGAGAAGTGGAGCGCATCGGCCTCAAGCGCCTGGCTGTTGTACTTCTTTGCGACACGCCCGAGCGCCCGGGACCTGCTGATATCGACGCCGATCGCCACGACAACGACGACAAAGCCCCAGATGCTTGCCTCCACATGGGAGGTGCGGTAGAAGAGGCGCTGTACAGCCTCATAAATTATCCATCCGCACGTAATAATCAGCAAAAGGGTTTCTGCAAAGGCGGAAAGATTCTCGACTTTTCCGTGGCCATAGGTGTGTTCGCGGTCGGGTGGACGGTCTGACAGCCGCACGGCAAAGTAGGTCATCAAGGCGGCCAGGAAATCCAGTCCGGAATGTGCCGCCTCGGAAATCAATCCCAGGCTGTTTGTTTCAAGACCGACAACGAGCTTCAGCAGAGTGAGGAAAATCGCGGCAAACACCGAGTTGCGCGCAATTCGCCGCTTCTCGTTTTTAGGATCGATCTGCAAGGCGGTGCCGGTGTACGATGCCATCACGATGTTTGGACCTCGAGAAGTCAGGGTTCCAGCCGGAAACGTATGCGCAACGCGTCTGCTTCGAATGACCAGGATATCAGCCGAAAGCGGCCGATCTCCTTTGTCGTGGAGACATGTGCCCCCGCACAGGGGCAGGCATCGAAGTCACCAATGCGGACAATGCGCACGGTCTCTCCAACGTCATCCGGCAGCCGGGAAAGATTGAATTGCTCTTCAGCTTCCCGACGGGAAAGGTATTC
>Ga0105107_10001038_pt1 | contig 18020 bp, 20 predicted proteins | sample PPLLaktember2015_6_FD_79335 | JGI IMG/M metagenome (GOLD analysis project Ga0105107, IMG submission 79335) | Freshwater sediment microbial communities from Prairie Pothole Lake near Jamestown, North Dakota, USA - PPLs Lake P8 Core (1) Depth... | ecosystem: Environmental > Aquatic > Freshwater >...
TGGTGGCTCACCACGTAACGCCGGAGCAGGCGGGTGAGATCTTCGCCAGAACGAGCCCCCGACTAGCCGTGTATTCGCACATCGTGCTGCCGATCGCCACAGAGGCTGAGCTGCTGCGCGCCACTCGGACGACCTACGATGGACGCGTCGAAGTCGGTGAGGACCTCATGGTGATCGTGGTCGGTGACACGATCGACACTCAGCGACCCCGTCCCGAGGTGTTGGAGACTCGATGACAGAAGCGGGGCCCCGTTACCCCTCCGCCCTCATCGCGATCACCGGATCGACTCGGCTGGCGCGCCGCACCGGCAGGCTCGTCGCCAGCAACGCCGCCGCCACCAGCACGGCGGACACGGCCAGGTAAGTCACCGCGTCCGTCGGGCTCACGCCGTACAGCAGGGCGGATAGAATCCGGGTGAGCAGCGCGGCTCCGCCGATGCCGACGACGATCCCTACGGCGGTCAGACCGAGGCCGTAGCGGAGGAACATCGCCCGCACGTTTCCGACCTCCGCCCCCAGCGCGATGCGGATGCCGACCTCGCGCGTGCGTTGTGCAGCCACATACGCAATCACACTGTAGACGCCGACGACGGCGAGGAGGAGCGCGATGCCCGCCGCGATCGTGAGCATGACCATCGCGAACGAGGTGGACGCCATGGACTGGGCGCGGATCTCGTCGAGCGTGCGGACGTCCGAGACGGGCAGGTCGGGGTTCACGGACCACACGGCTTCGTCGAGCTCACGGACGAAGCCGGGCTCGCCGACCCGCTCCGACCTGATGGAGTAGACCAACATGCTGGGCGTGAACCCGATATCGTTGAGCAGCGGCCAGTAGAGGATGCCGGTCGCCGGCTGATCGAGCCCGTCGTCGCGTTCGTCGCCGACCACGCCGATCACCTCGTACCAGGGGCGATCGTCTCCGTACGGCTTGACGCGTTGGCCGAGCGCCTCGCGGGCATCTCCCCAGAGCTCACGCGCCAGCGCATCGGTGATCACCACGACGCGTCGCGCCTCGAAGATGTCGTCCCACGTGATGTCGCGACCCGCCACCAAGGGGTTCCCGACCGTCGAGAAGTGTCCGGGCCCCGCGGTCTTGAACCGGCGGAAGCGGTAGCAGCTCTCCGAGCACGGCTCCTCGCTCTCGACGAGGAAGGGATTCATGTTGTCCTCGCCGTCCATCGTCACCGAATACGCGATCCCGACGGACCGGACGCCGGGGACCGCCGCGAGCCGCTCGCCGATCTGCTGGTGGATCCGGATCATCCCCTGCTCGTCGTCCCAGAACGCCTCGGGGACGTCGACGCGGAGGGTCTGCACGTTCTCGGGCTCGGTGAACCCCGGCGACACCTGCCGCATGGCGACCGACGTGCGGACCATCAATCCGGAGACGACGAGGAGCACGAACGCCATCGCCACCTCGGCTACGGCGAGCACGTTGCGTACACGCAGTCTGGCCGGCCCGGCGCTCGCGCCCCGGCCTCCGTCCTTCAGGGACGCCGAGCTGGGCGCTCCGAGCCTGGAGACGGGGATCAGCCCGAAGAGCAGGCTCGCGAAGAGCGAAACGAGGAGCGTGAAGAGCAACACCTGGGGATCGACGCCGATCTCTTCGACGCGCGGGAGCGTCGCCGGCGCGATCCGGCGGAGCAGGGCGGTCCCGGCGGCCGCGAAGACGATCCCCGTGGCGCCGCCGGCGAGTCCGAGCACGATGCTCTCCGTGAGGAGAGCGCGGGCGAGGCGCCCCCGACCGGCCCCGATGACGGTGCGCACGGCGAGCTCCCGCTGACGGCCTTCCGAGCGCACGAGGAAGAGGTTGGCCACATTGGCGCACGCGATGACGAGGACGATCCCCGCGGTTGCGAACAGGATCCACAACGTGCCGCCGATATCGCTCGAGGCATATCGAATGAGCGGGTAGAGATTCGGCTGGAGCTGGAAGAAGGCCGCGCTGGGCGCGGCTTCCTCGAGAATGGGGATGATGCGCCGCACGTCGACGATCGCCTCGGTGAGCGTGACGTCCGGCCGCAGCCGCCCGACCACCTGGAAGCCGAAGCTGGCGCTACCGGCATCGGCCCGATCGGGCTGGAGCGGAAGCAGAACGTCCGCCGGTGCGCGCGGAAAGCGAAAGCTCGCCGGCAACACGCCGATGATGGTCGCGGGCTCGCCGTCGACCTGGACCGAACGGCCGATGACGTCGGCCGCGCCACCGAACCGCCGCAGCCAATAGCCGTGCGTCAGCACCAGAGTCAGCGGGCTTCCGGGAACATCTTCGTCCGGACTGAAGAATCGGCCGAGCGCGGGTGTGATGCCGAGCACGGGCAGAGTGCCGTCCGTCACCGCGAGGGCGGGAACGCGCTCGGGCTCTCCTGCGCCCGTGATCGCCACGTCCGTGCGCTCCCAGGCGCCGAGATCCTCGAACGTCTGTTGGTTGTCGCGATAGGTGAAGTACGTCGCGGGGCCGTGGTTCATCACGGTCGGCTGCGAGGCCAGCATGCCGTCGTGATAGAGCGCGACGATCCGCTCCGACTCGGGGAATTCCAGGGGCTCGAGGAGCACGCCGTGGACGACCGAGAACATGGCCGTGGTGGTGCCGATGCCGAGCCCGAGCGTGAGGACGACCGCGGCGGCGAAGGCCGGTTGCTTGGAGAAGGTGCGGATGGCGTGTCGCACGTCCTGCCACAGGTCCCCGAGCAGGGATCCGCCGGGTGCTCCCGGCACGTGATGCGACGGCGCCTGCGCCTGGCGAAGCGGTCTCATGCGACGAGCGAGCTCCTCGGGCTCACTCAGCTCCCCGAGCGCCACGCGCTCGGCCTCCTCTTCGGTCGCGCCCCGAGCGCGCAGCTCCTCGAACCGTGCATCGAGGTGCTGCGACATCTCCTCGATGATTTCGGCCTCGCGGGCGGGGTCCAGCCGAAGTCGTTCGAGGCGCAGACGGAGATGCACCACCCAGTCAGGCATGATCGACGCCCGTGACGAGGGACATGGAGCGAACGAAGGCCTTCCACGCGTTGCGCTGTCGAGCGAGCTCACGGCGGCCCTCGGCCGTGAGCGTGTAGAAGCGCCGCCGTCGCTCGCCGGCCTTTTCCACCCAGCGCCCCTGGAGCCAGCCACGCTCCTCGAGGCGATAGAGGAGGGGATAGAGCGACGCGACGTGAAAGCGCAGCTCACCATGTGACCGGCTCTCGATCAGCTTGGCGATCTCGTACCCGTGCCGGGAGCCGTTGCCGATGATCGACAGGACCATGAGCTCCGCCGAGCCCTTCTTGAGCTCACGGTCGAGGACTCGGTCGATAGGTGGCATAACCATATATACCTTGGACGTACGTCTCGCGCATCTGGTTGGAAGGAGCGCTCGTCCCCGTCCGGCATTCCGGCGCCCCACCGCACGACCGATGCTAGGGCATGATCCGCGATCTCCTCGTTGCCTGGGCCGCCGGAGTATGACACAATGTCATACCAGGAGGTACCGCATGCCGAAGATGAAGGTCGCCGTGACCCTCGACCAACGAGTCCTCGCCGAGCTCGATGAGCTCGTGGCGCGTGGACACTTTCCCAACCGTAGCCAGGCGATCGAGGCTGCGCTGGCTGAGAAGCTGGAGCGCCTGTCGAGGACCAGGCTCGCTCGGGAATCCGCGAAGTTGGATCCGGCGGAAGAAAAAGCTCTCGCGGAGGAAGGACTCGGGGCCGAGCTCGACGCATGGCCCGAATACTGAGAGGCGACATCCGCTGGGCGGATCTCGATCCTTCCCGCGGTTCGGAGCAAGCCGGTCGGCGCCCCGTGCTCGTGCTGAGTCACGACGTCTTCAACGCACGCTCCGGCACGGTCATCGCGGTGGCCCTCACGAGCCAAGAGCCGCGCGCGGGATTTCCGCTCGTGCTCGAGACCGACGCGCCGGGCTTGCCGAAGCGTTCCTGGATCAAGATCAGCCAGGTCCGAACGTTGGCGGCCGAGAGACTCGGCCGACGTCTCGCGCGAGCCTCGGACGAGGAGCTCGCGCACGTCGTAGAGGGGTTGAGCGAGATCATCGGCTGATCTCGCTCACGTCTCCGTGCGATATTCCGTGCTCGATCCAGCGCCCTCGTCCCGCCGAGCTACTTTGAACCTACCCGACCCCCAGAGCGTGCTGCGTGAGGTGTTCGGGTTCGAGTCCTTCCGGCCCGGGCAGCGGGAGGTCATCGAAGCGGTGCTGGCGGGACGCGATTGCATCGCCGTCATGCCGACGGGAGCGGGGAAGTCCCTCACGTACCAACTACCGGCGCGTCTCCTCGGCGGTACGGTGCTCGTGCTGTCGCCGCTCATCAGCTTGATGAAGGATCAGGTGGACGCGCTGCGCGAGCTGGGCTTCGAGGCCGTGGCGATCAACTCCACGCTGGAACGGGCCGAGCGACAGGCGCGGCTCGACGCCCTGCGTGCCGGCCGGTACGAGCTCGCGTATCTGGCGCCCGAAGCGCTCGACGGCCGTCTGCGGGACTTCATCCGGGGATGCCCGATCTCGCTCCTCGTGGTCGACGAGGCACACTGCATCAGCCAGTGGGGTCACGACTTCCGCCCGTCGTACCGGAAGCTTCGCGGGCTCAAGGACGGGCTCGACGTCCCGGTGCTCGCCCTGACGGCCACGGCGACCCGGGCCGTGGCGCGCGACATCATCGCGCAGCTGGGCATGTCGAAGCCGGCCGGCTTCAAGGGCTCGTTCTTCCGCTCCAATCTCCGGATCGCGTGCCGCAAAAAAGGGACGGGCAACACGCGCAAGGAGATCCTCGGGCTGATCCGGCAGCGTCGTGGTGAATCGGGCATCGTCTACTGCCTGAGCCGGAAGAGCGTCGAGCAGACGGCGGAGTTCCTGGGCGCCAACGGCGTGAGCGCGAGGCCGTATCACGCGGGCCTCGACAGCGGAGAGCGTATCCGCAACCAAGAGGCGTTTCAACGCGACGAGGTGGACGTGATCGTCGCGACCATCGCGTTCGGCATGGGGATCGACAAGTCGAACGTCCGGTTCGTCATCCACCGGGATCTGCCGAAAGACATCGAGTCGTGGTACCAGGAGATCGGCCGCGCGGGCCGTGACGGGCTGCCGAGCGACTGTTTCCTCTTCTACTCGTGGGCGGACGTGAAGCTGCACGAGCGATTCCTGAACGATATCGACGATCCGGAGCTCTTCCACCAGAAACGTCAGGCCACGACCGCTCTGTACCGACTCGTCGAGTCGGGTAGGTGTAGGCACCAGGCCATTCTCGCCCACTTCGACGAGACGATGGCACCCTGCGACGCCGCGTGCGACGTGTGTACGGGCGTGGCCCTGCACGACCTCGCGGCCGAGGCGGCCGCCGCGAGCGGAGCGTTCGTGGACGGCCGCGAGCGCTCACGCTCCCGCAGAGGGTCGCTCGGGCCGGACGTCGCACCGCATGACGAGGCGCTGTTCCTGCGCTTGAAGGCGCTTCGCAAAGAGCTCGCCGATCGCCAGCGGGTGCCTGCCTACATCGTGTTCAGCGACCAGGTGCTCCTGGAGATGGCGACGCGCCGCCCCTCGAGCGAGATCGAGCTGCTCGCGGTCTCCGGCGTGGGCCCCGCCAAGCTCCGGAAGTACGGATCGGAGTTTCTCGCGGTACTGCGCCAGGGATGACGTGACAGGCAGGGTAGTGGTCGTCGGTGCCGGGGCCGCCGGATTGCTCGCGGCCCTCACGGCCGCGCGGCGCGGCGCCGACGTGGTGCTCATCGAGAGCACGGAGGACGGCGGGCGGAAGATCCTCATCAGCGGCGGCGGGCGGTGCAACATTCTCCCCTCCGTCGCGGAGCCGGACCGCTATGTCACCCACTCCTCGGCAAACACGCTTCGCAAGATCCTCCGCTCGTGGCCGCTCGCCGAGCAACGCGCCTTCTTCGAGGCCGAGCTGAGGATGCCGCTCGCGCTGGAGGCGGAGACGGGCAAGCTCTTTCCATCGAGCCAACGTGCTCGCGACGTGCGGGACAGCCTCGTGGCGCGAGCTCGCGAAGCCGGCGCGCGCACTTGGTTCGGTGCCCGGGTCACGGGGCTGCGCAGCGAGGCCGGCATCTGGACCGTCGAGCTGCACGGCGCTCCGTCGATCGAAGCGCGCGCCGTGGTGGTGGCGACCGGTGGGCTCTCGGTGCCGAGCACCGGGAGCGACGGTGCCGGGCTCTCGATGCTACGCGCGCTCGGCCACCAGGTCCACGCCACGTACCCGGCGTTGACTCCGCTCACCGCCGCGCCGCATCCTCACGAAGACCTCGCGGGCGTGGCCACGGACGTCACGCTCAGCGCGCCCGGATCGAAGCCGATGTTCAGCACGACGGGCGCCCTATTGGTCACGCACCGCGGCTGGAGCGGGCCGGCGGTGCTCGACGCCTCGCATCATGCGACCAGGTCGGTCCCGAACGGACGACGTCAGGAGATTCTGGTGGACTGGGCCGGCGCGGAGAGCGTCGACTGGGACAAGGACCTCCGCGAGACCGCGGGTACGGTGCGGGGTGTCGTGGCCGCCCGACTCCCGCGCCGGCTCGCCGACGCTCTCGTCGCGGAGGCCGGCGTGGCTCCCGAGACTCCGCTTGCCCAGCTACGCCGATCGGACCGGCAGAGGATCGTCGAGACGCTGACCGCGTACCGGCTCCCTTGGACCGGCCACGAAGGCTATCAGAAGGCCGAGGTCACCGGGGGCGGTGTCGCGCTCGGAGAGATCGATCCCGGGACGATGGAATCGCGCCGTGCGCCCGGGCTGTACCTCTGCGGCGAAGTCCTGGATGCGTTCGGCCCGATCGGGGGCCACAACTTCTTGTGGGCCTGGGCGACGGGCCGCGCGGCCGGTTCGACCGTGTGAGCCGACGTCGGCCCACGTGCGACTAGTACCGCCGGCGCTGCTTTCCCGGAGGGGGTGGGGCGCCCGCGACCTTGTGGCGAAACGTGATCCGGCCGCGCGTGAGATCGTACGGCGACACCTCGAGCGTGACCATGTCGCCGACCATCACCCGGATGTGGAACTTCGACATCTTGCCCGCCGCGTAGGCCAGGACCATGTGGTCGTTCTGCACCCGCACGCGGAATTTCTGACCAGGAAGAACCTCGGTGACGAGCCCCTCCAATTCGATCGCTGCCTGCTTCGCCATCGACCCTCCGTCCGGTCCTGAGACCCAGAAAGAAAAAACGCCGGCGGCCGCACTGTGGGAGTGCTCGCCACCAGCGTCTGATCGAGGGCCTCGCCCTCGCTGACAGTAACGGTAACGGAAAAGGGAGCGCCTGGTGAGGCTGCGCTACCGTGGAACGAGCCAAGCCACCCAGAAACGCGAGGCGCCGTCGCTGAATAGCCGCTCGATTCGGAGCCCGCTTCCGGTCGCCAGCCGCTCGAGGGCCTCGAGGTCGTACTTGTACGACGATTCGGTCCAGATCCTCTCCCCGGCCTCGAAGTGGATCTCCACGCCGGCGACCGTCACCGTCTGCTCGACGCGCGACTCGAGGTGCATCTCGATGCGGCGGGCTTCCCCGTCGAAGAACGCCACGTGCCGAAACGCAGAGAGGTCGAAGTCGGCGCCGAGCTCACGGTTCAGCCTGTCGAGAACGTTCAGGTTGAAGGCGGCGGTGACGCCATGCGCGTCGTCGTAGGCCGCCTCGAGCGTCGCTCGATCCTTCACGCGATCGGCGCCGAGCAGGATGCCGCCGTCCGGACCGACCATGCGTCTGAGCCGGTCGAGAAAGGCGACGGCTTCGACCTCGTGGAGGTTGCCGATCGTCGACCCGGGGAAGTAGGCGACGCGGCGCGCGTCCGGAGGAAGCTGCGGGATCGTGAACGGGCGTGAGTAGTCGGCCAGCACGGGACGCACGTCGACCAGTGGATGGTCGGCTCGAACCTGCCTCGCCAGTCGCGCGAGCTGATCGCCGGTGATGTCCACGGGCACGTACGCGGCGGGCGCGTCCAGCGCCGAGAGCAGCAGTCGCGACTTGTCGCCCGCGCCGCTGCCCAGATCGATCAGGGCGACCCGGGGTCCCAGGAGCTGCGCGACGGTCTGCCCTTGGCGATTCAGGATCTCGAGCTCGGCCCGCCAGAGGTAGTACTCGGGCTGCCGGCAGATCCTCTCGAACAGCTCGGCCCCGCGCTCGTCGTAGAAGAGCTTGGGCGGAAGACGTTTGGGCCGCTCGCGGAGACCGATGAGCGCCTCGGTCGCGAGCGTCCTGCGCTCCGGGCCGAGTGGGTCGCTGGCGCGAGCGAGGTTGGGAGCCCGAGTCATTTCGCGAGCCGTAGGCCGGTGAACTGCCACCGGGTGTCGGAGGGGAAGAAGTTGCGATAGGTCGTGCGGGCGTGGCCCGGCGCAGTGGCGAACGAAGAGCCGCGCAGCACCCACTGGTCGCTCATCCACTTGCCGTTGTACTCGCCGAGCGCGCCCCCGGCCGGCGCGTATCCGGGATACGCAACGTACGCGCTTCGCGTCCATTGCCAGCGAGCGCCGAAGAGATCGGGAAGGTCGGGATGGAGGCGGGCCGCGGTCTCCCACTCCTCCTCCGTCGGCAGCCGGCATCCCGCCCACCGAGCGAAGGCATCGGCCTCGTAGTAGCTCACGTGGCACACGGGCTCCCGAGGGTCGAGAGGGCGCACACCTTCGAGCGTGAACTCGCTCCAACCGTCGTCGTCCCGCTCCCAGTAGAGCGGCGCTTCTCGATGCTGCTCACGCACGAGGGCGAGCCCCGCGGCCAGCCAGAGGTCCGCGCGTCGGTAGCCACCGTCTTCGATGAACTCGAGGAACTCGCCGTTCGTGACGAGACGCGAGGCGATCTCGAAGTCCTCGATCAGGACTCGATGAGAGGGCAACTCGTTGTCGAACGCGAACCCGCCTCCGGTATGACCGATGTGGTAGATGCCGCCACGGATGGCTCGCCAGGCCGGCATCGGGACGTCGCTCGACTCGACGTCGTAGGTGCGCAACCGTGATCCGTACGCCGGCCGGAGCGGGTTCATCCAGAACACGTGCTCGATGTCCGTGAGGATCAGCTCCTGGTGCTGCTGCTCGTGGTGGAGCCCCAACGTCACGACGGGATCGTCGTCGACACTCTCGAGGAGCGCGTGCATGTGCTCGTCCACGTGCCGCCGGTAGTCGAAGACCTCCGACACCGTCGGCCGTGTGACGAGACCGCGCTGCGCCCGGCAGTGACGCTCACCCGCCTGCACGTAGTAGGAGTTGAAGAGGTAGGCGTACCGGGGGTTGGGCGAGGCGTACGCGTCGTCGCGGGCGGCGAGCACGAACGTCTCGAAGAACCAGCTGGTGTGGGCGAGATGCCATTTCGTCGGGCTGACGTCCGGCATCGAGCTCACCGTCATGTCCTCCGGCTCGAGCGGCTCGCAGAGCCACTCCGTGTGCCTGCGCACGTCCGCGTACCGGACGCTGAGCGCCGCCTGCGGTACCCGTACGTCTACTTCGGGCGTGGCCATGTCAGATCTCGATCGGGGTCCACGAATCGATCGGCGTGCCGGAGACGAACAGCCTCGATCAACGCCCGAGCCACGTTGCGAAGCTCCTTGCTGGCGGCCTCGTCACGATCGAGCGCGTCGTGGCTCGTGGCGTACGGCTCGTAGTAGCCGATGTACCGATCGAGCGTGGCGGACCCACCGGCTTGCACCAGCTCCATGTCGAGCAGCCAGTCCGTGAGCGAGCGCCTCAGGATATCCGCGCCGGCGGCGTCGCCGTGCACGAATACGGCGAACGCGCGGCCGGCCAGGTGCCTGGGATACGGCCAGCCGTCCAGCTCGATGCGCTTGGCGAGCTGGGGGTTCTTCCCCCGCGTGGTGGTCGGATCGGGATTGCCGCCGTCGGCGCAGACCAAGCGGTCGATCATCAGCTTGAGAACGCTCGGCGCCTGATACCAGTACACGGGGCTCACGATCATCACCCCGTGGGCCGCGACCCACCGGGGATAGATGTCGTTCATCCAGTCGTTCACCTGGCCCATCGCGTGGTTCGGGTAGCACGAGCAGGGCCAGTGACAGAGGGGCATGGCCGTCGAGACGCATGCCTTGCAGGGAAGAATCTGTCGGCCGTACTCCGCGGTGAGCATGGCGAGGTCGAGAAAGTCGCACTCGAAGTCCACGGCGCGCTCGACCTCCTCGCGCGCTAGTTGGGCGAGTCGATACGACTTCGACATCTCACCCGGGCAGGTCTGGTCATGCCGTGCGGCGCCGTTCACGATCAGGATCCGTCGTGAGGACTCGGGGTCCGCATGCTGCTGCTCGGCTCGCCGGATGCGCTCGCGCGCCTCGAGCCATTCGATCGGCAGCTCGAAGGCGGGATCGGAGAACTCCGGTCCGGCGGGTCGCGTCCGTGGACTCTTCCGGTATTCGTCGTAGCCGTTCCACGCGACTTCGACGATGCGATCGATCTCCGCGCGCACGTCGTCGAACGCGGGGTCGTAGAACCGCTCGGCGAGACGCCGGACGAACTCCTCGCGGGTGAGCCGTACGTCGCCCTGCCCGGTTCGGACGACGGGATCCGGAACCGACGCACTCGTGGGTGTGCCGAAGCTGCTCATAGGCTACCGGCCCGCGAGGGCAAGTTCGGGACCGGTACGCCGGCGAGGGCTACCCGTCGAGCGGCCTCGCGATCAGCGCGGAGGCGCGACGGCCCAGGTGTTCCTACGTCGCGGCCGCGCGGCGGCCGCGGCCCGACGACGCCGGCTTACGGCGTGACGACCTCGACGCCGTAGAGCGTGGCGAAGTCACCCGTGTAGACAGTCGCGCGCACCCGGTCCCCCGGCTGGAGATCGCGTAGGGGAGTCGGTGGATCCAGCCGGTAGCTCATCGACATCGGGCCCATCCAACCGGGGACGTCGTCGTTTCGCACCGTCACGGTCCCGGCCAGGGTGTCCACCGCTTCCACGGACCCCGTGAAGGAGAGGGCCGTCCGTTCGACACCCTGCTCGGGGACGGCGTGCTCCTCGGCGTCTCCGCTGCCGCAGGCCGCCGCGCCGATCGACAGGAGCAGGCAAGTAGCGACCCGCCAGAAGAATGAGACTCTCGATGCAGGAGGGGTGCGCACGGTAGGGGTCCTTGGTGGAGAGTGACGGCCTACGAGGCTTCGACGACGATCACCCGCGGGGCCGGGTCACGCACCACGAGGTACAAGCGCGTCCCTTCGGCGGACAGAACCAGCGGAAGCGATCGCGTGCGCGCCGTCTCGACGCCGTCCTCCAGACGGATCAAGCGGGACTCGAACACCTCGATCTCCCCTTCGTCGGGAATCTCCTGCGTCCGGAGCTCGTGCTGCACGAGCGCGAGTGATCCGCCCCACGGGACGACGGAGCGGAGAAGATGCGATCCTTCGGTCGCGTCGAACCTCCGGCCGAGCCCCATCCCATCCGGCGTATAGGCGACCACCGGTGTGAAGCCGTCGAGCTCATGACCCCACAGCGGCGCGCCGTCCCAGTCGTGGAGGCGGATCTGCGACTGCATGAAGCTCACGTCGAGCACGCCCGCGTCGGTGCATAGCAGTGCCGAGGGGGTGAGCTCTTCGATGGCGATCTCCTGGAGCTCGGGACCGAGGGAGTCGACACCCACCACGGTGGGCGCGGGCCCGAATGACCGGATCGGGCCCTCGGCACCGATCTCGTGCACGACATCGCCGTCCTGCCAGTAGCTCAGGTACATGCGGTCGCCGGACGAGCAGAATCCCGTCTCGCCGAACGCGAACGCGCGCGACCGCTCGGCGAACTCGACGGCGGCGTCGGTGACGGTGAAGCGCGTGATCCACGAGCTGCCCGGATCCCAGACGAGCAGCTCGCCAGCGCCGGCCCACGCCAACCCGGCGGGCCGGTCGAGCGAGCCCTCCTCGAGCCCGACCTCCGCGACCGATCCGATCAGAGCGCCCGAGTCATCGTAGACGTGTACCGCCGGGGCCTCGAGATCCAGCACGGCGAACCGCCCGTCCGGCGCCGCTTCGACGTCCCAGATGCCACCGAACGACACGCCGCCGGCGCCTCCTCCGATCTCGAAGAGCGTGTCGAGCGCGAGGCCGTCGAACGTGGCAGGCGGCTCCTCGGCCGGCGCGTCTGCTCCACAAGCGGCGACGATCCCGGCGGCGGCCAGGGCCACCGCCGAGCGCATGTGGGCTCCGTTCATCCGGGCATGCCGCCCATGATGAGCGTGCCACCCTCCCGCATGTGTGCCGCGTGTCCGCCCAGGTTTCGCTCGCTCTCCGTCATCACGGCGATCGGGTATCCACCCTGGAAGAAAATCCCGTGCCTGAGCGCCATGATCTCCCAGAAGTCCTGGTCCGTGATGCCGTTCACCGGATCCATGAACCAGTCCACGGTTTCGTCGACGGCCGCATGGACGTCCTTCACGTCCGGAGAGGCGAGCACGTCGGCCAGCACCTCCTGCATCATGCTGAGGTTGTCCCAGATCATCGCCGATTCGGGGCTCAGGAAGATCAGACCCGGCGCGATGGAGGGCGCCAGCGGCAACTCGCTCGGGAAGAACTCCGGTGGCTCACCGTAACTCAGCTTGGCGAAGTAACGGGCCCTCACCGTATCGATGCCTGCGAGGCGCCTATCCTCCTCGGGGAAGTCCGTGAGCGGCTCGCTCGCAGCCAGGTAGAGCCAGTGACCCGCCCAGATGACACCGTCGAGATCCGTGTATCCGGTCCGGAAGTCGAGCGCGTAGGAGTGATCGTAGAGGATGTCCATGTTCTTCGGCGCGGCCGGCAGCGCGACGTCCGGCGCGCTGCGATAACGCTCCACGGCGGCCGCGAGCTCTGCGCCGCGGTTCGTGACGCTCCGATCCGCGAGGATGCCGAGCACCTCGCGGTAGAAGACGTGACCCCGCTCGATGATGGCGGCGGCGCGCGGACCGAGCACCGCGAACCCCGCGGCCGCTTCTTCGGCGACGTCCTCGGCGCGGCCCTCCTCGCTCACCAGCGTGGTCAGCCGCTCCACCAGATCGAGCTCGAAGCCGAACGTGGGCAGGCTGTCGGGGCTGGTACGAACGGCTTCGCCCTCGGGAGCCAGGCCGGCGAAGAGCAGCCCGTGGGTGCGCTCGATCCTGAGCATCAGGTCGAAGAGCTCGGGATGCTCGCGCTCGAGGACGGCGGCGTGCCCGCCGAGGTCGTCGGTGGCCTGTGCACCGAGCGGTGCGGCGAGCGCCGACAGCAGGCCGGCCAGCAGGAGCGCGCCGCGCTCACGACGATGGAACATGTGCTCGACTCCTAACGGTCCCTTTCTCGGGCTGGACGGTCCCGTGGCATCCACGATCATGCTACCCTTGGATAGGTCCCACGATCGCCAAGCGGGCCCTGGCCGGCAACCGGTCGTGGCCGGCACGCGACGATCGATCGGGTGTAGGGAAAACGAAGCCAAGAACGGAGTGGCGGATGAGAATGCGAGTGCCAGCCTGGGGCCGAGCTTTTGGCATGGGGCTGCTCGCGGTCTCGGCGGCGATTTCGTCGGGGCCGGACCTGAGCGCCGCGTTGCCTGTCGTCACGCTTCCGCACATCACCTTGGAGAAGTCGGAGCCCGCCGACGGATCGACCGTGGCGCCGGTAGCGGAGATCCGCCTGTTCTTCACGGGTGCGCCGCTCATGCGCGGTGCGTCCGTTCGCGTGGTCACCACGGGGCGGCAGCTCATGCGGAGCAGCCCGCCGGCGCCGGACGCGGAAGATCCGCGCCAGGTGTTCGTCACCATCGATCCGCCGCTGCCGCCGGGTAGCTACGTCGTCCAGTGGCGCTGCATCGCTGACGACGGGCACGTCATGAGGGGTGATTTCAGGTTCGACGTGGCTGCTCAGTAGCGGACCTCCGTCATGGGGCTCGTCCTCGCGCCGCTACAGCAGTGGTTGTTCCTCTCCGCCGCGTCGCTGGCTATCGGTTGCGTCGCGTGGAGGTTGTTCGTGGCGCCGCGCGCCGCCGCTTCCGCGTCCGCGACCTCCGCCGCGGCGCTGGGCCTGATTGCCCAGCGAGTCGCGCGCCTGGGCCTCGCGGCCGCGCTCGCGCTCGTTCTCGCGTGGGCGCTGCGGATGGTGGCTCAGGTCGCGGCGTTCCGCGATCCGTTCGTCCCGCTGTGGGAGGACGTATCCTTTCTCTTGTTCGAGACGTTCTGGGGCACCGTCTGGATGGTCCAGGGCGTCCTGCTCGTGCTCCTCGCGATCGCGTTCTGGCGTGCAAGCGCGGCCGGACCGACGTCCGATCCGCAGGTTACGACGCCGGTGTGGTGGATCGCCGGGGCGCTCGCGGTCGCCATGGTCACGACGCTCGCGCTCTCCAGTCACGCGATGAGCGTCGAACGGGGGAGGTCGTGGTTCGTCGCCGCGGACGCGCTGCACGGGCTGACCGCGGGTACCTGGATAGGATCGCTGGCGGTGATCCTGGCGGTCGGGCGCGGCGCCCCCGCGGGCGACGCCGAGGTCGGGGTGTTCGCCACGCAGATCCGTAGCTTCTCACCGCTGGCGCTCGCGAGCGGAATCGCGCTGGTGACCATGGGCTCGCTGCTGTCCTGGACGCACGTGCAGAGCTGGGCGAACCTCTTCGGCACGACGTACGGGCGCATTCTCGCGGCCAAGGTGGGACTCGCCGGGGCGGTTTTGGCGGCCGGTTTCTGGAACTGGCGGCGAGGGCTCCCGGATTGCGATCGTCCCCCGGGTGCGGCGCTCTTACGAGCCCGCGCGGCCGGCGAGGTCTTCCTGGCGGTCGGTGTGCTGTTGCTCACGGCGGTGCTCGTGAACTCGCCGAAGCCCGGCGAATGAGAAGTTTCGGAACGAAGTGGCAAGAAACGGAGTCGACACGGAGCATGAGCGGAATGATTCGATCGGGAAGCGCCGCGTTGGCTGCGGTTACGCTGCTGGTGGCCAGCGCGTGCGGTGGGGAGGACCTTCCCCCGGAGATCGCCGCGGGCCGTGACCTGTATGCCGCCAACTGCGCTATGTGTCACGGGGAGGGCGCGCGCGGCGACGGCCCGATGGCGGCCAGCCTGCCGGTACCGCCGCCGAGCATCCTCGAGCACCTCGGTCACCACACCGGCGCCCAGCTGCTCGGCCTGATCCGCAACGGTGTGCCGCCCGCGATGCCTCCGGCGCCGCTCACCGAGCAGGAAGTCCAGATGGTGATCGACTACGTGTGGACGCTAGTTCCCGAGACCGAGGCCGCCGCCCTGCGCGCGATGCGCGACCAGATGGAGGCGGCCCAGGGGTCGACGACCGCGCCGCCGGCCGCAGCGGACACGAGTCACGAGGGACACACGATGCCGCCTCCTTCCGGGAGCGCCGCCCCGCGCTGACCGACGCCCGATCGGCCGTCGCCGGGCGGGGACGCCCGGGCGGGCGTGGCCCCCCCTCGCTTTTTCCACGGCCGTTTGCCAGCCTATCCTCCTGTCGATCAACTCGTCGGCATCAGGAGGATTCGATCATGCGTATCATACGGCTCGCGGGTCTGGCCGTCGCATTCACCTCGTTCGGCGCATCGCTGCCGACCGCCTCGAGCGCTCAGGCGGACAGCACGGGTGGTCGCGAAGCCGCTCAAGCGGCGATACGAACGCATGTCGGGCACGTGGCGGACTCGTTCACGTCCACGCCCGAAGGACGCGGCCTCTTGCCCACGGCGATCGCGGAAGCGGAGATCGCGCAGCGCCACGCGGCGCTCGCCGCGGCCAACCCGACCGACCTCGAGGCGATCAAGCTGCACGTCGGTCACGTGCTGCACGCGATCGACCCGACCGTCGTGACGAGCGGTCCGGGCCTCGGCTTCGGTCTGAAGCAGGCGGCCGAGGGCGCGATCCAGCACCTGCGGCTCGCCGAAGACACCGAAGGCGCATCCGCCGCGGTCCGCGCGCGGGCGCGCTCCGTTCGCTGGGCCACGATGAATGCGCTCGATCGGGCGAACGAGATCATCGAGCTCGGCCAGCAGATCCGGGCTGCCACGGCGGTCTCGGAAACGGCGGAGCCCCTGACGGAGCTCACCGAGCTCACCGACGCGGTCGTCGAAGGCGTCGACGCCAACAACGACGGCGGTATCGGATACCGCCGCGGCGAGGGTGGGCTCGACGTCGCGAGCCAGTATCTCGCCACGTTGAGGCGCGACGCCGGCATGGAGAGCTGAGCGGCGAACCACCCGGCGGGCTCAGCTCGCCGGTTGGGTCTGCCGTTTCCAGAGCCAGACGATCACGCCGATCAGGAAGAGCGCGCCGATGATCGACATGGCGCCCGACATGCCCGCGTACTCGGCGAGCGACGACCCGAGATACGCGGCGATCGCGGTGCGGAGGAGAAATCCCGTGTACGCGACCAGCAGGAAGCGGCGCGCGGTCATCCGGGAGAGCCCGGCCAACACGCTCAGGATGTCGACCGGAGCGATCGGCAGCGCGTAGACCAGCCAGAGAAGAACGGTCTGGCCGCCCAGCAGCGCGTCGTATCGCGCGCGCGTCTTGGCCGCGACGTGCTCCTCGAAGAGCGGCGCGCCGAACCGGCGAGCCAGCAGGAAGGCGATCGTGGTCCCGATGACGTTACCGATCCAGAGGAGCGGCCACGACGTCCAGAACCCGTAGCGGGCGGCGCCCATGTATCCGATCGGTCCACCGGGAAGCGGCGCGATGATCACCTCGAGGACCACGACCAGCACGAACAGCGGCGCGGAGACGGTCGCGGGTATGCGGCTCATCACGAGCATCCCGGCCACGACGAGGAGCACCACGACCCCCGCCGCGACGATCAGCTTCTTCTTGTTGCCGCCCGACGGATCGCTCTCGGTGGATGATCCCGGCTCGTCGTCCGGCTGCCCTTCGGGCGACCGCGGTTGGTTCAAGGGAGGGGCAGGGCTCTTCGCGAGGACGAGGTTTGCCGACTCGGGGGTTCGGGGAGCGGCCCGGAAGATAGAGCGATCTGGTGGAATCTGGACCGGTGGGCGAATCTGATGCCCGTGGCGCCCCTGGGTCCAACGCGCGGGCGGCGGCACGAGAGGAAGACTCCAGCAGCGGAGGCGTCATGGCGAAGAGAGCTCTTTGGGTTGCCGCGTTCACCTCGTTCGTCCTCGTGGGCGCCGAGGGGGCGTCGGCTCAGATCATGGAGATGAACGGCAGCTGGGAGCTCATCCCCTCGAAGTCGCTCGGTCCGAGCCCGGCCCAGGAGACGCTGGTCTTCCACAACACGCCCGGCATGCAGCGCTACACCATGACGTCCCGCAACGCCGACGGGTCCGCCGGCTTGAACGAGTGGGAGATCGCCTACGACGGGAAGGACCACCCCACCATGACCGGGAACGGGAACACGGCTTCGATCGTGCGGCTCGACGCCAAGTCCGAGTTCGTGGTGAACAAGCGGAACGGACAGATCACCTCCACCTATACGCGGGTGCTGGTGGACGACGACCGGACCATCATGTCGATCGGCCGGAACGGCGCCGGGGTGGTGCAGTGGGTCCGGGTCTTCGAGAAGCAGTGAACGCTGGCCGTCAGGCCATGGCCGAGGGGGAAATGGCGGGGGATCTGCCGTTGACACCCCCCTAGGCCGCTCCTAGCTTCTCGTGCTCGAATCGGGCCGGCCTCGCGCAGGAATGAGGTGGTCCTCCGACGCGCTCGTAGAGGGCGCGTTTTTTTCACGATCCGCCAGTACCCATCAGCAGTACTCATCCCGCCAGTACCGATGCCGACCATCAGCCAACTCGTGCGTAAGGGCCGTAAGGCGACGCGCAAGAAGAACAAGGCGCCCGCCCTGCAGAACAACCCGCAGAAGCGCGGGGTCTGCACGCGCGTCTATACCACGACGCCGAAGAAGCCGAACTCCGCCCTCCGGAAGGTGGCGCGCGTTCGCCTGACGAACGGCTTCGAGGTGACGGCTTACATCGGCGGCGAGGGGCACAATCTCCAGGAGCACTCGATCGTCCTCATCCGGGGTGGTCGTGTGAAGGACCTGCCGGGTGTTCGCTACCACATCATCCGCGGCACGCTGGACGCCTCGGGGGTGGATGCGCGCCGCCAGGGCCGCTCCAAGTACGGCGCCAAGCGACCCAAGTAGTCGAGAGAGAAGAACGATGAGCCGTCGCTCGCGCGCAGAA
>Ga0105107_10001040_pt1 | contig 18003 bp, 15 predicted proteins | sample PPLLaktember2015_6_FD_79335 | JGI IMG/M metagenome (GOLD analysis project Ga0105107, IMG submission 79335) | Freshwater sediment microbial communities from Prairie Pothole Lake near Jamestown, North Dakota, USA - PPLs Lake P8 Core (1) Depth... | ecosystem: Environmental > Aquatic > Freshwater >...
CGAGGTGAATTTTTCAACCAAGGGTACAGGGGTAACCCGTATTGATGCTACGAGCGCCACATATGAATCAAAATTTAACCTTACCTACATCGACATCCCCGTGCTGGCTGTCTTTAAATTGGGTGGAGTAGCTGAAATCCACGCCGGTGCCTACTGGGCTTATCTGCTGGGTGCAGAAATCAAGAACAACGATCGTAATCCTGACAATGAATTTACAACGATCGATCGCGATAATTTCGACGACTGGGATTACGGACTTGTCGGAGGAATCGGTTTTAACCTGGGCGAAGGGATGCAGCTCGGAGTTCGATATAACTACGGATTGAATGAGATCGCTGAGTCCCGGGGAGCGCGCAGGTTGTTTGGCAAATCAAAGAACCAGGTTGCTCAATTATACCTGGCCTTCAATCTGAATGCAGAACCCGTTGACCGTGTGGATAATGATTATTGAAAAAGCGTTAAAGAACATGAATTGTTAAAAAAAACCTGGTCTTAATAAGCCAGGTTTTTTTGTTTCCTCAGATTACGTGCCGCCGAATACGGGCCAACACTTCTTAGTCTTAGAGGCTTAACCTCCTCACTATCCTCAACTTCGATTTTAGGGAAGATAAGGCGTATTAACAGATAGCAAACAGACACAAAGGCCACATAAGCAGCCACCAGCGATAGTACGATCAACAGAATATCCATAACATCACATTTAGTTCAGCTACAAAGAAAAATGATGCCAAACGCTGCCTTCCTTTAAAAGCTGCTTTCCAGGCCTGTTTTTATCCACAGACTCAGTAATAATTTCCACATTCAGCGGCTGTTTTTTCAGGATAACGGCCCTCCCGTTAAGGAGACAACGAAACAATCCTGGCCCTGGCCTGTTGGCATTCCTTTTTGATTTAAAAGCCTGTAACAAAAATTATTTATCATGAATGACTTACTATATGTTATTGCGATCATCCTCATCATTGGATGGTTACTTGGTGCGTTCGTATTTAGTGTTGGAAGTATCATCCACGTACTGTTGGTGATAGCGGTGATCGCCATATTGGTGAGACTGATCCGTGGACGAAGTGTTTAAAGGCGCGATGTGACCAGGCCTTGTGTGTCGCAGGGCCTTTTTTTAAAAAACAACCGTGCTGCCGCACAGGATGAATACCCGGTATTCCCGTTGTAATTAAAGCAGGACCCGTTCCGGACAACGTCCATGCCGGGTCTGAATCCGCTATATTCTTGCCGAAACTGGCACGCTTCAGGTTCTGTTTCAGCCAAAATGTACCGGATGCACGACCATTTCGTTCCGGACAGGTTTGAAGGCATTTGAGATAATCATGCTGAAAGCAGGAAACAACGGATTTTATCGTTGACTCACCCGGAATTCTCGGCAGAAAGATGTTGCGCCGTGTCGCTGGCGGGATTTTTTTTCGTTTTAGAGACAGACACTTTCTAATGGGATATATCAAAGCTAACCTTAACCCGCGTTCCGTCATCCGCAAGATACTTGCGGCGTTCCTGCTGGCATTCGTGGCTGTGATCCTTGCACAAAGCATCAGCCGTTTTTCCTTTCGCGAGCTGCTCGGCACGGTTGAGGAACTTTCAGAACCCAATGAAAAACTCAGCCTCCTGAACAGTGTCTTTCACGAAATCACCACCCTGGATCAGATGCAACGGGCGGAGGCAATTACAAACCCCGATAAACCGTATAACTCCTTCTTAAATCAATCGGTGAACGTTAACGCCCTTATCGATTCCCTGACAAGAATGTCGTGGGACACCAGTCAGCTGAACCGCCTTATTCAGATGAAAGACGTGTTGAGTGAACGCAATAAACTGTTCTTCTCCTACCTGAAGGTCAAGGCGGAAATGCTCAACAACCGGAAGTTCTCCGTTCAACTGGATACTCTTGCGGCCATTTTAACAAATGATCAGATGGCGATAGACAGCAGCCTCGTCACCACAGAAAGAAAGACCATCACCACGTGGATGCCCGATACCAACCGGATCAAGAAACCGGAACACAGATCCCTCCTGCGACAACTCTTCAGCAGCAAAAAGAAAAGGGAAGCCCTGGATACGCCGCGGATCAAGGTTGAAGAACACTACAGTGTAGACGTGGACACGCTTGCTGTTGCCCGCCAGAATGAGGCGCTCATCGAAGTCGAAAAGATCATGCGGGAACTCGAGGCTGAACAGCAGACGCAAAGAAAACGACTGGAGCGGCAGGAACTGGAATTGATCCAGGCCAACAGCATTTTCATCAGCCAGTTGCTGAATATCCTCCGGGATGTTGAAAATGAAGAATTGATGCGGATGGAAGGAACCAACCTGCATGCCGTCTCCGTCATGAACCAGAGTATTTCCCGAACCAACCTGTTATTACTTTCCTTTTTACTGGCTGCGGCATTTTTCGTTTACCTTATTTACATCGATGTAACCCGAAGCAACTATTACAAGGCCCAGCTCGAAAAAGCGAAAGACAGGGCGGAGGAACTCAGCCAGATCAAACAGCGCTTTCTGGCGAACATGAGCCATGAGATCAGAACCCCCTTGCAGTCCATCATTGGCTTTGCGGAGCAGCTGAAACTGGATGGGAAGCATCAGCGCGAAGCGGCCGAAGCCATTCACAGTTCCTCAGAACATCTGCTGCACATCGTCAATGAAGTATTGGATTACAGCCGCATCTCATCCGGTAACTTCGCCCTGGAAAAAGAACGTTTCAACCTTCTGGGCCTGATCCGGGAAGTGGAGTCAGCCATGAGGGTACAGGCCGACAGAAAGGATCTCACCTTTATGCTTGATTCGGAACAGGCCTCGGAATACACATTGATGGCCGATTCCTTCCGCCTCCGGCAGATCCTCTATAACCTGGTGGGTAATGCGATAAAATTCACCAGCAAAGGTTTCGTAAAGCTGTCGGTGAAGACAACTGAAGAAGGGAATGACGTTCGGTGTACGTTTGATATTACCGACACAGGTATTGGAATGTTCCCGGAAGAACTTGAAAAAATCTTCAACCAATTTGAACAGGCCAACGCTCATATTTCAAGACATTATGGTGGCACCGGACTCGGGTTAACCATCGTCAAGTCCCTCATCGATGCGCAGCACGGCACCCTGAATGTCTCGAGTAAACCGGGATTCGGATCAACATTCCAGGTAGTGTTAAGATTCGAAAAATGCGCTGCCATTACCGAAAGCCGCAAAGTCAGTCCGGAAACGAGAGCCGAGCGTGTCTTTGAGGGGAAAGTGATGGTCGTGGACGATGATCCGCTCATTCTGCGTCTGGTATCCCTGATATTCAGCAAGAACAATATCGCGCACGTGACCTTTCAGGATCCGGACGACTGCCTGGCCCTCCCCTTCGATGAAAAGGTCACCCACATATTCCTTGACATCCGGATGCCCTCCATCAACGGTGTGGACCTGTGCCATGCCCTGAAAGGGAAGTATGGGCGCAAGGTCAATTTCATCGCACTCACAGCCCATGTCCTGAAAGAAGAAAGGGAAAATATCCTGGCCGAAGGTTTTGATGCAATACTTTCCAAACCCTTCCATGAAGGCGAATTGCTGGAGGTCATTAAAACCAGCAGACCAAAAGCCAGGCTCCCGGGTTCCACCCCCGACCTTTCAGCGCTCCGGCAAATGACTTTAAACGATGAAAGTCTGTTTCAATCAGTATTGTCACAATTTGTTGAGGAAACAACCCACGATATAAAAGAACTATATCCCCTGTTGTCTTCTTCCGATTCCTCCAGAGTAAGAGACATTGTTCACCGGTTGTCCGGACGGCTGTCACAACTTGGGATCAGTAACCTGGGCGGTCAGTTCCAGGAGGTCGAGTCCATGATTGTTGCAGGTAAAACTGTGGAGGATCTGTCAGAAGAAATCGGGCGCATGTTGAAGCGGTTGGAGGAACTGATCGCTCAGCTGAGATTAACCACAATGGAACACCTGAACTGATTTCATGCTGACGTGCCCGGATCCACCTTCCAGGATCAGGCAGGCCTCATTCAATCCCGTATTTATCCATCTTCAGATAAAGTGTCTTGCGGTCAATGTTCAGGATCCGCGCCGCTTTTGATTTATTATATCTTACTTCCTGCAGTGTCTTGAGGATCATTTCCCGCTCCTGAACTTCCTGGAGTGCCTTAAGGTCGTACAGACCTGCGGTCTTTTCCTTTGTCTGCGTCGCGCGCATATTCTCAATCATTTCCGGTGGAAGGGCGCTCAATGTAACTTTATCTCCCGTAGAAATCAGCACCGCGCGCTTCACCACATTTTTCAATTCCCGAAGGTTTCCCGGCCAGTCATAGCTTTCAAACAATTTCAGGACTTCCTCATCAAAGGTTTTCACATTGCGCTGCAGCTCTTCATTTGCCGCATCCCTGAAAAAATTAAGGAATTCGTACAGGTCTTTGCCCCTTTCCCTGACAGGCGGGACCTTGAGTTTAAACTCATTTAACCGATGGTAAAGGTCTTCGCGGAATTCACCACGACGCACGCCTTCTATAAGGTCGTCGTTCGTGGCGGTCAGGATGCGAACATCCACGCGGATCTCTTTGTTGCTTCCAATAGGCTGAACGACCCTTTCCTGAATGGCCCTCAACAGCTTCACCTGAACGTCATATGAAAGGTTGCCGACCTCGTCGAGGAAGATCGTGCCTTTGTTCGCCGCCTCGAACTGTCCAATCTTATCATTTATGGCACCGGTGAAACTTCCTCTGGCATGTCCGAACAATTCGCTTCCTGCCAGTTCTTTAGACAAAGCGCCGCAGTCAACGGCAACAAAAGGTCCCTTTGCGCGGGGACTCAACTGATGGATCGTGCGGGCAACATTCTCTTTTCCTGTTCCGCTCTCCCCCTCAATCAATACCGACATGTTCGTTGGAGCTACCAGCCTGATCATTTCGTGAAGTTCCTTCGCAAGGGCGCTGCTTCCCCAAACAATCTGATTTTTGGCGACGTCAATGGGGATGGTGGCTTTTTCCTTTTTCAGCGCCTGCTGAAGGATCATCAGCAACTCATCGGGATTGACGGGCTTCGTAATATATTCGTATGCGCCGGACTTGATTGCCTTCACCGCCGTCCTGATATCCGAAAAGCTCGTCATGATCACGACAGGAATAGCAGGCTTCAATCTCTTGATCTCCACCAAAAGGTCCATTCCGGTTGTGTCGGGGAGACGGTAGTCGAGAAGTATAAAATCAAAGGATCGAGACTCAAAGGCCTTTAAACCATCTTTTCCTCCGTGCGCAGTAGTGATCTGATAGCCTTTTTTCGTGAGGAATCCTTCCAGTATTCTGGAAAATGTCAAATCATCCTCGATCAATAAAATTGAAGCCATATCTGGCCTGAAAATAAAAAGAAAAGCTGAAATTTCTTTCAGCTTTTCGATTAGTCAGATTTACTTTATGAGAATGCTCTCCAGCGATCATTACGGCCGATCAGTACTTTGTGTTTCAGTGGTTGACTGGTCGGGAGTTGTTGACGGATCGGGAGTCGTAGATTGCTCGGGAGTCGTAGACTGCTCGGGAGTCGTAGATTGCTCAGGAGTCGTAGACTGCTCGGGAGTCGTGGACTGTTCCGGCGTGGTTGATTGGTCCGGAGCGGTTGACTGATCGGGCTGACGCTGCTCGTTCTGGTTGTACTGATTGCTTTCATTGTTCACGCCTTCGGGCTGAACTGGCTCCAGCTCAACTTTCTGACCGCTCTTGTCGAAAGCTACGGTTTTGGTCTCTGCACCATTTTTCAACTCAACGATGTAGATCTCCTGTCCTTCTGCACCAAATGCGTTGTTATTTCCCTGCCCGCTAACGCTGGTGGTATCCGATTGCATTCCAGCGCTGTCTGACGGCATGGAAGATTGAGCATTCGGATCAGCCTTGAAGGCACCACTGACCAACCATCCGCGATATTCTTCGCTTTCGAGGGCCCTCTTCACTTCATCAGGCAGTTCAGTGGACTGGATCCTCTGTCCATACTGATCCATACCTTGATCCTGCGGATATTGTGACTGTGTTTCTGTTCTATATTGGTTGGAAGTGGTGTCCTGATTGTCCTGTGCCATCAGCGTCACTATTCCCCCAAACATAAAGCATAGGGCAAACATTACTTTTTTCATCTTATTTCTATTTTAGTTGAACATATATTCCGTCCCTGCAAAGCCGAATTGTATGCCATGGTGGAAAAGGCACTTTACATAATTGTAAATCAGCTCTTTATCTCGAAGCAGCCATGTCTGTGAGAGCAAAAGTGTTGAATGATTCTACAGTGCTGGGGAAAATGTGACCACACGGAAATTAGGTGGTGAGCTGCCGGCTGGGATCAGATCAGGAGAGCAGAACGCACATACTGACGCTGACTAATCACCTTTCCTGAATTCTCCTGTTTAGGCCACTGCCTATGCCTCAGCAAAAACACCACTTTTCGAAACGCGATCGTCGGCCGGATCTGAGTCGCCGCTTAAAAAAAAACCGGGCTGGTGCCCGGTTTTCTTTAATATTCAACTAACGTGATCAATATCTGTAATAATCCGGTTTGAACGGACCCTGAACTTCGACACCGATGTATTTCGCCTGGGAAGCGGTCAGCTGTTCAAGATCAACGCCGATCTTTTTAAGGTGAAGGCGTGCAACTTTTTCATCCAGGTGTTTCGGAAGCATGTACACTTTGTTTTCGTACTTGCCGTGATTTATCCAAAGCTCAATTTGCGCCAGTGTCTGGTTCGTAAAGGAGTTTGACATTACGAAAGACGGATGGCCCATAGCGCAACCGAGGTTGACGAGACGGCCCTCGGCAAGCAAAATAACCTGACGACCATTTTTCAGCGTATAGATATCAACCTGGGGTTTGATACTATCCTTAACAGCGTTTTTGTTTAACCAGGCGACATCGATTTCATTGTCGAAGTGACCGATGTTACAAACGATAGCCTTGTCCTTCATCATTTCAAAATGGCGATCGACCACAATGCTATGGTTGCCCGTAGCGGTCACAACGATATCTGCACCTTTAACGGCGTCATCCATTTTCTTTACCGCATATCCATCCATGGCAGCCTGTAAGGCGCAAATGGGATCGATCTCTGTAACGATCACACGTGCACCTGCTCCGCGAAGTGAGGCAGCGGATCCTTTTCCGACGTCGCCATACCCTGCTACAACAGCTACTTTTCCAGCGATCATGACGTCCGTTGCGCGCCGGATGGCATCGACCAAAGATTCCTTGCAACCGTATTTGTTATCAAATTTTGATTTGGTAACGGAATCGTTAATGTTGATCGCCGGCAGGGGAAGCTTACCATTGTGCATCCTTTCGATGAGGCGATGAACACCTGTAGTGGTCTCTTCAGAAATACCGCGGATTCCTGGAACGAGTTCAGGGTATCTGTCCAGTACCATGTTGGTAAGATCTCCTCCGTCATCGAGGATCATGTTCAGGGGCTTGCCGTCCTTGAAAGCAAACAATGTTTGCTCAATACACCAGTCAAACTCCTTTTCGTTCATGCCCTTCCAGGCAAACACAGGGACTCCAGCCGCAGCGATGGCTGCAGCCGCATGGTCCTGTGTTGAAAATATGTTGCACGATGACCAGGAGACTTCCGCGCCTAACTCAACCAGCGTTTCGATCAACACAGCAGTCTGGATCGTCATGTGCAGGCAACCGGCTATTCGGGCGCCTTTAAGAGGTTTTTGCACCCCAAATTCCTCGCGGGTAGCCATCAACCCGGGCATTTCCGCTTCGGCTAACCTAATTTCCTTTCTTCCCCATTCTGCGAGGGAAAGGTCTTTTACCTTGAATTTCAGCTTTTCGTCAACAGTCATTTTTATTGGTTTTCTGTATTAAAAACCCGCCTTTTCTGACAGGAGGCCCAAAAATACAATAAAGGAACAAAATTATGAAGTGCTGACACCGCGGGCACGGGATTTTGATCACGGGTAAAAAGACATTCATCATTTCATTGTAAAACCGTCCAATGCCGTCAGTTATGGGGAAAGTCAGGATCAAAATAGGGGTAGTCTCCGACGTCGTCTGCCCCTGGTGTTATATCGGCGCACGAAGGCTGGAAAAAGCAATGGATCTGCTCGCTGACCGCTTTGATTTTGAGGTGGAATATTTTCCGTTCGAACTAAATCCCCACATGCCCGGGGAAGGTCTTGACAATCGCGAATACCTCTGCAGAAAATTCGGAGGCGAATCAAAGTTCGAAGAATTAACCGATCACATAGGCCGTATGGCGTCAGGAGAAGGGCTTGAATTCAATCTGCATCTTCAGCAAACCGCCCCTAATACGCGAAATATCCATCGCATTATCATGCTCGCCCGCGAAGAAGGAATTCAAATGGAGGTGGGGAAAGCCTTTTTCAGAGCGTATTTCACTGAAGGTGTCGATCTGTCGAAGATCGAAAACCTCATCGACATCTCCGAACAAGAAGGACTTGACCGCGACAAGATTGACCTGCTCCTCCACAGCAATACGGGGAAGCTGGAAATTGAGATGGCGGAAAAGGAGTTGCAGGACCTGGGGATCACCAGCGTCCCACTGTTTATCATCGATGACCGGATCGCTGTTTCAGGCGCGCAATCCGTTGAGAATTTCATAAAGGCATTTGAAGAGATCGGGGCGCGATTAACGGAATCCCTGCATCGTCATACGATCCTGTAAGGACGACGGTCGTTCGCGTCTATTTCGGAATATCTTCCAGCCGGATGATGGCCGTCCATATGCTGGTTTTTCCATTGTCCATGCGGGTCCAGATCGGAGCTACAACACCCTTGTGCGCGGAAATGTTATTGTAGTCACCAAAGAATTTCGTGTCCTCGGGTGTAAAAGGATTTTCGCTGATCCTGATGTTCTTGAAGGATGCACCTCCATCCGCCGAGTAGGCCAGGTACACATCCGTCTGATTGTCGTCATAGTTCCTTCTGTCGTAGAAAACAATGAAGATATAACCTGTTTCCTGGTCGACCGCCATCCACGGCAAGTACTGGTGTTTCCCTGTACCATCATTATTTACCCGCATCGGCAGAGCCCAGTTATCTCCAAAATTGTGGGAACGTGTAAACCAGATGTCAGTATCGTCCTCGCCGTTCTTCTGATCAGCCCAAACCAGATAAAGACTTCCCCGATACTGGCTCTTGCTGTTGTCTGCCATGAGTACAGGCATACCGTTACAACGGTCGTGTCCCGGAATGTTGATGTCCCACCCTCCAGGCTGTTCTGCCACCTGGATGTCGTTTGTAAGCCACAGATCACCGCCGTTAAAAGAGCGGTCGAGGAATATCTTTCCCTGATTCGACCAGGCGACAAAAACTTTTCCGTCATAGGTAACTGCGGGCACAGCGCCTTCCGCCGTGTTATCATCATCGATGCAGTTCCCCGGAAGCTGCGAGATGGTAACAGGTTCTGTCCATTTTTTACCATTCTTCGACATGCTGAACAGGATGTTTGAGTGACACCCCGGATCGGGATCGCCGTATTTGTCGAACTGCGTCCATGACACATAAAGATTGCCGCGGGTGTCGGCCGCCGCCCATTCCTTGTCCTGATCTTTCGGATGATTCAATCCGATGTATTCGCCGGGAGACCAGGTCTCACCACCGTCGGTGGACTTCTGCACGACGATTCGATCGAGTTTCTCCGTATCATAACCACCCTTTCCGCCGGTGGGATCAGATAGATGCAGGTAGTAAAAATTTCCCTTCGGATCTGCAATCACGGCAGGGTCGCCATAGACTCCAAAAGGAGAAGTGAGTTTTCCTTTTTTCCAGGTTTTGCCGCCATCCTTGGTGAAATAGATATTGTCGAGCACCGAGCCCGCAACAATGTTATTGGGATATCGGGGATTAATAGCGATCGTGGGCTCACAGATGAAGCGACTATTTTCGGCCTGCTCATCCAACATGATATTCTTAAACTGACCCCATACCTGTCCGGCGCAAACAACAACAAGGAACAGGATCGACATACCCTTCAGATGCATAATACCAGGTTTATTAGACAAACATAGGGAAATAAGCCTTTAGGGAAAATAAAGAAATTGCCCGGATGGAGGTTGTGAAAAGTTGGAAGGACGTGAGAAATCTGAAAAGCCTGAAAAAGTGGCGTATGATACTTCATATGCAATGTTGACAACTTAGTGTCTGACCGATGTAAATAGAACAGTTCGGGAAACAGAAATAAATTCGCGGATGACAAGGAAATATACCTTTCCGATCATTGAAAACGCCCGCTGGCTTTACGCGTCATCGTAATTAATTTCCCACTAACCGTTTTTTAGCCAGTTTACCGAATAAGAAAGCGCCGCCTACTTCATCATTGTGTGGAATTAACCCACACCCTGACAGTCAGTCACTGCTGCTCAAAATGTAGTAAAAAATCTGTTTATCGACAAAAACGACGCTTTATCTTCATTTACGACGCTTCGGCAGTCCGGCATACCTCCAAATTTATCATGTCGCACTATTTGTTACTGTCTGGATGAATTCAAAACACATAATACTATGATCCGTAAATTCATCCTAGGTTTAGCCGTTGTCGGATTACTCTGGGGCTGCAATAACAAACAGAAGGAAATTGCGCTCCAATCCGAAGTTGATTCTTTGAGAACAGAACTGCAGGAAAGTCAAGAAACCGCTGAGGCACTGCAGGAAGTGGGAGTAATGATTGACTCCATTGATGCCAGCCGCCAGTTATTGCGGACCGACATGGTGGAAGGCGCATCCTACCAGGACTACAAAAATCGTCTGGCCAGCATACAGGAGTTTGTAAAGGAGAGCCAGGCGAAAATCGCACAACTTGAACAGAACGTACAGAAAAACCGTGGCTACGCTGGCACTATCAGGAGATTGAAAGCTGACCTGGAAGAAACTTCAAAGAAACTTACTTCGCTCGAAGAAGAAGTGAAGAGCGTCCGGTCCGAAAATTACAACCTGAGCCGAACCGTTTCCCTCCGCGATTCAGTCATCACCATTAATGAGGAAGCGCTGAGACAAAGGGAAGAAAACCTTGCATCGCTTGAATCTCAGATGCAGGAACTGAATGTTGAAAGCAAGAATTTCCAGGCAGATTCCTATTTCAATCAGGCTCAGGCCCTGGAAGAAGCCGCCAACCGTACACAGTTCGCGCCCCGTAAGAAAAAGAAAGCTCAGCAGGAAGCTCTTGATCTCTACCGGAAAGCGCTGGAATTAGGAAAAGATGAAGCGCAAAGCAAAGTTCAGGAACTCGAAAAAGACCTGGGATAATTTCACTTAGCCGATAGATTAGAAAAGCACAGGACGAACCCTGTGCTTTTTCTTTTGTGCGTGCGGTCACTGGGCGCTTTTTTTCCATCGCGAATTTCGTCATGCAACGCGTCAGTCGTCAATCGTGAATTGGTCACTGCGGCTCAATGGTTCTCTTATTCTTAGCCCACGTTGCGTTGTGCCCACACAGACTGAAGTCCAATCCCAAACGAATGGCTTCCCCTATCCTCCGGCTGACGCCGGAGGCAATTGATCGGATTGTTAAATAAAATAAATTCTCCTGACAAATCACGCGATGAATTCAACAGTCTATCGCATGTCCAAGCACACAATTGACATTTAATGCCCAAAGGCGATTGACAGGATACTCTTCATCATTAAGAAAACTTTTGGACAAAATCAGGCGATGAAATCAACAAATTTCCACAGGATTCGCCCCTCACGATTCACGATTGACGATTCACGTCTTCCAGTTGATTTTTTCCTTTTTCAGAAATGCCCTGATTCCCTTTCTGCAATCATCGCTTCCTCGTGACTTTGCATTCATTTCCGAAGCAAAAGACAAAGCCTCTTCAATGGGCAATGACTGCACCTTCGCAATCATCTGTTTGGTCACGCCCATGGCATAAGCGGAATTGTTTTCAATCAGCTGATTTGCAAACCGTCTTACTTCATGCTCAAGCTTTTGCTTTTCACTGATAAAATGGATCAGCCCCATGGAAAAGGCCTGGGCCGCGGTGATCACGGAGCCACCCAGCAATAATTGTTTTGCCTTGCTTTCACCGATCTTCCGCAAAAGGAAAACCATCACAATGGCGGGAACAAATCCAATCCTCACCTCCGTATAGCCGAAGTTCGCTTCAGGTGCCGCAAAAGTAAAATCACACACTGTGGCCAGCCCGCAGCCACCCGCCAGGGCATGCGCATGCACCTGGGAGATAACAACTTTCCTCAATTCACAGATCTGAAGAAATAGTGCCTTAAGGTGATCAGAGTCAGCAAGGTTCTGTTCGAAGGAATTTGTCTGCAGTTCCTGGAGATAATTAAGGTCGGCGCCGGCACAGAACGCGTCTCCGTTCGCTTTCAGAATAATTATTTTTACCGTGTTATCCTCTTCCGCTTTTTTAAAGGCTACGCGAAGTTCCGATACCAACTCATAACACAACGCATTGCTTTTTTCCGGTCTGTTCAGCGTAATGTAGGCGAGGTGGTCTTGCACAGCATATTGTAAGAATTTCATGTATCCTGATTTTCAATTTTTGAAATAAAGGCACCCTGATGCAAAACAGAATGGACGTCCAATTTATATAACTTCGCCGCCTCCATGAAACGGGATGCAAAGAAAAAAGAGTTACTACTGTCAAGAATCACCTTTTTAAAGGCCACTTTATCCCGAAGACCGCTGATTTCGGGAACGGAATTGTTTGCGATGATCACCCAGTCGACGGCCAGCACCACAGGCGCATCAAACTCCGCGTCCTCAATATGGAGAATGCTCCTGCCATTCCAATTTATGAGTTTCGCCCCCTTTAACGACCGAACGGCAGGCGGGGCTCCGCTTTCTGTCCTCACGCCCGCCATTAACCTGCCGGGGTTCACGTGATAACGCACCTTTTGCGCATCGTGCTTCATTACTGAATCGGCCAGAAAATAAGTACGGCCACGGTCGATAAGATCAAGGGCGCTGTGTCCGGGAACGTTATAAACGGTGATCTTTTGAATATTCACCTCTCGGAAAAAATGGATCCATTGCAGGGAAACGTATGACAAAACGATCATGAAAGCAACGAGGAGATGGCTGAACTTCCTGAATTGAAAGAGGGTGATAAGGGTGATGATCAATGCGATGAGCAGAACACATTGCCAGGCGCTGATATAGACACCTTCCACAACGCTGAAGGGAAATCCTTCCAGCGTAAATACAATTCCATTCAGAAACCGGATGATCCACTCCAGGCAAAAGCCGGCGGCAGCGGCGATCACCGTAACCGAACTTACTGCAAGCAGCACGATCCCGAGGATAAGCACAACAAAAGACAACGGAACTACCAGAAGGTTTGATAATAAGAAATAATTGGCGAACTGATGGAAATAAAAAAGGCCTAATGGAAACGTGGCGATTTGCGCGGCAATGGATACCGCTGACAGTTTCCATACCTCCGCAACGAACCAATACCGGGGTTCCCACAATACAAGGATCCTCGGGTAAAGAAAAACGATACCCACCACCGCCAGATACGAAAGTTGAAAGCCCACGGATCGTATCAGAAAGGGGTCAAATAACAGGAGACAGAAGGCGGAAACGGCCAGCGTATTATAGACGTTGGTACTTCGTGCCCACGGGCGCGCTAGGGCCAAAAAAGAAAACATCCCCACAGCCCGCAAGACGGAAGGTGAAAGCCCTGTAACGAACGCATACAACCACAGGATCAGCAAGGCGACAAAAGCCACAAACCATCGACCCCTTCTGAATTTGTTTAACGGTGACAGAACCCAAAGCAGGATAAAATAAAGAATGCTGATGTGTAAACCTGAGACCGCGAGGATGTGCATCGACCCGGTGACCGCATAGGCGTTGAGCAGTTCGTCATCCAGCCCGTCCGTTACACCCAGGACGAGCGCGGAAGCAATCGCCTGTTCCCGTTTCCCGCTAATGAATATCCGGAGTGTGGCTTCTGCCCATTCTCTCACGCGATACGCCAGGGCCATAAACCGGTAAGACGGATGATAACCGATCTTAACAACATCCCCCTTTCTGAGAAAATTCTGGTGATAAATGTTCTTAAGTGCCAGGAATTCCCTGTAGTCAAACTCTCCCGGATTTCCCGGAACATCAGGTGTCTCAGGATGGCCTTTAATGATCAAAACATCACCGTACCGAAATGGCTCCGGGAAATCTTGCTTTGAAAAATAAAGGAGAATCTTTCCGTCAGCGGGCCTCCACGTAGTGCCGTGTACCTGTTTCACAACAGCTTCAGACTTCCACGTGCGGTCTTTCTCTTCCGGAAACCGGGTAATGACCGCCTGGTAATGTGTAACGTGCTCCTTGATATTGACGAGATGGTTAGGTTGACGCGATTCCGTCTGCCACACGAGGTGGATGTAACCTGACAGAAATACAAGGAGAAGCGCCACACTGCCGGGATTCCATCTCCTCCGTTTCGCGCGGCCGAAGAACACCACGAAAAAATACAGCAGCGCCAGTAAAACCACCGCAGACATAAGAACCTTTTCCGGGATGAGATCCGGAGCGTATAACCCCAAAAGAATGCCGCCGATGAAGAAGAGAACTGTCCGGACGAAGGTATAGGGTATCCAGCGGATCATGAACCTAATTTAGCCAAAAGAGCGTTAATCGCCTATTGTGAGTAGTCAATGGTGAGACTGCCGGAGCCAAGGCCTGCGCCCTGGCGGGCTAGAGGTAAGACGGGTGTGCGTTCGGCCGCGCTGTTTTCTATCGCCCGGGCTTCGTCAATCTTGAATCCGTCAATTCACGACTTCGAAGGCGTCTCCCTGTTGTAAGCCTCAATGATATCCTTCACCAGGCGGTGACGGACGACGTCTTTGTCTGTCAGTTCCACGAAACCTATGCCCTTAACGCCCTTCAGTATACGGATAGCTTCCTTTAGCCCCGAACGCTGGTTGGACGGGAGGTCGACCTGCGTGGGATCACCCGTGATGATCATCTTCGATTCGGGACCCATGCGTGTCATAAACATTTTCATTTGCATGGGAGTGGTATTCTGAGCTTCATCCAGCAGAATAAAGGCATTGTTCAGCGTGCGTCCCCTCATGTAGGCCAGTGGTGCTATCTCAATGATCTCCCGTTCCATATAGTAGCTTAGCTTCTCGTAGGGAATCATATCGTTCAACGCATCGTATATGGGGCGCAGATACGGGTCGATCTTTTCTTTAAGATCACCGGGAAGGAATCCGAGATTTTCCCCCGCCTCCACTGCCGGACGGGAGATGATGATCTTCTTGACGTACTTGCTCTTCAACGCCTGCACTGCCATGGCCACAGAAATGTAGGTCTTACCCGTACCTGCGGGGCCCAGGGCAAAGACCAGATCATTCTCTTTCACGTCATCCACCAACCTTTGCTGGTTAACTGTTTTGGCTTTGATGGCAGAACCCCGGGTTCCGTAAATGATCACGCCATCAGGAGTGCTTCCTCCAGATGTGTCCGGAAGGGTGATCTCATCCTCGCGGGCAATATAGCTTTTTACATTTTCCTCGGTGATACGGCCGTATTTGTGATAATGTTGTATCAGGGCAGCAAGAATATCGTCAATCTGTATGATCTCAGAGGTGCTTCCCTTGAGAACGATCTGATTGCCCCGTGATACTATCCGGCTTTTGGGGAACGCCGCAGCCAGTGAATCGATATTTTTGTTTTCCACGCCCAGGAACTCGGGCAGGGAAATGTTTTCTAGATTTACTACTTTTTCGATCAATGCTCTTTTTTCGGTTTAAATTTATTGTTTAGTCCTGATGAACGTTGTCACTTTTTGTCCTGCCTTTTACTTAAAAACGCAGGATTAAAGCACACGGTTTACGGGCAAAAATTCAAGCTAATCCCGTATTTTTAGCACAACAAAAATAACACAATTAAAGGCACACCGCCAGTGCCCTTCATTCCAACTTATTTCAAAATCGTTCCTAAAAATGGCCATTGTAACACTTTTAACAGATTCTGGGGAAAGTGATCATTACATAGCAGCCATTAAAGCGCGCATTCTGGCCGTAAATCCCGGTGCCCGAATTGTGGACATCAGCCATCATATCCGTCTGTTTGATATCGGCCATGCTGCTTTTGTGCTGCGGTCTGTCTTCCGCGACTTCCCGAAAGGAACGGTCCACCTGGTAGGGGTCGACGCTACCGGGAATCGGGGTGAGGAATTTTTGATGATGCTGCTCGAAGGACACTATTTTGTCGGGGTCAACAACGGGCTTTTCAGTCTGCTCAGCGAACAGGCTCCCGACAAGATCTGGACGCTGCCTTCCACCGATTTTAACACTTTTCCCGAAAAGGAAATCTTTGCTCCGGCGGCGGCGCGACTGGCCGGCGGCGAGGAACCGGGGGCGATTGGTAAACCGCTGACAGACCTCAAGAGACTCATCGACAGGCAGGTCAAGGCAACCAAAAAACAAATTACTGGACACATCATCCGCGTCGATCACTTTGGAAACCTTATCACCAATATTTCAAAGCAGGTCTTTGATACCCTCAGCAAAGATAAAGCGTACACGATCCAGTTTGGCGGCGAAAAATTCCGGCGGATCAACACAGCCTATCACCAGGCAGAGCAGGGCGAATGTTTCATTGTTTTCAACAGCCTCGATTTTCTGGAGATCGGAATCTACAAGGGAAACGCAGCTGAGTTGCTGGGACTCGATTATGATAGTGTCGTCAATATTATTTTTGAATAGTTGTAAGCCAAAAACTAGTAAGCTGTAAGCTAAAAGGAAAAAGTTAAAAGCTAATGATCATACGAGTCGTCAGGATGCATTTTACCGAAGCTGGTGTTGAAGAATTTCTCGAGATCTTCCATTCCAATAAGATCGCGATCAGAAATTTCGACGGATGCACCCATCTTCAGCTGCTAAAAGATCCTGACAACGAACTTATCTACACGACACTCAGTCACTGGATTGATGCCCAGAGCCTGGAACGATACAGAAAATCCGAATTGTTTGCATCCGTATGGGGAAGGGTGAAGACGCTGTTCGCGGAAAGGACCCAGGCGTTTTCACTGGTGAAGTTTGTGGAGCTGTGACCGTTTCCCGTTGCCCGCCGAACTGTTGGCAATGGCACCGGGCAATATTTTTTACCCTTAAGAATTCGCCTCAGAGCGAGAATATCCTGTTGATCCACCAAACCCCTTTCCGCGGACCGGTTAATTGTCTCCTTATTTCTCAAAAGATCCGTGACTCATGAGGGAAGGGTTTCTTTGTCACCTTGAGACCTTTAAATGAAAGCTTATTGTACCGGCTACCCCAGATACGCTTTCTAAGTTGTTCATGGACCTTTAATCTTTCGGCAGGTGCGAGCTTTAAAAACTCTTCATCTTTGGTTTTTTGCTCCTCTTCGAATGATGTCTTTCTAACAATGGCATCAGACTTCTTACCACACATAATAACGCTTCGTTTTTCTGTTGCAAATATACAAACAGTGGACACAAGGCATGATTGTCTCAACACATAAACCAGACTAAAATCTTCCCAGTCTCAAAAAGCCGATCGGCAAATCCGTTCTTCCCTTCATGGCAAGATCAGCCAGGATCTCCCCTACCGCTGGCACAAACTTAAAACCATGTCCACTGAAGCCACAGGCGATCGTGACGCGCCCATCATAGCGGGGTAAATGATCGATAATAAAGTGGCTGTCCGGACTATAGGTGTAATGGCAGTTTTTGGTTGCAATGATCCGATCGCCGGCATCCGGAATGTACCTTCTCAAGAAATGGCGGAGCTTCTCCACTTCACTCGCGGGAATATCTGCGCGGATCTCTTCGGGAGCGCAGGTTTCACCCGGGTGGTGATGCGCCAACTTAAGGCCTATGGGTCCGTCAAAGGCACCTTCCCGCAATGAAGGAAAACCGTAAAAGGTCCCCAGTTCGGGGTCTTCAATAAACCAGCAGGGAAAATTTCCCTGGGAGAATTTTGCTGGCTCGCGGGTTTCCACCCACGCCAGGACCTGCCGCGTAACGGTGAGTTTGCTGCTGAGAGTCGGGACCATTCGCGAAGCCCACGCGCCCGCGGTGA
>Ga0105107_10001041_pt1 | contig 17998 bp, 20 predicted proteins | sample PPLLaktember2015_6_FD_79335 | JGI IMG/M metagenome (GOLD analysis project Ga0105107, IMG submission 79335) | Freshwater sediment microbial communities from Prairie Pothole Lake near Jamestown, North Dakota, USA - PPLs Lake P8 Core (1) Depth... | ecosystem: Environmental > Aquatic > Freshwater >...
GCGGGCTACGGCCTCGATCACCTCGCTCCCGCCCGCGACATCCGGCTCACGCTCGTCGAAGCGGCGCCCCGCATCCTGCCGCCTCTCAGCGACCGCATCGCGGTGGCCGCGACCGCCCTGCTCGCCGACCTCGACGTCGCCGTCAGGACGGGTGTGAAGGTGACCGCGATCGACGTCGAGGGCGTGCACACGGCTGACGGCTCCCTCATCCCCGCCGATCTGGTCGTGTGGGCTGCAGGTATCCAGGCGCCGCCGTGGCTTGCGCAGATGGACGGGCTAGAGGTGAATCGCACGAACCAGCTCGTCGTCGATACACGCCTCGTGACCACGCGCGATCCCGACGTGTTCGCGCTCGGCGACTGCGCCGCGTGTCCATGGCCCGAGGCCGGCAAACCCGACGCCATCGTCCCGCCCCGGGCGCAGGCCGCGCATCAGCAGGCAACGCTGCTCGTGAAGTCCGTGACCGCGCGCCTCGCGGGCAAACCGTTGCCGGAGTACCACTATCGCGACTTCGGCTCGATTGTCTCGCTCGGCGCGGTCTCCGCGGTCGGCAGCCTCATGGGACGGCTGATCGGCGGCAGCCTGCTCATCGAAGGGCTCGTCGCGCGCTGGATGTACGCGATGCTGTACAAGCTGCACCAGGTGTCGGTGCACGGGTATTACCGGGTGGTGCTTGACACGCTGGGACGGCTCCTCCGCCGGCGGCTGGAGCCGCGCGTGAAACTGCACTGATACTCGCGGGAGTCACAGGCATGCCGCGACGGTCGAACGTTCGCAAATGCGACGCCGACCATCCGCGCTACGGTATGTGCGATGCCGCACGGACGAAGACATCGCCATTGCCTAAAGTGGCTTTATACCTGCCATTTCGTTCCCCCCGATTGCAAATGGCGGATGCAGGCTCTCGGATCAGGGTCACGTCCGAGAGCCTTTTTTTTCATTCCCGAATCGGCGCTCAATTCGTGCGTTATCGCACGGACTGCAGTCGCTGCAGCGCTCATCATTAGCTCTTCGGACGTTTGTCTGTGGGCTTCGCTCACAGCAAGCGCTCCGAGTCGTTTCACAACCCCGAGCCAGCGCACCGCAAATCGTTGCGGCTGTGGGACGTTCACCGACACACGGAGAGCACGATGACACAAGCTAAAGCCAAGTCCGCACCCGGCGCGAAGGATGCGATCGCCATCCTTTCCGAGGATCACAAGAACGTGAAGACGATGTTCACGGATTTCACCAAGCTCATGAAATCCGAGGGCAAGGACGAGGAAAAGGGCGCTCTCGTCGAAAAGATTTGCGAGGAATTCACCGTCCACACACAGATCGAGGAAGAGAGTTTCTATCCCGCAGTTCGCGCGGCGATCGGCGACGACGACCTGATGGACGAGGCGGATGTGGAGCACGCCGGTGCGAAGGAACTGATCGCGCAACTGGAAGAAATGGAGCCGGGCGACGATCATTACGACGCCAAGGTGACCGTGCTCGGCGAGAACGTTGACCACCATGTGAAGGAAGAGCAGGACGAGATGTTCCCCAAAGCGAAGAAGGCCAAGCTCGATCTCGCCGCCCTGGGCGCGCAAATGCTGGAGCGCAAGCAGGAACTGCAGGCGACCGGTCGCCCCTACGCCGCGAAGAAGAAGGCCAGCGTGGCATAGGTGCGGCGCTTGCGTGCGTTGTGGCGCCGTTAGTCGATCCGCCGCTGTTCAGATCGTGGAGCGTATGCGTGTGAGCCGTCGATGACGCTGGCGGCCGCAATTTGCCGCCAGCGGCGTTTTCCGGCGGTTCGTAGCGCTCACGCCAATGACCATATAGCCAGACGCATTCAAGGGTTTCCATCATGGCCTCCGACTCATTGCGACAATACAAGGCCAAGCGCAATTTTTCGGTGACTTCGGAGCCGGCAGATGGTGGCCGGGCCTCCGTGGGTGCTCTGTCATTCGTCGTCCAGAAGCACTGGGCCAGAAGCCTGCATTACGACTTCCGCCTCGAACTCGACGGCACCATGAAGAGCTGGGCCGTGCCCAAAGGGCCGAGTTTCGATACCCGGGACAAGCGCATGGCGGTCCAGGTCGAGGATCATCCCATCGCCTACTCGAGCTTCGAAGGGACGATCGATGCCGGCCAGTACGGCGCCGGCAAGGTGATGATCTGGGACACCGGTACCTGGCAACCGGTCGGCGATGCGGTTCAAGGCTATCTTGCCGGACAGTTGAAGTTCGAGCTGCATGGACAGAAGCTGCACGGCAAGTGGGTGCTCGTGCGCATGAAAGGAAAGGGCGAGAAACAGTCGCCGTGGCTGCTCATCAAGGAGAAGGACGAGTTCGCTCGGCCAGCAGCCGAGTTCAGCGTGGTCGATGAGATGCCGGATAGCGTCATGACAAGCAGCCAACCCGTCGGTAAATCGGACCTCAAGCCGGCGACCGGCGGGGCGCAGAAATCCGCACCCAAGAAGACCCGGACCCGCCGGACGCGGACCGGCCTGCCTGCCGGCGCAACCAAAGCGCCGATGCCGGCGATACTCGCCCCGCAACTTGCCACTCTCGTCGATTCGCCTCCGTCCGATCCGCGTGCGTGGGCTTACGAGATCAAGTTCGACGGCTATCGGCTGATGACCCGCGTCGACGGCGCGGACATCACGCTGTTCACTCGCAACGGCAATGACTGGACGCCAAAACTCGCGCCCCTTCAGAAGGCCCTCGTAGATGCGAAGCTGCCCGCAGGCTGGTACGACGGCGAGATGGTCATGCTCAACGATCGAGGCGTACCTGATTTCGGCGCCTTGCAGCAGTCCCTCGACGCCGCGAAGACGAACGACGTCGTTCTCTACCTGTTCGACGTTCCCTACTTCGACGGTTACGACCTGCGCGCCGTTCCGCTGCGCGAACGCCGCGCACTTCTGCAAAGTCTGCTCGAAAAATCGCCGTCGAAGCGTTTGCGCTTCAGCGACGCATTCGACGCACCGGCCGAAAGTGTGGTGGCTTCCGCCTGCAAGCTCGGCCTCGAGGGTGTCATCGCCAAGCGGCTGGATTCCACTTACGTGTCGCGCCGGTCCACCGCGTGGATCAAGCTCAAGTGCAGCCAACGCCAGGAATTCGTGATCGGCGGCTATACCGATCCGCAGGGCTCACGCGTGGGGATCGGAGCGCTGCTGCTGGGCGTGCATGACGAAGACGGAGTTCTACGATATGCAGGCAAGGTGGGCACCGGCTTCGACGACCGTACCCTCGGTGCACTGAAGGCGCGTCTCGCCAAATTGACCGCCGCAAAAAGCCCGTTCTCCAAGGCCGCCGCAATCGAAGGCCGGCCCCATTGGGTCGCGCCGCAGCTCGTCGCGGAGGTTTCTTTCGGTGAATGGACGCGCGCCGGAATCATCCGGCACTCGGTGTTCCACGGTTTACGCACCGATAAACCTGCAAGCGCCATTGTCCGCGAAAAAGCTGCGGACACGAAGAGGATCGCCAAGCCCGGCAGCGCGGCGGCGAACCAGTCCCATGCGCTCAATCCGTCCGTTCGCGTCACGCATCCTGAACGCGTCATCGACGCCAGCACGGGCATTACCAAGATCGAACTGGTCCGCTATTACGGCCTGGTGGGCGAGATGATGATGGCCCATCTGAAAGGCCGCCCGGTTTCGCTGGTGCGCGCACCGAGCGGCGTGGATGGGCAATTGTTTTTCCAGAAGCACGCCGAGACCGAGAAACTGCCCGGCATCCGCCAGCTCGACCCGGCTTTGTACATCAGCCATCCGCCCTTGCTCGAGATCGCGGAGAAGCAGGGGATCCTGTCCGCGGCGCAGTGGAACGTCGTCGAGTTTCACACGCTCAATACGGGCACCAAATCGCTCCAGCACCCGGACCGCATGATATTCGACCTCGACCCTGGCGAGGGCGTCGCATGGGGCAAGGTGCGCGACGCGGCCAGCCTCGTGCACGCCTTTCTCCAGGAACTCGGACTGCCGGCATTCCTGAAGACCAGCGGCGGCAAGGGACTGCACGTCGTCGTGCCGTTGCGCGAAGCGCATGACTGGGACACCGTCAAGGGGTTTTCGCAGGATGTAGTCATGCATCTGGCCAAGAGCATTCCGCAGCGATTCGTGGCCAAGAGCGGCCCGAAGAACCGCGTCGGCAAGATATTCATCGACTACCTGCGCAACGGCGTCGGCGCGACGACCGCGTGCGGCTGGTCAGCTCGCGCGCGGCCCGGCCTCGGCATCTCGGTACCGGTGGCGTGGGAGGAACTCGCATCGCTCAAAGGCGGGGATCACTGGACCGTGCGCACAGCACACGCGCGCCTGGACAAAGGCAACGGGCCCTGGGATGGTTACGCCAGATCCGCCTGTCGCCTGACTGCCGCTATGAGAATGTTGAACTACTCAGCTGGCGCGTAGCCGTTTTGCGTTCCAACTCAAGGAGACATTCATGCCTCGCGCAATCTGGAATGGGGCCATCAGCTTTGGCCTCGTAAACGTGCCCGTTGCGCTCTATCCGGCTTCGCAGGATGCCGGGATCGACTTCGACTGGCTCGACAAGCGCTCGATGGACCCGGTGGGCTACAAGCGCATCAACAAGCGCACTGGCAAGGAGATCAAGGGCGACGACATCGTCAAGGGAATCAAACAGGAAGGGGGCGACTATGTCGTCCTGAGTGAAGAGCAGATCAAGGCCGCGTATCCGAAATCCACGCAAACCATCGAAATCGAATCCTTCGTCAAGGCCGCGGAGATCGATTTCGTGCTGCTGGAAAAACCCTACTATCTCGAGCCCTCCGGCAAGGGCGGCGACAAGGTGTATGCGCTGCTGCGGGAGTCGATGCGCGAGGCAGGCGTCATCGGGATAGCGCGAGTCGTCATCCACACCAAGGAACGTCTGGCGGCGCTCATTCCTTCGGGTCCGGCCCTGATCTTGAACACGATCCGCTGGGCGAGCGAAATACGCCCGCTGAGTGAGCTGAAGCTGCCGGCTGACGGGAAATCCGCGGCCACCCTGAAGCCCGGCGAATTGAAAATGGCGGCGCGGCTCATCAGCGACATGACAAGCAAATGGAAGCCGGCGGCCTACACCGAGAACTTCAGCGAAGCCGTGCAAAAACTCGTGAATCGGAAGATCAAGGCCGGGGAAACCGAGTCGGTGACGCCAGTCGAGGAAGGCTCGAAGGAAGAACGCGCCTCCAATGTGATCGACCTGACCGAACTGCTGGCCAAGAGCCTCAAGCGAAAGACGGACACGGCTGGCAAGGCACCGCCATCTGCGGAGCCGAAGGCTGCCCCGACGTCCAGGAAAGCGGCTGCGAAACCGCCGGTTCGCAAGCGGGCCTGATCGGAACGGCCGGGAACGGGACCGCGCGCCGAGAAAGGCGCCGGGGCCGCTGCTAGATATTCTTTTCGTTACGAAGTACCAGCACGCCGTTGCGACAAGAAGAAGCGAATCATCTCGGCGGAGGCATCGGGACCCGTCGGGTCCGTAAAGGAACCGCGTGGACTTCCGCCCGACCAGGCATGTCCGGCGCCATGCACCATCCAGTGCTCGACTACGGTCTGGTTGGCATGGTCCACGTAGTCCGTACGCCTGTACCGGCGGCCTCCCGGTGCCGTTCCCGCCTGGATATTGGCGCGCAGACGTGGTTGTGCAGAGCCAACAATCGTGACCTGTTCAACGATCGCGTCTCCGTTCCGTGCATTCACCGTCCGGTCGTTATCGCCATGGAAGACGATGGTGGGAGTCCGGTTCCATCCCTCGGCGCGACTAGACGGTGTTGCTGCGAGCGTTGGGAATCCGGGGAGCGCAGCGCCACCTTGCATCGCCGAGAAAGCTGAAGGCATGTCGTGAGCGGCTCCGAAAGGCAAGCCGGAATGGGCGCCGACGGCGACATACAGCTCCGGGTACATTGCGCCAAGGATCACCGCCATGGATGCGCCCGCAGACATGCCTGCAACGAAGATTCGGCGCGCATCGATGCGATACTCCGACGCAACTTCCCGAGTGATACCGGCGATAAGCGATGGCTCCCCGGAATCCCGCATTTGATCTTCGGGCCGGAACCAGTTCCAACACCTCGATCCGTTCGCATTGGCGGCTTGGGCAGGATAGATCACCAGGAAGCCGTGTTGGTCGGCCAGCGCGTTCATTCGTGTGCCGGCAGCGAAATCGTGCGGGGATTGCGTGCAACCATGCAGCATCACGATCGCCGGAACCGGGTCGCTTGATTCCGTTGCATAGCTGGCGGGTACGTAGAGCATGTAGTTGCGCGTGCCTGCATGGTTCGCAAATGAACGGTTCAGGAACGCGCCGGGGAGGGGCTCATCGACGTGTGGAGCGGGTTTCGCATGAGTGCCGTCAATGTCGCTGTACGGCGCGTCGATCTCGCGTGAAGTCCCATCGATGGTCACACCGCGTTCACTTGGTGTAGCTGAGCGCTGGGGCAAACCTGCGGCTGACAAAGCCTGATGAATCGTGTCGGTGACGTCCTTCATCGGACCGGCCTGCGTGTTCAACCCGGCGGCGGCCAGCGCACGCTGAATCGTTTCGGTAATTCCGCTGACATCGAACCGGCCGGGCGAGTGCTTTGGCTCGTGCGCTTTGAAATCCTGGAACCATGCAGTGGGCAATGCCTTTGGGATCTTCAAGTTTAATTTTCCTGATGAAAGACGCTTCAGAGAATGCGATCGGCAAGGGCGTTTCGCACTGCGGCGGTGGCGTGAAACGCGCCGAGAACCTCGACGGACTGGATGGTGGCGCGGGCAAGCTCGGGCGAGACATCGTGGGCGATCCGCGCCAGGCCGACGACCTGGATCTGCAACATGTGTCCGGCGGTCAGGGCACGTTCAAGGTCTGCGCGGCCGAAATGCTGCAGTCCCAGCACAAGGGTGCGGCGAGCGACCGTTCGCTTGACCTCTTCGCCATGTACCGATAGCTGATTGCGGATTGCCGTTCGGATCAAGTCGGTGCGGTTGGAGTAGAACCCCTCCTGGACCAGAAGATCGATTTGCCCAAGATCGACGACCCCGAGATTGATTGTCAATTTCTCGGTTTCACCGATCCTCGAGCGCCCCTCCAGACTCATAACGGCCATCTGTATACCATCTGTATGCCATCCATATGGATGGTATTAGATCACATTCGGTCCGACGCGACAAGAGAGTCAAGGATGGCGCGTCAGCCCCCTTCAGGTGACGAACGCGTTTCGGGATCGGCGCGCCTGGGTGGCAGCCCTTACCAAAAGACCCATGCGTCGCTATTGCTCGGCAGGCGAAGTCGGTAAAGCGCGGCAATGGCGATAGTGGCGACCAAGGCAAGTGCGCCGATGAGCAATCCGAGGGTGAGCGCCACGACAAGGGTGTTGAGCGCTGGATAGACGGCCGCAATGATGATGGCGGCCGCGACGGCGACAAGCGCCAGAACTGTTCCGATCACCGCGCTACTGGTTGGGTGATCCGCTAGTCGCAACATTGGCTTCTCGATTTCTGATCGGTCAGGCGAAGGCAATTCACAATATGCACAATGGTGTCAATTCTCTCTGCGCTCATGGCACCGTTTCCCAGGCTATCGAGCCTTCTTCCTTCGTCGGGGGGAGGGCGCCATGCTTGCACCGGTCCAAAACGGGACCATCTGCCTGGTCCCATGCGCCATGGCAAGCGCGGCTTGACGCCGTCCTTCCGCAATGGCTTGGCCCCGGGCGTGGCCCATTGCCGCGTTGGCGCCGCCCATCCACATGCTTAGCAACGGGCAACTGCTTCGAGGCGGCGCCGGCAACGTTACGCCGCTTTCTTGCTCCGTGTGCCGTCCACCAGGAGCAGCTTCTGTTTCCGTGCGACGAAATCGGCCCCCATGGCGTCTCGTTGCTCGTCCGAGAAATGCTTGCCCAACTCCTCGAAGATTCCCCGCTCTTCTTCCTTGATGTGATGGTCAAGCAACTCTCGCAGGACTTGCGCGTGCGCCTTCCACGCGTCGGTAGCCGCTACCTCGGTCTTGCTCAATCGTTCCATCAACACATCGACCAGGCTGTGTTCAACAGCCCCCTCGTTGCCGTAGGCTCTGGCCTCTGGAGACCCGCGAAGCGTGACCAGCGCAACATAGACCGCCTGTTCCTCTGCGCGCGCATGGGCGGTCAAGAAGGGTTTCAGTTGATTGAACGCGCGAATGCGCTTCGACTTGGACTCATCGCTGCTCATTTGCTCCGCTAGCGCATTGATTTCCTCGTGATCTGCGTGCAGCAGCGAACGGATGTCAGTAGAGCTGTAGGTGCCGATATAGGATTTCATCATTTCGATGACGCTCATGCATATCTCCTGATGTATTGGCTTGCGACAGCTGAGTCAACATGCGCCGGCCAAACGAATTTCACAGCATTACCTTCGGACCAGGCGGCTGATCAAGAAGCCCGCGAGAGCAGCCAGACCCACAGACTTGAGGGGATTCGTCGAAATATAGGCGGACGTTTCAGTGACCAGTTTCCGCTCAGAGGCTTTCAGACCTGCGACCTGTTCGCCAAGCCAATCGGTGGCCGGAGCGGCAGAGGCAGCCGTGTTCTCCACGACCTGGTGCGCCATTGCAGCCACCTGGTCAATCGCAGGCTTGACCCTGCTCGCCGCGCCATCTGCGGCGTCTGCCACGGAGTTGACGGCGGCGTGTGCGCCCGCGGTTGCCTTGCTCAGAACTCCGTCATTGTTCGACGAGTAACCAAAGGTATTGGGAACATCTTCAAACGTCGCATTTTGCATATGTTTCTCCGGTTAACGGCTCGCGAGAGATACGCCTTGCGAGCATTGGCACAGAGTAGTCCGCCGATGCGTGGCGGTCTGTGCGCTGGCGCACCACGTGAGCGAGGGGTGGGCATTTCGTAGTTGCTTATCTAATCATGATCATGTGGTGGATCGGCGCCCGGAGCCGGAGGGCCACTACGTGCCGTGCGCTCACAGCTTCAGGCGCAGCAACGGCTTCTGTGGTGGCGCAATCAAGCCGCAGGACGAGCACATGAAGAACGGGCCGCCCCCGCGCGGAAACGGCCCGTTTCTTGTGGCCTCTACTTGCGGCCAGGTCAGTTCGCCAAGCTGATGGCCGCTCCGCGAGTCGACGCAATCTCAACGCGCGGCTTGATCGGAAGTAGACGGTCAACTTCCGTTCTTACAACGTCGTAGCATTCGCACACCCGCGCTTCCAACCCGGGGCGATCCAGCACAGTGACGCACCCGCGTCGATAGCTGATCAATCCCGCCGCGGCCAGATTTCCGGAGGCGGCGGTTACCCCCTCGCGGCGAACTCCCAGCAAACCGGACATGCGTTCATGCGTCAGACTCAAACGGTTGGAGGCCCACCGATCCATGCACGTCAAGAATAGCCGGCACACTTGCTGGTCGACAGTGTGAAATCGATTGCAGACGGCGGATTGCGACACCTGCGTAATCAAGGACTGCACATAGCGCAGCATCAAGTGGCGCAGCGCCACGTCATTCTCTGCAGCCGCTTGCAGGATCCTGGCGCGTATCCGAAAGCCATGACCGGCACTCTGAACGACGGCTCGACTGTTGGTAGTGGCCGCACCGCCCATGAGGAGGGCTGTCCCTACGAGGCCGTCGTTGCCAATGACCGCCACTTCAGGCGACGCCCCATCCTCCATGGGGTTGAGGACGGATACGATGCTGGAGGTGGGGAAGTACGCGTATTCCTGCGCACTGCCTGGTTCATGGAGAACCAAACCGCGGGGCAGGGCCACGAGTTCCAAATGGGGCGCCAAGCGTTCATAGACTTCCGCCGGAAGCACGGCGAGCAGGCGGTTTTGCTTGGGCGTGCGGACCACGAATATCTCCTCGTCTCCGTAGACTACGGTGCGCCCTGCAGTCTCGTCCGTGCGATAACCCACATAGGGGACGCCCCCGCGCACGGAGCCTGTCCAAGCAACCTCCTCAAGGAGTCGCCGCGGTCTCCGCGACGGGGCGCTCTTGCGCGCGGGGCGAGCGGCAGTGCTGGTGGTCATGTCGGGCTCCTTGCAGGATGTCGGGGCGTGAGTCGTATAGAACGCTTCGAAGCGACATGCGGAACAGTGCGCGCTGGGGCCGCACCGCGGCGTGACCCGCGCGTTCCATTGGAAGCGTGCCCGCAGGGGACTCCCGGCGCGATCGGTCGGCCGCCTGAGTACGTGTCAGCGTTGCGCCTACGTGCTTTAGGCGTAGGGTGCGGTCTCCGTGCCGGCATCACGATATTCATGGCCATCAGGCCGATCCCTTGTGCGGCATCGCACAGACGATGTGGCGGACGGCAGCTACAGTCTCCGCCACGTCGATTCACGACGCGCAATTACAAGGAATGGAATGAATACTTCAACGATTACGCCCCAGGGCAAGATGGTGACCGGACTCTTCAACGATCGCGCAAGCGCAGAGCGGGCGTACGAGAGTCTGCAGGCGCGCGGCTATGGCCGTGACGATGTGAATCTCGTGATGTCCGACGATACGCGCAAGACGCACTTCGGCACTACCCAAGGCGCGACGACCGAATTGGGCAGCAAGGCTGCTGAAGGTGCGGGCGTGGGCGGAGCGATCGGCGGTACCGTCGGCGCGATCGTCGCTGCGATTGCTGCAGTCGGTACTACCATCGCCATTCCGGGTCTCGGTCTCGTCATTGCAGGTCCGCTGGCTGCGGCGATTGCCGGCGCGGGCGCGGGCGGTGCGGCTGGCGGCTTGATCGGCGCGCTCGTGGGCTGGGGCATTCCGGAAGAGCGCGTCCAGCGCTACGAGGCGGGCATCAAGAACGGCGGCATTCTTATGGGCGTGCGTTCGCGCTCAGACGATGACGCAACTTTCTTCGCCGAAGACTGGAAGAAGAATCGCGCAGCCGACGTTCACGCGTAACGCTTGTTGTGCCGGGGCCACGGATCCTGTTATGCAGGGCGTGGCTCTTTCGCGTTCTTGACGACAGTTGCCGGCGCCCCTTCAACACGCACCAGCGCTAGCGTGCGACAACGCACAGACCTGATCTAACTAGCCGGCTAATCTTTGCGTGCGGCTGACAGACCGTTGGCCCCGGACGCAGGCCAAAACGCCGAAGAGATGAATGACCGTTGTCGACGCAGGAAGTGAAGTCTCGGTGCTTAGGTCAGCAATTTCTTACGACTCACAGTTTTGGAGACTGCCATGCACGTTAAGCGCAAAATTGGTTACGCATCCGCCATATCCCTAGCGTTGATTTTCTCGACTGCCAATGCAGCCGGCGATGGGAGTACCTCGTCGAACACGACGCCTATGACCGGCAAGCAGAAGGCGACCGCGATCGGCGCAACGACCGGTGCTGTTGCGGGCGCCGTGGTGGGCGGACCCGTGGGTGCCGTTGCCGGGGCGGTTGTCGGTGGCGTCGTTGGTCATCAGGGTACAGACGCTAATGGCAAAGTGGCGCCCAACCGCGAGGTATCGTCGGCGTCCAAGTCAGACAGTACCGTACGGAGCGCGCAGGATGCACTGAACGCTCAGGGCTACAGCGTGGGCGCGGCCGACGGCCAATGGGGTCCGAACACTATGAGCGCCGTGCGTCGCTTCCAGGCCGACAAGGGGCTGGTGCAGAGCGGTACGCTTGACAGCGCCACGCTCGCCGCACTTGGCGTGAGCCGCTGAAGGCGAAGGACCAACTCTCGCGGGGATTCACATACTCACTGTCGCGTTCCTCTAAGTTTCACGCCCGAAGACGGCCCCATCGGGGTCGTGTCGAAGGCGAAACGCAGAGTTACGCGGCAGCGGGTAGTTCGAGTACTGCGTGACAGTAGGGCCGGCAGCGAAGCGCACCCCGTGGCAGTATCCGCTGGTTTCGCTGATCTCTTGGCGGAACGTCGAGATTCCGGAATGATTACGATCGCGGTGGTGTAATGCCGGAAAGCCGCGCGCGGACGGTCAAGATCGAGCTTGTCCCAGGCCGCGCCTCCCCGCCCTGGATTCGTCAGGACGTGCCGAGCTACTCCCGCACGTGCGCCGGCAGCGTTGCATTCGCTATCACTTTTCGGCGCGCCGCTGCCCTGCCGGCCAACGGAATCGCGGTTAAGTGCATCAGAGTCCGGTCGACGATGCAACGGGCGGGCATTGGCATCGGGAGTCAGCGCACGCCACGTTACGGCCAGCCTCGTGCCTCCGATGCCGAGGATGCCCCCGACCACCAACACCGCGTGCCGGATACACCCGCTACGCGCATCGATTACTATGTCCTCGATCCGACCGATAAAGCGACCGTCGGCATCATGGACTCTGGTTGCAATCAGGTCCTTGACATCCAGCAGGCAATCACCTTCCTTGGTCTCAACGCCAGCTGCGATCGTACCGTGGCCTCGCTTCTTGCCGGTCCGGAGCTACTCGTTCCCAAGAAAACGCAGCTGTTGCACTCCCGAGACTTCACGCGAAACATCGATGCGAGCGCGTGACAGCGGGGGTTCAGGGCTTCGCCTTGTCGGCTGCCTTCTCGACGGCGCGGCCGGTAGCCGAGACGTCCTGGCCGACACCTTCCATCGTGTTGCATCCAGCCAAAGCACCCAGCGCGATGGCAATCATCAGGGCAAGCAGCGTCTTCATGTGTATGTCCTTTGAGTGGTTGATGAAGGGTGCTTCAGCTACGTTCCAACCGTTGGCCCGACGGGTGCGTCATTGACTCAGGCTAACGTCTTCTCAAGTGTAGGTCGAGCCAGCTTCTTCGTCTGTGCGATGGCACGCATACGCGGTCACCTGCTGGCCGATGATGCCTGCTGACAAGCGCATGTGCAGGACCGCGCGGAGGATCACGTTGCATCGATCTCCACCAGATCACTGTTGGCCGGTCCCTGAATCACTCTTCCCTCCGCGTCGAAGCGCGATCCGTGACAGGGGCAATCCCAGGTATTCTCCAGCGTGTTCCAGGTGACGATTCCACCCAGATGCGGGCAGACGGCGGAGCGCTCGTGAATCTTGCCCTTGGGATCTCGATACACCGCAACTTTGTGCAGACGCCTGGCAACTACCGCGCCAGAGCCCGGGCTGACCTGTTCCACGGACCCGACAACGCCGGCGAACACGACATCCGTGTACTGCACCGCAACGTTCAAGTTTTCTCGGATGAACGCGGGCAGTGCGCGAAGCGTGATCCGCGAAGGGTCGTAGAGCGGCGCCCAGGCGTTCTTGCGCTTCAGGATCAGATCGGTTATGAGAAGGCCGGCAATGGTCCCATGCGTCATTCCATTGCCCGAATCGCCCGTTGCGACATAGACGTTCTTCGCGTCCAGCGGGTTTCGTCCGATGAACGCGATCCCGTCTACGGGCTCCATCACCTCCCCGGACCAGCGATAGTCGATACTCTCAGCCATCGGGAAGCGCCGGCGAGTCCAGCGTTCCAGAGCTGCAAAGCGCCTGGCGCCGTCATCTGCCTGTCCCGTCTTGTGGTCCTCTCCGCCCACGATGAGTAAGTCGTAGGCCGTAGCTCCGCCCCCCACCGTCTCGATTCGTATGTAGTGGTAGGGGTCCAGCGTGTCCCAATAGAGCGCCCGCTGAACCGAACCCGTCGGCACTCGGGCGGCGATCACATAGGTCTGATATGAAGCCTGCTTGGTATGGATAGCGATCAAGTCATTGACGGGCGTGTTGGTCGCCACCACGACCGAGCCTGCGGTCACCACGCCATCTCTGGTTATGATTCGAGCTTTCTTGCCACCAGCAATTGAGTTGGCGTGCGTCTGTGTATAGATTCGCCCACCATTGGTTTTGATGGCTTTCGCGAGTCCAGACAGATACTTGAGCGGGTGAAACTGTGCCTGGCGGGGAAAGCGCAAGGCCGGACCCGTGTCGAAGGAATCGCATGGTGCGCGCGCGACCTTCTCGATGTCGGTCAAACCCGCGCGGTGAGCAGCGGCCAATTCGGCGTCCAACACCTTCGTCGATTCGCCCGGTGGTACAAAGAGGTAACCGTCGAGGCGTGTGAACTCGCACCGGATCGCCTCCCGCTTGACGATGGCCTCGATGGCTGTGATAGCCGCGGTGTGACTCGCCGCGGCGAGACGCGCACCTTCCTTGCCGTGCAGGCGTTCAATTTCGAAATAGCGATCGTCGAGGGCATTCGTCAAGTGCGCCGTGGTCCGTGCCGTCATGCCACCACCAATCGGCCCGTCATCGAGCACGACCACAGCCTTGCCCTCGCGTGCAAGCAAGTAGGCAGTGGACATGCCGGCGATCCCCGCGCCGACAATGCATACGTCCGTATGGATATCTTCTGTCAGCCTGGATTCCAGTGGCAGCTTGGAGGTGTCCGTCCAAACGGCTATGCTCTGATCAGCAGTCTTCTTCATCTCAAGTGCCTACCCGGAAACAGGACACCGGCGCGACGATGCGCACCGCATGGGCGGTGATCGAACGCTCGTAGATCGCGGCCATCCAGTCATTGCTCTTATTCAGAGCGCCCTTTAGCTGGCAGCTGCCAGCGCCGCTCATGCCACCAACTTTGCGTCCATCGTAATCTTCGCCTTCAGCAGCTTCGACACCGGACACCCCGTCTTGGCCTTGTTCGCGATTTCCTGGAACTTCGCGTCGTCTGCTCTCGGGATTCTTGCGGACACGCTAAGGTGGCACGCCGTGATCTCGTAGCCGGCGTCGAGTTTTTCCAGTGTTACCGCGGCATGCGTTTCGATCTTTTCTGGCGTCAACCCGGCTTCGCCGAGCATCAGCGAGAGCGCCATCGAGAAACAGCCCGCATGCGCCGCGCCGATCAGCTCCTCCGGATTGGTGCCCTTGCCGTTCTCGAAGCGCGCGTTGAATCCGTAAGGCGCCTCCTTGAGAACCCCAGTCTCGGTGGAAAGGGTGCCGCCACCGTCCTTGATGCCGCCCTTCCAAACTGCCCATGCTTTCTTGATCATGACTGCTCCGCAAGTTGTCGTTCCGGGAGGACCAGTGACGCCACAGCCTATTTCTTTGCTCTACGCTTGCCTTCCTTTTCGGCCGCGAGCATCGCCTGCCGTTCGGCTTCGGTGGTTGGGGCCGCGGCGCGCGCTGCTGCCGACACCTTTCCCGATGCGACGAACTTGCGTTCAGCTTCGTTGAACTCGCGCGCGGCCGTATAGTTGCCCTCGCCCTGTACGCCGTCTTTGCTCGAGGCCGCGGAGTTCGGCTCACTTTGCGGCGGCTGCGCAGTACGCGCGCTGCTTGTCGAGGGGGTCTTGGTGGAATTGCTGTCGGGTTTCCGAGTCATGAGTGTCTCCAGTATTGTGGAAGAGGTTGGGTGACGTTCGGCGTGAGCACTGCGTTACCTCTAGGCTCTTGGAAGCGTCTATCGGCAAAGGGTGATCGCCGCTTGGGACTGCGCCGCAAGTGCCATCACCCGTCGTCACGGTCGAGCTGCAGCCCGCGTTCGGCCATGAACTCATCTATTGACATCTGACACTCGCCCTCGTCGTAGACGTGCCCGGACCGCCGGAATGTCTGCATGCTCCAATTGCCGCCTTGGATTCGCGCCGAATCGCGTTTCGCAGTCCGTGCGCCAGAGTTTCTGCGTACAGGGTACGAAGGCATGACTTTGCTGACTTCCAATTGCAGAGCGTGTTTCATGGGGGGCATCCGGTAACCTTGCGTCCATAGGTCGATGATCAGATGCTGCATGGGACTGCGCTCTCGGTCTGTGCGGTGGCGCACATCGACGAATACGCCTGCTTCGGGATGGTTGCGCGAGACGACGTCTGCCACCAGGACGAAGCTGCGTGTGCACGCCGACATTCAGGCAGGCTGGTACGTGCTCGTATGTGCGGAAACGAACAGACCCTCGCCTCGACTCCCGGTAGCTTCGCAAAGGTACGGTGGGGTGCTTGTTGCCATTTGTTCGCGCGATGAAGGGAAGAGACCTATGATTTCCAAGTCTGTTGCTGCCAGCGCAGCTCTTGCGCTCATGTTTGCAGCCTCCGGATGTGACCAAACGGTGCCGCCCGCGAAAATCGCACCTGGCCCGCTGGGCGCGGCTGCACCAACTGCGCCTCCAGTGGAGTCCCAAGCGGCGACGCCATCCGGTTCGGCGAGGTCGCCAGGACTGGCAGAGGCCACCGGCCGTGAGGTCGGCGAAGCACTCGATGACGTGGCGCTCACGGCCAAGGTCAAGGCGGCGCTACTTCAGGCGCCCGATGTGAAGGGCTTGGATGTCACGGTGCGGACCGACAAAGCCGTGGTCCAGCTGAGCGGGTTTGTCGCGAGCCAGGCTCAGATCGACAAAGCCGTTGAGGTGGCGAAGGGCGTGCGCGGCGTCAGGGAAGTACAGAACAAGATGAGCGTGAAGCCCGGCTGACAGTCGGAGACGAGATCCGGCCTGCCGCCGGTCACGCGATAGTTCGGCGACGGGATACAGGGATGGCACGACGACTGGTGATCATCGGCGGTGACGCAGCGGGGATGTCCGCGGCAGCGCAAGCACGGCGATTGACGGCCGCGGGAGAGCTCGAGATCGTGGCCTTCGAGCGCGGGTCCCGCACCTCTTACGCGGCTTGCGGCCTCCCCTACCTGGTGGGCGGGCTTGTGCATACACCGGAGCTTCTCATCGCCCGGACCCCGGAACAGCACCGGGCCAACGGCATCGACGTTCGCATGCACCACGAGGTCACCGCCATCGACGCCAGGGCGTTGACCGTGACGGTGCGCAACCTCGACACCGGTCGGGAAGCGGTCGAGCATTACGACGAACTCCTCATCGGCACCGGCGCATCGGGCATCGTCCCTCCGTGGCCGGGCATCGACGCGGAAGGGGTTCTGCAGCTCCGGACCCTCGACGACGCGGCGGCGGTGGAACGACGGCTCGGCGCCGGGGCCCGCCGCGCCGTGGTCGTCGGCGCCGGCTACATCGGACTGGAGGTCGCGGAGGGGCTGCTCGGACGCGGTCTCGAGGTTACGGTGGTCGAACGGCTCGACGCACCCATGGGTGCAGTGCTGGACGCCGACATGGCCGCCCATGTTGCCGAAGCAATGCAGAGCGCGGGGATCGACCTGCGGCTGGGCACCGCGGTCACCGGATTCACCGCCCTAGATGGACGCGTCACAGCTGTTGAGACCGCGGCGGGTCCGATCGCGGCCGACCTGATGGTGATCGGGCTGGGGGTGCGCCCCAACGTAGACCTGGCTCGCGCCGCGGGCATCGGCGTGGGCGAGGCCGGCGGCATCATCGTCGACGACCACCTGCGCACCGGTACGCCACACGTCTGGGCCGCCGGCGACTGCGTCGAGTCCTACCACCGCATCACCGGGCGGTCGGTCGTGGTCGCTCTAGGCACCCACGCCAACAAGCAGGGTCGCGCGGCCGGCACCAACATCGCTGGCGGCGACGCGGCCTTTGCCGGCGTGCTTGGCACGGCGATCACCAAATTCCAGAACCTTGAGATCGGTCGCACCGGACTCACCGAAGGGGAGGCCGGCGCCGCCGGGTTCGACGCCATCGGCGTGACCACCGAGGCATCGAGCCGGGCGCACTACTACCCGGGTGCGCAGCCGATGCGGATCAAGACTGTGGCCGAGCGCCGCACCGGCCGATTGCTCGGCGCGCAGATCGTTGGCGGGGAGGGCGCGGGCAAACGCATCGACGTGTTGGCCACGGCGCTGTGGAACAACATGACCGTGGAGGCCGTGGGGGGCATGGACCTTTCCTACGCCCCACCGTTCTCGCCGGTCTGGGATCCGGTGCTATTGGCGGCGGGCAAGACCGCGTCAAAGATCTGACGCCGATGAAGCTGCACCTTGCAACTCGGCGCCAAAGGCGCTGGAGGCGGGAACGACGGGTCAAGCCAACTCGTCCGCGAATCGATGGTTGACGTCCCGGTGACCGGCCTCATCGGCCTGGACAGCGACGATGACCTCGCGCAGCCGCGCGTCCGGCGCGAGCTTCCAGTAATCGATTGCGATCCGGGGCGCTGGGACGTTCTCGTGCGTGCCACTGTCGACACCCGCCAGATACTCGGAATAGCTGCGGACCGCTTCCTCTTCGAAGTAGCCCGTCACGCGGTGTGCCGTCCGGGGCGATATCAGGTAAAGCAGAAAGAAGCAGTTGTA
>Ga0105107_10001042_pt1 | contig 17991 bp, 13 predicted proteins | sample PPLLaktember2015_6_FD_79335 | JGI IMG/M metagenome (GOLD analysis project Ga0105107, IMG submission 79335) | Freshwater sediment microbial communities from Prairie Pothole Lake near Jamestown, North Dakota, USA - PPLs Lake P8 Core (1) Depth... | ecosystem: Environmental > Aquatic > Freshwater >...
AAATTAGAGGGAATCGACATCATTTTCAAAAATGTCGAAGAGGCCAAAAAGGCCATGGGGTTGATTCTGCGTCACACCGAAATCGCCAAGAGCAAAGACTACGAGGGTCTCAAGGAAATTAGGATGACCCAGGTCGTCGAGCACCCGACCAGCGCCGTGGAATCTCACATTTACTACGAAATCGAATTCGTTCTCACCGATGACCGGTACATGGAAATGGAGATCGCCCTGATCAAAGAATTGCAGGGATTATTTGAAAAACTATGAAGGACCGTAGGGCGCAAGTCGCGAGTGGCGAGAGGGCTAGAGAATCCTTTAGGGCTCGCATTTAGCTTTTTGCATTTTGCACCTTGCCCTATGCAATTTACATTTCTTTCCACTTTCTCCTGGACCTTGGCCCCCACCACTCTTAGCCTCATTTTGGGGCTTTTGGCTAATTCGTGCCGCCGCCTGCAAATAGCCCCGGCAATAGATGCGGATCCCGGCAAACTCTAAAATTCCATCGGCCTAAGCGCCCCCAGTTGTTTACAGCGGTAACCCAGCGCCGCGCGGCTTGGGTCCGGGTGTCAGAAAAGGCGAAGAACATTATCATAGCCCGAAGAGGAGAGTCCGTGGCTGCGCTCATCCCCTACAAAGACTACCAAGAGGCGGTTCGACTGAGAAGTTATTTGAAGATGCTAAAAATTTCGAAGAGTCTGAAGAAATACGGGATTACAGCAAGTCAGATCCGTAAAGAAAACAGGCGGGAATTCAGATGAATGATCATAACGCACGATTTCAAAGCATTTTTTCCTTTCTTAAACTCCCATAACTTCCCCGATCATATTTTTCCATTTCCCCTTTTACCCTTTTTCCCCCTCTTTTAGGGCTTCCTGGTACTCTTTCCACAAGAACTCTTTCTTGATCCCGTGGTCGATGAAGTCCCACGGGAGGAGTTCCTCGATGGCCCGCGGCCGGTACACATAAAAGTCCGGGTTCAGATCCGACTCGCGAAAAACCTGGGGCCAGTTGCCGCCGAGCTGGTGGGCAGCCAACAAGAGTCTGCCCACCCGGCGGTCCCCGCGGGAGAGGAGGGTCTGCAGATAGGCCCATTTGGGAACATCGGCGGCGACCTCGATCCCTCTTTCCTGCTTCAACCCGTTGCGGATTCCTTTGATTTTCTCCTGCAGCCGGCGGATGTCTTCAAAAGGGTGCCACTGAAAAGGCGTGCCGGGCTTGGGGACGAAGGCGTTGACGCTGAGGGTAATCCTCGTGCCGCCCATTTTCCCACGATTCCTTTTTACTAGATTGTGGCGGATTTTTTTGGCAAGTTCCACGATGGCCTTCACGTCATTCGGGGTTTCGGCCGGCAGCCCGATCATGAAATACATCCGAAAGCTGCAAATCCCCTGGTCATGGAGGATTTCTGCGGCCCGGAGGATCTCTTCTTCGGTGAACCCCTTCCGGACAATCCGGCGCATCCGCTCCGAACCGGCCTCCGGCGCGAGAGTCACCGTCTTCTGGCCGCTCGCGGCAACGAGCTTCGCTAAATCGGAGGTGAGAGAATCTACCCGCAGGGAAGAAAAGGAAGGGACTTTTTCGGATTCCAGAATCTTTTTTACCAAAGGAAGCAGGTCCGGGTAATCGGAAATGGCCGCTCCCACCAACCCCACTTTTTCCCCCGGAGCGGCCCTTTGCAGGACCGCCTCCGCCAGCCGGGCGCCTTCCCGGACCCGGTGGGGAAAATAGGTGTAGGATCCGGCGCAAAAGCGGCAGCCGCGACGGCAGCCGCGGCTGAGTTCGGCAAGCAGCATTCCCGAGAGTTCGGTATGACGCGTCGTCACCGCCGAGAGGGCCAGGAAATCATCGAGGTTGGGAAGCCAGGCCCTCTTTACCCGGGCGGGAAAATCCCCCCGGGGAGTGAAAGATCTTAGGAGCCCGTCCGGTCGATAGGTCGCCTCATAAAATTGGGGAACGTAGATCCCTTCGATCCGCGCCAACTCCTCTAAGACCTCTTCCTTTTTTATTCCCGATTCCCGCCATTTCCGGAGCGAGGCGGCAAGCGGACCCATCGCCGCCTCCGCTTCTCCCACAAAAAACAGATCGACAAAATCGGTCAGCGGCTCGGGGTTCATCAAAACCGTGGCCCCGCCGGCGATAATCAGAGGGTCCTTTTCTTGGCGCTCCTGGCGCCGCAGGGGAATCCGGGTTAACTCCAGAATTTTCAAAAGGTTAGGGTAGTCGTTTTCATACGAAATCGAGAACGCAACCGCATCAAAGGACCGGACGGGTCTTTGGGTCTCCAAAGAAAAAAGGGGGGTGTTCGTGCGGGCGTATTCCTCTATGTCTTCCGGATCGGGGAGAAAAACGCGCTCGCATCGGGTTCCGGGCTGGGAGTTGAAAAGCCGGTAGACGGCGTGGAACCCCAAATTGGACATCGCGGTATAGTAGCGGTTGGGGAAAGCAAGGGCGATGGAGAGTTTTTCATTTGGCCGGGGGCGGAGCGGAAAGGGCTCCTCGGGATTTACCCGTGTTTCTTCCGCAAGGAGCCGATTCGCCTTTTCAAATAATTTGACAGACACAAAAAAACCAGCTTTCGGCAATCAGCTGTCGGCTTTCAGCGACTTCCAAAAAATAAAAAGTGGATTTTCACGAAAAGCCGATCGCTGACCGCTGACAGCTGATGGCCTTTTTCAATCCGCCTGTTTTCTCAAAAAAGTGGGAATATCGTATTCGTCGTCCCCGAGGTTTGCGGAGAACCGGCTTCGCAGCCCTCGGCCGCCCTTCTCTTTCCCCTCGGCCGCCTTGTCGTTCTTTTCCTGGCGGATGAAGGTCGGGATATCGCGGTTGTTCTCCTTCTCTTTCTGGGCAAAGTTCACCACCCGGGCTTCTCGCTCCGGCGCCGCTCCCAGGGATTCCGGAAGAGGCATGGCCGCTTCCTCGGCCTTCCCGAACCCGGTGGCGATGACCGTGATCCGCATTTCATCCCGCAGGCTTTCGTCGATGACGGCCCCAAAGATGATATTCGCCTCTTCGTGGGCTTCTTCCTGAATTAGGGTCGCGGCCTCGTTGACTTCATAGAGCGTCAGATCCACGCCGCCGGTCACGTTGATCAGAATCCCGCGGGCTCCGGAAATCGTGATGTCTTCGAGAAGAGGACTGGAGATCGCCCGCTGGGCCGCCTCAATCGCCCGGTTCTCCCCGCTGGCGTTTCCGGTTCCCATGAGGGCCAGCCCCATCTCCGACATGACCGTGCGCACATCCGCGAAATCCAGGTTAATCAAACCATGCACGGTAATCAGGTCGGAGATTCCCTGCACGGCCTGGAGGAGAACCTCGTCCGCCCTCCGAAACGTATCTAAAAGGGACATGTCTTTCCCGGCAATATTGAGGAGCCGCTGATTCGGAATGGTAATGAGGGTGTCGACGCACTTTCGCAGCTCCGCAAGGCCTTCCTGGGACTGTTTCTGCCTCTTCTTTCCCTCAAAAAGAAACGGTTTGGTCACCACGGCCACGGTGAGGGCGCCCACATCTTTGGCGATGGAAGCCAGAATCGGGGCCCCCCCCGTTCCGGTGCCGCCCCCGAGCCCGGCGGTGATGAAGACCATGTCCGCGCCGACCAGCATTTCGCGGACCCGGTCCCGGTCTTCCAGGGTGGCGTTTCTTCCGATTTCAGGATTGGCCCCCGCTCCCAGGCCCTTGGTCAGCTTGGTGCCCAACTGCAGCTTGATCGGGGCCACGCAGACCGCCAGGGCTTGGGCATCCGTGTTTGCGCCGATAAATTCCACTCCCTTCAGATTGGCATGGATCATGGTGTTGACAGCGTTGCAGCCGCCCCCGCCGATGCCCACGACTTTCAAGTTCGCGCCGAAGACCCGGGTCTCTTCCAATTCCAGCATGCTCCACCTCCACCGCAAAAAAAGGGTTCAAGGATCCAAGGGTTCCAGGGTTCCAGGGGCCAAGGAAAAAAGGTTTTCGCTTGAATCCTTGGCCCCTGGAACCCTCGGCCCCTCTTAAAAAATTTCGCTGAAAAACTTCTTCACGCCCTGGCCTATTTTCCCGAAAAGGCCGCGGTCGCTGATTTTGACCCGGCCCTCGGAACCGTACCGCTTCCCATATAGGACCAGCCCCACGCCGGTGGCGTACATCGGGTTGTTGACAACATCCATTAATCCCCCGACCCCCGCAGGATAACCGCGGCGGACAGGGAGATTGAAGATCTGCTCCACCAATTCGGGAAGACCCTCCAGCGAAGCGGTCCCGCCCGCAAGCACCACTCCGGACGGGATCAGATTTTCATAACCGGACTTCAGGATCTCCCGGTGCACTAAGCTGAAAATTTCCTCCATCCGCGGCTCGATGATCTCGGCCAGGATCTGCCGGGAAAGGCTGCGCGAGCGCCTCCCGCCCACGCTGGGAACTTCGATCATCTCTTCCTTTTTCACCATGGCGGTGAGGGCGCACCCATACTTGGTTTTGATCTTTTCCGACTCCACCAGCGGGGTCCGCAGACCTACGGCGATATCGTTGGTCAGATGGTTTCCGCCCAGCCCGAAAACCGCGGTCTGGCGCACGGCCCCCTGAGAGAAAACCACTAAATCGGTCGTTCCCCCGCCGATGTCCACTAAGGCCGCCCCTAACTCCTTTTCATCGGGGATCAGCACCGCCTCGCTGGCGGCTAACTGGCCTAAAACGATGTCTTTGACCTCCAGTCCGGTCCGGTTGCAGCAGCGGATGATGTTCTGGGTGGAAGTGACGGCGGCGGTCACGATGTGGACCTTGGCCTCCAGCCGCACCCCCGACATGCCGAGCGGCTCCATGATCCCGTCCTGCTCGTCCACGATGTATTCCTGGGGGAGAACGTGGAGGACTTCCCGATCCATGGGAATGGCCACGGCCCGGGCCGCATCCAGAACGCGTTTGACATCGCTCTCCTGCACCTCCCGGTTCTTCACCGCCACGATCCCGTGGCTGTTAAAGCCGCGGATGTGGCTGCCGGCAATGGCGCAGTAAACGGAGGTGATCTGGGCTCCGGCCATCAACTCCGCCTCCTCCACGGCTTTGCGAATCGACTCCACCGTCGCATCGATGTTGATGACGACGCCTTTGCGCATCCCCCGGGAAGGCTGGGTTCCGATCCCGATGATTTCCACGCCGTTGTCACCGACTTCGCCCACGATCGCGGAGATCTTCGTCGTGCCGACGTCCAGCCCAACGATGATGTTTTCTTTCTTCCCTTTCTTTGCCATGGGGCCCTCCCTTCCCCCCATCTCCCGTTGGATCAGGATTTGCGCAAAGGTCCGCTCTCTTCCACCTTCATTTTGACGACCGCCTTGGTGGGATAATTCAAGTCCACATACTCGATGTTCTTTGCCTTGGCCACCAGATCCGGAAGAATTTTCTCCAGCCGGTTCAATTTCTCGGCAAAGGATTCCGTACCCAGGCGGATGGGAATCGCTCCTTCGATGGTGAAAACCGTTATGCCATGCTGCTTGCTCAGATGAATTTCCGACACCTGCCTGGCGTTAAACATCCGGCGCTCGCGCATTTGCCCAAGAAGATCCAGGGCCTTGAAAATCAGCCGGGTGGTTTGCGGATCCTTTTTGGCGACATCCTTGTGATTCAGCCCGGTGAGCACCGGAACGTCCATTCGCTCCCGCGGGTCGGCCTTTTTGAAAACCTCCCCGTGCTGATCGACGAGGTAGAGGTCCTCGAAAAGGATGAGGGCCTGGGGTGCCCGCTCCTTAACCTCGATGATCAGGGCTTTTCGCGACCAGTCCCGCTGAACCCGCGCCTTTTCCACCCAGGGGTGCCGGCTCAAACGGCGGCTGAGATCCTCCAGATTCAAATTCACCAGGCTGTCCTTAAAGTCGATATTGGCCAGACTCAACAGTTCCGATTCCGTGGCATTGAGGCAGCCCATGATGCGGATCTCCCCCACATTGAGAAGAGGAACCCGCTGCGAATACTGATACCCCAAATAGCCAAGAAGGACGAGGCTTCCCATCGTGGCCAGCCCGAGGGCGCCTCGCCCCAATCTCCGCGCGAAGGAGTTGAACCAAATACTCCGATGCTTTTTGCTCCGGCGGATTTTTTGTTTTCCCCGAATTCGACCTTGGCGTGCCATATTTTCCGTTCAAAGATAAGACCCTGCCCGCGCCTTGGCTCACCGGCCCCTCATTCGAACCTTCAACCCGGCTCCCGCAAGAATCCGTTCCACTAAATGCGGGAAGTCCAGACCGGTTCCTTTGGCGATCTCCGGGAAAAGGCTAAGGGGCGTCTTCCCCGGCAGGGTGTTCACTTCCAAGACCCTGAACTGCGCCGTCCTCTCCCAACCGGCCGTGCAGGCCGATGAAGGCTGCTTCGATGCGGTTTTCCTCCAACCTTGCCGGAAGCTTTTCATCCCCTCGATGGCCAAGGCCTCATATCCCAGTCTCAACAGATCCTCCAGGATTGCCTTTCCCGACATGGGGGAAACTTCTCTTTCGGCGGATAGCCCGCCCATAAGAATCCCGACGCGCTTCTTTTTTAATTCCTCAGGGGAAAACATAATAAATGCCTATGCACTTGAATGCCCTAAAATTAAAAAAATGCCAGAGAACAATCGGTTAATAAATTAAATAGATAGTATTTGCGCCAAGTTAGATTTAATTTTTTTAGTTTTATAATTTTAGGCATTTTAGGGAATTTTAGGCATTTATTTTAAGTGTAGAAGTTTGAATTTAGGTTTATAAATCTATTTACCATATATTCAAAAAAGTTGGAACTAAAATCTTGAAATTTTAGTAATTTTCTCCGGCAACCTGGATTTCCATCTCCAGAAGTATGCCCTTTTCCCGTTGAACCCCTTCCCGGACCCGCTCCACAAGTTTCAGGATGTCCCTGGCCGTGGCTTTCCCGAGGTTGACGATGAAATTCGCGTGCTTTTCGGAAACCTGGGCGTCTCCGATTCGCGACCCTTTCAGTCCGGCCTCCTCGATGAGTTTTCCGGCCGGCGCGAGCTCCGGATTTTTGAAAACCGACCCTGCGCTCGGCAGATCGTAAGGCTGCTTGGCCAAACGAGCGCACTTGATCTCCTCGATCCGGGCCCGGATTTCCTCCCCTTTTCCTCTCTGCAAAATGAATTTCCCTCCGAGAATGACCTCGCCTTTTTGGATGCCCATGGACCGGTAGGAGAACCCGGCGTCTTCGATTTTTCTTTCGCTAACCTGCCCAAAGGGATTCATCAAAGATATAGAGGTGAGCACGTCTTTCACCTCGCGCCGAAACGCCCCCGCGTTCATGAAGATGCCCCCTCCCACGGAGCCGGGAATCCCGGCGGCAAATTCAATTCCGGCCAGATTATTCCGCCAGGAAAAATCCACAAATCGGGCCAGGGCCTCTCCTGCTTCCGCGACCACGGCGGATTTTCCCGCGCCCTCGTCGATTACGGCGAGCCGCTGAAATCCCCGGGAGAGATTTAGGACCAGCCCCCGGATTCCTCCGTCGCGAACCAAGAGGTTCGTGCCTTTGCCCAGGACGAAATAGGGCACGCCCTCAACCCGGCACCACCGGAGAAGCGTCCGGAGATCCTCGGGATCCGCCGGGAAGGCCAAAAAATCCACGGGCCCGCCCACCCGGAAAGAAGTATATTCCGCCATGGGAACGCCGTAAAGCACTTCCCCCCGGATCAAGCCTTCCAGGGGCCTCTTCTTCGCCGTCATTTCTTCGCAACCCGCTCCTCAGGCGCCAGGCCTTTTTTCCAATTCCTCCATCAGGGTCTCCCCGATTTTCCACACATCTCCGGCCCCCAGCGTAATCACCATATCCCCCGATTTCAGTCGGGGAAGCAGGTGGTCCAGAATTTCTTTTCGATCCGAGACCAGGGTGACATCCTTGTGCCCGTGGCCTTTGATGCCTTCATAAAGATTTTCGGCCTTCACGCCCGGGATCGGTTCTTCTCCGGCCGGGTAGATGTCTAAGAGGAACAGGACGTCGGCCTGGTTGAAAGCCGTAAAGAATTCCCTAAGAAGGTCCCGGGTGCGGGTATAGCGGTGAGGCTGGAAAATCACGACCGTCCGCCTTCCCCATCCGTTTTGGGCGGCGCTCAGCGTGGCTTTGATCTCCGCGGGATGGTGGCCGTAGTCATCGACCACCATGATCCCCCCCCGCTCGCCTTTGATCTGGAACCGGCGCTGGACGCCGCTGAACGAACCGAGGGCCTCCTGCACCACGCCGAAATCCAGATCGAGTTCGCGCGCCGTGGCAATCGTGGCCAGGGCGTTGGACACGCTGTGGAGACCCGGCATCTGAATGGAAATCCGGCCCAACTCCCGGTCGTTCTCAAACACCCGGAAGGAAGTCATCACCCCCTGGAACGAAATGCCGCCGGCCCGGTAATTGGCCTGGGTGCTCAGGCCGTAGGTGACGTAGCGCTTCTTCACCTGCGGGATGAGCGCCTGCACGTTTTCGTGGTCTAAACAGAGAACGGCGAGACCGTAAAAGGGGACCTTGTTGATGAATTCGAGAAACGCCGTTTGGATTTCCTCCAGGTTCCGATAGTGGTCTAAGTGCTCCGGGTCGATGTTCGTCACGATCGCGATGGTCGGGGAGAGTTTCAGGAAGGAGCCGTCGCTCTCGTCCGCTTCGGCCACTAAGAGCTCCCCCTGCCCGAGCTTGGCATTGGATCCGAAGATGTTCAGCTTTCCCCCGATCACCGCCGTGGGGTCGAGCCCCCCGCACGCGAGAACCGTGGCGATCAGGGAGGTGGTCGTGGTTTTGCCATGGGTGCCGGCCACGGCCACCCCGTATTTCAGGCGCATGAGTTCGGCCAGCATCTCCGCCCGGGGAATCACGGGGATCGCCCGTTCGTGCGCCGCCGCGACCTCGGGGTTGTCCGGGCGCACGGCCGAGGAGGTGACGACCACGTCCGCATCCCGCAGATTTTCCTTCCGGTGCCCGATAACGATTTCGGCCCCTGCTTTTCGAAGACGCTGCGTGGTTTCCGATTCCGCCAGATCCGACCCGCCCACCCGGTATCCGAGGTTCAGAAGGACTTCGGCGATTCCGCTCATGCCGATCCCGCCGATCCCCACAAAGTGGATCCGCTTCACCCGTCTTTTCATGCCATACCTGAGATTATCCATGGCCTGCCGTTTCGTAGCAAAGGTTAACGATTTTGCCGGCCGCCTCCGGCCGGGCCAGGGCCGAGGCCCGTTCGCTCATTTTCTTCAGCCGCAAAGGATCCGCGGCCAGCTCCCGCAGGTGCCGGTTCACGATTGCCGGCGAAAGCTCGCCGTCCGCCACGCGGAGGGCCGCTCCCGCCTTCACGAGACTCTCGGCATTCAAGGTCTGGTGGTCATTGGCGGCATGCGGGTAAGGCACCAAAATCGCCGGTTTTCCCAGGGCCATCAATTCAAAGAGGGTCGTCGCCCCCGCGCGGCACAGCACCAAATCCGCCAGACCATAGACCCGATCCATGTCGTAAATAAAGGGGCTAACCTCGGCCTCGAACCCCTCCCGTTGATAAGCCTCCCGGACTTCCGGAAAATCCTTCTCCCCGGTCTGGTGAATGATCCGGATCTTTCCTTGAAGGTCTTTCAGCAAAGGGAGCGTCGTTCCCATTACCTGGTTCAGCCGATGGGCTCCCTGGCTCCCGCCGAAAATCAGGAGCGTGAAGGGGTGCGGGGCGGTCTCCCCTTTTCCCGCGCGGATTCGGCGCCGCACGGGATTGCCGGTCAGGACGGCTTTGCCCGCCGGGAAATGCCCGGCCGATTCCGCAAAAGAGATAAAGGCCCGATCGACGAACCTCCCGAGGATGCGGTTGCTGAGCCCCGGGAAAACGTTCTGCTCCTGCAGGAACGTTTTATAACCCAAAGCCCAAGCCGCCAGAACAACCGGCCCCGAAGCATAACCTCCTACGCCCACGACCCACTCGGGCCGGAACGCCCGGAGGACGCCCGCCGCCTGAATCAAACTTCGCGGCACCACGAAGAGCGCCCGGATCTTCTGAAACCAGTTCTTGCCTTTCAGACTCGCCAGATCGATCGTCTTCAGGGCATAGCCTTCCTTTTCCACCAGGCTTCCTTCCAGCCCCCGGCGGCTGCCCACAAACAGGATCTCGTTTCGCGGGTCCCGTTCTTTAAACGCTTCCGCCAGAGCCAGACCCGGGAACAGGTGCCCCCCGGTCCCCCCTCCGGCGATTAATATTTTCATTGCGCTTCCTGATCCCCTGGGATGAAATATTCAAGAGGATCCCCACTGCCAGAAGGTTCACTAAGAGCGAGGTGCCGCCGTAGCTGATGAAAGGCAGGGTGGATCCTTTGGTCGGGAGAAGACCCATAACCACTCCCATGTTTAGCAGGGTCTGGATGGATAGAAGAGAGGTGATTCCCAGCGCCAGGTACGTCCCGAAAAGATCCGGCGCCCGGAAGCAAGCCCGGAAACTGCGAAAGATCAGGACGGCGAAAAGCCCGACCACTACCGCGACCCCGATCAGCCCCAACTCCTCCCCGATGACGGAAAAAATGAAATCCGTATGCACCTCCGGAAGGTAGAATAGCTTCTGCTTCCCCACCCCCAGGCCGACCCCGAACACGTTTCCGGAGCCGAACGCCAAGAACGATTGGATGATCTGGAACCCGGCGTTTCCCGGATCGCTCCAGGGGTTGAGAAACGTGAGCAGCCGCCCCTGCCGGTATTTCGCCCGGGTGGCGATATAAAGCAAAACCGGCAGCGCGGCCAACGCCGTCGCCCCTAAATGCTTGAAGCTCGCCCCGGCGGCGAAGAGCATCAGAAAAACCAGGAAGGCGAAAATGATTCCGGTGCCAAAATCCGGCTGCTTAAGCACGAGGGCGAAAAAAACCGCCAACACGACCATGTGGGGCAGAAAGCCGACGGCAAACTCCTTCATCCGCCCTTCTTTTTTGGTCAGCGAGCGCGCTAAATAAATGACTAAGGCCAGCTTTGCCAACTCCGCCGGCTGGAAGGAAAGAAAGGAGATTTTCAGCCACCGGGCCGAGCCGCCGATCTCGTGGCGCATCCCCGGCAGGATCAAAACGGTTAACAGCGCAGCGCTCAGGATCAGAAGGGGGAGACCTAGAACCTGCCAGTGGCGGTAGTCCATGCGCGCCGCAAAAAACAGGAGGGAGAGGCCGATGGCCGCGGCAACCGCCTGCTTCTTGAGAAAATAATAGGAGTCTCCGAAGCGCTGCCCGGCCAGGACAAAGCTCGCGCTGTAGACCATGACGATCCCGAGTCCCAGGAGGGTCAGTACGGCAAACAAAATGAAGAAATCCATGTGCCTGTCTGACTTCATGTTCTGGTTGGCTTTTCCGGCCCTGTTTTCCTTACAAAACTACTCATGTTCAGAATCTATAAATGTTACTAATCCCTTTCTTCTGGGAATTTATATGGGAGCTTTTTAAGGATTCTGGTTGTGACTCTGTGATCTCTGTGCCCTCTGTGGCTAATGGTCTTTAGTTGCGGCCGTGTCGGGCTGCCCCAAACCGAGGACGATTTCCTTGAACCGGTTCCCCCGCTCCTGGTAATTCGCAAACATGTCGTAGCTGGAACAGGCCGGAGAGAGGAGGACGATTTCTCCCGGACGCGCCTTGGACCTTGCCCAACGCACCGCCTCTTCGAGACTCCCGAGCTTGGCGGATTCGGTCAGGCCCCCCAGGGCCGCAAACATTCTGTCTTTCGCCTCTCCGATTAAAGCCATCCCCTTGACGCGCTCGGCGATCAACTCTTTCAAGGGCCCGTAGTCCCCCCCCTTGTCCTTTCCGCCGGCGATCAGAATAACCGGTTCCTCAAAACTCTGCAGGGATTTGACCACGGAGCCGACGTTTGTCCCCTTGGAATCGTTGAAATAGCTCACCCCGTCGAGGCGGCGCACCCATTCGAGCCGGTGTTCGATCCCGGGAAACTCGTCCATGACCCTCTGGAGAGCCTCCCGAGGGCAGCCGCACATTTTGCAGACGGCGATCGCGGCCATCAGATTTTCCACGTTGTGGGCGCCCTTGATTTTGAGCCGGCTCAAGTCAAACCTTTCCCTAATGCCATTGCCGTTTGGACCCTGGAATATGATTCCTTCCGGGGTCAGGAAGGAGCCGAAGGAAACCTCCCGCCGGGCGCTGAAGAGAAGCACCTGGGGTTCCAGACGCCGGGTCAGCGCGAAGGTGAGCGGATCGTCCGCGTTGAGCAGCGCATAATCCTCTTTTTTCTGCTTCGCAAAGATCCGCTCCTTGGCCGCGGCATAATCCCCGAACGTTTCGTAGCGGTCTAAATGGTCCTCGGTGAGGTTGAGAAGGACGCTGATCTTCGGCCGGAATTCGCTGACCCCCTCCAACTGGAAGCTGCTGATTTCCGCCACGACCCAATCGTCGTCCTGCGGCCCTTCGACATAGGAGATTAAGGGGTTGCCGATATTCCCGCCTACGAAAACTTTCTTGCCGCTCCCTTTGAGCATTTCGCCAATCAGAGTCGTCGTGGTCGTCTTGCCGTTGGTCCCGGTGATCGCAATCAGGGGGCGACGCAGAAACCGGAAAGCCAGCTCCACCTCGCCGATGACCGGGATTCCTTTGGCCCGCGATTTTTCCACGGCCGGGAGGTTCAGAGGAACCCCCGGGCTCATCACGATCAGGTCCGCGTCTGCAAAAAAGGATTCGGTATGCCCCCCCATCTCCCACTCCACGGAAAGCCCCTTAAGCGGCCCGAGGAAAGGGGCTAACTCGGCGGCGGTCTTCGCGTCGGACACTTTTACCTTTGCGCCCCGCTTCGATAGAAATTGCAGGGCTGCCGCCCCGGTCCGGGCCAGACCCACCACGAGAACTTTTTTACTTTTCAAATCCATAGGAAAAAATGGGAATCCCGCCGTTCCGGGCACAGGGAATTCGGAAAAGCCGCAAGTCGCAAGTCGAGAGAGCGCAAGGGGGAAAAACGTAAGGCACTGCCAACAACATTTTTTCTGAGAAAAAGGGCCTTCCGGCAATCGGCTCCATGCTCCTTGCTCCTGTCGATTCTTTCATCTCAACTTCAAGGTGCTCAACGCAATCAATGCTAAGAAGATCGTGATGATCCAGAAACGGACGATCACTTTTGGCTCCGCCCATCCTTCCAGCTCGAAATGATGGTGCAAAGGGGCCATGCGGAAAATCCGTTTGCCCCGGAGTTTGTACGACATCACCTGGACGATCACCGAAAGCGTCTCCAGAACGAAAAGCCCGCCGACGATGGCTAAGAGGACTTCCTGTTTGGCGATGACGGCGGCGGCGCCCAAGGCCGCGCCCAAAGACACCGATCCGGTGTCGCCCATGAAGACTTCCGCCGGGTAGGTGTTGAACCAGAGGAATCCCATGGAGGCCCCCACCATGGCGCCGCAAAAAACCGTCAACTCCCCGCTCCCGGAAACATAGGGAATTTGCAGGTAACTGGCGATCTTCACGTTTCCCGCCAAGTACGCTAAGACCATGAAGGTGGCGGCCGTAATCAGCACCGGACCGATCGCCAAGCCGTCCAGTCCATCCGTAAGGTTGACGGCATTGGAAGATCCCACGATGACGAAGACCACGAGGAGCACGTAAAAAATCCCTAAGTCCGGGAGGATTCCCTTGAAAAAGGGGACGCTGAAGGTGCTCTTGAACGTGGGGTAAAAATAGAGCAGCAGGGCGGCGGTTAGCGCCACCGCGATCTGGCTCAGGAATTTCAGCTTCCCGGACAGGCCTTTGGAATTCTTCCGCGTCAGCTTGCGGTAGTCATCGACGAAGCCGATCAATCCGAATCCGACCAGAACCAGGATCATCACCCAGAGATAAAAATTGGTCAAGTCTCCCCAGAGGAGAACGGAGATCAGGATCGAGCCGATAATCAGGACCCCGCCCATGGTGGGCGTTCCCTCCTTGCCAAGGTGGGACTGGGGCCCGTCGGCGCGCACATACTGCTTGACCTTCAGCTCTTGCAGTTTTCGAATGACCCAGGGGCCGCAGAGGAATGAAATGAAGACCGCCGTGAGGATCGTCAGGATCGCCCGGAACGTAATGTAACGGAAAACGTTGAAGGCCGAAAAGGATGTATGGAAAGAATATAGCAAATAATACAGCATGGTGATCCCTCAAAAAGTAAGCAGAACGATGGCCTTTATTTTTAGGGGCGATTCATGAATCGCCCCTACTCAGGATGCCCGGCAACGATTCAACCGGTTAGGTTTTTTCCAAAGAGGGTTTTCCCTCCCAAAATGTTATCCCTTTCTGACTCGGAGAGCCGCCAGGGCTTCCTCCCGGTCGTCGAAATGGATCTTGCGGGCGCCGAGAATCTGGTAGTCCTCATGTCCTTTCCCGGCAATCAATATCACGTCGCCGGGATGGGCGGCTCCGATCGTCCGCGAAATCGCTTCGCACCGATCGGGGATGACGAAGTACCCCCCGCTTTCCTCGCCGGCGGCGAGGTCTTCCGGGGTCAACCGCGGGCGTCCGGTTTCCCGAATTCCGGCTTCAACCTCCTCCAGGATCCTCAGCGGGTCTTCGGTGCGGGGATTGTCGGACGTGACAACGGCCCAGTCGCTTCCAAGCGCGGCAGCCTTGCCCATGGCAGGCCTCTTGCCGCGATCTCGGTCCCCGCCGCACCCGAAAATCACGAAGAGACGAGCGGGGCGGGCGGAGCGCAGGGTTTCTAAGGCCCGCTCGAGGGCGTCCGGGGTGTGGGCGTAATCGACAAAGATCCGGATCCCCTCCCCTTCCGGAACCCGGTCCAGCCTTCCCGGAACCCGCGCCATCCTTGCCACCCCGCGGGCCGTGACCTCGGGGGGAATCTCCAGCGCCTCGGCGACGCCCACCGCGGCCAGGATGTTATAGAGATTATGGAGGCCGATCAGGGGGCTGGCAATCTCCAGCTTGCCGCGGGGAGTGACGATCTCCGCCCGAATTCCGTCGAGGTCTACGGAAAATCGTTCCGGGTAAACCTCCCCCCGGCTCTTGACGCCGTAGCGGAAAATCGTTCCCACGGCCGACCGGCGGAGATCTTCACCCCGCGGATCATCGCTGTTGATGACCGAGAAAAGGTTTTTCTTACGGCTCTCCCGCAGAGCCTCTGTGAACAGAAGTTTCTTGGCCTGAAAATATTTCTCCATGGACCCATGATAGTCCAAATGGTCGCGGGTCAGATTCGTAAATAGGGCCACGTCGAAATTGCAGCCTTTGACCCTTTGCATATCCAGGGCGTGGGAGGAAACCTCTAAGACCGCGTGCGTAACCCCCGCCTCCCGCATGCCCGCCAGCAGTCGCTGCAAATCTAAGGATTCCGGCGTGGTGGTCGCGGCCGGCCGCACCTGGCCCGCGTACCGGTAATTGACCGTCCCCACGATGCCGGTTTTTTTCCCGGCTTCCCCCAGAATCGATTCGAGGAGGTAGGAGGCCGTGGTTTTGCCGTTCGTTCCGGTGATGCCGACCACAGTCAATGACAGGGAGGGGTCTCCAAAAAAGAAGGAAGCCACTTGGGCCAAGGCCTCCCGCGCCCGAGGAACCACAACCTGGGTTGCTCCAATCCCCTCTGCCGCCTCCTCAACTAAAAACGAGCGGGCGCCGCGGGATAAGGCCTCCGGGATAAACTGCTTTCCGTCCGCCCGGAGCCCGCGCATGGCCGCAAACAGGTAACCTTCTTTGACTTCTCGGGAATGGTAGGCCATACCGGTGACTTCGACTAAAGGATCGCCCAGAACAACCTTGTCGGGTAAACGGGATACAAGATCCCTAAGATTCATGAATTATTCCCTTGCCCTGACTCTCAAATTTATTATGCTATATTGTCCGAGTTCTGATCAGATGAAAAACCGAGAGGGAAGGGGCGACCGGGAGATCCCCGATTTGCAAATTCCCCGTTTCAACGCCTTGCGCCCGGCCCCCTTTTTAAAGCGACGGCTGGAAGCGCACCATCCCCCTCATTTCTCCCTGGAGAACCTGGCCCGGAGGAGGGGTCTGGGCCACCGCTTTTCCGCTTCCGACATATTTTAGTTCCAGCCCTAAGCGCTGCGCCGTTTGCATAACCTGGCGGATGGATTTCCCCGCAAAGTCCGGCATCACTCCCGGACCCTCGCTCAGGTCCCCGCGCTGGGCCGGGGCCGGGGGATCGGAGGGTCGGCTTTCGGCCACCGGGACGGGGATTGCTTTCCCCTTGGAATCCGCCAGGAGGTAGGTCGTCCCTTTCGGGTAAGACCCCAGATAGGGGAGAATCTGCTCGGCGATGGCTTTGAAGGCCGGAGCCGCGACCACGCCGCCATAGCGGATTCCCTCCGGTTCATCGATGATGACCGCAATCACCGCCTGGGGATTGCCCGCCGGAGCGAAGCCGAAGAAGGATCCGATCCGCTTATCCGAATACCCCTTTCCATTGGGCAAGGCCTTCTGCGCCGTCCCGGTCTTTCCCGCCACCTCGTAGCCGGGGACGCCCGCAGCCTTGCCCGATCCGCCCTCCTCGGTGACGGTTTTCAGGATCGCGCCCACGGTTCGGGCCGTCTCCGGGGAAATAACCTGCCGGATCACCTTCGGCCGGTTTTCCTTGAGCACCGTCCCCTCGTGGTCTAAGACCGCTTTCACCACATACGGGCGCATGAGCGCCCCGCCGTTGGCGATCGCCGACAGGGCGTTGGTCAGCTGGAGCGCCGTGAGCGAGACCCCCTGGCCGAAACTGATGTTGGCCAGCCCGATCTCCGACCAGTGTTGCGGGCCCGGCAGGAACCCGGAGATTTCCCCGGGCAAGTCGATCCCGGTTTTCGACCCGAACCCGAAGCTCTTCAGATAGTGATGGTACTTCCCCCGGCCCAATTTCTTCCCTACCTTGCTCGCCCCGATATTGCTGGACACCTTTATGATCTCGCTCAAGGAAAGCCAGCCGTACTTGTGGGTGTCGTGAATGACCCGCCCCCCGACCAAGTAGGTTCCGTTCTCGCAGAAGAATACGTCCTTGGGGGAGGTTACCCCTTCCTCTAAGGCGGCCGCGAGAAGAAAAGCTTTGAACGTCGATCCGGGCTCGAAGGCATCGGTGATGTTGCGGTTCTTAAGGAGGTGGGCCGGGTAGGTGGTAAAGCGATTGGGATCAAAAGAAGGCTGCCCGGCCATGGCCAGGATCTCCCCCGTTTTCGGATTCATGACCACCGCCATGCCTCCTTTGGCCGAAGCCCCCTGGACGGCCTTTTTCAGCTCCTTTTCGGCGATGTACTGGATGTTCCGGTCGAGGGTGAGAACGAGTTCGCAGCCCTCCTGCGATTGGCGCACGCCGGGGTCTTCCGGAGAGATGGGGCGGCCTAAGGCGTCTTTGGCAATCAGGATATACCCCGGTTCTCCCTTGAGGAACTCGTCGTAGCCCAGCTCGATTCCTTCCAGCCCCTGGGAATCGAGACCGGCGAATCCGATCACCTGCGCCCCCACCTCCCGTTGCGGGTAAAATCGTTTGGCTTCCTTCAAGAAATCCACCCCCCCGAGATTGTGTTTTTCGATGGCGGCGCGCTGCTCGGCGGTGACGCCCCTTTCCAGCCAGACAAACGGCTTTTCTTCTTTCAATTTTTTCAGCACCGCCTCCGGCTTCTTGCCTAAAACCGGGGCGATTTTTTTCGCCGCCTCCGCGAGATTTTCCATTTTTCCGGGCTGGGCAAAGACCGAATCCACGCCCATGCTGATGGCCAGTTCCTCGCGCTTGCGGTCGTACAGGATCCCCCGCTTCGGAACTAAGGGAACGACGCGCTGGTGCTGGCGTTCGGCCAAGACGGCGAGTTTCTGGCTCTGAAGCACCTGGAGCTGATAGGCCCGCCCGACAACGATCAGGAAAAGAAGCGAGAAAAGGCAGAGGAGGAAGGCGATGCGCACCCGAAGCCATTTTTCGGAAAGAGGCTTCATCGGACGATAATCAACTGATCCTTCTGGGGGTTGGTGAAGCCCAAATCTCTCAGGGCCGTTCCCTGAATCCGGCCGGGGGATTTCAGAGAGGCGACTTCCAGGCGCAGCTTCTTGCTCATCTGGAGCAGCTCCTGCTCCTCCTGATTCGCCT
>Ga0105107_10001043_pt1 | contig 17967 bp, 18 predicted proteins | sample PPLLaktember2015_6_FD_79335 | JGI IMG/M metagenome (GOLD analysis project Ga0105107, IMG submission 79335) | Freshwater sediment microbial communities from Prairie Pothole Lake near Jamestown, North Dakota, USA - PPLs Lake P8 Core (1) Depth... | ecosystem: Environmental > Aquatic > Freshwater >...
AGCGCGCTCGCCGCGGCCGGCACCTCGGCCGGCAAGGTCGGCGCGGCCGCGCTGGGCGGGACCGGTGTCGTGTATCACGGCATGGAACTGCTCGGCGGCGGCGCGGTGCTCGCCGGCCTCGTCCTCGGGGCGATGGCGGCGTTCATCATCGACCGGCAGTTCAAGATGGCGGCCATGTACGCGTTCGCCGGTGCGGTGCTGGCCTTCTTCGGCTTCATCCACGGCGCACAACTCGGCTGGGCCATGTCGCCGATGGTGGCACTCGGGTATGCGTTGTTCGGCGCGATCTGCCTCGCAGTGAGCCTGCAGAAGCAGGCGCCCGCTTAACGAAGGAGGACCGAGCGCTGCTGCGCGGCGTTCCGGACGTTGAGCAACCCGCCCGAGCTCACGGTGAACCGGGCGGTCACACGCTCCGGTTGAACCACAGCACCGAGAGCGCCGCCGCGGCGAGCGCCAGCACGGCGGCGACGGCAATCGCGAGCGCGCCGATTTCGGTCTCCTTCTTCTCGAGCACGAACTGCGTGTTCAGCTGCTGATACACCTTCTTGAGGTCCGCCGCGCTGCCGGCGTAGAAGTACTCCGCGCGAGTGAGGTCCGCGACGGTTTTCAGCGTCTCCTCGTCAAAGCGCATGTAAACGGACCAGCCGCCAACGTCGGCCATGCCGCCCCCGGCGGTGCCGAACCCGACCGTGTAGATGCGGACGCCGCGCTCCGCGGCCATGCGCGCAGCGTCGGCCGGATCGGGACCCATCGTCCGGCGGCCGTCGGTGAGCAGGATGATCGCGCCGGAGGCGTAGGACCCGGGCGGGACCGGCGTGAACGGCTTGGTTTCCGCCTTGCCCGCCTTGTCGGCCGGTACTGCGCGTCCGCCGTCGCGCACGCCGCGTCCCCCGAACAGCAGGGGCTCCAGGTCGATGCCCGCGTCCGGGAGAAGGGTCGCGAGGGAGACGATGATCCCGCTGCCGATCGCCGTGTGGCGCTGCAGCTGCAGACGGTCGATGGCCGCGACGAGGTCGTCGCGATTGCGCGTGGGCGACTGCACGACCGACGCCGTGCCGGCGAAGGACACGATGCCGATGCGCACGTCCGCGGGCTGCTCCTGGACGAAGGCGTTCGCGGCCTCCTGCGCGGCCGCGAGCCGGCTCGGCTCGATGTCCGCCGCGCGCATGCTGAGCGAGACGTCGATGGCGAGAATGATGGTCCGCTGCTCCGAGGGCAGCGTGATCACGGCGCTCGGCCGCGCGATCGCGACGATCGACGCGACCAGCGCGAGCAGGAACAGGAGCGGCGGGAAATGGCGCCGGAATCGCTGTCCCGGTCCGATGGCCGCCTTGACAAGGCTCAGGCTGGCGTACCGGATCGCATCCTTCTTCTTGCGACGCAACAGGAACACGTAGGCGCCGACCAGCGCGGGCGCCGCGAGCAACAGCCAGAGAGCCTCAGGCCACAGGAGCTTCATCGCCGTCCTTCCGGATGCGTCCGCCGGCGCACTGCGCCGGCGTGGCGCCCTTGAACTCTAGCACCGCCAGTCGCACCGCCGGGCGGCGCGGGCAACGATTACAAGTTCGCCGCACGCATCGCAGGCTGCGGCCGGAGCGGCCGCTACTCCGGCTGAATCCCCGCGAGCTTCACGAGCTTCGCCCAGTGGGCGATCTCGCTCTGGATGAACTTGCCGAGCTCGCCCGGGTTCAGCGGCGCAACGTCGGTGCCGATCGCCGCGAACCTTTCCTTCGCTTCCGCCTTCCCGATCCCCTTGACGGTGACGTCGTGCAGCCGCTGGACGATCTCCGGCGCCGTCCCCGCGGGTGCCATAAGCGCGAACCAGGCGATCAGCTCGTAGCCCTTCAATTCCTCGGCGACGGCCGGCACGTCCGGCGCGAGCGGGGTCCGTTTCGCGGAGGTGACCGCGAGCCCCCTCAGCTTGCCGCCCTTCGCCTGGGCGAGCGCGTTGCCGAGGTCGACGAAGGTGAAGGAGAGCGTTCCGCCGAGCACGTCGGTAATCGTCTGCGGGATGCCTTTATAGGGCACTTCGACCACTTCCAGCTTGCCCATCGACTTGAGCATCGCGAGCGACACCTGCGAGCCCGACGAGCCGTAGCCCGCGGAGAGCTTGCCCGGCTTCGCGCGCGCGTCGGCGAGGAACTCCTTGAAGCTCTTGACCGGGGCGTCGGCCTTCACCATCAGCATGAACGAGGTGGTGCCGATGCGCGCGACCGGCGCGAAGTCCTTTACCGGGTCATAAGGGAGCTTCTTGAACAGGCTCACGTTCGCCGCCTGGGGCGTGTTGGTGGTCACCAGCAGCGTGTATCCGTCGGGAGCGGCCCGCGCCACCTCGGCGGCGGCGATCGCACCCTGCGCCCCGGGCTTGTTCTCGACGACGAACGGCTGCTTCAGCTCCTCTTGCAGCTGCTGGCCGACGAGGCGCGCAACCTGGTCGGTCGCGCTGCCCGCGGGGAACGGGACCATCAGCCGCACCGGGCGGGCGGGATAGGTCTGCGCGTGCGCGCCGAGTACGAATACCGCCAGGCCGACGGCGACGAGAGTGCGGAACATCGGCTTCCTCCTTCTGCGGGTCGACCGGATCATACTGCCGCCCGCGCCGGCCGGGTCGTCAGGAGCACCCCGCCGATCACCATCAGGCCGCCGACGACCATGCTCGCCAGAATCGGTTCGCCGAGGAAGAGCGCGGCAAAGGTCACGCCGAACACCGGGACGAAGTTGATGAAGATCGCGGTGCGCGAAGGACCGATGCGCCGCACGCCCTCGGAGAAGAAGACGAACGCGACGACGGTGCCGAATATCCCGATATAGCTGATCGACAGCCAACCCTGCACCGGCAGCGCCGCGACCGCCGCCCAGGGCCGCTCGAGCACCGCGGCGACGGCGAGCATCGCGCCGCCGAACAGCGCGGCCCAGGTGGTCGTCGCGAGCGGCGAGACGCGTCCGAGCACGCCGCGGCCGATCAGCGTGTAGCTCACCCAGCCGAGCACGGTGCCGAAGAGCAGCAGCTCGCCGGACCCGAGCGCCCCGGTGAAGAGCGACGGCAGGTCGCCGCGCGAGATCACGACCGCCGCGCCGGCCAGCGCGAGCGCGATCCCGAGCCAGCGCCCGCGCGTGAGCCGCTCGCGAAAGATCAGCCCCATGCCGAGCGCGGTGCCGATCGGGTTGAGCGCCATGATGAGCGCGCCGCGGCCCGCGGGCACGCGCTCCAGCGCGGGAAAGAAACAGGCGTTCCAGACGAACACGCCGGTGAAACCGAGCGCCGCCATCGCCGCGAGGCCGCGGGCGTCCAGGCGCGGCAGGCCGCCCTCGAGCACGCGCACGAGCACGAGCAGGATGCCGATGGCCACCGCGATGCGCAGCGCGCCGGCGGTGAACGGCGGCAGGAGCGGCGCGACGATGCGCCCGGCGACGAACTGGCCGCCCCAGCAGGCGGCCATCAGGACGAGCTTGAGGTAGAGCCCCGGCGTGGCGCCCGGGGGCGCCTTCACGACCACCCTGGCCGTTGACGCGGCCACCCCTCCTGGCCGGGAGAGGAAGCGCTGCGCCGCGTCACGTCTTCGCGCTGCTCGCTGGCCCGTTGTCGCCGAGCCGCAGCGCGACGTAGGACCCGGGCGCGTCCTCGATGGGTTTGAGCTTGCCGTCACCCGGCGTGCGCGCGGGGATCTTGTCGTCACGGTTAAGCACGTCGATCCACGCCTGCCAGTCGGTCCACCACGAACCCTCGTTCTGCTTCGCGGTCTGCTGGAACGCGTCGGGGGTGGGGGGCAGCGCGTCGTTGGTCCAGAAACCATACTTGTTCGCCGCCGGCGGGTTGACGATGCCGGCGATGTGGCCGGAGCCACCGAGCACGAAGCGCACCGGACCGCCGAGAACTCGCGCGCCGAGGTAGGTCGACTTCCACGGCGCGATGTGGTCCTCGACGGTGGAGATGAAGTACGCGGGCACCTTCACCCGGGTCACGTCGATCGGCACGCCGCCGAGCGTGATCCCGCCGGGCTCACGCAGCTTGTTGTGAAGGTACATGTTACGCAGGTAGAAGCTGTGCATCGCCGCCGGCATGCGCGTGGAATCGGAGTTCCAGTACAGCAGGTCGAACGGGAACGGCTCCTTGCCCATCAGGTAGTTGTTGATGACGAACGACCAGATGAGGTCGTTCGAGCGCAGCATGTTGAAGGTCGTGGCCATCTCGGAGCCTTCGAGGTAGCCGCGCTCGTTCATCTTCTTCTCGAGGCTCTCGATCTGCTTCTCGTCGATGAACACCCCGAGTTCGCCGGGGACCGAGAAGTCCAGCAGCGAAACGAAGAAGGTGGCGCTCTTCACCCGGTCGTCGCCCTTCGCGGCCATGAAGCCGAGCGTCGCGCCGAGCAGCGTCCCGCCGAGACAGTAGCCGATCGTGTTGATCTCGCGCTCGCCGGTGGCCGCCTCCACCGCGTCGAGCGCGGCGAGCGTGCCCTCGAACATGTAGTCCTCGAACTTCTTGTGCGCGAGGCGCGCGTCGGGGTTCACCCAAGACACGACGAACACCGTGTGGCCCTGCTGGGTCGCCCAGCGGATGAACGAGTTCTTCTCGCGCAGATCCAGGATGTAGAACTTGTTGATCCACGGCGGGATGATCAGCAGCGGCCGGCGGTACTGCTCGGCCGTCAGCGGGTCGTACTGGATGAGCTGCATCAGCTCGTTCTGGTAGACGACCTTGCCCTTCGAGGTGGCGACGTTGACGCCGACCTTGAAGGCTTTCATGTCGGTCATCTTGATGCGCAGCTGCCCGTCGCCCTCGTCGAGATCCTCGAGCAGGTTGTTGAGCCCCTTCACCAGGTTGTGCCCGCCGGTCTTCATCGTCTCGCGCAGCACCTGCGGGTTGGTCATCGCGAAGTTGGACGGGCTGAGCGCGTCGATGTACTGGCGGGTGAAGAAGTCGACCTTCTTCTTCGAGTCGTCCGGGATGCCCTCGACGTTCGACACCACGCCGTGGATGTGGCGCGCGGCGATGAGGTAACTCTGCTTCACGTAGTCGAACACGAAGTTCGACTGCCACTCGTCGTCCTTGAAGCGCGCGTCGCCCGTCCCGGGCGCGGCAACCGGCTCGGACTGGTGGCCGAGGAGCTTGAGCCACGACGACTGCCAGAGCCGCATGTAGTCGAGGTACATGCTCATCTGCGCCTGGGCGAGCGCCATCGGGTTCGCGGCGAGCTTCGCCCACATGTCCATGAAGGCCTTGGCGATGCCGAGCTCGTCGCTGAACGACACGCCCTTGCCGCTCGCGTGGCGCTTGAGAAAGTCGCCGAGCACGTTGGACGAGCGCTCCGCGACCTCGCCGAACACCTTCGCCACTTCCGCCGGGTGCGGCGCCGAATCCTGCTGCTCGCGCTTGTTCATGACCTCTCCTCCCCGTCCTGTCTCGATCGCCGGCTTTGCTGCCGCGTCTTCGGTTGTGCGCTTCGCCGCGCGTCCGCGCGGGGTCCGCGGCGGCGTCTTGCGTGCGGACCGCGGATCGGCCCGCGTCGAGCGACCCCGCATCAGGCGCTCCCGGCGCGCACGAAGCGCACCACACCGTCGGCGCCCTCGCGCCGGACGAAGCGCCCGGCGTGCATGAGGTAGTTGAGATGGGCGAGCGACTCGCCCATCGCGAAAAACGTCTGGTGCACGTCCAGCTTGCGGCGGAAGAGCGTGCCGATCACGTCCGCCGGCGACCTCGGCTCCGCACACGCGTCCTCGAGCTCCTCGAGACGGGCGGCGTGGTGCGCTTCGAGCTGGCCCACGCGCTCCCGCATCCCACGGAAGGGCAACCCGTGCGAAGGGAGTACCAGCGGGTCGGCAACCAGCGGGTCGGCAACCAGCGGGTCGCCGCCGATGACCTCCGTGTACCGGTGCAGGCTGCCGAGGAACAGCGCGAGCGGGTTTGCGTCCGGATCGACCTGGTTGACGCTGATGTTGGTGGAGATCCGCGGCAGCAGCATGTCGCCCGAGATCAGCACGCCGAGCTCGCTGCAGTACAGCGACGCGTGCTCCGGCGCGTGCCCGTAGCCCATGATCACCCGCCATTTGCGCCCGCCGATCCCGAGCTCTTCACCCTCGATGATGCGGCGATAGGTGCGCGGGAAGTCGGGCACGCTGCGCCGGTAGGCGTTGCCGCGGCTCGCCTGCCCGTCGAACATGTCGCCCGCAAGGCCGTGGCGCCGCAGGTGCGCAAGCATCGCGTCGATCGAGAACCCGGACGTGTTCTCGCTCCACGCGTGCGCCATCAGGTAGTCGGACTGCGACATCCAGAGCGGCGCGCCGAAGCGCGCAGTGAGCCAGCCGGCGTTGCCGGCGTGGTCGGGATGCAGGTGGGTCGCGATGACGCGCGTGACCGGGCGGCCCTTCACGAATCCGTCGAACACCTGCTGCCACAGCGCGCGGGTCGCGTCGTTGCCGACGCCGGTGTCGACCAGCGCCAGGCCGGGGCCGTCCTCGAGCGCCCAAAGGTTGATATGGTCGAGGGCGAAAGGCAGCGGCATCCGCAGCCAGTGCACGCCCGGCGCCACTTCGCGGACCTCACCCGGCGGAGGGGGTGCGGCGAAGGGGTACTCGAGGAGCAGCTCGGCGCGGTTCACTTGGGAGCGTGCCGGACGCGGGAGTAGAATGCGGCGGCGCGGCATTTTCGCAGATAACCGCCCCGGACGCCATTTCGGCCGCCCGGGCGAGGCCCCTGGAGAACCCCGCTGGAGAGCCCCATGGATCGCCCGTCGCACCTCGGCTCCGCTGTCCCGATGATCGACTTCCCGCAGCTCGCGTTCGACCTCGGCGAGACGGTCGACATGCTCCGCCGCACGGTCCGCGAGTTCGCGGCCGAGGAGATCGCGCCGCGCGCGGCCGAGATCGACCGCTCGAACGAGTTTCCGATGGACCTGTGGAGAAAATTCGGTGACCTCGGTCTGCTCGGGATCACCGCCGAGGAGGAGTACGGCGGCGCGCACCTCGGGTACATCGCGCATATCGTCGCAGTGGAGGAGATCAGCCGCGCCTCCGCCGCCGTCGGGCTCTCGTACGGTGCGCACTCGAACCTGTGCGTGAATCAGATCCGCCGCAACGGCTCGGCGGCGCAGAAGCAGAAGTACCTGCCGACGCTCGTTTCGGGCGAGCACGTGGGCGCGCTCGCGATGAGCGAGCCGGGCGCCGGCTCCGACGTGGTGAGCATGCGGCTGCGCGCCGACTACTCGAACGGCAAGTTCGTCCTCAACGGCAACAAGATGTGGATCACCAACGGCCCGGACGCGGACACGCTGGTGGTCTACGCCAAGACCGACGCCAACGCCGGCCCGCGCGGCATCACCGCGTTCCTGATCGAGCGCGGCATGAAGGGGTTCGGCACCGCGCAGAAGCTCGACAAGCTCGGCATGCGCGGCTCCAACACCTGCGAGTTGGTGTTCCAGGACTGCGAGGTGCCGGAGTCGCAGATCCTCGGCGAGTTCGGGCGGGGCGTGAACGTCCTCATGAGCGGCCTCGACTTCGAGCGTGCGGTGCTCTGTGGCGGGCCGCTCGGGGTCATGTCCGCGTGCATGGACGTGGTGATTCCGTACGTGCACGACCGCAAGCAGTTCGGCCAGTCGATCGGCGAGTTCCAGCTGATGCAGGGCAAGCTCGCCGACATGTACTCGACGATGATGGCGTGCCGCGCGTATGTGTACGCGGTCGGGCAGGCCTGTGATCGCGCGAAGACGCCCGACGAGGTGCGCGCGCTGCGCAAGGACGCCGCGGGCGCGATCCTCTACTCGGCCGAGAAGGCGACGTGGATGGCCGGCGAGGCGATCCAGGCGCTCGGCGGCAACGGCTATATCAACGAGTACGCGACCGGGCGGCTGTGGCGCGACGCGAAGCTGTACGAGATCGGCGCCGGCACCTCCGAGATCCGCCGCTGGCTCATCGGCCGGGAGCTGTTCGCGGAAACCGTCTGAGATGAGCGACCCGGCGCAGCTGCTCGAGAACAACCGGCAATGGGCCGCGCGCGTCCGCGCCGAGGATCCCGGGTTCTTCGCCCGTCTCGCGCAGCAGCAGACCCCGCACTATCTCTGGATCGGGTGCTCGGACTCGCGCGTTCCCGCCAACCAGATCACCGGGCTCGCGCCGGGCGAGGTGTTCGTCCACCGCAACATCGCCAACGTGGTAGTGCAGACCGACCTCAACCTGCTCGCGGTGCTGCAGTTCGCCATCGACCTGCTGCGCGTCGAGCACGTGATCGTCTGCGGGCATTACGGCTGCAGCGGCGTGCGCGCGACGCTCGCGGGCGAGCGGGTCGGGCTCGCGGACAACTGGCTGCGCCAGGTGGAAGCCGTGTACTCGAAGCACCAGGTGGTGATCGACGCGCGCGGCGAATTGGCCGATCGCCTCGACCGCCTGTGCGAGCTGAATGTCCTGGAGCAGGTCGTGAACGTGGCGCGGACCACGGTCGTGCAGGATGCGTGGGCACGCGGCCAGAAGGTGTCGATCCACGGCTGGGTGTACGGACTGCACGACGGCCTGCTCCGCGACATCGGCCCGACGGTCGGGGCATCGAACGAAGTGGTGCCGCGGCACCGGAACGCGCTGTCGAGCCTGTCGCGCCAGGCGAGCGCGGCATGAGCGGCAGGCGGTACCGGCGATGATCGACCCGCAGACGCTGCTCCTCCTGGCCGTCGCGTCGGCGCTGCTCGCGCTGACGCCGGGGCCGAACATGCTCTATCTCCTTTCGCGGACGATCTTCCAGGGCCGCCGCGCGGGGCTGGTTTCCTGGAGCGGCACGTCGGCGGGCTTGGCGTTCCACATGATCACCGCTGCGCTTGGGCTGTCCGCGGTGCTGATGGCGGTGCCGGTCGCCTACGACGCGATCCGGCTCGCCGGCGCGGCATACCTGCTGTGGCTTGCCTGGACGACGATTCGTGGCGCGGGGAGCAACGGGTTCGCCCCCGCAGCGCTGCCCGCGGTTCCGGACCGCGTGCTCTTCCGCCAGGGCGTCACCTCGAGCGTGCTGAACCCGAAGGTCGCGCTCTTCTATCTCGCGCTGTTCCCGCAGTTCATCGATCCCGCCCGCCCGGTGCTCGCGCAGAGCGTCGCGCTGGGGCTGGTGAATATCGCCGTCACCGCAGCGATCGACGTCGGCGTCGTCCTGCTCGCGGCCGCGCTCGCGCGACGCATCGCTGCGCGTCCCGCCTGGGTGCGAGCGCAGCGCGTCGCACTCGGGAGCGTCTTCGGCGCGCTCGCCGCCTGGCTCGCGCTCGATCGCAAACCCGTATAGATTTCTGTCGCTCGACCTGCAACCGAGAGGTGATTCCATGCTCAACGACCCGATCGTCATCGTCTCCAGCGCGCGCACACCCATGGGGGCGTTCCAGGGCGACCTGAGAACCTTCACCGCCCCGGAGCTCGGCGCCGCGGCGATCCGCGCCGCCGTCGAGCGCGCGCAGATTAAGCCCGAGCAGGTCCAGGAGGTCGTGATGGGCTGCGTGCTCCCCGCCGGCCAGGGGCAGGCGCCCGCGCGGCAGGCGTCGCTCGGCGCCGGGCTGCCGCTCGCGGCCGGCTGCACGACGGTCAACAAGATGTGCGGCTCGGGGATGAAGGCGGCGATGTTCGCGCACGATCTCCTCGCCGCGGGCACGAACGACATCATGGTCGCCGGCGGCATGGAGTCGATGACCAACGCGCCGTACCTCATGCCCAAGGCGCGCGCCGGCTACCGCATGGGCCACCAGCAAGTGCTCGACCACATGTTCTTCGACGGCCTCGAAGACGCCTACGACAAGGGCCGCCTGATGGGCACATTCGCCGAGGAGTGCGCGGGCACGTACGGGTTCACCCGCGAGGATCAGGACCGGTTCGCGATCGCGTCCCTGCAGCGGGCGCAGAAGGCGAACAAGGAAGGCTGGTTCGCGTGGGAGACCACGCCGCTCGCGATCAAGGCGGGCAAGGACGAGAAGTTCATCGAGAACGACGAGCAGCCATTCAAGGCGAACTTCGAGAAGATCCCGACGCTCAAGCCGGCGTTCCGCAAGGACGGCACGGTGACCGCCGCGAACTCGTCGTCGATCTCCGACGGCGCGGCCGCGATGATCCTGATGCGCCGCTCGACCGCCGAGAAGCTCGGGCTGAAGCCGCTCGCGGTCATCGTCGGGCATTCGACGCACGCGCAGGAGCCGGCGCTCTTCACCACCGCGCCGGTCGGCGCGATCCGCAAGCTCTACGAGAAGACCGGCTGGAGCACGAAGGACGTTGACCTCTACGAGGTCAACGAAGCGTTCGCGGTCGTCACGCTGGCCGCGATGAAGGAGCACGGCCTGCCGCACGAGAAGGTCAACGTGCACGGCGGCGCGTGCGCGCTCGGCCATCCGATCGGCGCCTCCGGCGCGCGCATCATGGTGACGCTGATCGGCGCGCTGCGGAAGTACGGTGGCAAGCGCGGCGTCGCGAGCCTGTGCATCGGCGGCGGCGAGGCGACGGCGATCGCACTCGAGCTGATCTAGCGCGGCGATCCGGACGTGCCGCCCAAGACCGCGCTGAGGCCGGCGTGACCGATCCCTATCGCCCGCCCGGCTCGCCGGTGCGCGATCCCCAGGCCGCACCGCAGCGCTCGACTCCACTCGCCATCCTGCTCGGCTTGTTCGTCGACATCGGCGGGACCATGGTCTTCTCGATCGTGGCGGCTACGGTCGCGAGCATCCTCCTCGTCCAGAGCGGTGTCGGCCCCGAAGACCTCGGCGGCGCACTCGCGGAGTCCACGCTCTTTCAAATCGTCGGCCTGGCAGGCGGATTGACGTGCACCGTGCTCGGCGGCTACGTCGCGGCGCGCTTTGCGAACCGGGGCGAGTACGCGACCGCGTTCGCCGTCGGCGTCGCATCGCTCGTTTTCGGCGAGGCGATGATGCTCTTCTCGGAGCAGACGACCGCGCTATGGCTGCGGCTCGCCGGCGACTTTCTGGTGATCCCGGCGGCGGTCCTGGGCGGCCACCTGCGCATGATGCAGAAAGGGACCGCGCCCGCGCGGGCTTAGGACGCACGATGCTCCTCACGCACGAACAGGAAATGATCCGCGACTCGGTGCGCGCGTTCGCACGGGAACGGCTGGCGCCGTTCGCCGCCGAATGGGATCGGAACGCGACCTTCCCGCGGGAAGCGCTCGCCGAAATGGGGCGCATGGGTCTGATGGGCGTGTGCGTACCCGAGCGCTGGGGCGGCGCGGGGCTCGACCACGTGTCGCTCGCGCTCGCCCTCGAAGAGGTCGCCGCCGGCGACGGCGCCTGCTCGACGATGCTGAGCGTGCAGAACTCGGTCGTGTGCGGCCCGCTCAACGCGTTCGGCACCGACGCGCAGAAGGAGCGCTGGCTGAAGCCGCTCGCCGCCGGCGCGAAGCTCGGGTGCTTCTGCCTCACCGAGCCGCACGTCGGCTCGGACGCCAGCGCGATCCGCACCCGCGCGACCAAGGTAACAAGCGGCGACGGCGCGCACTGGGTCCTGAACGGCGTGAAGCAGTTCATCACCACCGGGAAGAACGCCGACTACGCCGTCGTCTTCGCCGTGAGCGACAAGGGCGCAGGCAAGCGCGGCATCAGCGCGTTCGTCGTGCCGGCCGACTCGCCCGGTTACGTCGTGGCGCGCGTCGAGCACAAGCTCGGTCAGCGCGCTTCCGACACCGCACAGATCGTGTTTGAGAACTGCCGGGTGCCGGCGGACAGCCTGCTCGGCGGCGAGGGCGAGGGCTATCGCATCGCGCTGTCCAATCTCGAGGGCGGCCGCATCGGGATCGCCGCCCAGGCAGTCGGCATGGCGCGCGCCGCCTACGAGGCCGCACTCGCGTACGCCAAGGAGCGCGAGACGTTCGGCAAGCCGATCATCGAGCACCAGGCGGTGAACTTCCGTCTGGCCGACATGGCCACGAAGATCGAGGTCGCGCGCCAGATGGTCTGGCACGCCGCGGCCCTGCGCGACGCCAAGCGTCCCTGCCTCAAGGAGGCCTCGATGGCCAAGCTCTTCGCGAGCGAGATGGCGGAGGCGGTCTGCTCCGCGGCGATCCAGATCCACGGCGGCTACGGCTACGTGAACGACTTTCCGGTGGAACGGATCTATCGCGATGTGCGCGTGTGCCAGATCTACGAAGGCGCGAGTGACATCCAGCGGCTGGTGATCGGTCGCGCCATCGCGAACGAGTGAGCGATGCCGGCACCGATCAGTTTCCCCTTTGACATCGCTTTGCGCTACGGCTAGGAACACAATGAAAGCACTCTGCGTATTCGCCGGCTCGAACGCCGGTACCAATCCGATCTATGCCGAAACCGCGCGCGCGCTGGGTGAGGCGCTCGCGCGGCGCGGCATGACGCTCGTCTTCGGCGGCGGGCGCGTCGGCCTGATGGGCGCCGCCTCGCAGGGCGCGCGCGCCGCGGGCGGCAAGGTGATCGGCGTGATTCCCTCCGCGCTCCAGCGCAAGGAGCTCGCCTACGACGGTGTCGACCTGACCGAGCTGATCGTCGTGCGCTCGATGCACGAGCGCAAGGCACGCATGGCGGAGCTTTCCGACGGTTTCGTCGCGTTGCCGGGCGGCTTCGGCACGTTCGAGGAGATCTGCGAGATGATCACCTGGGCCCAGCTCGGTATCCATCGCAAGCCGTGCGGCGCGGTGAACGTCGCAGGCTACTTCGACGGCCTGCTCGGCCAGTTCGACCGCGCGGTGGCGGACGGCCTGCTCCGTGCGGGACATCGCGGGTTGGTCGTCGCGGAGTCCGACCCCGATCGGCTGCTCGACCACATGGCGGCCTGGCAGCCGCCGCCGCTCGAGTTCCACCTCGACTGGTCCGCGACCTGACCGGCTGACCACGGGCCGCGGTCCAGGGGTTTGACAAGCCGCCGCAGCGGGGCGGTCCGTCCTGCTCGGGTAAACTCGCGCATTCGACACCAGCGTCCCTCGCGAACGTGAAGCGCGTCTCGGCCGGCGCCATCCTCGGCATCTCGGCCTACTACCACGACAGCGCCGCGGCCCTGCTGCGCGACGGTGAGATCCTTGCCGCCGCTCAGGAGGAGCGCTTTTCCCGCACGAAGCACGACGCGCGCTTCCCGGCGCACGCGGTGCGCTGGTGCCTCGACTACGCGGGCATCGGACTTGGTGACCTCCGCTGCGTCGTCTTCTACGACAAGCCGTTGCTCAAGTTCGACCGCCTGCTCGAGACCTACCTCGCCCTTGCCCCGCGTGGCTTCTCCTCGTTCGTCGCGGCGATGCCGATCTGGCTCAAGGAGAAGCTTTTCCTGAAGGTGATGCTGCGCCGGGAGCTCGCTGCGCTCGGCGGCATGAGGGAAGCCGATCTCCCGCCGCTGCTCTTCTCCGAGCACCACCGTTCGCACGCCGCGTCGGCGTTCTTCCCTAGTCCGTTCGCAGAGGCCGCCGTGATGTGCCTCGACGGAGTCGGCGAGTGGGCGACCTCGACGATGTGGCGCGGCACCGGCCACCGGCTCGAGCCGCTGTGGGAAATCCGCTTTCCGCACTCGCTCGGCCTGCTCTACTCGGCGTTCACGTACTACACCGGGTTCAAGGTGAACTCGGGCGAGTACAAGCTGATGGGCCTCGCGCCGTATGGCGAGCCGAAGTACGCCGCGCTGATCCGCGACCGGCTCGTCGACATCAAGGAGGACGGGACGTTCCGCCTCGATCTCGCCTACTTCGACTACCCGGTAGGCCTGCGCATGACCAACGCGGAGTTCGACGGGCTGTTCGGCGGCCCGCGACGCGCCCCCGAGTCGCCGCTCACGCAGCGCGAGATGGACCTCGCGGCCTCGATCCAGGCGGTGACCGAGGAGATCGTCCTGCGCCTCGGCCGCACGCTGCAGCGCGAGACGGGTGCGGCCAACCTGTGTCTCGCCGGCGGCGTCGCGCTCAACTGCGTCGCGAACGGCCGGCTGCTGCGGGAGGGCCCGTTCCGCGACCTGTGGATCCAGCCGGCGGCCGGCGACGCGGGCGGCGCGCTCGGCGCCGCGCTGTGCGCCTGGCACGAGCATCTCGGCGAGCCGCGCGCGCCGGTGCCGGGCGATGCGATGCGGGGCTCGTTCCTCGGCCCCGAGTACGACGACGGCGAGATCGAGGCCGCGCTCGGGAACCTCGGCGCAGTGTACGAGCGCATCGACCGCGGCGCGCTCGTCCCGCGCGTCGCCGAGCGACTGGCGGCCGGCGATGTGGTCGGGTGGTTTCAGGGGCGCATGGAGTTCGGCCCGCGCGCGCTCGGGGCGAGATCGATCCTCGGCGATCCACAGAGCCCCAAGATGCAAGCGACGATGAACCTGAAGATCAAGTTCCGGGAATCGTTCCGGCCGTTCGCGCCGGCGGTGCTCGAGGAGCGCGTCGCCGATTGGTTCGATCTCGACCGCCGGAGCCCGTACATGCTGTTCGTCGCGCCAGTGGCGGCCGCGAAGCGGCGGCCGATGACCGTCGACGAGGAGCGGCTGTTCGGCATCGACAAGCTCAACGTCGCCCGCTCGGCGATTCCGGCGGTGACCCACGTCGACTACTCGGCACGGATCCAGACCGTGAATCGCGAGACCCAACCCCTCTTCCACGCGCTGCTCGCGGAGTTCGAGCGCCGCACCGGCTGCCCGGTGCTGGTGAACACCTCGTTCAACGTCCGCGGCGAGCCGATCGTCAACAGTCCCGAGGACGCCTACCGCTGCTTCATGCGCACCAACATGGATACGCTGGTGATCGGCGGCTGCGTCATGGACAAGGGCCGCCAGCCGGAATGGCGGGAGGGCGAGGCGTGGCGCGAAGCGCTCACGCTCGATTGACAGACATGCACGCCACCGCCGATCTCACTCTTGCGCAGCTGCGGAGCTTCGGGTTCGTTCTCGCCGGGATGTTCGCGCTCGTCTTCGGCCTGGCGCTGCCGTGGCTCTTCGGCCGCGTCTGGCCGCTCTGGCCCTGGGTCATGTGCGCCGCGCTCACCGGCCTCGCCCTGGCGGCGCCGGCGGCGCTGCGCCCCGTGCACCGCGGCTGGATGCGCGTCGGCGCGGTGCTCGGGACGATCAACACCTACCTGCTGCTCGCGTTCGCATTCGCCGTGCTGATCGTCCCGGCGGCGCTCGTGCTGCGCCTCGCCCGCCGCGACGCCATGCGGCGCCGGCGCGACCCGCGCGCGAGCACCTACCGCGAGACAAGCCGCGTCCCGGCCCGCGACCACATGGAGAAGCCGTACTGATGCTCGACCTGCTCAAGGATCTATGGGGCTACATGAAGACCCACAAGAAGTTCTGGCTCGCGCCGATCATCCTGTTCCTGCTCGCGCTCGGCGCGCTGCTCGTGCTCGCGCAGGGCTCCGCGATCGCACCCTTCATCTATACCCTCTTCTGAGGCGGCCTCGGGAGTGGCGTCTGCGTTCGCACGCCGGTTCGTTTTTCCCGCGCTCCTCGTCGCGGGCTCCGTCATGTTCTGCGTCGTCGCGCTGGAGATTGGCCTGCGGGTGGCGGGCTATCCGCATCAGCCGGCACGCCTTTCCTGCTACGACCCGATCATCGGTAACGTGTACTGTGCGGGCGTCGAGGCGTATCCCAACAACGCGTACGACAGCCGGTTCGTAGTGCGCATCAACACCGAAGGCATGGCGGACCGCGAATACCAACGCGCGAAGCCGCCCGGGACGCTGCGCATCGCGCTGCTCGGCGACTCGGTGACCGCCTCGATCGACGTGCGGCCGACGCAGAAGTTCAAGGCGCTGTGGGAGGATGCGCTCACGGCGCGGCTCGGACGCCCGGTCGAGATCCTCAACTTCGCCATCGAGGGCGCCTGCACCTGGGACCAGCTGCAGCTCTTCCACCTCCGCGCCCGGCACTTCCAGCCCGACTACGTCGTGCTCGGTTTCTTCTGGGGGAACGACGTGTGGAACAACGGCTCGCTCCTCCGGAAGGGCCGGCCGAACCCGCTCGCCGACGAGTACCCGGCGGCGACAGTGCTCGGCGACCTGAGGTTGACGCACCGCCGGTTCTCGCGTTGGCTGTGGAATCACACCTACGCGTATCAGTTCATCCGCAGACTGCAGACCCGCGCCGACACGATCGCCGACTACGAGGACGCCGCGGAGCGGGCGAAGCAGGGGAACGCTGCCCCCGCCGCCCCCCAGGGCGACGTGGTGTATGACCCGGCCTTCGCCTGGGACTCGAGCGACTGGGAGCTCACGCGCCGGTTGATCCTCAAGCTCAAGGCGGAGAGCGGGGCGGCGGGCGCGAAGCTCATCGTCTTCCACATTCCAATGCTCGCCCAGATCGAAATGCCGCGAGCGCTACCCTATCGCGAGTTCCGCGAGTTCCTGGCCGCAAACGGGATCGTGAGCGTAGACGCGTTCGCGGCGCTCGAGGCGTTGTCGCCTGCGGACCGCACCGCGCTATACATCAGGGACCGGGTGCATCTCACGGTAAGCGGCCATCGGTTCATTGCCACGACGACGGCGCCCCAGCTCCTCGAAGCAATCCAGGGCCGCTGAGCAAGCATGACCCCGCTCGGCAGGCCATGCCCGCCCGCCGCTCGAGTTCTACTGGACTGACCGGTGACCTGACGGGCGGAATTGACCCCGGGTTCCTCGATATGCTAAAAAGCAAACGATCGTTTGCTTTGTGCCGATGTCACCCGCCCGCCCTGCTCGCGCACCCCGCGCGGACAACCGCCTCCCGCTGATCCTCGACGAGGCTGCTCGGCTCTTCAGCGCGCAGGGCTTCCACGGCACCTCGGTGCGCGACATCGTGCGCGCGATCGACATGCTGCCGGGCTCGCTCTACTACCATTTCGCCACCAAAGAAGCCCTGCTCGCCGCGGTGTACGCGGAGGGCGTGCGGCGAATCTCGGAATGGGTCGAGGCGGCGATCGCCGGCAAGCGCGACCCCTGGGAACGGCTCGAGGCCGCGTGCGTGGCGCACCTCGAGGCACTGCTGGAAGCGGGCGACTACGCGCAGGTCGTGATCCGGGTGCGGCCCGCGGATGCCCCCTCCGTCGCCGACGAATTGGTGAAGCGGCGCGACGCGTACGAGAAGCTTTTCGTCGCGCTGGTGCAGGCGTTGCCGCTCGCACGCAACGTCGACCGGCGCAGCCTGCGGCTGATGTTGCTCGGCGCCCTCAACTGGTCGCAGACCTGGTACCACCCGGGGCGGGACAGCCCGCGGGTGATCGCGCGACGCTTCGTGAACCTGCTGCGCGAACAACTGGACAGGGAGTGAACGTGGACATCCGCCCCAAGACTCGCTGGAGCAAGGGGGCGACGCCCCCTTGCAAGTCCCCCGATTCAGCGGGCGCATCATGAGGTGACGATGAAAGCCCTTCCCGAGATGCGCCCAAAGGTCTTGATCACCAAGATCGGGTTCGACGGCCACGATCGCGGCAGCCGGGTCGTCGCCGCGTATCTGCGCGACGCCGGAATGGAGGTGATCTACACGCCGCCGTGGCAGGAGATCCCGGCCGTGGTCAAGCTCGCGACCGAGGAGGACGTCGATGTGATCGGCATCTCGTCGCTCGCCACCGATCACCTCATCGTGCCGAAGGTCATGGACGCGCTGCGCGCCGCGGGGCTGGGCGACGTGGTCGTCATCGTCGGCGGCATCGTTCCCGACGAGGACGAGCAGGCGCTGCTCGCGAGCGGAGTCGGGCGCGTGTTCCACCCGGGCGCGGGGCTCGACGAGATCGCCCGGTACATCCGTGAAGTCGCACCGCGCGTGCGCGCCGCGCGCGCCACCGCGTGAGCCAGGAGGCCGTCATGAACAAGCCGCTGGAGACCAAACTGACCGACACCCCCGAGGCCCGCTGGCAGGCCGAGTACGCCGAGCAGATCGGCGAGGACAAACCGGTCGTCAACCGCTCGGGCATCCCGATCAAGCCGCTGTACACGCCGCGCGATTTCGACGGTTCGCAGTACGAGGAGGCGCTGGGCTTTCCCGGCCAGCCGCCGTACACGCGCGGCATTTACCCGACGATGCATCGCGGCCGCACTTGGACGCAGCGGC
>Ga0105107_10001044_pt1 | contig 17958 bp, 22 predicted proteins | sample PPLLaktember2015_6_FD_79335 | JGI IMG/M metagenome (GOLD analysis project Ga0105107, IMG submission 79335) | Freshwater sediment microbial communities from Prairie Pothole Lake near Jamestown, North Dakota, USA - PPLs Lake P8 Core (1) Depth... | ecosystem: Environmental > Aquatic > Freshwater >...
AGTCTCTATGATCGTTCTTGCTGGAGTGTGAATAACCGCATTGCTGAAATAAGTGCTTCTGTGTGGTTTTTCTTTAGAAAAAATCGTCTTATGACTATTCTCCCAGGAGCGAACCCCCATCACCCTCACCAAAGACCACATCATCAGTTCCATCGGATCAGCAATGGCTTTGCCTTTGCCCGCCCCGAACCCGCAACCATGCTACTTTTCGCTTCTGGACTAGTGGGACTTGCAGGGTTGAGGAGGAAATTTCGTAGGAGCTGATTCAGAATAGAGGTTTAAGGCGAAAGGCGGGGTGACTCATCGCTCCGCCTTCCTTTTTCTTCAGATGGGTTATGACTCGTGGTTGTAAGCTCTCGCTCTTGACTCCACTTCAAAAGTCAACAATACGATACGAAATCAATTGCCGTCTTGCGGACTGACTCCCTACCTCCCTTGACAGGACACGCTGTTTAGTCTTTCGCTCCCTGACCCCCGACCACCTGTCTCACAATCATCAAACGGCTTTGATGCATATCCAAGTATTCTCAGGGCCGCGATATGTTCAGTTCGTTGCAATACACATCTTAACTTTTAATTTTATAAGCCACTTTCTCCCTTTCTTAAGCAACAAGTCAGTGAAATAAATTCCACAACATTCGTTTTGCGAACGACGCTGTTCTTTGAATTCAGGCGACTCAGAAGGACCGGGAAATCGTGAACACAACACGATCGTCTCCGATCTTCCCGAAATATTCGTTTTCATTCGTGTCGTAGTAGCTCACGTCGAGGGTGAACCCAAGCAACTCCTTTGAAAGTCCGATCCTCCAGTGCAGGTAATCATAGCCGTCTTCTCCATTGAGCCCCACACCGTTTCCCGTGGTCTTGTCTCCCTAAGGATTGTGCCGAGTATTCCGGCCGATTCCGCCATGCCAATCCGATTGATTCCTCATATCCGGTCCTCCAATGGAACCCTTTCCTTTTCTCAGTTAATCCACGCGTCCAGGGAGTTGGCTGTTCCACAGTGGTTTCGAGTTTCTATGAAGCAAAATCTGAAATTTAAGGTCTAATTGGGAAGTGTGCGCCAGGCAAAGCCTGGAAGGAGGGGAAGCCCCCAGTAGGAAGTAGAAACTCCTTAGTGGGACCCCTGTGGAGGGAAGGGGGTGCTGTATTTTTGGAACCTTTGGAGGGAAAGATGCACAGGACATTGAGCCTGAAAGTATCTCGACGGGACTTCAAAGGGTAGCGACACCGTCAAAGGGACTGTGTTCCTTGACACTTGGGATTACCTGCAAGCCTTCAAATCCGCCTAGTATCGCTTGCTGCCATGCAACTCAATTCTTGAAACGATCCCAGATTTTGGTATAGTCAAACAGCATCGAGCCCGAGCGGCCCAATGGCATTCAAAGACGCGAAGACCGAGTTCGAGAGACGATACCTGATTCACCTTATGGAGATCACGGAGGGAAACGTCTCTCAGGCAGCAAAGCTAGCAGGCAAATACAGAGCTGATCTCTACGAGCTCCTGAAAAAGCACGATTTGGACCCGGAAGGATTCCGAGGTTCTTCTTGGAAAGGCATCCTTCATTCTTCAATAGCCTCTGCAAGATTATGCAGTGGAAACCCTTCAGCACAAAATCTTAAAATTTAAGAACAGTTGAGAGGATACCGCTTCCTGTTGCGCCTTTTCAGTGTAGGGGTAAACCTGCATTACGTATCGTTCCTTCCTGCAATCAATCGTTTAATTCCAACAATATCAAAGAGCTAAGAGATACGTTTATTTTGGCACTCCCTTTGCTTTATTAAAAAGCAACCTTTTGATTCTGAGGATTAAACCCATTGAGATAAGGCAATTCGTCCGAAAAGGGGAAGGTGGACATGACGATTCAGCGACCTGAATATCAAAACATTGGGAGACACGAACGCTTAGAGTGCGTCTTAGAAGCGACTCCTTCCGAGAAAATAGCTTTTGAGATTCTGCTTGTGGATGATGACCCGAATATTCTCAGTACCCTATCTTCATCACTGGCGGATTCGAGTCATCACGTAACCACGGCTCTTGGGGGGCAGAACGCTCTCGACGTGCCTCATCAAAACTTTTTTGATCTCGTCATCACTGATCTCAATATGCCCGGAGTTGATGGAATCACCGTGCTCAGAAGGGTAAAAGGAATAGGCTCGAATACAAAGGTCATCATTATGACCGGTTCCGTGCTTCCCACCTCCACCCTGCGACTCGTCTTGAGAGAAGCAAACGGGTTTTCACCAAAACCTTTCAGCCTGACCGAACTCTACCGGACAGTCGCCTCATGCCTCGGTAGTGAGGTCTTGTCGCCTAGCCCCTGCAAACAAACTCCTTGCGGCTCTGTCGAGGCCCTTCCCCCATAGTCCGGTATGGATAGGATTTTTCTCCCCTTGCGCCCACAAGCGGCATAGCCTCCTGCAAGGGTAATTGAACCTGAATCTCCAAATCTCCATCACGAAAGAGGGAATAATGAACGACTCTGATCCTGGTAAAGGAAACGACTTTTGTATTTCGAATAGAAAGGCGCCAGAAGACGAATGGACTGAAATCATTGACAGGGTCGAAGCAACCCTTCTCATGTCCCTGGCCAATAAGATTCTGGCAGATGCCACCGGCAGACAAAACAAGATCGATGAACATCGCAAGCAATTGAAGCTGGTGGAGTTAAGAAACTTCTCTCGCAAGGACTCCGTTGGCTAGCCAAAGAGCAATCAAACCCTTGAACTTAGGCTGCACAGCCTCGCCACCGTGAACCCATAAACAACACCTTCCTTCTTCCTAGGGCCAGGGGCATCTCTTCCCAACTTGAGCACGGAAGCCTCCCTCCATTGATGCAATAAAACCTCTATTGCATAGAAAAAGCCGACAAACCCCATAAGAAACAGAAGGGCAGCCAGGGGAAGCAAAAGGAAAATAGAGAGACGTTGATTGAGGCTTTTTATAGCCATGATGATCCCTCCACTTATTAGGTTCCATATGTCGAAACGGCGCCTGGCTTGGCTCAGACAATAACGTATTCAAGATGTTACGTATTTGGCAAGCGCGGCCTTTGGCCCGAGAATCTCACTTTTTAATGTGATAAGGATAAAAGAACCTAAATGCGAATTCAAGGATGATGGGTGTTAATTTATTGGCTGGTTAAGCCATTGTCTGACTCCAGAAACGAATGAAGATTCCAAGTTGATATTCATTACAAAACCGGAGGTGGAAAGGAAGGGAATGAGTGCCAAGAAGTGGAGCCAAGAAGCACCTATTCTTGGATACTGACAAGCTAGCATAGGTGAGGGCTGGGGTATAAGGACACACCGATGAGAGAACTACAAAACAACCCTAGTTCGAAATACTTCCGTAGAATCCTTTTCAAGCGTTCCTCCTTTCTCAAAGCGATTAATGAATCAAAAAGCCGGTGAATTTGAAATAAGTCCTTGTTTCAGGTAGTAGTATGTGCAACTGTTTTAGCTTATCCCTGAATCGCGGCGGGAGTTGGATAGGACGAATGAAGAACTCGTACAAAAGATCAAGGAATTGCTGAAGACTGATGCAGATCTCGGTTTTCTGATGGTGCTAAAAAGGAAAGATCTAGAGAAGCTGGTGGCTTGTATCAGGGGAAGGGTGGGATCAGGTGGACGGTGAAAAGGGACACCGTAGAACCCGGGAATGAAAAAAGCGGGTACTATGCCGAGCATTGCAGAGGCTCTGAAAACCGAAGGCATTCACAGTCTCTGGATCAGTTTGGGTCAAGTGGTCTCCGTGCCGAGCGTTTATGCAAAAAGGAGAAAGGAATGGATAGATCGAAAAAAATCAGAGTGATCGCGGGATCGTTAGTCGTGATCTCTGTGGTTCACTATCTCTATCTCTTCCCCGTGCGCCTGTCTGTAACTCGTGAGCTGGTAAGCCGTGCCTATTTCTTTCCTATCATTTTGGCAGCGTTATGGTTTGGTTTTAGGGGCGGAGTCTTGGTGCCTGTGATTGTGTCCGTTATCTGCTTGCCCTACAGCATCATTGCAAAAGGACAACACCGAGTTTTCTTTTATGACGAGATTCTGCAAATGTTCCTGTTTATTCTCGTTGGCGTCATTGTGGGAATCTTGAAGGACAGAGAGCAGCGGCAGCGGACCTTCAACGAGAAGCTCCAAGCCCTAGCGGCTTTGGGAGAAACCATGGCCTCTTTAGCCCACGAGATGAAGAACATACTGATTCCCATCCGAGGATTCCTGCGGCGCATACGAGATAACCATTCGCTGGATAACAAGGTGGCGGCTTACCTTGAGATAGTGGATACCGAGTCGGCCAAGCTAGACAAGATAACACAGGACATGCTTTCATTTGGCCGTTTTGCTCCCCTGCAAAGAAAGGAGGTGGAGGTGAGTTCCCTTGTGGAAGATTTGAAGCGCATGTTGCATGATGAGTTTAGAGATAGCAGAGTTCACCTCATCTGCCGATGTGAATGCCGAACACCGGTAAACCTGGATGCTGAGAAAGTCAGGCAGGGTCTTGTAAACCTGCTCCAGAATGCACTTCATGCATCCCCGAAGGGAGGGGAGGTTCGGCTCTTGGCCGACTGTGACCGGCGTGCCGTCAAGTTCGTGGTTGAAGATCAAGGGGCAGGAATCCCTGCTGCGAATCTCGATCGAATCTTCCATCCCTTTTTTACCACTAAGGCACGAGGGACGGGGCTTGGCCTGGCCATTACACAGCGGATCGTTAGAGAGCATGGTGGTTACATTCAGGTAAAGAGCGTCCCCGGGAACGGGACCCGTTTTACACTTGTCTTCCCGATCTTAGGGGAAACGCTTGTTCCAAGTGATGATTTCCTTCGGCCCAATACGAAGGGCGATTAGCGCCGATCGCTCATGATTTCGTTGGAACATGGAGTTGCCTGACATTCTGTGGGGAACCTTCAACTGCGTGGATTTAAAAACCACTGTCTGTAATCATTACTGTTCCAAGCAATCCCCTCAATGTGTTCAGATCGGTGTTGCTGAGTCTTGCCACAGGCATCAGCATATTGAAAGATTAGAAGCGTTTTAGTAGAGCTGATAGGGCCATGCACTTTAATTGATGGACAGGAGGTGAATGTATGAACAAAGCGGATTTGGTAAGCGAGGTTGCAAAGGTTACAGGCAGCAAGAAAGAGGCGCAGGCAGCGGTGGATTGTGTTTTTGACACGATCACAAACGCGCTGAAAGATAAGGATTAGATGACAGTGGTTGGTTTTGGTACTTTCAAGGGGAGTAATCGGAAAGCCAGAACGGGCAGGAACCCAAAGACCGGGGAAGCGATCACGATAAAGGCAAGAATCGTCCCGAAGTCTGTGCCGGGCAAGACACTGAAGGTCGCTGTGGAGGATAGTTCTGAGGAGTAAAAATACAGATAAAAGCCAGCGACGCCTTTTCCCCTCCGGTTTAGGAACTCTTAGCGAGCCTGGTTTGACCGATGCGAATCATCTGATTGGATGGTATTATCAATGAGCCAAAACAAGAATAGCTTCCCAAACGAAAAGTCGAACAGGATTGTTCTCTTTGTTGACCTCCGGGATTCTACTGATATCCTGATAAATTTCGAACAGGGAATTTATCAGAAAACAGAGGGACGATCAGAGCCCGACGTTACTTATGAGAAATTTATCATCGACGTTCATGAAACCTCCTATAAAGAGCTTTATTTAGGGCACGAAAACACCTACGCGGAAATCTACGGCGACGGAGTTATGGGTGTCTTCCCTGAAGACAATACCAAGTACATCCTTGAAAATATCTATCAACTTACAAGAAGAATGTGGATTTATAATGATTCTCGCGGAGTTGGCGTGTCTAAGCCTCGAATTGATATAGGATGCGGCATCACGGTGGGGGAGGTATCCTTTGTGTATTACGCCTTGGATGAGCGACATCATGCTGTGGGACACTGCATCCACGAAGCGGCAAGAATAGAGGCGGTTTCAGGATTGTACGATGCCAGAATTCTGGTATCAGACCGATTTCTTAATTTTGCCGAAGGTTTTTTAAATTCAGATCCACGGTTTTCGTATAGATTCATTGACCGGGTCTTATTAAAAGGTTTCCGGGAGCCTTTGAGCCTTTTTGAACTTCTCCTGGATAATGATCCGAGGTTTGAAATGAAGAAAAATGCCATCCCACTGTATTCCGAAGCTTATTCCAAATACTGCGAGAAAAATTGGGAAGCGGCCAAGGGAATTTTCTATCAGATTTACCACGAATACGGGCTGGGGCTTGGCGCCGTGATGGCTAAAAGATGCGACATATTAGCAAGCAAGTCACCGACCCCCGATTGGAGCGGGATTTGGGAACTGAAAGATAAATAAAGGCATTGTTAGCCATGAATCGCACACGAGCCGGATTTCCGTTGTTCTTCGTTGCCACCCCGACCTGACCATAGTACACGGTTGGTGGATATAGCTCTGTCAGCAACCTCATCAGCCGGCTTGGCGCTCAACACACCCCAGTCAACTCATCATGGTCGGTGGGTTTCCGGCACATGGCACTGGCATAGTGTGTGAAAACCAAGATCCGATCTGGCAGTTCGTATGTAAACCTTTTGGGTTCACTCACCCCTTTTTCCGAGGAAGTTATGAAGTGGGCCTTTCTCAAGTACCTTGACCTTTGCCTCCCTAAGCCGGACGGCAAGGGTGTCCACCGTGAGGTGGGGTCTGAAGGGCTTGAGAAGAACCACCGGGTCGTAATCGAGATAGCTCTCGATGAGATGAACCGGTCGGTCAAAGATGAGCAATGGTTGAGCCTGCACCATGGAGGCGAAGGTTTTAGGGTTCCAGCTCATCGCACTGTAAACCACACTCTTCCTGCCATCACCGCCCCATTCAAGCGGAAGATAAATATCCAAAACATCATGGGCTGGCTTTATCCTTGACACGCAAGGATGCAATCCCCCATACTTCTAGCGAATGCGAGTAAGCCAGCTCCCTAGTGCGATTCCAAAGATTAGGTTCCCAAAGGGCTTCTATTCCGCACTAGGAATCTCCTTGGAGGAGTGATGATGAAAATCGATTCAATTCCGACACGTGGGCGGACTTTAGACCATGCAGCGTTTATATATGATTTTTGTGAACCAATCCTCCTTCTGGGAAAGCAGGCTGAATATGATCTCAAAATTTTAGGTCTTTTGGAGCTGAAGCCTGCCGACAAGGTGCTCGATTTAGGCTGCGGAACCGGGGTATTATGCCGAATGATCGGAGACAGACTCAGCAGCAGTGCGGGAGGCCTTGCTGTGGGCATCGACGCAGCGGGCAAGATGATTCAGGTGGCTAGAAAGAAGCGCGAAAGCCCAACCTGCCGTTTCGAGGCCATGGCGGCAGAAAAACTCACCTTCAGCGACCAGTACTTTGACGCGGTGGTATCAAGCCTGTTTTTTCACCATGTGCAGATAGATCTGAAATCGCGGGCTCTATCAGAAGCCTGCCGGGTGTTGAAGCCCGGCGGAAAACTGGTGATCGCTGACATGCACATCCCCACGACATGGATGGGGGCTTTAGTATCCCATGTCTCTCGGTGGTTTTTTGTGCAGCCACAGATTGGAGAAAATATTCGCGGCGTCCTACCCGGCCTAATTGAATCCGCGGGATTTGCATCCCCGCAAATCGTGGCACGCTATTTCGGATACATTGCGGTGTTCCTCGCAACAAAAAAGTAACTTTCAACTTCAAAGAAAATCCTGTTATGCAGCCCTTTCCTAACTCACTATCCGGTAGGCAGAATCAAGCGAATCCTTTGGAGCCGCTGATCTCAGAGCTTCGAGAAGGGCTTGAGATCTACTGGCACACTGCAGCTAAGATCCTGTCTGAAAGCGGAGTCCGTCTGGCAGACCCCAAGGACGATTATTTCTTTTTGGGAAAAAACTTTTTTTCCGCACTATTCGTTTATTCCTACTTCAGAGTGGGAATTCCGAGACATCGCCGAGTTTTTTATGTCGCTGCAAACCAATGCCTGCGGGGAATGGTCACAGGCTGCGATAATTTACTGGACGACGAATATAAAATGACCCTGGACACGGATCTACCCTTAAAGGCCAGGAAGTTCAGATCCATCCTCGATATAATGGTTTCGGATCGTGTTCTTTTCGAAATTCTTCTTGACTATTTCCGGTCAAACAGCCTCTCGAACGACTTGCTTATAGAGGCCAGCAGGGCCTCACTGACCGCATTGACCCGCAGTGGTGCCCAGGAGGCATCTGAAGAAGTTGGGATAGACAAGCGGCTATCTCCTGAAGAAGTATTAGCCAAAGTCCATCACTTCAAGACCGGCCTCTTGTTCCTATGTCCTTGGGCCATTCCGCCCATTATCGAAGGTGATAGGAATCTTGCAGCAAGTCCAATCACAAACGCCCTTTACAAGATTGGGATGGGCTGCCAAATCATGGACGATATGGTTGATTTACTCTCGGATCTTAAAAGGAGTCGGCACAACTATATCGCGTCAATTATCGAATATGGAGAAGACAAACAAGCGTCTCGTTGGCTGCGGGAGACCATTCAAGGCATGCCAGCTCAGTTCTTCGCAGAGTTCCCATCTCTTTTCTCAACCGCCCATGCGACGGCTTTGAATTATCTTGAAGATGGTCTATCTGGCTTGTTCTCACAAGATCACCAACTCTTTGTAAAACCGGCGGTGTTGTTTCTTTCACAACGTATCGGCGTTGACCGGATTATAGAAGCGATAGACGGAAAGCGATGATGCGCTTTGATTTCCTGTGCAAGATAGGGTTTCTGTTTATATGGCGTTCCTGGAGGTCAACGCTCGCTCTGGCTATAATGGTCTTCTCAGCGGTCACCGCCCTTGTGTTCTTGTCAGCTCTGGCTGTCGGAACCAACGACGCCATGATCCGCAACTCTGTGGGGCTTTTCTCTGGGCATATTACCGCAGAAGATCTGAGCCAAAACCTGGGAAGGGATGAATTGAATGTCGACGGCGTCGACGGCGTCTTGATCCGGGAAAAAAGATCGATTTGGCTTTCCCATCACGATGAAATGATCACAGCCGTTCTTTTGGGCGTCAATCCTTCAGACGAGAGACGGCACACAGCGCTTTGGAAAAAGACGGTTCGCGGCCGGTATCTCGAACTTGGCGAGCCCGCACTTTATGTTAGCCAAGCGGTCGCCACCAAACTGAATGTGAGTGTCGGAGACCTTGTACAGATCGGTTTTAAGCCCGGTTCGACAGTCGCCGAATGGGTGGTCTGTGGGATTTATCAGACCGGGATTTCCTACCTGGATAATGGATTGGCCTTCTGCCCCATGGAGGTTTTTCCCGCTTCAAATTTTGGACGCAGCGCGTCTGTCTTTCTGGCTGACGGCACGGATTGTGATAGAATCCTGGCAACCTATCGTGAACTCAGGAGCACCTCCGAGTTCAGGGCATGGACCGATTTCATGCCGGATTTGAAACAGCTGATCGATTTAAATTTTGTTTCCATGGGCATCGTGATGGTGCTTGTGTTCGGAATCGTCTCTATCGGGATATCTTGTGCCTTCGTCATTTTCATCCTGAAAAACCTGCGTGAACACGGCATTATGAAATCAATGGGGATTCTCCCGCTTGAAGCTGTATTGCTCCTAGTGACCCAGGTGGCGGTGCTCACACTGGGGGCCTCAATCGCCGGCGATGTCGCAGGAGCGCTTGCGGTATCAGGTTTTGCTCGCATCGGCATCGACTTAACCGCATTCACTTCCCACAACCAGTATTTTGTTGTTTCGGGAATCATATACCCGAGGCTTACATTCTATTCTCTATTTTGGCCGCCAGTATTGGCCATGGTGTTTGGATTGCTTGCCGCCGTCTGGCCGTCAGTATTCGTGATTCGTAAGAAAGCGGCAGATATATTGAGGGCAATATAGGCCGTGATCGAGATCTTCGGTATTTCCAAGACATATGTGTCCGGGCGTGGGAAAATGACCGCGCTTGAAAATATTTCCTTCACGGTGGCGCGGGGGAAATTGTTCGTGATCGCCGGTAAATCCGGGTCCGGCAAAACAACGCTGCTAAACTGTATCGGAGGATTGGAAAAGCCGGACTGTGGAAGAATCGCTTGCGCAGGGACAGACTTGAGCACTCTTTCCGCAGCTGGAGTCTCCCATTTTCAGCGAAAACATGTCGGCTTCGTTTTTCAATTTGGCAACCTGATCTCATTCTTGACGGTCAATGAAAACCTCTCCTTCCCTCTTGAACTTAACGGGATTTCAGGCTCTGCGCGAGAGCGTCGTGTTCAAGAGCTTCTGGATAGCATAGGGCTTTCAAATATTGGTGAAGCTCTTCCCCATGAACTGTCCGGAGGCGAAACCCAGAGAGTAGCCTTTGCACGCGCCATCGCCCATTCGCCGTCCATTCTATTGGTTGACGAACCGACCGCCAGCTTGGACACCATTAACGGACGGCAATTGATCCATCTGATGCATCAATTAACCAGCGATCAAGGCTGCACCTTGGTGGTGGCTACCCATGATCCTGAAGTCATTGAGATGGCTGCCGATAGGCTTCACTTAAAAGATGGCCGAAAGGAAGAAATCAAATGATAAAAAAGGCTTTCATAGTCGGGATGTTGATATTCAGCATGGTTTTTGGCTATGGATGTGTATATCGCTATTACTTGGGCATGCACGGCCCATCAATTCGGCTGCACCCCGAAGCCCACCAAAGTGTCAAAGAAGATGGCGAATGTTTGAGCTGCCATCATCCCGACCGTGACCCCAAAGGACCGCCGACTACGCATCCAAATTTTGTTGGATGTTTCAAGTGCCACAATGATGAGGTCTGAATACAGCCGACGATTCTGGGATGACATCGGCTACACATGAGCGAATGTCACCACTTTTCGGTCGAAGGGCAAACTCGCAGGATGACTGCGAGCGAGCGGTCATCAGGAGAGGCGCCATCGTATTACCGCGGACCGCCTACAACCTCGGTGCGGAGTGGTACGCCACACGGCTCGACCGTGCCTGGGAGCGGGCGGGTTCCGCTGGCGTAGCAGTGACTTTCGCAAGGCAGGGTCTCGTAGGCGAGTTCTGGTCGCTCGGCTGGTCGGGGCGCTGAGGACGCAAACAAGCCTGACTTTTGCGATGCTTCTTTGATTGCTTAATGCCGGTCCCTATCAGGTTTGAATCTGCTGGTTCATGGAATCGGCCGTCTCTAACTCCCTGATCGCCCAGGCTACGTTCAAAAAGGTGTCTTACTGGGGGATTCGATAGTCATTTTTTCAAGGAGGGAGAAGATGTGACCAAAGAAAATCCCGAGATAAAACAATTGGGAGTTCAAAACCGACGGGTCCACCTGGCCAATGAAAGAACGTTCCTCGCCTGGATCCGAACCGCTATCGGGATCATGGCCTTTGGCTTTGTGGTGGAAAAATTCAGTTTGTTCCTGAAATACCTGGCCCATTATCTGACTCAGACACCGCCGGCCGGGGCACCAGCTGTTCAGCATGCCCCCTGGAGCCTTGGCTATTCATCATTCTTGGGAATGACGCTGATAGGCTTGGGGGCGCTCATGGGGGTCTTGGCTTTCGTCCGTTATAAGCGGACGGAAAAGCAGATCGATGAAGGCACCTATCATCCTTCTCTGATTCTGGACATTCTTTTGACGATCTCCATCGCCTCAATCGGTTTTTTCTTGCTGATTTATCTCTGGCATACGCTGTAGAAAAAAACCGGATGGCCCGGACACTCGGTCCCGATATCGGCGTTCAGACACATAGGCCTTCCCTTCAGATGGCGGATTTTATCACTCAAGGCAAACTTAAAACAGCCGATATATCTTTGAAGCAGATTAGTGTCTTGCTCCGCCTTTTCTGCTACAGGCAACATTATGATTGGGATAATCTCAAATGTTAGCGTATTTGGCGTACTAGGCACTGTTGTTATTCTTCTGGATTTAGTATATAGAGAAGGTTGTGTAAAGTTTACTATCCCAAATGATGATTTTAGTAACAGGAGGTTTAAATGGCCAAGGTAAAAATCACGGTGGTCAAGAAGGTAAACAATAAGGATTTGTACGGTGAGAATCCTCCAGCTGTTTTTGATGAAAGCAGGGTAACTCCAGAATGTAACCGGTTTGAGTTAGGGCAAGAATTTGTGGTTGAGAATCATAATTGTCCGTCTGGTTTTTGTAATTGGGCTTTCGCTGACATACAGAGAGACCTGGTGCATATCCTGTACGGGGGCTATTATCCTTGGATGAAAGAAAAGGGCGTTGCGATCTCGTGCTGTACAGATGGTCTAAGGCCTGTAGTTTTTAAGTTAGAGAGAATAGAAGATTAGGCCTAGAGCGAACATACGGCCCCCCCGACACAAGATGGGTGGCATTCGGGGCAACATCTCTCTTTTCCAGATCTACAATCCAATAGCTCATTGCAGCAGGGCTATCACGGCTTTGCCTTATAAGGGCATTTTTGCTTGCCTCTGCGATAGACTTCAACAACCAATAGATCGTCAAGGAGCGCGAGGCACGCGAGCTCCCACTTATGATTTCGATACGCTAGTGTTCCGCGCAGACTGATATGAAAAGGCCCACTTTAGGACGGGCTCCGTGCCGCGACCGCAGGACTGCCCTCACCACGCGCCGCAGCCCCTCACTCATGAACTCGTGAAGGAGAGATCATGGCCGGCAATGGCCGCCACCTTCATGAAACGGACCCGAAGCCTTTCGACCTTCCCATCCCCTCTTGCCGATAGCTGCGCCTGAAGCCGTGAGAACTGTAACTGCCACATTAGGGCGCGAAAGTGTGGTTTCTTAGGCTATAGCAATCAATAGGACTGTATGTAGCCCCTGCGCTCGGATTTCCTTTTTTGACTCTTATCCTTCCCCGAGTGTGCGGGGCTGATAGCCCTCACTACTCCTTCGGTAGGTCCGTTTTTGGGGCAAAGAGGTTGCCCTGGGCGGCCTTCTCCAGGGTCTCACGTTCCTCTGATTCTTTCAAAACCTCCAATGTTCGTTTGCGGCGAATCCGCTCCTGCTCCAGGCCAAGCTCACGCTGGTATGCATCTTTATCCTGTAAGGCGGGAATGCCCTTGGTGTCCTTCTGTCTTTTCTTCATATCCTTCCCTGATGTCGTACTGGCATTTGTTGTCATTTACCCCCTGGTTTATGTTGCGTCCAGTCTCCGAGAGGGGCTGCGGCATCGGTGGGCCTGTCCTCAGCCAAAACGAAAGCCAATTACTATATCAGGCTTGTCAAGAGGCTCTTAGCCATAAGCGGATATTTTTTGCTTTTTGAGAGCGGCAGAGGCTAGGCTCCCCCTTGATTTGGTATCAATCACCTTGAGAAATGCGATCCTGAGCTTCCTGTGGGGGACCATCAGCATGGAGAAGGGGCTTGCCGGGGGCGGCTACGGCTTGAAAAACCGCACTCTTGGTGTGATAATCATTCAATATTAGTCGAGGGGCTTGGTCCAATCCAAACTGGTTTGACTGTTTGGCTAGGATCAAGGGATAGGAGCATGAATGAATCGCTATGATTTGGTATTTATGGGTCATGAGTCGACTTATGAAATTGATGCACCGGAGGGATCCGCCCGCGGCTTACCAGGAGGCGCCGCCTCTTTCGGTGCCTTTGCAGCCCTCTGGTCTAAGAAAAAAATCGCGGTGATTACAAAAATGGCTCAAAAAGATGCGCCTATTCTTGAACCTTTGAAAACGGATGGTATTGACGTCTATATTCATCCTGTTGCCGCGACTACGCACCTACGCATTGTCCACCCAACCGGGAATCTCGATGAGAGGGTGATAGTTCAGACCCGAAATGCAGGGTTTTTTGAGAGTGCAGATGTGCCTCCCATAGAGCCTTGTTGGATCCATCTTGCCGCCCTGACAGACCGCGAGTTCAGCTTGGGATTCATGCGGCACTTGAAGCAACGAGGATTTCGCCTGTCGGTAGATATGCAAGGTTTTGTGCGGCAGGTCGATGGGGAGACGGGGATCATTCAATTTAAAGATGCACCAGTCAAGAGAGAAATTGTGGACCTTGCCGATATCGTGAAACTTGACATTGTCGAAGCGGAAGTGCTCACAGGAACCCGGGACATGGAGGAAGCAGCCAAGCGATTGGAGGGATGGGGAGCTTTCGAGACAATCTTGACCTGTTCGGACGGGGCTCTCGCACGATGCAAAGGGGAAACCTATTTTAGGAAATTTTCCAACAGGAGCTCTCAAGGGAGAACCGGTCGCGGTGACACGACCATTGGAGCCTATCTGGCCAGGAGGACTGATCATCCCGTTCAAGATTCGTTGGCGTTTGCCGTGGCCCTGGCTTCAATCAAAATGGAAAATCCTGGTCCGTTCCGAGGCCGTCTTGAAGATGTTCTCTCTAGAATGAGTGAATCCTCATAAACATGGCATTCTCTCCCGACGAGGTATTCCCCAAGTGGAGAAAAACGATCTCCAGCCCTTCTAGCTCATCCCTAGCATCAAGTTATGTGTGAAAACCGAGATTCGATCTTACGATACTGCCTCGAATACTCACGATTCTGTTGCATCACTTTAGATCTGCTTGGGAATTGCCACTAACACTGGGGTTATGATATCATCGTAGTCGCTTGCCAGAAAAAGCCCCCCGCCGGCTTCTCAGTTGGAGGGTGTAAACACCCACTTTCGGACGGGCTCCCTACATGGATTTCCAAGGCGTGTCGACGCCTTCAGCAGCGCAAGTTTTCTCAAGTCTCCATGAGGCGGGTCTTGGGCTTGCCCGGTTGAATGTTTTCCTTTGCCCTTGACCTCTTCTCCTCTTCCCTATATTCTCTTTTCGCCCTACCCGGCCTATTCGGACTTAACTTAAACCCTTACAAAAGGAGGCATGACATGGCAAACAGCACATACGTAATCATTGAACTGGTAGGAACAAGCACAGAATCATGGGAAGATGCCGCAAAGAATGCCTTAAAGACAGCATCCAAGAGCGTCAAGGAGTTGCGTGTAGCAGAAGTCACAAAGCTGGACATGACGATTGAGAAGGGGAAAGTCACAGCCTATCGGGCAAGGATCACGGTTTCCTTCAAGTACCTCAAAGGCGATTTATAGTCCCAGAAAGACACTCGGTCAATAAAGCAGGCGAGCTGCTCCTTCTGCTTTATTTCTTCCACGGCTTCTCTTGCAAGCCCCTAGGCATCAATCCCCCTGAGAAATGCGATCCTGAGCCTCCTGGGGCTTGCCCAAAGGGCTTGATAGTATGTTTTTCGTGGGGCCATTTCTATGAATGGGACTGTGGCCCTGCATTGGGCTTTGTTTCTGCCTCCTTTTTGGCTGAGTGCAGGGCTAATAGTCCTATTCTTTTATGGTAAACAGGGCTTTGTCTCTGCACAGTCTTCTGTGCTCTTTAGTCAGGTTACAAATCCTTTGCTCCATTCTTCGCTTTTTCTTTGCTGTCCGCTTCTTTTTCGTTACTAATAGGGTCATAGGTATAAAATATTTTGCCTTTCTGCGTTATTTCGCTGTGTTCGAATGAAATGCTCACAGTTTCGCCAACCCAATAGTACTGTTCCATAAATCTATTTGGTTTACTGCCTTGACCATACTGGTCGAAAAAAGTGTCTTTCAATTTCGTGAAGTTCAAGGATCCTTTGTAGATAATGAACAACTTATTAAAGCGGCCTTTGTAGAAACCATAACCAATTCGGTCAATATCTGCATCCCCAATCTTCAGCTTGTCACCTTTTCTCAAGTAGAATTTTGAATTTCCATAATCTTCAGAGAGCGACATGTCAGGTAGTTCGCTAATGTTAGTTCCCCATTTGATTCCTCTGAATCCATCAGGTTCATTTCGAAAGGCAAAGGCTGGGATGATTACCGCGCCAGAGAGGATTAACAAAAAGACGATCATGACCGACTTCTTTTGGGAAAAGATCATGTCTGATCCTCCTGGCAAGAAAGGCTATTAAGGCACCAGTTTTGATAATACCAAAACAGGGGCAGACAAGGCAATATCTAGGAAGGATATCTATGAAAGACATAAAGCGAACCTGCCAACTTCGGTTAGGCTCCCTACCTGTCCTGACACGGCACGTTCTTTCATCTCTGTACCGACTCTTCGGCCACTGGAGTGATTTCTAGTGTATAGGCACCCCTCCTGATCCGTCTCCGGCAGGAAGGGAGCGTCGCCAGATCAAGACTCTCCTTACCTAATTGACACACAAAGCGGCAATACCCTATACTCCATCCCACTCAAAGTGAGTTCTTTAGGTAATCAGGATCTTTCACGCGCAAGGAATAGCCTATGCCCCCAGAATCTCCCTTCTCTCAGTCAGTGACCTGAGTGGGGGGTAACGCTCTTGACGGGGAGTAAGATTCGCTTCATCTACTCGCAATTCTTTTCGATTCGGAGGTCCCATGGATTATAGACAGGCTGAAAAGCTGAAAGAAGTCTGCTACGACATTCGCGGTCCGGTGATGAGGTATGCTCAGAGCCTTGAAGAGGAAGGTTACCGAATCTTTAAACTCAATATCGGAAATCCGGCTCCTTTCGGTTTTTTTGCGCCGGATGAGGTTATTCGCGATGTGATTCTCAATATTAAGGATGCAGAAGGATACAGTGATTCCAAAGGCCTTTTGCCGCGCGCAAGGCGATCATGCAGCACTATCAAGAAACCGGGATCAAGGGTGTGGAAGTCTCAGACATCTACACTGGAAACGGCGTGAGCGAGCTCATCGTCATGTGCATGCAGGGCCTTGTTAACAACGGGGACGAAATACTCATCCCCACTCCGGACTATCCTCTTTGGACGGCCGCAGTTAACCTCGCCAGCGGGAAACCCGTCCACTACATGTGCGATGAGCAGGCCGCTTGGATGCCGGACCTTGAAGACATTAAGAAAAAAGTCTCGTCTCATACCAAGGGGATCGTTGTCATAAACCCTAACAACCCGACCGGCGCCGTTTATTCACGTGAAGTACTTGAAAGAATCGTAGAGATCGCGCGCCAATACAACCTCATCGTCTTTGCCGATGAGATTTATGAAAAAATCCTTTACGACGGGGCCAAACATGTGCCGATCGCTTCCCTTGCTCAGGATGTCTTCTTCATCACTTTGAACGGTCTTTCCAAGGCCTATCGCCTCGCGGGTTTTCGTTCCGGGTGGATGGTCCTGAGCGGCAATAAGGAAAAAGCCAAAGAGTACATCGAAGGTCTCGATGTTCTAGCCTCCATGCGGCTCTGCAGCAATGTCATCGCGCAGCTTGCCATTCAGACCGCCCTCGGGGGTTACCAGAGCATCAACGAGCTGATCCTTCCGGGCGGCAGACTGCGTGAGCAGCGGGACCTCTGTTATGAAAGGATCACTGAAATACCCGGGATCACCTGTGTGAAGCCAAGCGGTGCGCTCTACCTCTTCCCCAAGATCGACCAGAAAAGGTTCAAGGTAAAAGATGACGTGAAAATGGTCCTGGACCTCCTTGTCGAGGAGAAGGTTCTCCTTGTGCAGGGAACAGGATTCAGCTGGCCGGAACCCGATCATTTCAGAATTGTCTTTCTGCCGAACCTCGATGATTTGAAAGAAGCGATCAGAAGGATTGCGCGTTTTTTCTCCCATTATACGCAGGGCTAGATCTGCAAAGTCGAGGCCCTTAGTACTGCTTTTCACAAGTTCGGTCACAAATCTTGGTTCACCACGGAGACAGAAGAGCGGAAAGGGAGCACTGAGAAAAAATAAATTCCTCTCTGTGTCCCGGGCCTCGGTGGTGAAGACGTGAGTGTATTTAAGAAACGCTGTAAACACCGGCTCCCGCTTTCGACTACGATACGCCGTCGTTCGTCAGAAGGACTGAAGGGCCGCTTTCCACTTCGGATCTTGCGGGTATGTAAGCTAACCCATTGACACGCAAATCCGAATTGGGTATAGTTCTTGTTGTATCTTTGAGTCGAAAGGCATCAGGACATACTTCCGTTCGTCTGGCGTCAGGGGAGTGAAGGTTCCCTGATTACCTTTCGGCGTCTCGGGATCTA
>Ga0105107_10001046_pt1 | contig 17948 bp, 16 predicted proteins | sample PPLLaktember2015_6_FD_79335 | JGI IMG/M metagenome (GOLD analysis project Ga0105107, IMG submission 79335) | Freshwater sediment microbial communities from Prairie Pothole Lake near Jamestown, North Dakota, USA - PPLs Lake P8 Core (1) Depth... | ecosystem: Environmental > Aquatic > Freshwater >...
ATCATGATGTTGGCGGGCTTGATGTCGCGATGTATGATACCGCGCTGATGCGCGTGATCGAGCCCGAGGCAAATCTCCCGGGCGATGAGGAGGGTGAGCTTGTCGCCGAGGATCTTCCGCGACGAGAGGACGTCCTTGAGACTCACGCCGTCGATGTATTCCATCACGATGGTATAGGCGCCTTCGGAAGAGCCGTAGTCGATGATCCGAACGATGTTCTCATGGTCGAGGCTCGCGACCGCCTTCGCCTCGGTCTCGAATCGCCTCGTGAACGTCGGATCGGCAAGAAGGTGGGCGTGGAGCTTCTTGATGACGACGGGGCGGTCGAGCGACGTCTGGATGGCTTTGTAGAGAATGGCCGTTCCGCCCGTCGCGAGCGTGTTGCAGATCTGATACTTCGTGCTGTTTCGTTCCTTCATCGCGCCGTCGCGAGCCGTGCGGCGAGGGTCTCCGGCAGGCCGACGTTTCGGATTTTTTCCTGCGCCGACCGCACATCGTAGGGAACCCGCCGTACGGTGATCGTGCCTTTCTGGATGTCGAGGAGGGCGAAGCTCGCGGCGGCGATGCCGTCCCGCGGCTGGCCGATGCTCCCGACATTGATGAGGTAGCGAGCCTGCGGGTCGATCGCGCAGAAGCTCCCGCTCCGGAGACGCGAGCTTGCGCCGGCGCCCCGCTCGATGATCGCGGGCACGTGCGTGTGCCCGATGAAGATGAATCGATCCATGATCCTCTCGAATATCGCGTTTGTCTGGTTGATCGTATACACGTACTCCCAATCCATCGGCGAGCAGGGGGAGGCGTGGGAAAAAACGCATTCGCCGTAGCGTCTCACTGTGTCGTAATCCCCCAGCGCGTCGCGTCGCCGCGAGCTGAGGGCCTGGGCGGTCCACCGGATCGCCTTCTGCGCCGCGGCGCTGAAGGTCTCGATCCCGATCAGTCCCGCGGCCGCGGCGTCGTGGTTGCCGGCGATGCGGATGCCGGCCCGCTCCTCCACGAGGTCGATGCACTCGCCGGGATTCGCGCCGTACCCTACGACGTCTCCGAGAGAGACGATCATATCGGGGCGGAGCATTTCGGCCTCTTCGAGAACGCGCTCGAGCGCCTCGACGTTGCCGTGGATATCGGAAAAGACCACAAACTTCATGCGTCAGTCCTTGAAAACGAATTCCTCGGAACCGATGGCGATGAGATCCTCCCGCGCGAGCGTCTTCTCGTCCATCTCCTCGCCATTGATCGTGACGGTGGCCCGGCCTTCGACCTTCTGGAGCACGTATTCGGCGCCCTTGCGGACTATCTCCACGGTGACGCGCGGCGCGAAAAATCCCGGCAGCCTGATGTCGGAGTTTCTGCGGCGCCCGATGACCGTCCGCTCCTTGGCGAGGGGGTACTCTTCCAGGCACGACCGTCTGAAGAGCCGGGGCAGCGCCCGCTCGGCATCCGCATCCGGGCGCGCCGGCGCGCTCCCCGTCTCGGGTCGGAAGTGGGGGATGATCACGGTCTGATCGAGATCCTCGGGCCCCGCCCCCTCGAGCGCCGGAATCTGAAAGAGTATTTCGTACTTGCCGATCCCGATGCAATCGCCGTCGGCGAGCCTCGCTTCGGCCGCCGGTTTGCCGTTGAGGAGCGTTCCGTTCTTGCTCCCGAGGTCGCGGAGTACGAACCCGTCCGCGCTCGAGCGAACGGTTGCGTGCGTGCGCGAAACGCTCAGGTTGTCGATGACGATAGCGTTTTCGGCGAGCCGTCCGATCGACATCTCCTCGCCGGCGAACGGGTACGTCTTGAGCGGCCTCCCCTTGAGGCGCACGACGAGCCGCGGTGGCTGGCTGAGATAGAATGAGGATACGGCGCCCGAGAAATCCGAGGGCAGGGAGCGCACGTCCTCGGCGTGGGAAACGGTGAGATCGGTGAAGAGATTGATCTCGAGTGGGCGTTTCGCCGTGATCGTGTAGACCTTGACGAGGAAATCCTCGCGGGCATCGGCCGCCGGCCCCCGGTCGGAGCGCAGGTGGTAGCACGCGAGCGGTTTCCGTTCGTGGTAGCGAAGCAGTATAAAGGTGCCCGGATTGCGCGCCGAGAGAATCGCGCTCGCGTAATCCTTCTCGGTGTTCTCGAGCAGCTCCTCGAGGTCGACGAGCGCGGAGGACACCTTGAGCTCGGGTTTCCGCTGGAGGTAGACGAGGAGCGAGTGATAGAGAATGATGTCGGTCTGATAGACGATGATCTGCGGGAACTGGGTTCGCCGAATCTTCAGAAAGAAGTCGCGGAGCTTGAGGGGCTGGAACTGCTCCCGCTCTCCGGCGCACGCCCAGTAGAGCTGGCCTTCGTTGAGGAAAAGGAGATACTGGACGTTGTCGTTGAAGATTTCGATGATGACGGGGCTCCGTCGGCTGCGCTCGAGGTAGTCGCGGCAGAGCGCGTCGAATTCCGCCGGATCGAAATCGCGCGGATTGAGAAGCACCAGACGATACGGTATCTGCAGCCTGATCATGTTCCCTTCAATTCGAAACCGGCGCAGCGCCGGCCGCGCTCACTCCGCAAACCGTCGCGGCGCCGGCCGCCGCCGTGCTCCGGCGGCGGCCGGGGACCCCGTCTATTTCACCTCGGCATGGAAGCGTTTGAGGTTCCGGCGCGCCTTTTCATTCGCGGGATCGATCTCGAGCGCCCGCTTCCATGCAGTGATCGCTTCCTCGACGCGATCGAGCTTGTAGTATGCGTTGCCGAGATTCGTATAGGCGGAGCTGTTGTTCGCGCTCCGCCCGATCGCCTCGTTGTACATCTCGATCGCCTCTTCGAACGAACCGAGACGGTAGAAGACGTAACCGAGGTTGTTGTACGCGGCGGCGAGCTCGGGACTCAAGGAGATCGCCTTCTTGAATGCCTCCGTCGCCTTTGTATCATCGTTCATTTCGGTATACGTGAGGCCGAGGTTATTGTGGGCCTCGGTCATCGCGGGATCTGTCTCGATCGCCTTGATGAAGAGATCGACCGCCTTCTCGTACTGGCCGTTGTGGTAGGCCATAACGCCGCCGTTGTTGAGGTGCCGGGCTTCCGCCGTCTGGCGTCTCTTCTCCTCCTCCGCGATGTTCTTCTTCTGGTTCTCGACGAGCGCCATGAGGCCGCTGTTGCTGCCCGAGATCTCTTCCGCGAGCTTCCGATGCTCGCCGAACCCGCTCTCGATGCGTTCGAGATTCTTCGAGAGTGATTCCTTCCAACCCGATACGTCCTCGGCGAAACCGCTCAGCCGCTCGTCTCCCGATTCGATCTTGCGCTCGAGCTCGTCCGCTCTCGCCTCGAGAGTGAGGGTAAGCGCATCGAGGACTTTCCGGTTTTCGTCGCCGCTCGACCGGAGAGCTTCCGCGATCTCGCCGATTTTCCGCTCGAGCTCGCCGGTGAGCCCGGCGATGCGGGTCTCGTTCTTCGATTCGAGCTCCCGGAGCCTTTCGAGCACCTCGCCGGAATTTTCCTGCCGCGACTGCAATGATTTTTCGAGCTCGGCGATGGAATGTGCGAGCGCCCCGCCGTCCCCCGCGGGCTCGGCAGAGGCGCCGGTGAAGAGGCGCTCGAAGCGGCACGCGCTTATCGAGTCGTCATGGAACCGGCAGAGCTCGCCGAGGCATTCGACCTGCCCGCGGAACGATTTCGCGAGGAATCGCACCGGTACGACGGGCGCGATCTCATCGAGCAGCGGAGCGTCATCCTGCCTCGCGCGCTGGGGATTCAGAAAGAGATCGTTATCGTCCGCGGCGGGCGTCTTTTTCTCATTGCGCGCCGCGGGTTCGACGTCGTCGATCTCCCGGACGAGGAGCTCGCTGTCGTCGAGGATCGAGGCCTGCGTTACCAAGGGACAGATCTTCATGGTTCCACCTTCCTGTGCGGATCGCATCAAATCGCATCCATCTTTTCGAGCGCCAAGGGCCGTTCTTCGATGTTGGATTCGAGGAAAAGCGTATAGTCGAGCTCTGCGCGCGCGCGGCTGTCGCGGAAATCCCCGTGCTCGCCGGCGACGGCGCCGAACGCGGCCGCGGCGCGTCCGTAATCCCCCGCCCGTTCCCGCGCAATCCCCTCGAGGTAGCGGTGCGCGTGCCGCTCGACTTCGGAGGCGAAATCGGCTCTCTCCGCGGCCGCCAGCGCCGCGCAGGCGAGCGTCGGCCGGTCCATGGACAGGTAGATCCGCCCGAGGAGCGTGCTGCGCGCGGCGCCGGAAAGGGCGCTCCGCGCGAGAATATCGAGCGCCCGGTCGGCCGCGCCGGTTTCGAGGAGCATTTCAACGAGATGGATGGTTTCGCCGCCATCCGCGCGTCCTTCCTCGAACCGGGCGGCGATGGTTCGTATCTCTTCTCCGGTTCGGCGCGCGTATGCGCGCTCGATTCGCTTGAGCACGGGCGCTGCGGCGGGAGCGGATTCGAGCGCCGCCGCGAAGAGGCGTGTCGATCGTTCCGTATCCCCCGCGCTGTCGAGGAGTTCGGCGAGCTCGATCGTGAGCTCGGGCGCGTCATCCCCGCCGAGCGCCGCGCATCCTTCCGCGATGAGGCTCTCAGCGGCTTCGATCCGTCCCGACAGGGCGAGGAGCGAAGCGCCGAACGAGAAGTACTCGCGGCGCGGCGCGATGTCGATGAGCTTCGAGAGGCGCTCCATGACCGCCTCCACGGTCCCGGCATCGCGTCCCGTACAGGCGGCGAGAAGCGAAAAGGCATCGCTTGAGCGATGCTCCGTGATACGGCAATCAACGGCGAGGAACCGGTGAGCGTCGAGGAGCTCCGGAGGCCATATCCATTTTTCGAGAGCTTTGAGCACCGCGCCCGCCCGGGAGGGATCCCCGTCGAATGCCGCGCGATACCGTTCAAGGGCCACTGCCATCCTGCCGGCGCGAGCTGCGCATCCGGCGTACGAGAGGAGAAACTCGCCGTTTCGTTCGTGATTCGGGACCAACTCGGCGGCCGCCTCGTCGATTCGCGCGGGATCGGCCGTCTCGTCCGACATCATGCGTATGACCGCCCGGCGCGATCCTTCGATGTCTCCGGCGCGGGCCGAGATCCGGGCGAGGAGTCTGTTGGCGTCGTACTGCTCCGCTCTCGCCGCGACGATCGAGAGGAGTATGTCCGTCGCTTCCCTCGCCAGATTGGCATCGCGCGCGATGAGTTCTTCGAGCAGCGAGACTGATTCGCCATAACGCGACTCGAGCGAGAGAGTGCCCGCGTGCAGCAGCGCGAGATGCGCATCGTCGGGGGAGGAGGCCCGCAGCCGAGCGAGGGAATCGTTGAGCGGCGCCAGCGACTCGCGGGGGCCCTTCTGAGCTGCGGCGAACGACCGGAGCGCCTCGTCGTGAGATCCTTCAATCCAGAGGATTTCACCGAGCAGTCCCGAGACGAGCCATGGTTCCATGCTCAGGGGGAGCAGCTTCTCGAGTTTTTCCTTGACGGGCTTTCGAAAGACGTTCGAGAGCTCGAGTGAGCGGCGATACGAGGAGAGCGCCTCGTTCTCCCTGCCGAGCCCGACGAGCGAGTCGCCGAGAAGAAGATGCGAGAGAGGATTCGACGGGTCGCGCCGCTGTATCGAGCGGATTTCCGACTCGATTTCCCGGAGGTCCGCTTCGGGAGAGGTGAGCGCAAGGGCGATGCATCGCATCGCGTCGTCCCATTTTCCCTCCGCCGCCGAGATCTTCGCGCCATACACGTGGAGCGCCGCGGCGCCTTCGCCCGGGAGCGCGGCGATCGCCCGTGTGAGTATCTCGCGGGCAAGGCTCGTCCGTTTCATCGCGAGCGACGTGGCGAGCATCTCTTTCCATATGCTGAGATTGCCGGGATCGCGCTCCACGAGCTTTTCGAACCGCGCGATCACGTCTCGTATCTGGCCCGGATCCAGCTCGAAGGTCCGGCAGAGATGGTGAGCCGCATCGGTAAGCGATCCCTCATCGAGATGGAGATGGTAGAGAGCGAGGTGCAGCATCGCGTTGGCATCGAAGCGCTCGAGCGCCTTCGTATAGAGGCCTCCGAGGGTACGGCGTAGGTCCGGTTCCAGCATGAGGAGCTGGTCGAATTCGAACACTGCCCGCTCGATCTCTCCCGCGAAGAGGTGCGCGCGCGCTTGGAGGACGCGGAAGGGCTGAGAGAGCTGTTCATCCCTCGCCATGAAGTCGACGAGTCCCGCGATCGCCCCCCAGTGTTCCTCATGTTCCTCCGCGATCTCGCCGATCGACGGCGCGAATTCTCCGTGGTAGTCGGGTTTCTCGCGGTAGAGCGCGAGCACATAGGGAATCGCCTCCTCGACCTTCTTGTTTCTCAGATTGAGGTCGAGAATCGCGATGACGCCCGTGAGGAAGACGCCGCAGTGTCTCATGATTTCCGCCGAGAGCCTGGCGAGCTCCTCGTCGGTGAGCAGGCGTCGCCGCCGTAAGGCCCCGAAGGCCTCCTCGGCGCCCTCACGGTCCCCCGCGCGCGCGCAGAGCTCGCACAGGAGGGAATCGATCGTCGGGTCTGCGGCTGCGGCTGCGGATTTCGACTTCGCGCGGAGGCGTTCGACAATGGCGCCCGTGAATGCGGGATGCATCTCGACGGCGCGCCGCGCCGCCGCGGCGCCCTTTTCAAAATCGCCGCGCTCCAGGTAGGCCGCGGCCAGCAGGTTTTGCGCCGGGGGGGTGGCGGCGATTTCCCCGTGCTTCTCAAGCCACTCGACGATCGCGGGCGCGATCGCCGGGTTTGCGGCGGCCGCGCGCTCGAGAGCCGCGACCGCATCCGCTGTCCGGCCGAGGGCGGCGGCGATATCGCTGTAGAGAAAGAGCACCTCGGGCTCGGCGAAGACCCGCTCGAGGAGCGCCGCGAGGCGCGTTTCCGCGAGCTCCATGCGCTCGCTGCGCGTCGTGGCCGCGGCGCCCGGTTCCTGCTCGCCCTCCGCGGCCTTCCAGAGAGAGGCGCGGAGGAGCGATACGCCTTCCGGCACCGCCCCGCTCCTCACGAGTATCTCTCCCCTGAGGAGATCGCCGTTCCCGCGGAAACCGCTTGCCGATTCAATGGCTGCCAGTATCTTGTCGACGGGCGGATCCTCCATCTCGAGACACTGGAAGAAACGCATCTGCGCCTTTTCGGGATGCGCGACGAGGGACGAGGCAAGACCGAGGTAGAATTTCACGAGCGCGCTGTGCGGCAGCTCCTCCTCGATTTGAACGAGGACCGCTCCGATCGCCTGCGCATCGCCGGGGAGAATCTCGATCGCGCGCCCAAGAGATGCGGCCGCCTTCTCGAACTCGCCGCGCTCCCGATACAGAATCCCGAGGAGGAGCTCATTCTCTCCGAAGAGCGGCGTGTGATCCTGCCCGTCGGCAGCGAGATTCTTCGATCGCGTCTCTCCGCGCTTCATGAGATCGCCGGCGAACGACTCGGGGCTCGCGTGCAGCAGCTCTCCGATCGCCTCGGTGTTTCTGCTCTTGAGATAGGTTTCAATGATGAAGCTCCCGAGGAGCGTGCTGAAAGACTGCATGAACGCGGCGCGGGCGATGTCCAGAATCTCGCCCCGGCGTCCCGCATGGCGCTTATGGGCGTTCTTGAAGAAGTTCGCGGCTTGCGGGTAATCGGAGAGATCGAGGCAGGCCTGCGCGGCCTCCATCGAGAGGTTGTAGTCGTCGGGCCATTTTTCGATCGCCTCGACGGCGGTTTTTCGGGCCTTCGCGAGATCTCCGCGCTCCCGCTCCTGCAGTATCTTCTTGAGCGCCTTATCGGGCGTGGAAAAAAGAGGCACTTTCCCCGTTAGTATTTCTTTCATATATACTCCGGCGTAAGGTTGTCCGACGAATCGTGGAGCGAAATACGTACCATTCACGCCCGCCGTCCGCATTCTCTTTAATCGTTGATAAATCGCGGGGTTAGGTGTAGATTTAACGGCGCCTGAATGGGGAAGTCCCCTGTTTGATTGCATTATGCGAGCTTCCCCGCTCATCGATTGAAATCTGTGGGTTCCCGGGGGAGGTTGAACGTTGTATGTCGGCTCGGTACATTGTTTCAACGGAGATCCAGTTCTCGGCTTCCCACGCCCTTAAGGGCTACCGGGGAGACTGTTCGCGCGTGCACGGCCATAACTGGGTCGCGAGGGTTTCCTACGAGTTCGGCGCCCTGGACGGTCTCGGGCTCACGATCGACTATCGCGAGCTGCGGACGGTGCTCGAGCGCGTCATCCTGCCGCGCTTCGATCATCGCCATCTGAACGACTGCCCTCCCTTCGATGCCGTCAATCCCACCTCGGAGAATATCGCCGCGGAGTTTTTCAGGCTCTGCCGCGCGGAGATTTCTCTTCCGGGAGGCGTCCTGAAGGAAGTGGAGCTGTGGGAGTCTCCGACCGACATGGTGCGCTACCGTGAAGACTGAGAATGAGACGGTACGGCGGGCGGTCGTGCTCCTTTCCGGCGGGCTCGATTCGACCGTCGCGCTCGCCTCGGCCGCCGCGGCCGGGCGCGTCCCGGCGGTCTGTCTCTATTTCGACTACGGGCAGCGTGCGGCGAGACGGGAAGGAGAGGCGGCCCGGCGTATCGCGGCGCACTACGGTGTTTCCCTCGAGGAGATCGAGCTTCCGTGGCTCGCCCGGCTGTCGAAATCGGCGCTCGTCGCGGGAGGGGAGGGGTCGCTCCGCTGGTCCCGGGAGCGCCTCGGGGATACGGCGCTTCGCGATGTCTGGGTCGAAAACCGAAACGGCATCTTCATCGATATCGCCGCGTTTCACGCCGCCGAACGCGAGTGCGGCACGGTGATCGTCGGGTTCAACCGGGAGGAGGCGGCGGCCTTTCCCGACAACAGTGAAGAATATCTCGCGCGGATGAATGCGGCGCTCGAGCTCGGCGTCGCGCGGCGCGTCCGCGCGGAGAGCCCCACGCTCCGGATGACGAAACGCGATATCGCCGCGCGGGGTCTCGAGCTCGATATCCCCTGGGAGCTTCTCTGGAGCTGCTACGGGGGAGGAGGTCGCATGTGCGGTTCGTGCGAGTCGTGCCTGCGCCTGCGGGGCGCCGTCGCCGGCACGCCGGCCGAGCCGCGGGTCTTATTCGAGGAGGAGCATGCATGAAGGAGAAGGGATACAAGCTCATCGAGACGTCGTATCTCGCCGAAGAGATCGATTACACAGGGTCCGAGCTCCACAGCCACTTCGTGAGGGAGAAGGCGGGGATCGAGTGGGACGGCGTCATCGCGTTCACGGGCTCGAGCCGCGTGGCGGGCAGCCGTCTCGTCGATCTCGAAGACGCCGAGGAGCAGCATGAGATAACGGCGAAGCGGATGCTGCACTTCATCGGGGAGCATTTCCAGTGTTCCCTGCGCGAGGGCAACGTGCGGCTCAGGCTCTTCGCGTCGATCGTCAAGGATACGCTCGATGGGATGGCCCCCGAGAGCGCGGCCGTCCGAGACGGGGACGATCTCTTCGTGAACGGCCGCAAGCTCACCGTCGCGATCTGCACGATCTCGCCGCTCTCCGCCCTCTTCCACTTCGGCGTCAATATCGATCCGGCGGGCGCGCCCGTCTCGGCGGTCGGTCTCAAGAAATTCGGCATCGATCCGAAGAAGTTCGCGCTCGCCGTGCTCGACCGCTACGCCGTCGAGTGCTCGTCGATCGAGCGCGCGCTCCGAAAGGTCCGGGGGGTATCGTAACGGTGGCCGCGGAAGGATACGTCGCCGAGGTCTTTCGCTCCATCCAGGGGGAAGGGCCGCACGTCGGCGTCCTTCAGGTTTTCACGCGTTTCGCCGGGTGCTCCCTCGGATGCGCGTACTGCGACAGCGAGCGTGCCCGCGAGCGCACGCCGGAGTGCCGCCTCATGTCGGAGAGCTCCATGCGGCGCGTCCCCAATCCCGTCGACGCGGGGGAGCTCGCCGCCTTCGCGCGTTCCCTCGCGAGCGCTTCCCCGGGCGTCCATTCGCTCAGCGTGACGGGAGGGGAGCCGCTCGAGCAGCCCGATTTTCTGTGCGCGTTTCTCGATGACTTCAGGGCGTGCGGGCTCCCCGTCTATCTCGAGACGAACGGGCTCTTCGAGGATTCGGCGCGGGCGGCCGCGCCGCTCGTCGATATCGTCTCGATGGACATCAAGCTCCCTTCCCTGTGCGGGGGAGGAGATTATGCCCGCATCTACCGGCGCGTGCTGCCGATCTTCCGGGGGAATGAGCTTTTCTGCAAGGTGGTCGTCGCCGGAGGTTTTTCGGCGGATGAATTCACGGAGGCGGTGCGTCTCGTTGCGGCATATGACAGGCGCACGCCGTTCATCATTCAGCCGGCGACGCCTGTGTCCGGCGCCCCGGCCGTGAGCGGCGATACGATTCTCACGTGCTACTTTAAGGCCGCGGAGTATCTTGATGATGTGAGAGTAATTCCGCAGTGTCACCTGCGTCTCGATCTTCCCTGAAAATAGAAAATGCTGCGAGACGGTACGATGCAGGGTCGGGTTCGTGAAGGCGGCGACCACCTCGCAGCGATTGACGGAGATTGCAAGCGTCGTACCATCTTTCTTGCCGCGTATTCGTGATTTCCGCGGCAATTACTTGGGGTTCATCGGATTGTGCCTCTCCATCTTAATTGAGCTCTCCGCGCATTGATCCCTATGATTCCCGGTCATTCCTCGTCCGAAGATCAAGTCTCGCTTTCCCTTTCGCGCATTTGCAACGGCTCGCGTGCGCATTCGCGAATCGGGCTCGGGCGCGCCATCGGCAGGGACGCCGGGCACGCCGCGGAGAAATTTCTTGACAACTTGTAAGTGGCGCATTAAAAACAATATATACTTGTGATAAAGCGATTCCGCACGGGAGGGGACTCACAACCCTGGATTCTTCCAAGGAGGATGTCCGATGACAAAGGCTGAGATCGTGGAGAATATTTCCAGCAAGACAGGGTTGACGAAGAAGGAAGTCGCCGAGGCGGTCGACAACTTCCTCGGCTGCATCGCCAAGGGTCTCGCCGAGGGCAAGCACTATGAGATCCGCGGTTTCGGCACATTCAAGGTGAAGGCGCGCAAGTCACGGATGGCCCGGAATCCGAGAACGGGCGAGGCCGTTCCCGTTCCCGATCGGAAGGTGCCGGTTTTCAAGGTATCGAGAGAATTGAAGGAGCTCGTGGCCCAATCCTGACATCCGGCGCACGCACCTTCCGTGATCTCTCCGACAGGCTGATCTCCATGCGATAGTGGAGCGAGGGGTTTTTTTCGCGGCGACTGGTCGCCGGGGGAAATCGAATATGAGCGAAAGAGTCATCGATCTGAGGAGCGATACGGTCACAAGGCCGTCTGCCGCGATGCGGCAAGCGATGGCGGGGGCCGAGGTGGGGGACGACGTGCTGGGAGATGACCCGACGGTGAAGCGCCTCGAGACGCGGATGTCCGCGCTCCTCGGCAAGGAATCGGCGCTCTATGTGCCGAGCGGAACCATGTCGAACACCCTCGCGCTTCTCTCGCAGACCCAGCCCGGCGACGAGGTTATCCTCGACCGTCGGTGCCATATCTACAACTATGAGGTGGGGGGAGCCTCCGTTCTCGGCGGTCTGCAGCTCTTTCCGATGGACGGACCGTCGGGGCTTCTTCCGATCGGCGAGCTTCCCGCCGCCGTTCGACCCGACAACATCCATCACCCGCGCACTGCGCTCGTGGCCGTCGAGAACACGCACAATCGTGCGGGGGGCCGGGTGTATCCCTTCGACGAGCTTCGAGAGGTCTCGCGTTTCGCGCGGGAGCGGCGCCTGCGCCTTCACATGGACGGGGCGCGCCTCGCGAACGCATCGGTGAAAACGGGAATTCCGCTCGATGCTTATGGCGCGCTCGCGGATTCGGTCACCTTCTGTTTCTCGAAGGGGCTCGGATGCCCGATCGGTTCGATTCTCGTCTCGGACGGATCGACGATCGCGAAGGCGCGGGTGTGGCGAAAGAGGCTCGGCGGAGGAATGCGGCAGGTGGGAATCCTCGCCGCGGCGTGTCTCTACGCGCTCGATCACAATGTCGCGCGCCTCGCCGAGGATCACGATAAGGCGTCCCGCATCGCCCGGATCGTAGAGGCGTCGGGGAGATTCACGCTCACCTTCCCCGTCGAGACGAACATCATCATCTTCGGGTCCGTGGCGCCGTCCTTCGAGAGCGACGCTCTCGCCGCCACGCTCGCCCGCGAAGGCATCCTTGCGCTCCCGTTCGGCGGGCGGTACGTGCGCATGGTCACGCACCTTGATATTCTGCCGGAGGACATGGGGCGTCTGGAAAGGGTGCTGCCCCGCATGCTCGCCGCGTGAGCAGGGGGGAGCCGCTCGCTGCGGGGGTAGGGCGTTCATGAGAGAGTTCCAATTCTATCTTGTCGGCACCCCCATCGGAAACCTCGAGGATCTTTCCCTCCGGGCCGCCGAGACCCTGCGCTCGGTCGACCTTATCCTCGCCGAGGACACCCGCACGGCAAAAACGCTCCTCGATCGCTACGGGATCCGCACCCCGCTGCGATCCTACCATGATCACAATAAGGAGGCGGTGATTCCGAAGATTGTCCGCGAGATCAGTGAGGGGAGAAGGGTCGCCCTCATCGCGGACGCGGGAACGCCGGTGATTTCCGATCCGGGATTTTCTCTCGTTCGAGCGCTCATCGAGGAGAATATCTCGATGACGGCGATTCCCGGCGCGACGGCCGTCGTGACGGCGCTCATCCTCTCGGGACTTCCGCCGGATCGCTTTACCTTCTACGGATACATCCCGCGAAAGAAGGGGGAACGCGGGAAGCTCGCGCGCGAAGCCGCGGAGAATCCCGCAACCTCGATATTCTTCGAGAGCCCCCACCGGTTGCTCCAAACGCTTGAGACCTTCGCGGCGATTATCCCCGACCGCGAGATCGTCGTCGCGCGCGAGCTCACGAAGCTCCACGAGGAGGTGCGGCGGGGGAACGCAGCGGAACTCATCGCGCATTTTACGGCGGCGGCGCCCCGAGGAGAGATCACGCTCCTCGTCCGCGGGATCGGAAAACGCATGCGCGACCGGGAGTCCCGCAGCGGCTGCGGGGGACCGGCGCCGGACGGAAAGTCCCGCCGGGCGAGGAACGGCGGCGGCCGGGCCGGCTGACGAGCCGCCCCCCGCCGGCGGCCGAAGCGGTTGACACGCCGCGCCGCTCCGTTCCATAATACCCGCGCTCTCCGACGGGAAGGATAGGTTGCATGTCCGACAAGGCTGCGATAAAGAACAGGCTCCGGAGCGTACTCGATCCGGTTGTCTCGCTCCTCGCGAGGCTCGGCATCTCTCCGCTCGCCGTCACCGTTTCGGGTCTCGTCGTGAGCCTCGCCGGCGCCCTGGCCATCGCGCGCGGCTCGCTCCTCGGCGGCGCGATCATTCTCGTCATATCGGGCCTCTGCGATACGCTCGACGGCTCGCTCGCGAGGCGGACGGGGAAGGAGACGAAGTTCGGGGCGTTCATCGATTCGACGATCGACCGGATCACCGAGCTCGCCTATTTCGGCGCCCTCATCGTTTACTACGGCGCCCGGGGAGAAGGGGGCCGCCTTGCCGTCATTTTCGCGATCGTCGCGATCCTCGGCTCTTTCCTCACGAGCTACACGAGAGCGCGGGCCGAAGGGCTCGGGCTCGAGTGCCGCGTCGGGCTCCTCGAACGGCCCGAGCGCGTGGCGATCCTCGCGCTCGGTCTCCTCATCGGCGGCGCCGCGCTCGTCGTCGCGCTCGGCTGCCTTGCCGTGCTCACCGTCGTGACCTCTCTCCAGCGGGTGGTTCATGTCTACCGTCTGACCGCCGTAAAGGATCGTTCCGCGTAGCGGGAATGCTATGAAGGCGCTGCTCATCACATTCGAGGGTATCGAGGGATCGGGAAAGACCGTCGTCTCGCGGGAGGTGCACGGGGCGCTCGAGCGCGTAGGCATAGCCGCAACGCTCGTGCGGGAGCCCGGGGGAACGGCGGTCTCGGAAGCGATTCGAAGAATACTCCTCGATCCCGCCCGGACCGAGATGGCGCCGCGCGCGGAGCTCTTTCTCTATCTCGCATCCCGGGCGCAGCTCGTCGCAGAAGTCATCGGGCCGGCTCTCGCCGCGGGGCGCTCGGTGATCTGCGACCGGTATCTCGATGCCTCGGTCGCGTACCAGGGGTGGGCGCGGGGGCTCGGCGAGGATTTCGTCGCGCGGCTCAACGCCGCGGCGGTTGCCGGCGCGGTGCCGGATCGGACCTTCATCCTCGATTGCGCCGTGGGAGTCGGCTTCGCGCGAGGACCGTCCCAGCGGGAAGCGGACGGCATCGCCGCGCGCGACCGGCTCGAACGCGAGGAAACGCGTTTCCACGAGAAGGTCCGCGAAGGGTACCTGCGCCTCGCGCGCCGCGAAGTGAAACGGATCGTCGTTATCGACGCCTCGCGGCCCCTCGACGAGGTCGTGCGCGCCGCGCTCGGGAACCTCGAGGGGCTCTTCAACGTAAAACTAGCTGTCGAACCGATATGATTTTGCTTCCGCGCGGGCGGGGATGTATATTAGTGCCGTGTTTCGCACCTGCCGCGCGGGAGCGGCGCATAGGGAGGTCATGCATTGAAGTTCAATAAAAAGGCCATTATCGGGCTCTCGTTCCTTTTCCTTCTCGCCGTCGCCGCCATCTTCGTCATGGCGGGGGACAGCCAGGAGAAGCAGCGCGAGACCGTCTTCCAGAATCTCGAGCAGTTCAGCGCGGTGCTGGACCGGATTCTCAACTACTACGTCGATGAGTCCGATGCGGAAAAGCTCATCAAGGCCGCGATCGAAGGCATGGTGAATGAGCTCGACGAGCACTCCGTTTACATGGACAGCTACGAGTACGACAATCTCATGATCGACACGAAGGGGGAGTTCGGCGGCCTCGGCATCACGCTCGGGACGGTCGAAGGCTACCCGACCGTTGTGTCCACGCTCGACGATACCCCCGCGTACCGTCTCGGAATCCAGGGCGGGGACAAGATCGTCGAGATCGAAGGCGCCTCGACGAAGGACTGGAAAACCGAGCAGGCAGTGACAAAGCTCCGCGGACGCGAAGGCACGCAGGTCAATATCACGATTACGAGGGAGGGGCTCCCCGATTCTCTCGACTACGCGATCACGCGCGAGATCATCCGCGTGCCGAGCATCACCTATTCGACCAACCTCGACGGCGTCGGTTATATCCGCTTGGCCCGCTTTGCCGAGCGGACGGCCCGCGAGCTCGATGAGATCATCAGGAATCTCGAAAAGGACGCGATACGGGGCATCATCATCGATCTCCGCGGCAATCCCGGCGGGCTGCTCGAGTCGGCCCGGCAGGTATCGGAGCTCTTCCTCGAGAAGGACAAGCTCATCGTCTACACCGAAAGCCGCATCCCGAGCAACAACATCAAGTACTACTCTCGTTCGACGAAGATACACGACCGGTACCCGATCGTTGTCCTCGTGAACGGGGGGAGCGCTTCCGCCTCCGAGATCGTGGCGGGCGCGCTCCAAGATTGGGACCGCGCCGTCATCGCCGGCCAGACGAGCTTCGGCAAGGGCTCGGTGCAGACGGTCTTTATGGTCGGCCGCGATGCGCTGAAGCTCACGACGGCGAAGTACTTCACCCCGAGCGGGCGATGCATCCATCTCGACCGCTCGCGGGAGACCGGGGAGGCGCTCGTTTCCGGGGACGGCGAGATCGATCTCTCGAGCCCGAAGGGTACGGACGCAGCGCCGAAGGAAGCGCCGAAGGAATTCCACACCGCCGGGGGACGCATCGTCTACGGGAGCGGCGGGATCACGCCCGATTGGGAAATCCCCGTTCAGACTCTCACCGAGTTCCAGCGCGACATCGAGCTCCGCGGGCTCTTCTTCAGCTTCGCCGTGCACTATATGGCGCATCGCAAGGTTTCCGATGATTTCAAGGTCACCGACGCTGTGCTCTCCGATTTTCGCGCGTACTGCGGTGAGAGCAAGTTCGAGGTGAAGGATGCGGACTGGACTCCCGAAAACGTCGATTACCTGAAACTCGCAATCAAGCGCGAGGTGTTCCGCAAGCTCATGGGGACGAAGGGCGCCTACCTCGCGACCCTCGACAAGGACGAAGAGGTGGCCGCGGTGCTCGCGATGTTCAAGACGGCGCCGTCGCTGCCGCAGATGTTCGAGTACGTGAAGCGGGAGTCGGAGGCGGCGAAGGCGAAAGCCGAAGCGGCCAAGGAGACGAAAGAAAAGGAAGCGGAGGCCGCGAAGAAGTGACAAAGATCGCCGTCATCAGCGATTTCGACGGAACGATCTCGCGGAGGGATATCGGCCACCATTTCTTTGGCGCCTTCATACCCGAGCGGGCCCGGTGGCTCGAGCTCCTCGAGCAGTGGCGTCTCGGTCTCATCAGCTCGAAAGAATGCCTCGAGCAGGAGATCGCCCGGGTGCGCGCCGACCGGGAGGACCTCGACACCTTCATCGACGGCGAGGGCCTCGATCCCTATTTCAAGGATTTCATCGATTTCTGCGACCGCCGGAAGTACGAGGTTATCATCGCGAGCGACGGTCTCGACTACTATATCGAAAGGCTCCTCACGCGCTTCGGGCTCGGGTTTCTCCTATTTAACGCGAATCACCTTATCCTCGATGAAACCGAGCTCCGCGGGATCGAGTTTCCCCATTACAACACGATGGCGTGCACGCGGTGCGGCAACTGCAAACGAGCCCACCTCGAGAATCTGAGACGCGAAGGATACCACACGGTATACATCGGGAACGGATACAGCGACCGCTGTCCCGCCGAGCATGCCGACCTCGTGATGGCCAAAGGGGAGCTCCTCGATCACTGCCGCGCCCAGAAGATCGAATACGTCCCGTTCGAGAACTTCCGCGACATCGAACGGGATCTCACCGAGCGCTTCATATTTCACTCGGGCAATCTCTCGCTCTGATTGCGGTGAATCGCCTCCGTGTAGAGCCTGCTCACGTATCCGATGAAATCGAATATCTCCATCTCCGTGATCTCTTTTTTCGCGCGGAGCAGCTTCATCTTCTCCATGACATCATTGAGGTCGTTTCGCGAGACGAGCCCCCGGTCGTGGAATTTCCAGAAGGTCGCGAGGGTATAGCGAAGGTCCGCCGCGTACTTCTTCTCGAGCTCCGGCGAGAGCTTCGCGGCGAGACCAGCGCCCGAGCGGTCGTATGCCTGCTTGGCAATCCATCCCCGGGAGAGCACGAGCGCGATGAGGACTGCGGCGATCGCCACGACGGAGGCGATCGCGATCATGAGTTTCCTGCGGTTCATATCGCATCCTTTCCCTGCGGCGCGAGAGTCCTCGCGAACCATTCCGACGTCGATCGGACCGCCTGTTCGAGCGCGGGCGTCGGGCGGCCCATCGGGTGCTTGACGTTGTACGTATGCCCCGCGCCCCGGATGACCTCGAAACGGAACGGACTCCGGCGCGGCGCACCGGCGAGAAGCCGCGCTTCCCGCAGGGTGACCGCCTGATCCCGCTCGCCGTGGATCATGAGGTGCGGTATTGCAAGAGCGGCGGCGGCTTCGACGAGATCGAACGACGTACGGTGGGCGTCGATATCCTCGTAGTACGAGTAATCGAGCCTGAGGCCCTCTGCCGCGCGTTCGTCGCTGAAGATAAGCGCCCCGTCCCGCTTCCAATCGATTTTTCGCCGGGCCGTGTAGCGGTCGAGCTTCCCGAGCGTCGACCATGTCACGAGCGACCGCACCTCGGGTGCCTCGCGTGAGGCGAGCAGCGCGACGGCGCCTCCCCGGCTGTGTCCGAGGAGCCCGAGACCGCGGGAGCCGCGGGCCCCGGCCGCTCCCGCCCGCGCGAGGCCTCCGTCCCGTATGAAGCGGCAGACACGCCTCAGGTCGTCGAGCTCGGCGGAGACGGTGTTGCGCGCGAACTCGGCGGGGCGGTCGATGCGCCCCGTGCCGTCGCTCGTTCCGTTCATCGAGAAGCTGATCGTGAGCACGTGAAAGCCCGCCTCGGCGAGCCGTTCCGAGAGGTGCGGAAAGAACCCCCAGCGCTTGTATCCGAGG
>Ga0105107_10001048_pt1 | contig 17938 bp, 16 predicted proteins | sample PPLLaktember2015_6_FD_79335 | JGI IMG/M metagenome (GOLD analysis project Ga0105107, IMG submission 79335) | Freshwater sediment microbial communities from Prairie Pothole Lake near Jamestown, North Dakota, USA - PPLs Lake P8 Core (1) Depth... | ecosystem: Environmental > Aquatic > Freshwater >...
CCCCCTTGCCTTCGAACCTTCGCCAAAGAAGGCGCAGACCTTCAAGCCAATCGGAGGATCTGTACCAAAGGGCTTTTACCGTAACCCACTGACTTTTCGGCGCCGCTTTACAGCCCCGGAGAATGGTTGCGACTCTAAAGAGACCACACCCCCCGGTTCGGGCTCAACTTTGGTTGCGGCCAAAGGCCTGCATTAGATTTTTTGAAATTGAATGTGGTTACCTGAGCCCATGGGGGTCTCTTTAAAAACAGAACAACGAAGAAGCCCCACCACCGTGTCCGGCTTTAGGCAATGGGTGAGGCGGGCGGAGGGCTATTGGAGAACTTGCCAGGGAAAACCCTGCATGGAAGTGCCGGTGAAGCCTCGCCGCCCGCCTTCGCTGCCCCTTATCTGCGAAGTCATTGCCGATTACCCTTCGTTTTCTGTTTTTAAAAAGACCCCCATGGCTTTTACTCGTTACCATTTAACAAGTCGAAAACGCTACGAGATTTCATGGCCCCTTCCCCTATTCCTTGAATTGGTCGTACTGCTGCCGACGTTTCTTGAAATGAGGGAGAAGCGTTGTGAGCAGAAGAAGGAAGGCAAAACCCAGCGCAACCGCTGAAATCGGCCGAGTGAAAAAAATCAGGCAACTGCCCTGAGAGATCAAGAGGGACTGGCGAAGGGCATTCTCCAGCATGGGCCCCAAGACATAGGCCAGGATGAGAGGCGCGCCCTCGTAGCCAAATTTTCTCATCATCCAGCCCACGACCCCGAAGAAAAGCATGACGTAGAGGTCAAAGCTCAAGTTGTTCATGCTGTACACGCCGATCAGGCAGAAGAGGAGAATCAGGGGGAAGAGGATCTTGTAAGGGATCTCGAGCACCTTCACCCAAATTCCGATCAAGGGAAGGTTGAGAATCAGCAAAAGCCCATTGCCCAGGTAAAGGCTGGCGACCAAACCCCAGAAAAGATCGGGATGTTGCTTGATCAAGAGAGGACCCGGCTGAATCCCGTGAATGATGAGGGCAGAGAAAAAGATGGCCATAATGGGGTTGGGAGGGATTCCGAGCGAGAGAAGTGGGATGAGGGAGGCTCCCGCAGACGCATTGTTCGCGGACTCCGGCGCTGCAACGCCCTCGATCGCCCCTTTGCCGAACTTTTCGGGGTTCTTGGAAATTTTTTTCTCCACCGCATAGGCGACGAAGGTCGAAATGACAGCGCCCCCTCCGGGAAGAATCCCCAGCACAAACCCGATGAGAGACCCTCTCACAATGGCCCACTTGGAATCCATCCAATCCTTGAAAGAAGGCCAGAGGTTTCTGATCCGGGTTTTGAAGATCTCCCGCTGAAGGTTCCCCTCCAGATTTTCCAGAATCTCGGACACTCCGAAGAGGCCCATGACCAGTGGCACGATCCCGATCCCGTCGCTCAACTCATTGATCCCGAAGGTGAAGCGGGGAAACCCACTGATGAGATCCAGCCCGACGCTGCCGAGGATGATGCCGACCAGGCCCATCATAATGGCCTTCAACACCGACCCCTGCGCGAGGTAGGTGACGATGATGAGGCCCGTGCACATGAGGGCAAAGTACTCCGGAGGACCTAGCCTCAGTGCCGCATGGGCAAGGGGAATGGCCACAAGCATGAGGCCGATATTGGATATGGTTCCGGCAATGAAAGATCCCCAGGCAGCAATCCCCAGAGCAGGACCTGCACGACCCTGACGCGCCATCTGATGCCCGTCGACGCAGGTCATGACCGAAGAGGCCTCGCCCGGGATGTTAACCAGGATCGAAGTGGTGGAGCCTCCATACTGCACGCCGTAGTAGATGCCCGCAAGCAGAATGATGGTAGAGGTGGGCGAAAACTTGAACGTGGCCGGAAGAAGCAGAGCCATAGCGCCGGCAGGCCCGATGCCGGGAAGAACCCCGACGAGCGTCCCAACCAGAACTCCCACGCCGCAGAACAGAAAATTGATCGGCTGGAAAGTGACTTGGAACCCGTAAAGGATGCTGCCGAAGAAATCCATGGTTCTTCCTCAGAACCCGAACAAACCCTGCGGAAACTGGCAATTCAGCCATTTGGAAAAAACCAGATGGGTGAAGAGCGTCGCCAGAAGGGCGTAAAGCAACACAAACCCAATTCTCCCTTTTTCAAGAACCCAGAAGAGAAAGCTCATGAGGAGAAAGGTGCTCATGAGGTAGCCCAGGACCGGCATGGCCCTGGCATAGACCGTGAGAGCCAGCAGGACAAAAACCACTCTTCGCCACAGGGTGCCGGCGAAGAGCGGCTTCTGCCGGCCGTCCTCTTTTCGAAGCGAGGCTTGAAGGAATAAGGCGAGCGACAGGATGCCTAGAATCCCGGAGGCGCCGAACGTCATGAACCCCATGCCCGGGTTCTCGACCGTTCCAATCCCTATTCGAAGGGACTCAGCAAAGACTAAAAGGGAGACAAGCAGCCAGAAGAGGCTGCTTGTCCGATCAAGGGTCTTCATGGATCCGCCGAGACTACTTGGCCACTTCCTTTTGGATGCCGAGTTTCTTGATCATCTCCGCAAAACGAGCGTGCGCGTCCTCCAAGTACTTTTTCGTGTCTGCCGAGTTTCGATAAGAAACGGCAAACTCGATGTTGGCGATGGTCTGCACGAATTGCGGATCATCCATCGCCTTGTGGAAGGAGTCATCCAGCTTCTTGATGACCGGAGCCGGCGTTCCCTTGGGAGCGGCCATCATGAACACGGTTTCGTTGATGAAGTCATATCCCAGCTCCCGAAAGGTAGGGACGTTCGGGAAGCTTTTCATCCGTTTCTCCCCGTGGGTGGCCAGCAATCGGAGCGACCCCTCTTTCACATGAGGAAGCCATTCCGTGCTGTCGGACATGGCCATGACATGACCTCCCAGCACCGCGGCAAGACCCGGGGCTCCTCCGGTTTGCGGGACATGGGTCCACTTCAGTCCTTCTTTCATCGCAACAAATTCCATGGCCATGTGCATGGGCGAACCCGCACCGGACGTTGCATACGTCATTTTCCCCGGATTCTGTTTTGCAAACTCCACCAGGTCCTTGAAGGTCTTATAGGGAGAATCCGATTTCACAACCACGCCCGACTCCACGGCCGCATAATGCATGACCGGAATAAAGTCGTCCGGGCCGTACGGAACCGCCCTTAACTGGGGAATCCGTATCAGGCCCGTGCTGGTGCAGCTCGTGATCTCATAGCCATCGGGTTTCTTTGTGGCCACTTGAGCCAAAGCCACGGAACCTCCCCCTCCCCCGACATTCGACACGATGACGGGTTGGCCGAGAAACTTTTCAGCTTTCGTTGCAAGAATCCGCGTAGCTGTGTCCAGGGTGCCGCCCGGGGCGAAGGTGACGATCACGTTCACCGGTTTCGTCGGGTAGTCCTGGGCTAAAGAAAAGACAGGGAACAACACGAAGAAAAGCCCCAGCACCATCACACTGACATTCGTTGATCTTTTCGGTTTCATCGGAATCCTCCTTTTTGGATGTTCACATCGTTACCAATGCAGGCCTTTGCCCGCAGCCAAAGGCTGCTTGAGCCCAGGCCGGGCTCAAGCAGCTGCGCAGCGGGTGACCCTTCATTCCCACTCGATGGTGCTAGGCGGCTTTGAGGAGATGTCGTAAACCACGCGGTTCACGCCTCGCACCTCATTGATGATGCGGTTGGAGATTCTGGCCAAAATCTCGTAGGGAACCCGGGTCCAGTCCGCAGTCATGGCATCCAGGCTGTCCACAATCCTAAGGGCAATCACTTTCTCGTAGGTCCGCTCATCCCCCATCACCCCCACGGTCCGCACAGGCAGAAGCACGGCAAAGGACTGCCATACCTTTTCATAAAGATCCGCTTTCCGGATCTCTTCGATAAGAATCCCGTCCGCGGACCTCAGCACCTCCAGCCGCTCCGCCGTGATCTCCCCCAGGATCCGAACCGCAAGGCCCGGTCCCGGAAAAGGTTGGCGCATAACGATTTCTCTCGAGAGCCCGAGTTCAAACCCGACCTGCCGTCCTTCGTCTTTGAAGAGTTCCCGGAGAGGTTCGATCAACTCCAGGTTCATGACCTCAGGCAGCCCGCCCACATTGTGGTGGCTTTTAATGGTGGCCGAGGGCCCTTTAAAAGAAACGCTCTCAATGACGTCGGGGTAAAGCGTGCCTTGGGCCAAGAACTTCGCCTTCCCAAGGTCCCTGGCCTTTTTCTCAAAAATAGTGATGAATTCCCGGCCGATGATTTTTCGCTTTTGCTCCGGGTCTGTGACCCCTTTGAGCGTGTTGAGAAAATACGCGGACGCATCCACCACATGGAGCTGAATGTGATAGAGATCGCGAAAGAGCTCGATCACCTCTTCTTTTTCGCCTCTCCTCAGCAGGCCGTTGTCCACGAAAATCGGGGACAGCTGATCTCCAATGGCCTTGTGAAGAAGGACAGCCGTGATAGTGGAATCCACCCCTCCTGAGACCCCACAGATCACCCTCTCCTTGCCGATTCGCTGTTGCAGGTCCTGGATGGTCCTCTCCACGAAAGAACTCATGGTCCAAAGCGGCTCGCACCCGCAGATCCTGAACAGGAAGTTCTTGAGAATGCGCATCCCCCTCGGGGTGTGAGCGACCTCCGGATGAAACTGAACCCCAAAGAAATTGCGGGAAGGGTCTGCCATGGCGGCGACAGGACTGTTCTTGCTGCCAGCCAGCGACTTGAAGCCACCGGGCATCTTTTCGATGCGGTCGCCATGGCTCATCCAGACCGTCTCCTCCTTGCCTCTGCTGAAACCGTGGAAGAGGCTGCGCCAGTCCCTGATCTTGATTCCAGCGTTCCCGTATTCCCTCTCCTCCGCGTTTGCCACCACGCCGCCCAGGACGTGAGTGAGGTACTGCATGCCGTAGCAGATTCCGAGCACTGGAACCTTCAGGTCCAGAATACGCGGATCCGCAATGGGTGCCGCTTTGTCGTAGATGCTGGAGGGGCCCCCGGACAGAACGATTCCCTTCGGACCGAAGGCTTTGATCTTGGCCAGGCTCAGGTTGAAAGGGTGGATCTCGCAATAAACCTGGGCCTCGCGCACTCTTCGGGCAATGAGCTGCGTGTACTGAGATCCGAAGTCAAGGATCAGAATTTTCTGTGAATAAATGTCTCTGGCCATTTCTATTCCACCCGGTAGTTCGGCGCCTCCTTGATGATGATGACGTCATGGACATGACTTTCCCGGAGTCCTGCCGCCGTGATTTGCATGAATCTCGGTTTGGTTTGAAGCTCCTGAATGCTCCTGCTGCCGAGATATCCCATCCCCGCCCTGATCCCGCCCACCAGCTGATAGACCGTCTCGGCAAGGGGACCCCGGTATGGAACTCGGGCCACAATGCCCTCGGGCACCAGCTTCTTCTCTGATTCCACTTCATCCTGAAAGTAACGATCCTTGCTGCCCTCTTTCATGGCCTCGATCGAGCCCATGCCCCGGTACACTTTGTAGGAGCGGCCTTGAAACAGGATGGTCTCCCCCGGGCTCTCCTCGGTTCCGGCAAAGAGGCTGCCGATCATCACTGAGTCCGCCCCTCCAGCAAGGGCTTTGGTCACATCACCGGAGTACTTGATCCCTCCGTCGGCGACAATGGGGATGCCCCATTTTTTCGCCTCTTCGGCGCAGTCCATAATCGCCGTCATCTGGGGCACGCCGATGCCTGCAACCACACGGGTGGTGCAGATGGATCCCGGCCCGACTCCCACCTTCACGGCGTCGGCGCCGGCTTCGGCCAGGCTTCTCGTTCCCTCGGCGGTGGCCACATTGCCTGCAACCACCTCGAGGCGCGGAAACTTCTTTTTCAAGTTTGCGACGGCCTGGATCACTCCTTCAGAGTGACCGTGTGCCGTGTCCACAACAACCACATCCACATTGGCACTGATCAACCTCTCCACCCGCTCTTCCATGTCCGCGCTTACGCCCACGGCGGCTCCGACTCTCAACCGGCCGAGGTCATCCTTGCAGGCATAGGGGTATTTCTTGATCTTCTCAATGTCCTTGATCGTGATCAACCCCAGGAGCTTTCCCTCGTCGTCCACCACCAGCAACTTCTCAATCCTCCGCTCGTGCAGAATGGCCTTGGACTCCTCGAGGGTGATCCCCGGCCTTGCCGTAGCCAGACGATCCTTGGTCATCACGGCTTCAACCTTCTGATCCAGGTTGGTCTCAAACCTCAGATCCCTGTTGGTGATGATGCCGACCAGTTTGCCGTTCTTGACGACCGGGACACCGGAGATCCTGTACTTGCTCATGATCTCCATCACTTCGTAAAGCTTACGATCGGGCTCGATGGAAATGGGATCCACGATCATCCCGCTCTCTGATTTCTTAACCTTCTCCACTTCAAGCGTCTGGCGTTCAATGCTCATATTTTTGTGAACAAACCCGATGCCCCCCTGCCTCGCCATGGTGATGGCTGTGGCGGATTCCGTGACCGTGTCCATCGCCGCGCTCACAATGGGAACACTCAGCTGGATGTTCTTCGACAACCTGCTTCTGACATCCACCTCCGCAGGAAGGACGGCCGAGTGGCCTGGAATCAGAAGCAGGTCATCAAAAGTGAATGCAACCTTGAACTGTCTTTGCTCCATCACAACCTCCGCTTCATCAACGAGTCATTCTTAGATGACCAAAATTCAGTGAAACTTCAATGCCCCTAGGATACCTCCAGGAGATCCACGAGCGCCCCTTCCAGCAGGTCGGTTAGACTGACCATCATTTCAGAGGAATGAAAAAAATTCAAGATTTCCGTGACCACCACCGACCCAGCGAGGATCACATCGGCTCTTCCTTGGTCCAAGCCCGGCAACAAGGCTCTCTCAGCAAACGACAGAGGCTTCATCTGATCCAGAAGCTCTTCCAGCTGCTGAACGCGAAGGAAGAGCCCGTTCATCCTCTCAGGGCTGATCCCCTCTACGTCAATCCCGTGCGCCATCGCTGCGAGAGTCGTGACCGTCCCTCCTGTGCCCACCAGCAGAGTGCCCCTGATTTTATCGGGAAAGGCTTTCAGGAGAAGGTCTTTGGTCTCCTTCTTCAGGCTCTCGATCTCTTTTTCATTAGGAGGATCGGAGGCAAAGTGTCTCTGGGTGAGAATCATGGCTCCAAGCGGCAGAGACAGCGCTCTGGAACCGCCCTGTTCCCGCGCGAGCAGGAACTCTGTCGTCCCTCCCCCCAGATCAAAGGCGATAAAAGGCCGATCCCCAAGGTCAAGGGCGTACTGGATGCCCAGACCGGTCAGCCGAGCCTCTTGCTCTCCGGAAATGACCTCCACCTGAATCCCTGTTTTTTCGCGGACGAGATCAATGAAAGAGTCCCTGTTGGCCGCCGCCCGCACCACCCCTGTGGCGACAGCTCTGGTCCTCTTGGCTTGATATTTCTCAATGTCCGATTTGAACTCTCCGAGCGACATCAGGGCTCGCCCGATCCCTGCCTGCTTGAGAGTCCCACTTTCGGATGACTCGAAATCCTGGGCCAGGCGGGTATAAGCTCTCTTCCTCGATAGGCTCTTGAGACGCCCCGACTCCCAACGGGCAATGAGGAGTCTCGCCGTATGGCTTCCCAAGTCTATGGATGCGAGAACATCGGATGACCGCTCACGTCTCATGGAAAGGTCGCCTGGCGCTGTCCTCTCTTTCGTGATTGTTGAGGAACCGTATCAGAGGGAAGACCTTTTTTCAAGAGTCAACTGTTTGACCCAACTGTTTGAGAACGCTCTTGATCCGGGCCTCCAGATTGATCACGAACGCAGGCTCAGACTGCTTGGGCGTGGGAAGCGGATCGTACTCGGTCTGCTTGATCTTCTGCACAACACGTCTCAAATCTCCTTTTTCTTTGAGCCAGTACTCCTCCACCATCGTCTTGAACTCAAGCGCGCTTCGAAGGGATCTCTCAAAAAAAGCACCCACGTCCTCGTCCAGGTACACGTAACGATGCCCTTGGCAAAGGATCTGGGCGTCCAAAGAGGCAAGCCGTTTGAGAGACTTCAGGTACACCCCGAAGTCCGCAAGACTGTCCGACGAAATGTACCCTGAGCTCAGCGCACAACCGGCCGATTCGGATGCGACCAGAATCTTTTTCTCAGGCACGTAGTAACTCATGAAATCCCACGTGTGCCCCGGGGTGGAGAGCACCTTCACGGTTAAACCTTCTTCCACCTCGACGACGTCGCCGTCCTGAAGGATCAGGTCAACCTCAAAGGGGTCAAAAGGTTCTCTGCACAGACTCTCCTCTCCGAACTCCGAGAGAAGTTGCTCGGAACTCTCGCTCAGCTTTCGGATGAGGTTGATCGCGTTCGGCCTCTTCAGGATGTCTTTAGCCTTCTGGGATGCAGCTGCTTCAAGACCGGGGAAAGCTTTTTTCAGGTAGGGAACTGCTCCGCAATGATCGAAGTGGACGTGTGTGATAAAGACCATGTTAGGAAAATCGCCGTTTAGAACGGAGGTGATTGCTTCCCGGTATACCCTCCCGAGCAGCGCAAGACCCCCATCAAACAGGACCGGCCTTTTCCCTTTTAGCAGGTAAATGGGATTGTGAGACCAACCCGTTACGAAAAATCCGTCCCTCACTTCCCCCGTCTTATCGAAAATCAAGCGAAACCTCTCCTTCCTTTCCGCAGCAACTCATATCGGGCGAGACCTTTTTTCACTCCCACGGCCCAAAGTTTCTCCAGAACTCCTGGTCCCCTCTTTTCCAGTTCGGGCCAAACTTCCTGTCGTAGTAGGAGCCGAAGCGATCCAGCCATCGCCACCAGAAGCGCTCTCCTTTCTCTTTTGCATCCAGGATGTCGGTGAGGTACATGACAATGTCCTTCATCTTGTCCTTGGGAATGTAGTAAGCGGCCCCTCCTCTGAAGGACTTGACCGTGTCTTGGGGGCTAAAAGCATGTGCAGTGAGCATGGCGGCAATGACCTTCTTCCGGACTGCAATCTCCAGAAGGTTGTACCCCGCGACCCCCATAATGTCCAGGATGGCCAGGTCGAAAACCTGATTCTCGAGGGATTTCTTTGCTTCGTCAAAGCTCGATGCTTTGACCACGTGGCACATGCTGAGCAACTCTTCGAGAGTTTCCAGCACATCCACCTCATCATCCACCACAAGCACTTTCTTATCCTTCAAGAGATTTGTCCCCATATCATTTCTCCTACCTTCGCGATTTCGAGACAACGGATTTAAACATACTCAGGATGGACGAAACCTCCCTGCACCGTAAGATCCATGCCATGAAGAAATAGACAAACACTCCCACGGCAATCACTCCCGCGAGGGTCAGCGCAAAGGACCAGAAGGACCCAGGATCACCCCGACTGAGCCATCTTGCGCTGAAGTCGTGCAGGACAAATCCCATCACCGCAGACGCGGCAAGATTCTTGCCCGCGGAAGAGACCAATGACCTGAGATCTAGAAGATCGCCCCGCCTTCCCAGAATAAAGATCAGAAGGAGAAGTTGCACGGTGGAAGACAAGGAAAGAGCCAGGGCCAGTCCGCCGTGTCTCAAAGGCCCCATGAGCGCGAGGCTCAGAAGGGCGTTCGCGATCATGGTGACCGTCGCCACCTGAACCGGTGTTTTCGTGTCCTGGAAGGCATAGAAGGCCGACAGCATCACCCGGCTCGCGCTGAAAGCCCAGAGACCGAGAGAATAAAACAAAAGGGCCTCAGCGGTCATCAGGGTCGCCATGCGGTCAAAAGCCCCCCGCTGAAAAAAGACCTCGATGATGGGCACCCGGAGAATGATCATGCCCACGGCGGCGGGAGTGGTGATAAAGAAAACGAGTCGGAGGGCATGCCCTAGGGTCTCTCTGAAATCCGAGAGATCTTTCCCCGCCACCTGTTTTGCAAGGGAGGGAAGAGCCGCGGTGCTAATGGCAATGGCAAACACCCCAAGAGGAAACTCCACGATCCGGTCCGCGTAGTAGAGCCACGAGATACTCCCCTGGGGAAGAAAAGAGGCAAGGAGCGTTCCAATGAACTGGTTCAGCTGATAGACGGCGGAGCCGAAGATCGCGGGCAGCATGAGGAGACCGATCTTTTTCACGGCCGGATGTTCCGGCATCCAGAGCGGCTTGAGGGAAAGCCCTTTTTTCAGGACCGAGGGAATCTGAAGCAGAACCTGCAGGATGCCGCCGATAAGGACGCCGACGGCCACTCCCACAATGGGCTCGGAGAGCAAGGGTGAAATACACAGGGCGCCTGCAATAATGCCCACGTTGAGGAAGATCGGCGCTGCAGCCGGAGCGGCAAAGTGTCTGAGAGAATTCAGGACACCCATGAAAAAGGCCACCAGGCTAACGAGGAAAATATAGGGAAAGGTGATGCGGGTCAGGAGCACGGTGAGTTCGTATTTGGCCCCAGAGGCGCCAAAACCGTAAGCCTGGATTCTCACGAGCCATGGCGACAGCAAAACCCCGAGAACGGTCAGCGCAACGAGCAGGAGGGAAAGAAGGGTGAGCACCGCCCTTGCCAGTTCAAAGGCGTCCTGCTTTGATTTTCGTGTCAACATCTCTGTGAAGACAGGAATAAAGGCTATGGTCAGCGAGCCCTCGGCAAAAAAGCGTCTCAGGAGATTAGGAATACGGAAGGCCACGAAAAAAGCATCCGCCGCCATCTTCGACCCGAAGAAATAGGCCAGCACCATGTCTCGAACCAGTCCAAGGATACGGCTCAGAAGCGTGTAGAACCCTACGGTCCCCGCCGCACGGCTGACATTTTCCTTTTCCGTTCGATGCAAGTTCACCTCAACAAAATTTGTTGACAACCTGATCTATTTGGATATATTTATAATTTTTTTAAGATCGTACTTAACCATCCCAAAAGGAGATCAGCATTTGGCAAACCATCCTTCTGCCCTCAAAAGGGCAAGACAGAGCAAGACCCGGAAGCTCAGAAACCTCGCCCATAAGACCAGGGCGAAGTCCGTGGTCAAAGAAGTACGAGCGCTTGTCCAAGGCAGCGACCCCGTCCAGATCCAGGAAAAGTTCAAGAAAGCAGTTTCCACTCTCCACCGGAGTGCCTCCAAAGGAGTCATCCACAGGAAAAAGGCTTCCAGGAGAATCTCTCGCCTCGCCCGTGCGGTAAACCGGGCCGCCTCGGCCAAGCCCGCTTAACGGCAAAGCGAAAAAATAAGAGTTTCCAGAATCACTCCGGGGCTGGACCCCGATTTGAGCCGGTCGTCGGACTCGCGAAGGCGCTCCAAAGCGTTCTTGAGTTGCTTTTCGGTCCATCGCGGCGCCTGCTCCACAAGCTTTTTTGCCGGGAAGCCGGAAAGCCCCGTCTTTTTCTGCACCTCCTGCGTCCCGCCCCTCTTCAACAAAACCGCCTTCGCCTGCCACAGGAGTCTGACCTGCCTGTTCAGCATGCTGATGAGTCCCAGGGGGGCATCCCTCGCATCCTCCTCTTCCAGGTATCTTTTCAGTATGCGCAGAGAGGAAGCGCCGTCCTTTGTGGACACGGCATCCATGAGTTCAAAAACCGTATAGACTCGGCTGTGGGTCACCGCGTCCTTCACCTCCTCAAGGCGTAGGTGTTTTCCGTATCGCAGGTGGAGTTTCTCGAGTTCGGAATAGAGTTCTCTCGGTCTGTTCCCCACCACTGCATGGAGATAGGCACAAGCCTCATTGTCCAGGGTCATCCCAAAATCCTCGGAAGCCGTCCGCTTGATCCAAGGCTCAATCTGGGCTCCTTTCAATTCATCAAAGAGCACAGCCGCCCCTTCCGTTCTGAATTTCTTGTAGAACTTCGTACTGAAGTTGGTCCTTGAAGAGATGAAAATCAGGCAGGTCGATGACGAGGGGTTGTCCAGGTACGGAAGGAATCGCTCCAGCCGGTCGGCGGTAAAGGATTCCGTCCTTCGCAGGATAATCAGGCGGCGCTGTGCGAGGAAAGGGATGGAACTGGCCTTGTTGATGATCTGCTCCGGCTCGATGGGTTCATCCCCATACAGGATTTCGAGGTTGAAATCCCTCGCTGCCTCGGGCACAAGCAGCGTCCTCAGAGCACTCAACACCCTTTCCATGCGGAACTCGCCGGGACCATAAAAAAGATAAAAGGGGGCAACCTGCCCTTTCTTCGCCGCTTTCAGAACATCGTCTGGCTGCCGATCATCGGACATCAAAATCGTTCCATGGTTCTCAAATAGATTCTTTTCGCCAGGCGGTCGGCAAGTCTCTCAAGGGCCTGTCGTTCGCTGTGGCGCGTTTCCAGCGGGTCGCCGCTGACAGAGTAGCTGGCCTGATCTTCCATGCCTGCTTCGCGCCAGATCACCTTGCCCGATCGCCTATCCATCAACTGAACCTCCAGTCTCACCCTGAGTTTCCGGGACTTGGTGACCGTGTAGGTCGACGTGTACCCACCGACCGCGAAGTCCTGCGACCTGTAGGTCAGCGGATCAGCCCGGATCTCCTGGATCTTGCCTATGAGAACGGCTTGCGCCTTCTCCTCGGGCACAAGAGGGACTCTTCCGTGGCTGATGAACTCCTGCCGGATCACCTTGGTGAAATCCGCTTCGAATCCTACTTCGGAAGACGTGCTGGAGAACAAGGGGATAGCGAGGCTCTCGAGCTGTATTCCCACGGGCTCGCCATCGGCCCTGAAGTGATACCCGCAGCCCACCAACAACAAGGTCAAGAGGAGGAGCAAAGCAAACCGCTTCATTCGGTCTCACTTCCTAAACGACCACGTTGACAAGTTTTTGTCCAACCACTATGACTTTCTTCACCGACTTCCGACCGATAAAGCTAATGACTCTCTCGTTAGCGAGAGCCTCCGTTTCGATCTCTTTCTCAGTGAAAGAGGCGGGAATCTCAATCCGGTCGCGCACCTTGCCGTTGACCTGCAGCACAATAAGTCTCTTGGCCACTTCGAGCGCGTCGGCCCGGTAGCTGGGCCATGGCACCTTCAAGAGCAGTTCCTCGTGACCCAGCATTGTCCAGAGTTCCTCCGTAATATGAGGCACCACCGGGCTGAGAAGAAGAACCGTTGCCTCCACGGCTTCTTTGATGACCGCCCACGAAAGGGTGGACCGCTGTTCCGCCCCGGCCAGGACCTTGTGGATGTCGTTGACCAACTCCATCACCGCGCTGATGGCGGTGTTAAAATGAAAACGGTCTTCGATATCATGGGACACTTTCTTGATGGTCTGATGAGTCTTGCGGTGCAGGTCTTTCAACCCCTCTGAAAGCGCTTCATCCCCAGCAGCAAAAACCGCGCTTTTCAAAGACTCGAGGTTCTCGTCCACCAATCGCCACACGCGGTGGAGAAACCGGAATGACCCGTCCACGCCTTGGTCACTCCACTCCAAGTCTCTTTCAGGAGGAGACGCAAAGAGACAGAACATCCGGACCGTGTCCGCGCCATAACGTTTGATCAGGTCTTCAGGGTCCACCACGTTCTTCTTGGACTTGGACATCTTGAGCGTGGGACCCACAATCACCGGAGATTGGCAGCGGGTGCAGCGCCCCCCCTCCACTTCCACGGGGAAGAGATACCCGTGATTCGGGCACTCCTGCGTTTCCTTGCACACCATTCCTTGAGTCAGCAGATTCGTAAAAGGTTCGCTGAATTCCAGCTCTTTAAAGTCCCGCAACACCCGGGTGTAGAAGCGGGAGTAAAGGAGATGGAGGATGGCGTGCTCAATGCCCCCGATGTACTGGTCTACGGGCAGCCAGTACCCTACCCGTTTGGCGTCGATCGGGCCTTTGTCATAGTCCGCACAGGCGAAGCGATCGAAGTACCATGAAGACTCCACAAAGGTGTCCATGGTGTCGGTCTCTCTCCTGGCCTTCCCTCCGCATTTCGGACAGGAGACCTCGTAGAAGGAGGACTCAAAGGGGAGGGGAGACCCTCCGTTCGGTCTCAGTTCCAGTTTCAGGGGAAGCACCACGGGTAGATCCTTTTCAGGCACCGGAAGGGCTCCACACCGGTCACAGTGGATGATGGGGATCGGGGCTCCCCAGTATCTCTGCCTTGAAATGTTCCAGTCTCTCAACCGGAAGTTCACCGTTTTGTGCCCTATCCCTTCAGATTCCAGGTATTGGGCGATGCGATCCAAGGCTTCCAGGTTCCGCAGACCGTTGAAAGGCCCTGAGTTGACGAGAGTCCCTTCTTCCACATACGCCTCGGTCATGGTCTTCTCGGACAGGTCCCGGTCAAAGGGCTTGATGACCACCCGGAGACGGAGATCATATTTCTTGGCGAACTCGAAGTCCCTCTGATCATGAGTAGGGACGGCCATAATCGCTCCGGTCCCGTAATCAAAGAGAACAAAGTTCGCCACATAAATGGGTATCTCCTCCTTGGTCACGGGATTGATGCAGTATCGGCCCGTGAATACCCCTTCCTTCACGGTCAGATCCGCTGTCCGGATGTAGCTGTCCACCTTCAGCGTCTTCTCAATGAAGGAAAGAACTTCTTGCTCCTGAGGCTGCCCTCTGACCAAGCGTTTCAGCGTGGGGTGCTCCGGCGCAAAGCAGAGGAAGGTCGCGCCAAAGAGCGTATCCTGCCTCGTGGTGTACACCTCGATCACATCCTCGGAACCTTTCACAGGGAAGCGGATGATCGCGCCATAGCTCTTGCCGATCCAGTTCTTCTGCATGGTAAGAACCCGCTCCGGCCATCCCGGCAGTTGATCGCAATGTTCCAGCATCTCCTCCGCATAATCGGTGATTTTGAAAAACCAGCTGTCCATCTCCTTGAGCGTCACTTCCCGGTCCGAGTGCCTCCAGCACCGGCCGTTCTCGACCTGCTCTTTGGCCAGCACGGTCTGGCAGCTTTCGCACCAGTTCACAAAGGTCCTCTTCTTGTAGGCCAGCCCTTTTTCGAACATCCTGGTGAACACGAGCTGCTCCCAGCGGTAGTATTCGGGATTGCACGTCGTCACCTCGCGGTCCCAGTCGTAGCTGAAGCCCATGCGCTTGAGCTGGGCTTTCATGTAATCGATGTTGTTGTAGGTCCATCGCGCCGGATGAGTCTTGTTCTCGATGGCGGCGTTTTCCGCGGGCAAGCCGAAGGCGTCCCAGCCCATGGGGTGAAGCACGTTCTTGCCCTTCATTCTCTTGTAACGAGCCACCACGTCGCCGATGGTGTAGTTGCGCACATGCCCCATGTGGATTTTCCCCGAAGGATAGGGGAACATCTCCAGGAGGTAGTATTTTTCCTTGGCCGGGTCCTCGCACACCTTGAAAAGCTTTTCCTTATCCCAGTGCTCCTGCCATTTCTTTTCGATTTCTTGAGGGTTGTACTTCATACGATTCCGTCACTTTCCGTCATAATTCTTGTCTCTGGCCGCGATCAAAGCTTGCCTGAGCCCAGAGATATTCTTTTTAAGACATGAGGCATGGGAGAAAGAAGGGATTCTTTCAGCCATGCCTCTTGTGATCCTTTTTGCCTCACCGGGTCTGGTTATCCCCCTTGCCGCCCGACTTCCTCCGTCTTCAGCTCATTGTAGATGTGATCCAGAATCCCGTTGATGAAGGCGCCCGACTCCTCGGTTCCGTATCGTTTTCCCAGTTCGACCGCTTCATCAATGGAGACTTTCGGCGGCACATCCTTCCTGTACAGAACTTCAAAAATCGCAAGTCTCAGGATGTTCCGATCCACGTGGGACATTCTTTCCACGCGCCAGTTCTTTGAAGACCGGCGCATCAGGCGATCCAGGTCCGCTCTGTTTTCCCAGACGCCGAGCACCACTTCCCTGGAGTAGACCCTGACTTCCTTGGGCGGCCCGAAGCTCTCGCAAACACGATCAAAGCATTCGCCTGGATCGCCTGGATTGTATTCCATATGAAAAAGAACCTGGATGGCGAGTTCCCTCGCCCGACGCCTTTTTCCCATGATGTTTCGTTCTCGGGTGTCTGCCTTCTTCCGACACGAACCGCGCCGGCCTACGCCCGGGACCCATAGGGCTACAGTTGTTTGAAGAGGTTCACCATCTCCATGGCGGCAAGAGCGGCATCCCATCCCTTGTTTCCCGATTTCGTGCCTGCCCTTTCAATGGCCTGCTCCAGGTTGTCCGTCGTCAGCACTCCAAAGGCGACAGGAACCTTGGTGTCCAGAGACACCAGGGCGATTCCCTTGGACACCTCTGCAGCCACGTAGTCGAAGTGCGGCGTGGACCCCCGAATCACGGCCCCGAGACAAATCACCGCATCCACTTTGCCGCTCTCAGCAAGTTTCTTGGCGGCCAAGGGGATCTCAAAAGCGCCGGGCACCTTGACCAGCAGGAGATCGTCGTCGGCTGCCCCGTGGCGCTTCAGTGCGTCCACCGCTCCTTCGACCAGCTTTGAGCTGATGAAATCATTGAACCGGCTGACGATCAGCCCGAAACGATACCCTTCTGCAGAAATCTTTCCTTCCAGCGTCCTAGGCATGTGAGTGTCCTCTCCTTTGTGTGTTGATGTTCGATGTTCTTCGAGGGTTCTTCGTGCCCTAGCTCAATTCCCGGGAATCCTTTCCCTTCAAGTTCAGAAGGTGACCCAGTTTCTGGCACTTGGTCACCAGATACCTCAGGTTTTCAGGCCTTGGTTCGGTTTCAACCGGGATCCTCCCCACGACCTGAATCCCGTATCCTTCGAGACCGACAATCTTCTTGGGATTGTTGGTCATGAGCCTCATCTTCCTTACGCCCAGGGCGGCGAGAATCTGCGCTCCCACGCCGTAGTCCCTCATGTCCGCATCAAACCCCAGTTCCTTGTTTGCCTCAACCGTGTCCCTTCCTTTCTCCTGCAGCGCATAGGCCTTGATTTTGTTGGCCAACCCGATCCCACGGCCTTCCTGCTGCATGTAGAGGATCACCCCCAGGCCCTCCTCCTCTACCATCTCCATGGCTCTCTGGAGCTGGGGCCCGCAGTCACAGCGAAAGGAGCCGAACACATCCCCAGTGAGGCACTGGGAGTGAACCCTGACGAGAATCTCTTTTTCAGGATGGATTTCTCCTTTGACCAGAGCCAGGTGCTCGTACTGGTCAATGTCATTCAAGAAAGCAACGGCTTTGAATTCCCCGTAGGCCGTGGGCAGAGTCGTTTCCGCGACCCTGTGCACGAACGATTCCGTTCTCATCCGATGGGCGATGATGTCTGCAATGGAGACGATCTTGAGGCCGTGCTTCGCAGAGAACTTCTCCAGGTCAGGCATTCGGGCCATGGTGCCGTCATCATTCATCACCTCACAGATGACGCCCGCGGGCTTGAGCCTGGCCAGCCTTGCCAAGTCCACGGAGCCTTCGGTCTGGCCGGTCCTGAACAGAACCCCTCCGCGCCGGGCTCGAATGGGAAACACATGGCCCGGCTGAACCAGATCCTCCGGTCGCGAATCGTCCGCAACAGCGGTGAGGATGGTCCGCGCCCGGTCCGCCGCCGAGATCCCCGTGGTGACCCCCTCCCGAGCTTCAATGGAGACCGTGAAGGCGGTCTTGAATGCGGATCGGTTGTCGAGAGCCATCAAGGGGAGTTTCAATCGATCCACGATTTCCGGAGCCATGGAAAGGCAGATCAACCCTCGGCCATATTTGGCCATAAAATTGATCGCATCGGGAGTGACCTTTTCGGCGGCCATAGTCAGATCTCCCTCGTTTTCCCGGTTTTCATCATCCACGAGAATAATCATCCTGCCCTGTTTCAGATCTTCCAAAGCTTCCGGAATCGTTGCGAGCGGCATCTTAGTTAAACCCCAAACCCATGTTCCCTGAGCAGTTTTTCATCTATGGCAGAAGCCCTCTTCGGGTGAGGCTCCTTGCCCTTAAGGACTAGCTTCTCCACGTATTTGCCGATAAGATCCGTTTCGATGTTGACCGGGTCTCCCACTTTTTTCTTGAGGATCCCCGTCTCTTTCCCGGTCTGTGGTATGATATTGACCTCAAAGCTCTGATCGTCGCACCGGTTGACGGTGAGACTGACACCATCCACGGCTACAGATCCTTTTTCAATAACATACCTCAG
>Ga0105107_10001049_pt1 | contig 17930 bp, 14 predicted proteins | sample PPLLaktember2015_6_FD_79335 | JGI IMG/M metagenome (GOLD analysis project Ga0105107, IMG submission 79335) | Freshwater sediment microbial communities from Prairie Pothole Lake near Jamestown, North Dakota, USA - PPLs Lake P8 Core (1) Depth... | ecosystem: Environmental > Aquatic > Freshwater >...
CTATCCTGATAACCGAGTTTTGTAAATTCGCTTTTTGAATTTCGCTCGATCTTTGAGTTCAAAACTCGGTTTCTGACAATAAAAGTAGGTGGATCGAGTTGATTATGGTAGGAGATTGACATTGTGTGTAGGTGGAAAATTTATGGCACTTTCAGTTACTGGATAAATTATTAGGACTGTGTTTGTCCATCTTCTTCTTCCGAACTCCCATCTTCGTTCCAATGTTTTCGAACAATCTGATCTAACACAAAATGACCATTAACAATGATAGATTTCGTTTTATCATCTTGGGGGATTTCAAACAATGGTGGGCCACCATCTGTGCCGGGCTTAATCAAAAAATAGAATCCCACCATTGAGTAATACCATATAGTTTTACTTGCTTGTGCAAGTGTCCGTACTGAGAAGAGCGTAGCTGAACCCAGAGCCCCAGGTTTAAATGTTCTTTTATCTGCTGGATAAGGAGAAGTCGCGAGTACACATGCTATATAAGATGGATGAACAGCTTGGTAAGCAGCAATCGTTTCCTCTTGTTGCCAAAGCTTAAAATCATTTATTAAATCCTCTTCAAATCCATGTGTCTTAAAAATTTCTGCAAATTTTATATGAATTTATTCGGTAGTAAAGTGCTTTTTCCATACGTCTTTTGCCTGTTCAAAATTTTCTGCGTCCATGAAATGTTTACGTAAGTCTCTGTCAAAAGTAGTAATTGTGCACACAGCCAGGGTCTCAATTAAAGTGCGTAGTACTGCCCTTGCAGGTAAATCAAGGCCGTACAAGCAAAGTTTTCTAATTGCTATGACTTGTGTACAAGCTGCCCCCGTTAATACCCAAGGCACACGTAAGTCTTCAGTAATTGGCTGATTGTTTTTGGATAATTCAAAATGTAAAGCTACCAGCCAACATATCGCCTGCTCAAGGATCGCGAATCATGGTTGTAAATGAATTAATGCGATATCTTCTGCTTCCTGGCTATATTGATCGAGTAACTTACCAAAATCTGGATCATATACAGCTTTTAGACTTGTATGGGCAGAAGCATATTCCCATAAATCAAATACTTCTTTTTGTATCCCGGCTGACATATTCTCACCATTCATTGTCCAAGGTTCTTAGTTTTAACTTTGGGATATGTATAGTTATTGTGCTTAAGCCTCGCAGTGACAAGTAAGTTAATAAAGATATTAATAATACTGTACTGCCAAAGTTATCCTTACCAGATGATTTGTTCTGATATTTTATTGTTTGAACCTTTAGTCGGAGGATATCTCTTGCACCACAATAAGTATTATGGGTGCGATAGAACAGTACATCCCAAATTATAGTATATGCTTGGAAATGGTATTGGGCCAGAAGCATTCAATATGAGATTCATCAAGAAAGCGTTGAAAACAGCTCTCCAGCCAATACATGCCTGGTTTTTCTTTTTTTCCCCCATCATTGATAACATACTTCATCCTTTTTTCGTACATATCTGAGGTTCTAATTATCCCGCCACTACCAGCCCCCGCCTCACCCCCAGAAGCACCGCCAGCGTCAGCGCCAGCACCGGCACATTCACCAGCAACAGCGTCTCCCAGCTCGCCAGACTTATCAGGCTGCCCGCCGAAAAGGTCGTCAACGCCTGCGCCCCGAACAGGATGAAATCATTCAGTCCCTGCGCCTTAAAGCGCTCCGCCCGCGTGTACGCTCGCATTAGCAAAACCGTGCCGCCAACAAATACGAAATTCCAGCCTACCCCCAGCAGCACCAGCGCCCACCAGTAGTGCAGCAGGCTCTGGCTTACCAGGCCTATCGTCACCGTGCCCGCCAGCGCCAACACTCCCAGGAGCATCAGACGCACCACCCCCAGCCGGTCTATCAGCCACCCGCTGATCAGCGACGGCAGAAACATCGCTACAATATGCGACTGGATCACCAGCGTGATATCGTCCAGGCTAAAGGCGTGCTGCTCCAGATGCAGCGGTGTAGCCGTCATCACCAGGGTCATCACCCCGGCCGCCACCATCGCCGAAAGCACCGCCGTCATAAATAGAGGCTGTATAGCAATCACCCGTATAGGCCGCTGCCCGCCAGCAGCCCCCGCACCTGCGCTCGCCCCGGCCTGGTTTGTGCGCGTTGCGCTCACCACCCCCGCCCCCAGCCAGTACAAAAGCGCCAGGCTCAGGAACGAGCCCACGTACACGCTCTGCGGGATCAGTAGGCTGGTCTGCCGGGCGATCTCCGGCCCGAAGTACCCTGCCAGGATGCCTCCCAGCAGCACGATCGAGACCGCTCGCCCCGCCTCGGCTGCCGGTCCGGCTTCTGCCGCTGCAAAGCGATACTGCTGCCCCACCGCGTTGTTCAGCCCGATCAACACCGCACTCACGCTGAACAGGACAAAATCGCTCGTATAGACTGCCCAGGCAGCCAGCAGCGCTGCCAGCCCGGCCCCCACCGCCGAGGCCTGGAAAAGCCGCTTGCGCCCGATTTTCTCCGCCAGCATATTCGCCGGGATTACTGCCGCAGCCAGCCCCACCACCGACAGGCTCGCCGGCAACGTGGCCAGCGCCGGGTCCGGCGCCAGCTGCTTGCCCACCAGACCCCCCAGCAGCGCCATCATCGTCGCTCCGCTCATATTCAACGCACTGGCAATGGCTAAAATGGGTACATTCCGGGAAGATATACCAGGGATCATTGCAATACCCCTAAAATGGACTCAACAGTGCCGGAAATGTCTCCGGCACTGTGCAGTGAATGAATTAAAGTAGCTCGCTGGCCCGGCTATCGTGAAGATATCGTCGGCAAGAAAGCCAGATTATTCTGCGGCAGGTAATAGGCAATCCGCAAGCCGCAGATTTGCAATGTGGGGCCTAGCGCGTCGGGCCAGCCGATCAGGGTATAGGCATTGGCGATGTTGTTCACCGTCTGAGTGATCTCTGCGCTGACCACAAAGCCATACCCACCCGCAAAGGCATCCGTCGAGCCAACATGCACCAGGTCAGCCGTGCTCACCCCGGGTGCGTAACGCGTGATGTAGCCTTCCACACCGGCTGCCGCGTTAGTATCCCGGTAATATACCCTGAGAAACTTGATGATGGCCTCGTCCGGCAGGATGGCTTCCGTATTCAGGATCAAGCCAGTTCCAACCCCTGCGGTGACATGCGTGCAGCCAACCCCATCATAGGCATACTCAGTCGTCGAAGTCCGCCCGCGCAGGGTGGCCCCGGAAACCGTATAATAGTGAAATATCTGGGTAGGTGCACTGGTGGCGCCCGTTTCATTAGTGCGCTCCACACCCTTCACCGGGTTGTCGTCAGGGGCAATGCCCTGCGGGATGACGAATGGCTCGCCGCTGGCATCCAACCCGTTCTCTGGGATCACAATCCCTGCGTCCAGGTAGCTGTCAAAGCTGGCTTTGGATTCGATTACTTCGCCGCCCGGCTCTGTCGCCGGGATCGAGATCTGGGCCAATACGGCGCCTGTTCCTATCAGCGCCGCGGCTGCGATCAACACCGCTGCGATGCGCAGCCAACTTTGCACTTTCTGTTTTCCCATCTTGTTCTCCTTTGGTTGGTCAGGTGCAACTGATTCAGATAAATTATACCGGATTTAGCCGCCACGCGCGCAAAAAACTGGGCAACCTACCAGGCACAGCATGAGCCAGCTTCCGGTTATATAGATTAGACGTCAATGCCCCTGGTTTTGATCCCAAGCGAGCATATTCCTGCGGGTTTTCAGTTCCTTCTGTCCTTCATCACCAAATTTTCCCTCTACCATTATTGGATAATATAGATATAATATCTCTTTATAAGTAAATCACGCATGTGGTTCGGCCCCCAGGGAGGGAAAATGCACTACCTTCGTGTCGCCAGGGCTCAGTCTGGCCTGATTACTCTTTTGCTCGTTTTCATTTTCATATTCCTGCTAAGCGCTTGCCAGCCAGACGCGGCTGCTACCCCGCAGATAGCTCCCAATACCGCTGACCCGCTCCTGGCTTCCTCCACGCCTGCACCACCCTCAGCCGCCCAGTCTGAGACTGGCGCTGCACAGCCGGGTCCAACCCAGGCCAGCCTGGGACAGGCCAGCCCCACCGCCCAACCGCTTGCCGAAACCCCCACTGAGGTCAGTTCATCTGGATCGAGCTCTACCAACCCAGGTGGGGTTAGCCCCACCCCGACCGCAGAGCAACCCACCCAGCCAGCCCCCACACAGACCTCACCCACCGCCACAGCCGCCTCCACGGGCTCAGGCTCGGCTGCTTCTTCAACAGCTGCCTGCACCGATAAAGCTGCCTTCTACGGCGATGTGACCATCCCCGACGATACCGGCTTCGAGCAGGGCGTCGGTTTCACCAAAACCTGGCGCTTCCGCAACGAAGGCGACTGCACCTGGGATGAAACCTACGCCATGGTCTTCGTCGGCGGCGAGATCCTCAACGGCCCGCTCAGTGCTCCGCTTTCCATGCGCGTTGCCCCGGGTGAGATCGCCAACCTGTCCATCGACCTGCGCACCCCTGATCGCGGCGGCGTGTTCCGCAGCTACTGGGAGTTCCAGAACCCGCAGGGAGCGCGCTTCGGCACCGGCGCTGGCGGTCATGAACCCTTCTGGGCGCAGGTCATCGTTAGCTGGATGCCGCCGGCTGGCGGAAATTCTGGCGGCTCAGGTAGTGGCTCGGGTGGCAGCGCAGGGGGCAGCTCACCCACCACCCCGCCTGCCACGCCGGCTTCTGGGGGGGGCTCCCCCACTGCCACACCCGAGGCGGGCTCGGGCGGCGGTTCAGGTTCTGGCGCCTCACCAACTCCCTCTCCGACGCCTGATCCCAATGCCGGAAACAGCACTGTCCCCGGCGCGCCTGCCAATTGCCAGGCTAAAGCCAACCCCGGCTTCCTGCAGGTGCTCCTGGGCTTGATCAATCAGGCGCGTGCTGATAACGGCCTCGATCCGGTCTCTCCCTCCGCCCCATTGTACGCCGCGGCAGCCGTCCACTCCGCCGACATGGCCTGCAACAATTTCATCAACCACATCGGCTCGGATGGCTCATCCTGGTACACGCGCATCGCCGCCCAGGGCTACAGCTACTCCACTGCCCTGGAGAATATCGTGGTGGGTAATCCTGATTTTGGCGGCAACGCCCAGTACGCCTATAACTGGTGGATGAACAGCCAGGTGCACCGCGACAATATCCTCAACCCCAAAGTCACCGAGCTCGGCCTGGGCTACGTATACAATCCCGCCAGCGAATACGGCGGCTACTTCACCCTCGTCCTGGCCCGCCCATAAACTGAAAACCGTGATATTTTTGCATAAATAAGATAAACTCTATCCACTTATTCGAGCTCAGAGCAGGAGAACAAACCCTATGGGTTGCTCCATTACCATCGACCTGAATACAGCTCAAATGCTTCAGGATACTGCCGGCTCCCCGCCCAGCAGCATCCAGGTCAGCGGCGCAGCCTCCGAGTGCGAAAAAGTCAACGTTTATCTGGTCGGGCTGAATCCCACCACTGAGGTCTCTGCGACCGTGGTCGAAGGTGTTTGGCAGGCCATATTCAACGCCCCCAACGATTTCAATCCAGACGACTTCCCGTGCGGCGTCGCAGACATCAAGATCACCGCCTACTGTACGGATGATCCCGACTGCAAGGTCGATACGGCCATTCCTGTGCTCAATTGCGTCCCGCGCGACTGCCCTCCCCAGGCCACCTGTATCGTCTATCGCGACAATAACCCCAATGACCTGGTTGACCTGGCTGAATGTCTCTCGCCCGGCCTGTACACCGTTGCCGTCATCGACCCCGCCACCCCGGCTGCCTCTTATCTGTGGAGCCTGAACGGGGTATCCCAGCCTGCCGCCAGCGGGAATGGCCTGAACGCATTTGAAATTACCCTGGTCGTCGGCGACGACCCGCAGTCGGTCAGCGTCATTGTGTCCCTGTCTACCTCAGGCGCCGCCTGTCTGCTCTCCACCGCTGCAACCCTGCTGGTGTGCGAAACGCCTGAGCCTGAAGAATGCGACAGTGAGGTTGAGATTCAGGTCAGTCAAATTAACACTCGCTTCCCCGACCTTTCCGGATGCCTCTCCCAGGGCGCTTATACCATCGCTGTCACCTACCCCACCGGGGATGATGTCAGCTACGGCTGGAGCGTGGATAATGATCTGCAACCGGGTGAAACCGGAGCACAATTCAACTATACACTCCTGGCCGGTGAAACTCACACCATCCAGGTAGTCGCCGCTCAAGCCGGCTGCCCGCCTGTCCCTGGCAGTGTCACACTCACCGCCTGCGCCGCCGAGCCCGAATGCGCCGAGGAAGTCGCCTGGCAGGTTGTCGATGGCCACCGCCAGCCTGTGGACTTAAATGACGATTGCCTGCCCCCTGGCAGGTATACTGTCGTCGTTCAGGCGCCTACCGGACCCACTGTTTCCTATCGCTGGATTCTCAACGGTTCGGAGCAGCCTGGCGAGAGCGGCAGCGCCTATTCTGTGGTTCTGGAGGCAGGTGGCAATGCGGAAATCGGTGTTATCGTTCAGCAGTCTGATTGTCCGGAGATCAGCGCCCGCCTGAAATTGACCGGCTGCGAGCCTCCCGACGAGCGCGATTGTCCCGGCCTGGTGAGCCTGGTCGTGCGCGATGCACAGAACAATCCAGTTGACCCGGATGATTGCCAGCAGCCAGGAGTTTATTCGCTACAGGTTACCCAGCCCTCCAGCCCAGGGACTACTTATACCTGGTCCGTCGATGGCCAGGTGCAGGCTGGAGAAACGACCAGCACGCTCCTCGTCTCCCTGGAGGCATCCAATCCGGTCAACGTGGCTGTGAGCGTCACGCCTACTGGCTGCCCGACCCGTCCTGCCGGTACGACTCTGACGCCCTGTCAGGACGATGACGATGATGATGACGAGGTTGTCTTGCCTCCGCCGCCATCCTGGTGCCCTATATTGCTCATCAGCGGTCTGGCAGCCTTTTTCATCGGCCTGGTTTTAATCTGGGCTGGAATGTGCACGGGCAACGTACCCATGGCGGTTGTCGGCGGTGTTCTGGCGGTCGTTGGCATGGCGCTGCTGATCGCCTGGGCTTTTCTCTGCGGAACTAAACGCGGTGGTTGCCGCATATTCGCCCGCCTGCTCCAGATTCTGAGCATCATAACGATTATCTTCGGAATCATCTCTGCGATATTTGGTGTGATTGCCGCGGTTTGTGCGGTGATCACCAGCCCCGGTGTGATCACCGAGATCATTTGCGCCATTCCCGGCGCCTGCGGGCTGGGTGCAGTGATCGATTTTGTCTTATCCGGTTTCCTGACCGCAATCCTGGCCCTGATATTTGTGGAGGTCTGCACTGGCCTGACTTCCTCCGATAACAATTAGCTTCTCACGTTCCAGTCCCCCTCTCACCTGAAAACCGGGTTTTTCGAGCTCGCCTTTTGAGCTCAAAACCTGGTTTTTTCTCACCCAGCAATCAACCCCACCCCCACCACGCACAGCAGCACCCCCGCCCACTGCCACCTGCCCACGCGCTCCTTCATCACCATCCCCGCCAGCAGCACCGTCCCCACCGGGTACATCGAGACCAGCACCGCCGCCACGTCCAGGCGCGTCAGCCCGGTCGCCAGCATATACAGCACGTTCCCCGCCGCGTCCAGCAGGCCCGCCCCCATCGCGCTGGCGAGAGCGATCCGCCCTCCATTGAGGATGAATTCCGATTGGAAATTACCATGGCGCAACCGCACCGCCAGGATAGCAAAGATCGCTACCCCGCCCTCTACCAGCTTGGAGGCCGCCAATGGGTAATACAGGCTGCCTGCGCTGACCTGCGCCAGGCACACGAAAAATCCCCCAAAGCCCATCCCGGCTGCCACTGCCAGTTGGATCCCCTGGCGCTTTCCGGCGCGCAGCCCGTCCTGCTGGTGCGCCGTACCTGAGCTCGCATCCAACGCATGCGGCCGCGTCACCAGCCAGATGCCGCTGATCCCGGCCGCGAAGCCGGCCAGTTGCAGCGCCGCCGGCAATCCCTCCTGAAAAGAGCTGACCAGCACCGGCACCACCGCCCCCACCACCGCTGCGATCGGCGAAACCATCGCCGCCCCCGCCCCGGCCTCGGCCCCCAGCGCCAGCCCGCGATACAGCGTGATGATCCCGATCCCGCCCAGCACCCCCGCTGCCGACGCCCAACCTACGTCCACCCAGGCTGGTAGCGCCTCGCCCGCCAGCCAGCCCAGCAGCAGCACGCCTGCCAGCCCGCTGGCGGATACGATCCCCAGCACCAGGAACGCCGAATTGCGCCGCGTGGCGAATCCGCCCAGAAAGTCCCCTGCGCCCCAGGTCGCTGCCGCGCTCAGCGCAAAGATGATCCCCAGCAGTGCAGTCACGCCTTGCATACCAGGTTATTTAACCACATTCCGGAAAAATATACGGCTGTCCAGAAGCATTATTTCAACCCCACTGCTGCGACCTTCTCTTTGGACAGTCCCGTTATCGAACATACCGATTCAATCCAACCCAACCCCTCCGCGGACTACTGCTCAAGGCTCAGGCCTGTCTTGCTGCCACTCTTCCCATGCCCTGAGCACCTCTTCCGGCAGCACCGCCATACCCGCCGGGGTCATCTTTCCCTCCCCCAGCATCCTCAAAGCGCGCTCAATATTGCTCGCCGCCCAGTTGCTTTTCTTGCGCCGTGGCGAGAAGCGCAAGGCATATCGCTGACCATCCATCGGCTTGAGCTGGCTGTCCACCCACCCAAAGCACACCGCTTCCTCGGTTGCCTCTTTCAAGGTAAAGCCTTGTTTCTTAGCCGTGGTTTTATAGAACACCAGCCAGATTTCCACTTTATCCTGGTGGTGCGCCTCCAGCCACGCTCGCCATTCTTCCCGGCTGTTGACCTGCAGTTTCTCACCAATTTCCATCGCTGCCTCCTGCGCTGAAAGGGCAATTACCCCATAACTGGATCACTGCTTCCACACTACCATCAAGACCCGGTTAATCACATACACAACCCCCAGCCACAGCGTCCAGCTCTTCGCCCCCGTGCTGTACAGCCCCCAGCCTGCCAGCCCGAACAGGATCAGCTCCACTAATAAGAACCAGCCGCCTTGCAAGCGCTGGCTCGCCTTGGGCGCCATCCACAACCCCCACACCACCGCCGCTAGCAGCGGCGCTCCGATCCCCAGCAACCAGCGCATCCCAGCGCTGCCGCCCGTATGGAAGCCCCAATACCCGAGCGCGACCAGCATCGCCAGCTCCATCCCGAAACGCACCGCCAGATTCAGTATCTTTAATGCATCCATGCCATTCTCCTGGTGATCTCTATCTTGATCTGCGTCTATCTGCGTCCTGTGCCCTGTACAAGCAATCTGCGGTTCTCATCCTGCCAGCTTGATCTGCGACACATATGCCGGGTCCGTCAGCGCCGGGCGATCCAGGCGCATCGCCTCGATGGCGTAATTCGTCCGCCCATCCAGCGCCAACTCCGCCAGAATCCTCCCGATCAGGCTGGCAAACTTGAAGGCATGCCCCGCCCCGATCGCCAGGCTGATGTGCGGGTGCTGTGGCAGCCGGTCGATCACAAACCCCCGGTCGGGCGGCATGGTATATAGGCACGGCTTGGTATACAGCACCGGCCCCAGGAAATCCGGGATGCGTTGCTCCAGGAAAGCCGTCAGCTTCGCCAGCGGGCGCGGATTGGGCTGCAGCCTGCGCGTCTCCACCGTCACCACATCCCCGCCTACATCCTGCCCAGCCTTGGTTGCCACTTCCCCGTATACCGGGAAGCCGTAGAAGCCATCCTCCCCGTGCCAGATCCAGATCGGGAAGCGCTCCGAGCTGAACTGCTTCAAATGCGGCGTGGCGAAATACGTCACCTGCTCCTCGGTCACCGTCAGCGGCAGCCGGATGCCTGCCCCCGCCAGCACTCGGTTAGTCCACGCCCCGCTTGCCACCACCAACCGCTTCCCCCAGAAGACGCCCTGCTCCGTCTCCACCTCCACGCCATCCGGCTGCGGGCGCACTGCGCTCACCGGGCAGTTCTCCAGCACAACCGCTCCGCGCCTGCGCCCCAGGGCCCGATGGGCGGCGTTGGCCTTGCCAGGGTCCACCAACCCGGCGGAAGCCTCGTACACCACCCGGTCGTCTTCTTGCAGGCGGAATTGCGGGAAATGGCGCATGGTCTCCGCCGCGCTCCAGCTTTCATGGGGGATCCCGGCCTGCTGCATGGCTGCCGCGTAGGCCTCTACGCTGCTGGAGGCCAGCCTCCCGCCGGAATGCACCTCCCCCGAGCTCAGGATCAGGCCGCCGGTCTGGAAGACCAGCTGCAAGCCGGCCTCATCTTCCACTGTGCGCCAAGCGATGTAGGTGTGCGGCGTCAGCGCCGCGTAAGCAGGGTCGTCGTAGGCCAGGCGGATAATACGTGAATGGTCCTGTGAAGCCCCGTAAGGGTGGTTCAGGCTGAACTGCTCGATGCCCAACACATCCCCACCGCCGCGCCGCGCCAACCAGTACAGGGCTGCGCTGCCCAGTCCGCCCAGCCCCAGCACAATCACTTCATAATCTTTGCGCATGGCTCAATCTTTCCAGTTCTTCAGGAATTGTTGGTCCTTCTCCTGCACTTTGGCCCCGATCATGGGGTGCAGGCTCAGGTCCGCCGAGTAGCGACTGGCGGGGGGCGTGCACCCCAGCGCCTCGGCCATGGCGCGCACGTGGTGCGGCGCGCCCCCGCAGCAAATGCCGATGTAATTTACGCCCATCTCCGCAGCTTGTTGGGCAAAATCCGCCATCTCGAAGCGCGTTAACAAATGCGGCTCCAGGGCGATCGGAAAGCCACGCGGCCCATCGCCTAACCTCAACGTCTGGAAGGCCGGCATCTCAGGCGTGGTGCGATATGGCACCGGTTGGGCGGCCACAAAGCCATTCACCTTCTGGCGGATCTCCGCCAGCATGGGCAGCATCGTTTCCGGCCCGCGCGAGCAGTTCAGCCCCACCACCATCGCTCCCATATCCGAAAGCATGCGGCAGGCCTGCACTTGGGAGAAGCCATCCCGCAGGGGCGTCTCCACCGAGCCGAAGGTGATCATTGCTGGTTTCCCCGACTCCTGGATCACCTCCAGGGCGATCTGCCCCTCTGCCAGGTAGCCCAGCGTCTCGGCGATGATAAAATCAGCCCCCTCTTCCACAGCCCAGCGCACCTGCTCGCTGTACATCTGCCGCACCAGCGGCACGGTCTCGGCATGCCGCTGGTGATCATACACCCAGGTATTGCTGATATTGCCCGCCACCAGTGCCTCTTCCCCGGCGGCCTGTTTTGCCAGCCGCAGCGCCGCCCGGTTGAGCGCTTCCAGGTCGCCTTCCCGCCCGATCGTTGCTAGCTTATGCCGGTCGCCGTAATAGGTCAGCGCCACCATCACCTCAGCCCCGGCGCGCAGGAACTCGCGATGCAGCTCCAGCACCGCCCCTGGCTCGTCCAGTACCACCTCTGGCACAAACGGTCCGGCTTTAATATAGCCGCGCCGCTCCAGCTCGAATACATACCCCTCCGCCCCCAGCACAATCCCATTCTCCAACCGCTCAAACAGACCCGCTTTCTCGCTCATGCTATTTTCCTCTCGCATCCTGTTGGGGGTTCTTCGACCTACACGGTCAATTCCGCCTATTTTACTCCGTTTATGCGAATGTTGGATTATTCAAATTGCTTTCATCGCCAGTGTTAGGGGCGCAGCGGTCCTGTTAATGCATAATTCCCGAAATGTCCCGCTGCGCCCCTCCGCGCACACGCCAGCGACAGGTCGCCCGAAAAAAACATGGATATCTAGGATGATCAGGATCATCACATCCATTCAATCCTGTCCATCCATGTTAATTTCAATTTTCTATGGTTTAAACGGTAGGGCCGCCTGGACTCCTCGCTTCACCAGACGGCCCTGATACGGGTTAACCTTCCCCCACCCGTAGTCCATTCGATTTTTAGTGCTGGTTGTGCTCCCTCATATCCAGAGCCAGCACCAGCAGCCCCAGGCCCACCAGCCAGATCAGCCCCAGCACGATCATTGGGTTATTCATGCCCGATTCAGCGCTGAAACCCGAGAGCTCTACCGCCGTCGGGCCGAAGCGGAACTGCATATCTTCCACCTCACCACCCTCCTGCAAACCGGTCAGCAGGTCCTCACCCTCATAGACCGCGCAGCTGCCATCAAGTGCTGGCGAGAGCCGGAAGCGGGCGAAGATATCCGGGCTGGATTGGCGAAGCGGCAGCGGGAAGTTCAGCGTGTGCACGCCTATTTCCAGGTACTGGTTCACGAGGGCATGTTCGTTCCAGCCTTCTCCGTTATCGCTGAAGTCGTAATCCAGGCCCACACCATTCGCCGCGCTGTTCCACACATCCAGCCATGCATTGAAGCAGCCCGCTTCTCCGCTGATCGTCACCTGGATCGTGCCTTGCCCGGCGTTCCAATAGTCCGGAGCGGTGAACACGCCTTGCACGCCGTCTTCGTCCGTCAGGCCGTCATTGTCGTCCTGGCGTGCGTCCAGCGAAGGCTGTCCGTCCAGCTCCTGGTCCACAATACTGCCCAGCCACAGGTTCCCCGGTAGGTGGCGGGCGCCATTTTCACTTAGCTTCGTCAGCCCATATGCTTCCGGAAGGTCGCCGAAATCCCTGGGCAGCACCTTGTTCCCGAAATAGACCACCTGGCGATCATTCATCCCCAGGATGATCTCCTGAACCAGCGGTGTGGTGTTCACGTATTCCCCGGTCAGGATTTCCAGCACCCGGTAGGGGCCGGGCGGCAAGCCTGTGAAAGCCAACCGGCCCAACACGCCGGTGTACCCCCTGCCAACATCCACCCAGCTTTCCCCGTCTAGCTGGGTAAGGATGAACTCAATCCCTGCCAGGCCGGTCTCGGTGGCTTCGTCCAGCACCCCATCGCCATCCAGGTCGTGGAACTTGATCACCTTGATCACGCTGGTCTGGGCATTGCCATATGCAATCGCCCATACCAGCCAGGGATCATTTTCCGTGCGCTGGTGCGTCTGGGTCAATGGTGTGGTGTTCGTCCAGCCCAACTGGGGAGTTTCCGTCACCCGGTACTCGCCCATCAGAGCTGGCACATCCAAAAATCTTGCAAACCCATCCGCCTCGGTCACCGCCTGAAGCATGTTGCCGTCTGGTGCGAACAGGCTGAACTGCCAGCCTGCTAGCGGCTCCTCGCCAACGTCTTGAACCTCATTGAAATTCGCGTCATTAAATTTGAAAACCTTGACGGTAATCCCGCCAGGGTCACCCGCCAGAACGGTGGTGGGTACAATAGCTCCAATCAGGAGCGCACATACCAGCGCTAGAGTTGCCAGCTTGGCGCGCTGCATGTGCCGTGGGTAGTGTGTGTCGCGATGCATTCTCTTTACCCTCCCGGGTTTTCTTACCTTGCTCAGCAGCGGTTCTTTATGTTCCCGCTACCATCCCCGATCCCCGTACAAACAAAAAGCTGCCGTGGCTCATGCACTTACATGAGATCCGGCAGCCAGGCTTTCTGAAAGTTTCAGACCCTTAGCTTTGCGCCTCCACCTCGCGATGGGTTTGCCTTTTTCGGGATTGATTATTTAGTTGTCTGAACCACTTATACTGCTAATTATATCAGACTTTCTTCATAATTGCAAGTACATTACGGGTTTTAATAAACTAATAAACAAACCTCACTTTCTGATTAAAATAACGTTAAGCGCTGTCATTTTGTTACAATCAATTCAGGACCAATTTCCAAATCGCAAGTGTACAGTTTTGTCAAGCAGCAGGGGATTGCATCGTTTTATAATGGACTCATCATGAGTAAAACCATTGCCCTTGTCAGTGGCATACCCCCGCAATTCGAGAACGCCATGCCTGCCCGCTGGTTGTATCACTCGGAATGGTTCCTGGTTGCTGCTGCGCTGGCCGAAACCGCCAGCACCGGCTGGTTCATCTTATCAGCGCGCTACGGCTTGCTGCACCCCGATCAAAAAATCGCCCCCTACGAGCTCACGCTCAGCGATCTTCCGCCCGACCAACGCCACGCCTGGGCCGAAGGCGTGCTGCAATCGCTCACCCAGATCCTCAAGCCCGGCGACCGCCTGCTGCTGCTGGCAGAGCCCAATTACCACACCGTCCTGTACGCCATTCTGGAAAATAGCAACTGGCGCCTGGCAGCCCCCCTGCACGGCATGCCGGCTGCTTCCCAGGTGGTCTGGATGCAAAACGCCATCGACCACCCCGTCCAGCACCCCACCATCAAATCCACTTCCAGCAGCGATACCATCCCGATCCGGTAATTTTCTACGCCGCCGGTAATTATCACACTCTCCCGGGCGTCTCAGCGCTTAAATTGCAGCTCCACATCAAGCCCGCTCAACACCAGTTGCTCGTCTTCAACCTTGAAGGTCTCCACCGCCTGCAGGGCTGCCAGATAAGCACTCTCCTGCGCCATCACCCCTGCGTCTGTACACGCCATCAGGGTCATGGTCAGGTTGGCAATTTCAATCCCCGCCCCGCCGGAGTCGAATGTGCCCCCGTAGGAGTTACAGCCTGCCGAGCCGGAAACCTGCCCATCGCCAAAATTCAGGCTGATCTGCGTGCCCTCGACTACGGGATTCCCGTTCAGGCTCACCAGGGCCCACTCGCCGCTGGGTGGCTCGCTCACATGGCTGCATGTTGCCAGCATGAACAAAGCCAACAACAAAATAAAGGTGCTGCGTATGAGTTTCATTTTATCTCTCTCCTTTTCCTCCCCCTTAAGACGCCGCGCCTACATCCAGTGTTCCCAGCATATCTGAAAACCGAGTTTTTTCTTCAAAACTCGGTTTCTAATCATCCCATTTCCCATTGGCCTTTATTCAACCCTCGGCGTGGCCGGACTCCCGATTCTCCCTCCCGCACACCTCCCTCCGGGAATATCGCCTGTAGGGCGGACAGGAATGTCCGCCCTGGCACCCAATTCACCTCACCGTCAGCGGCAAAAACTCGAAATTTGTCTTCGGCTCAATATCGTGCTGGAATGTGCCCGCCGGCTGGGTCAGGTGACAGACAGTACAGGTGTTGAGTGTCCCTGCATGACCTTGCAGGTCAACAAACTTCAACCCATCGCGTGGCTCGCGGCTTTCAGCGATGGCATGCGTGCTGTCATGGCAGGCCTCGCAAAATACCGCCCCATGCCCGATTGAATTCCGGTACAGCGGCTGGTCCTGCTGGGTCGCCACCCCATGACAGGTATCGCAGCGCGGCTCGTTCAGCCAGGGATCGGGATTCTGGGCCACAGCCAGCATATCGCCATGGCAGTCATTACAGGTGAAGTCGTATTCCTGCGACATCACATCCCGCAGGCACAGCGTGTCTGGACCGGGATGGCACTGGTAACAGCCTTCCGTTCCGGCTGGAAAATCATCACCTTCTTCAGCATGCTTTTCGTGCATGGCATTGGAGAGGCTCGGCAAATCATCCAGCCCCGGCGCACCGAGCGCATTGGACGAGTGGCAGGTCGCGCATAGCACCGGGCGCTGCTCCATCAGGGGTAGCTCGTATCCCGGAGGATAATCGTCCAAATTTTCCTGATCATGCATGGTCAGGATGTTGGTTTCAACCTTCCCGGTAGGCGTAATCCCGCTCTCCACGGTCGCAGAGCCCGTGTCCGAGTGGCATAGATCACAGCGCATCTCCGATGAGACGGGAGCGACCACCCTGGCCTGGGCCAGCATCTGGTTGTTGTTATTATTCCAAACTGTGACCGTAGCCAATTGGTAGGGGTCGGGAGTGGTTGGCGCTGAATCGCTAAATTCGGTAAGGGGAATGCCCACCGCCTCAAAATGATCGCCGGTGAGATCCATTTCCCCGGACAGGCCCTTACCGGTCAGGCCAATATCGGGCGGCAGCGGCGCAGCCAGGTCGAAAAGATCCTGGGCGTAATCCCAAAAATTGGTTTTCCCCAGCGAGGTCGTATTGTCCGTGAACACATACGTGACCCTGATCCCCGCTGTGACGATCGTGGGCGGATCGCCGCGCCGGACCACCTGCGCCCACAGCGTATTGAAGGGCGGTAGCACTGCCAGATCTGCGAAATCTGCGTTGTAACAGTGCATTCCCAGGTCATTCCAGGACAACAGGACATATTCATTCTCCACCGCCGCGGCTGGCTTCTGGGCGGCAGCAGATTGAGCCTTGAGCGCCACCAACCAGACGCCAAGGAGCAGGATTCCCGACAGGAAAGGTAAAAATAAGACAGACCAACGTGACTTAATCATCCCATCGCCTCCTATTTTGGTTTTATTGCCCTCTCGACATTTCTCGAACGCGATCTATTTGCCCACTCGCCTCCTTCCCCTGCATCGATTGTGATTTATTTTACAGCTTAATTTTACTCCGCCTGCCCCAAAAAGCCAGCCTCGACGCGTTTTCTAATAAAATATCAGCATCTGTTCCATATACCTGCACCTTCACCGCTGGATGTAGGTTAAGCTTTAGCTTGACCACCGGCGCAGCCGGGTCCCCGAAGTTGTGAAAACCGAGTTTTTTCTTGAAAACTCGGTTTCTTAAGGAAGAAAGACGGACTGAAGTCCGACCTACAAAAAAAACAGCAGGCGACCCCCTGCTCACCTGCCGTCTCAATAATTTTCCTCTGTCCACGACTCTTAGGGGTGCTCAATCCCAGCGCGAACCCCTACCCCCGAAATCCACATCCGCGGTTCCCCTCGGCTGCATCTTCCTTATTCTCCCGCTAGCTGTTTGCCTCAATCAGCTGATACAGCATATCCAATATGGGCTGCATGGCTTCTGGAACGGCGGTATCCACCATATGCACCGTATGTCCATCATACGTTAGCCGGTAATCAAATAGATCTGCCCCTGGTTGTCCAGGTGTGTAGTCATCAGCCAGCTGGCCAAAATTCGCCGCTTCAAGCTCGTTCTGGAGCGCCTTGAGTTCATCCGCGCTCAGGCTAAAGCTAAATTCCTGGTCCTTGCGGGTCAGCGCTGCCTTCCCGGTGCTGTCGATCACTAATCGATCGTCTAAACCGGCAATTCCTCCCGTGCGCTGGTATTCGAGCAGGGTGGTCTCCGGGTTCGCAGAGCATCCCATCAGGATGGCTGCTAGGGCGATTAATATCAAGAAAACTACCTTCGATTTCATCGGACCTCCAGATTTTAGAAAAAAATCGTTCCACTATTCTATTCGATTGTCTGAATTAGATCATACATCATGAATCCTGATGGTTGAAAACCCTTCCCATTTTCTTCAGGGGCGCCTGTTCCGAAAATCCATTGCCAGCCATTGTCAGTCATCCACAGTTCAATTTTTGTTGTTGACTTTCATATATATTCGTGTATTATAGAATAATAATTTATGTAAGTGGTTCTGCCTGCACGGCAAGTCAACACAGTTCGCGCTCAACCATTTCGCAAGCGCTCGTCCATCGCTGAATTCTCGGGATTTCATAGACCTCGTTCCAGCACATTACGGCTGCATCCCGGCCATTACCTGCCACCCAACCGTAATCTGCGTGGTTGGTATTTTTGACTTTAATTAGATGGGGCCAATCTGTAGACCACCACGCACTCCCCCGCAACAAATTCATACTCTGTTTGCTGTAGCTATATAAAAAAAGTCAGCCTCACCCGAAAACATCAACTATTAAGCAAAAAGAAATGGAGGGTCATACCATGTCGCGCCTGTTCCGGATTATCCTGATTCTGGGAATATTGTCCCTCGTTGCTCCCACTCAGACACTCCCCGCCCGTGGATCGACACCCGATCCGTCCGCCTCCGGATTAACCGATCCAACAACCCAGATTCCCACCCCAGGGGACCTCAGGCAGCCAACTGCAGACCAGGTATTTACTTCGTTATACGCCGGCGATTACTCTATCTCAGGCCGGGTAACAGACCCGGATGGGAATGGAATGGAAGGCGTAACTGTCCTGGTTGTCCTGAATAAAATCTTCCTA
>Ga0105107_10001050_pt1 | contig 17927 bp, 8 predicted proteins | sample PPLLaktember2015_6_FD_79335 | JGI IMG/M metagenome (GOLD analysis project Ga0105107, IMG submission 79335) | Freshwater sediment microbial communities from Prairie Pothole Lake near Jamestown, North Dakota, USA - PPLs Lake P8 Core (1) Depth... | ecosystem: Environmental > Aquatic > Freshwater >...
CGCCTCATCGGGCCCGGAAGCAACACGATCTATTTCAATTCGGTGTCGATACCCTCGAACATGCCGGCAGCCCCGTATCTGCCCACGATCCGAATCGCAGAAACCGAAAACGGTCTCCCGTTTGGGCCGGTCACGCTCGCCGGGTCTGATGCGATCACCGTTCAGGAACCGTCGCAGCTCGCTATCGAAGACACGGAAGTCTCGACCGATCGTATCACCGCAGATCAGACGGTTCCGTGGTCGGCATCGATTCGAATCATGAATAACGGTGATGCCACAGTAAGACTCGATAACCTCTCGGTGAGGCTCTTCCGGGGTCCGGAGGAAGTAACGACTCAATGCACATATACGACCCCCAATTTTTCTCCCGGCGAGATGTTAAATGGAGGAGCCGCCAAGGTCATCGAGGTTCTATTCAACGACAATCCCACGAACACAATGTGGACGGGGACGATTGTTATCGAGTCGACCGTGTGGGGCACCGATATGAATAGCGGCGCGCCGCTCGTGGCGACGACGGAGTCCGGCGGCAAGGGGAGCTATCTTGTGCAGACCCCCGCGAACCTCGTGGTCACCGCGGTCGAGGCGTCGGTGGATACCGTCACGGCTCGCCAGACGAAGAGCTGGACCGTAGACGTGGTTCTTGGAAATGCCGGCGAATCGGATATCCGGATCGATATGGACGACGCGAAGACATTTCTCACCTTCTTGACCGGTTCCGTGGCGCAAACCGATTTCTCCGTCATCTCTCCCGTCGCGCTTCTCGGGGGGGGCGACGTGCTCGAGGGAGGGTCGGTCGATACGTTGCGCTACGAGGTCGACCGGACCGGTTCGGTCCCCGGCCTCTGCATCATCAGGTCGACCGTGCAGGGCGCCGAGATCAATAGCGGGATCCTTATGAATACCTCGGGGATCTCCTCGGGGATACGTGTCCAGGAACAGGCAAAGCTTCGGCTGACGAGCGTTTCGATTGAGGCCCCGCGGCCGCCCTACGTCAATGTCGATCAGCAGTTCGGCGTTTCGGTGATTGTGAAGAATGAAGGCGAAGCTTCGGCGGACAGCATAAGAATCGCTCTCGAGAATTCCGGCGCTTCCATGATTCAAGATACGATCCTCGTGTTGCGAAACATCGAGGGGGGAGGCGCAACCGCAAGTGTCGTATTCATGATCACGGCCGCCTCCTCGAGCGGGGCCGAAACCTTCACGGCGCACATACGATCGGCCATCGACGGCAACTCGCGCGAGGGCTCCCTCGTCGAGATTTTGCCGGCGGCGGATGATACCGCCGTGGCGGTCATACAGAATCCTGCCGGTCTCATCGTCGAGCAGGTGACTCCCTCGCAGCCCGTGGTGAATGCGAACCAGGCCGCCGATTGGACGGTCAGCGTTGTTATGAGGAATGCCGGGGAGGCGCCGCTCGTTGTCGATATGCCTTCGGCGGAGAACATCTGGTTCTTCCTCGGTACGAGACTCGATGATTATCTTATCATTCCGCCGGGGAACTTCGGCTCGGGATCAACCGATTTCACACTCGACGGCGGCGAAAGGGACTCCCTTATCTACATCGTTTCTTCGACGGGGAGCGAGACGGGGGATGTTGCGATTCGCGCCGATATCAAGTGGCAAGATAAGAACGATCTCTCACGCGATGAAGCGAACGGCACCGGTTCTGTGCTCGTTAATCCGCCGTCAAAGCTCCGCATCTTCTCCGTAACGAGCGATGCGCCGAACGCTCTGCCAACGAATACATCGGTTGTCAATACGGATCAGGTATTTCCCGTCCATGTCTGGGTCGAAAACAAGGGCGGCGACAATGTCGATTCGGTGGAGGTCCAGCTCACATCGAATGGCGCATCCCAAGCGGCGATTGAGGGCAATCCGTTTCGGAGCGTTGCTTCGGGAGGTTCTGCGGAGTTTGTCTTCACGGTCACCGCGGGTGGCACCCCGGGGGCCGAAGTACTGAGCGCTTCAATTGTCCATGCGGTTTCAGCGAACACGGGTGAACCGGTCATCCCCGATTTGGCCTTGGACGGAATCGAGAGCCTCCGCATCGAAACGCCCGCGCGCCTTGTGTGCGAGGTGGCGGCTAACGATACCAGTCTGGCGACAAGCCAGGCATTCACCGCATCAGTTGTTGTCAGGAATGAGGGGCAGGCGCTCATCGATGCGACCGGTTTCGTAACCCTAACGCTTCCAACGGGGATCACTCTTTACAATCCCACCGATTCGCTCAGGAGGGAGTTTGCGGCGGGGCACGAGCTCACGTGGCAGCTTAAGGCGCCTTCGACGGCGGGGGATTTCCCCCTGATCGCCCGCATCGACACGCGTCCAAAGGACATCAATATCGCCTTGCCGGCGGAAGTGGCCGTGGAAAGCGATACGATAGAGCTGCATGTTGATGATAAGGCCCGTCTCGAGGACTGCAAAATATCAATAGCGGATCCTCCCGGTGCCGTTGACGGCACGCTCTCGACGGAGCAGGATTTCAGCGTGCGCACGAGCCTTAAACCGACGCACAATGCGGATGCGGTATGGGTTACGCTCACGGTTCCCGAGGGTTTCACTTTTCTCGGCCCGGACACTATCGACATCGGCAGGGGCGATGGCACTGTCAAGACAGTCACCTGGAGTCTCAAGGCTCCGGTCTCTCCTCGTGCGAGCGATACGCTCCGGATGTTCGCGGGATGCAAGGATGTCAATTCGGAACTCTGGTTTGATACATGCGGAGATTCGATGATTGTCTCCGTGCAGCTCAAACCGGCGCTCTCGCTCGAAGCTTCCATTTCCGCTCCGCCCGAGGCGACCGACGGCACGGTCCCCGTCAACCTGCCCTTCACGGTGACGGCGAAGGTGACGAAATCAGGGGATGCCGGGGTCGATGCCACGGGCGCGCGGCTTGAAATCGTTCTCCCCGATCAGCAGGAATATGTTCTCAGCGATGACGAGACAAAGCCATTCATACCGGGGACAGATGTTTCCTGGACCGTCACGGCGCCCGGCTCGCCGACTTCCCCCGCGAATATCATCGTACGATTCGTCGAGCCGCTTGCGAAGGATGTGAACACAAACGCGAGTTGCGCGATTCTGACCGGTGAGGTGTTCATCCCGGTGCAGACCGAGGAGGGCGCCGTTCTCATGTCGAATATCTCGCGCGAGGATACGATACCGCCCTACGTCGTGCCGCAGGGAGCGGAAAACGTGCCCGTGATGCGCGTCGTGCTCGAGAATACGACGGCTTCCACCCTCGGTCTCCATGGGATCACCGTGACGCTCAAGAACGCGCGGGGCGATACCTTGCGGTATCCGTCGCGTTCGGTCGCCGCGCTGCGGTTTGTCGCGGGAGACGCCGAGTATGAGGCAACGGTCGGCGATCTCGCATCCGTTTTGATCGATGTCGATTATGATCTGGAAGTCGCTCCCGGAACGTTGGATACCATTCTCCTCGTCGCCGACATCGCCGACGGGGCACCGGCGGGCGAAATCAGATTCGAGATAGAGAAGAGCGCGGATGTCCGCATGTCGATCATGCTTGACGGCGGCCCAGGCCCGGCGGTCGGCATCTCCTATGCGGGAGACGGCGGCGATATCGCGGGCCATTTTCTGAGCGGGCCGCTCACCGTGATGAGCCGGAGCTTCGAGGAGTACGCGCACAACTACCCGAATCCCTTCCGGGCCGGCAGCGAGTCGTCGAAGATATGCTATTTCTTGACGAAGAACACGGCGGTTACGATTCGCGTCTTCGATCTCTCGGGGAGCCTTGTCTGGAGCAAAGAGATACAGTCAGGCGGGCCGGGCGGAACCGGCGCGGAGGGCGGCACGCCTCATGAGATCGCGTGGGACGGCCGCAACGCGAAGGGCGAGACCGTGAGAAACGGCATCTACATCTGCAAGATCGAGGCGGGCGGGCAGTCGGCCCTCATCAAGATGGCCGTCGCAAAGTGAGTGCATGGAATAGCGCGTGAAACGAGCGTACGAAGTGAGCATATGATGAAAAGACTCATCGCAGGAATTGCCGTCGTGGGCATTCTGTGGCTTCTGAGCGCCGCGGCAGTGGCGCAGGAGGGCACGGGAGGCACGCGCTCGGTCTTCCATGTCGGCGCGGGGGCCCGGGGGATCGCACTGGGCGGCGCCTTCTCGTCAATCGGCGATGATGCCTCGGTTCTCTTCTACAATCCGGCGGCTCTCAGGCTCAATCAGCGCCTGAATGTTCTCGTGAGCCACCTGCCGCTCTTTTCCGGTTTCAGCGACGCGAGCTACGAGTACCTGGGCCTCGTGTACCCGACCGTGTCCGCCGGAGCCTTCGGGTTCGGGATCATGACGATCGGCACGGGGGATATCCGCGGCTTCGACGAGTTCAGCAGGGAAACGGAATCTCTCACGTACCGCGAGAGCCAGGCGATTCTCGGCTATGCCTTCGACCTTCCGTGGCGGTACATCGGCGCCGTGACGGCGGGAACCTCGGTCAAGATACTCTCCCAGCGGGTCGGCGACTTCTCGGACACCGGCACGGGGCTCGATCTCGGATTCATATACCGGCCGCGGTGGATACGCGGCGTGACCATCGGCTGCAACCTGCAGGATGCGATCGGCGCCGAGACGAAGCTCGTCGCGGTGAGCGACAAGGTCTACCGCACGATCATGATCGGCGCGGGATACACGCGCGTTTTCGCGAACGGCTCGTCGCTCGCGCTCGCCCTGCAGATGGATATGCCGGAACTGGACGAGAATGAGTTCCGCGTCGGGGCGGAATACACGATCAAGCAGCTCGCGAGCTTCCGCGTCGGCTTCGATGCCGAGAAGATAACGGCGGGTATCGGTATCGCATGGCACGGCTTTGGGGTCGACTACGGCTATTTCAGCAGAGACGACGCGGGGAGCTCGCATCCGCTCTCCCTCTCCGCCCGAATCGGTCTCTCGATCGAGGAGAAGATCGCGCTCCGCGAAGAGCGGCGCCGCGCCGAAGAAGAAGCGCGGATCCAACAGATGTTCGCGAAGCGGATCGCGGGTCATATCGCCACGGCAGAGCAGCACCGGAAGGATGGCGAGCTCCCCAAAGCGCTCGACGAGCTCAAGATCGCCATCGAATACGATCCGACGAACGCGGCCGCGGCTGAAACGCTCGCCGTCGTCGAGCGCGCGATCCTCGCGGGGGAGGAGGAGCGAATCAGGTCGGCGGAGAACGCGGCGCTCATCAACCAGCACTCGCGGCTCGGTCTCGAATACTATAGCAAGGATGATTACGCGCTCGCCCGGGCCGAATGGCGCAGCGTGCTCGAGCTCGATCCGTCGAACGCGAATGCGCGCGAATATCTCGCCAAGACGGATGAGAGGCTCCGGGCTCTCGCCGATCAGCACCGGCGGCAGGCGCTCGATCTCGAACGGAAAGGTCAGCTCGCCGCGGCGCTCGGCGAATGGAACATCGTGCGCTCGCTCGACCCCGCCTCGACGGAGGCGAGGGATGCCTCGAACCGCATCAATATCCGTCTCGACGAGATGAGCAAGGATTACTCGGCGACGAGCAGGAGGCTCAAAACCCTCGAGCTCTTCGACGGCGCCATGAAGTCGTTCGGGGAGGGCCGCTACGCGGAGGCCTCGCGGCAGCTGAACGAGCTTCTTCGTCTCGATCCCGGCAACCAGGAGGCGCGGAAGCTCCTCCGGCGGACGCAGCGGCGGCTGGTTCCGCTCACCGACGCGGAGAAGGAACAGGTGCGCACGCTCTACGTCGAGGGGATGAAGTACTTCACGCAGGGCGAATACGATAAGGCCATCGAGGAATGGCAGAGAATCCTCGACATCGATCCCGATAACGAGAGCGTTATGAAGAATATCGGAGAGGCCCAGAAGCGGCTCGGCAACGGCGGTGCCGAGGGCGGGCGGCAATGAAGAGGAAGGGGCATCTCTCCGAGCAGGAAACATTCCATCTCGAAGTCCCGGCCGACGAGAACAATCTGAGCGAGGTCAGGGATTTCATCGCCGATATCTGCGACAAAGCCGGCTTCTCGAAAAGCGAAACGAACAACACGAAGCTCGCCGTCGACGAGGCGTGCACCAACATCATAAAGCACGCCTATAAGGAAAAGGGCGGCGATATCAGGATCGACGTTCAGGCGGAGCCGGGCAAGATTGAGATCACGATATTCGATCGCGGAGAGCCGTTCGACTGGTCGAATGTGAAGGAGCCGGACCTCGATCACTACGTCGAGATCGGCAAGAAGGGCGGTCTCGGCATCTTCCTCATGAACCGCCTCATGGATACCCTCAACTATTCGGCGGCGGAGGGGGGAAACCGGCTCTACATGTCGAAGAGCTCCTCTGTTGCGATCCCGCGGCAGCAGCTCTTCCCGTCCCTCATGCGGCCGAAGTGGACATCGACGCTTCGCTTCAAGTTTGCCCTCCGGGCCACGCTCGGCCTCCTCGGGCTCATCATATTCCTCTGGTCGATCCTCTTCTATCGTCAGACGCTCGAGGTGCGCGGGCAGCTCGCGCAGGCGTGGCTCCAGCGGAAGACGATCGCGGAGAATCTCGCCGTTTCGAGCGAGGGGGCGCTCGCCGAGGATCAGTACTCGCTCGAACGGACGCGGCTGAGCGACACCTTCATCAAACAGCTCAAGAAGTACCCCGAGGTGAGGTACATCAGGATCGTCGACGGGGAGGGTCTCATCATCGCCACGAGCAACATGGACGAGCTCCTCTCGCGGTATGAAATCCCCGCCAAAGCCGAGAGCCTCTCGCGGGCGGGGCTCACGCGGTCGCTTGAAGTCCCCGGGACCGGCGCCGTGATGGAGTTCCATCAGCCCCTCTACAGCGCCGGCGCGGTCCGGACCCGGGAAACCCCGGCCGGACGCCTCGTCATGGGCGTCGCCGAGGCGATAGTGGTCGGGGATATCAATGACCCGCGGCCGATGATGACGCTCCTCTTTGTCGGCGTGTTCGCCGCGGGGGTCGCGCTCATCTACCTCCTTGTCGCCGTGTTCGTCAGGCCGATTCAGGAGCTCACGGACGGCGTCCGTGCCATCGGCGATGGTTCGCTCAACGACGAGATAAAGATCACGGGTCCGAAGGAAATCGGCGAGATCGCCCGCGCGTTCAACGAGATCACGTCGAAGTTCCGCGAGGCCCAAAAGAACGTGGTCGAGCAGGAGCGTCTCCAGAAGGAAATGCAGGTTGCGCAGGAGATCCAGCAGACCCTGCTCCCCAAGCGCGTGCCAGAGATCGGCGGCTACGATATCGCGAGCTACTACAAGGCGGCGAAGGAAGTAGGCGGCGACTACTACGATTTCGTGAAGGTCGACGAGGATACGCTCGGCGTCGTCGTCGCGGACGTGTCGGGCAAGGGCGTTCCCGGCTCCCTCGTCATGACGATGATACGAACGGCGCTCCGCATGGAGGCCCGCGGCAATTACTCCGCCGCCGAGGTCATGGCGCGCATGAATGATTTCGTGACCGAGGATATGAAGAAGGGCATGTTCGTCACGATCTTCTATTCGATCCTCGACTCGAAGAACAGGATCATCAGCTACGCGAGCGCTGGGCACAATCCGATGATCCTCTACCGGGCCGAGACGGATGAAACGTATTTCCTCAATCCCCGCGGATTCCCCGTCGGGATCAGTCTCCCCGACGATACGCTCTTCCGCCGCTCGATCGATGTCGAGAAGATCAAGCTCAAGAAGGACGATATGCTTGTCATCTATACGGACGGCGTGACGGAGGCGATGAACGAGAGCCGCGGACAGTACGGCGAAGAGCGGCTCATACAGCTCATCAAGGATTCCGGCAAGCTCTCACCGCAGGAGTTCATCGCCCGCCTCAGCGATAACATCAAGGCGTTCACCGGCGATCAGCCGCAGAACGACGATATCACCGTCGTCGCGATCAAGGAAAAGCTCATGGCGGATGAGGTTCTCTACGGCATCCGCCGGAAACTCCTCGATCTCGTCGAAGTGCAAGGTGTTTCGGTGCCCGAGGCGTGCCGCATGATGAAGGTCTCCCCCTCGACCTACTACCGGTATAAGAAGCGCCTTGTCGAATTGGGGGAGCGCGGTCTCCAGGACAAGACGCTCCGCAAGGAGTCCGACATCAGGCGCGTGAGCATCGAGCAGCGGAAAGAGATTCTCGAAATCATCAAGAAGAATCCGAAGTTCGGGGCGAAGAAGATCGCCGCTCTATTCAACGAAGGCAAGGATGAGGGGGACCATCTCGCCGCGAAGATCGTCTACGACGAGCTGAAACGGATCCGTCTCAATACATACGAGATGAGGCTCGAGTACCTGCGGCGGAACCGGATCATCAACGACGAAGAGTTCAAGACGCTCATGGCGGCCCATGCGCCGGGCGCGGGGGGCGTCGTTGAAGGGACGGCCGAACCCGCGGGGCAGGCGCCTCCGATGGAAGCGGTTCCCGAAGTGGAGGCGGCGGCGCCGCGCGCCGCCCGCGCGCCGCACCCGGCGAAGGACGCGGGGCAGCCCCGGCGGCAGCGCCCTGCGCGCGAGGCCGCGTTCGACACCGGCGAGGTGAAGACCATCGAGGTCGTTTCCCAGGAGATCGAGGGCGGCATCGTCGTTCTCAAGGTCAAGGGGCACCTCGATTCATCCTCGGCGGGAGAGCTCGAGGGCATCCTCGAGAGCGTTTACGAATACGGCTACCGGAAGATCATCGTCAATCTCGCGGAAGTCACCTACATATCGAGCGGCGGCTGGGGGATATTTACGGGGAGGGTGAAACTGCTTCGTGAAGGGGAGGGGGACGTCGTCCTCGTCGGTATGTCATCCGAGGTCTATGATATCTACGAGCTCCTCGGCTTCCAGGAAATCATCATGCAATTCCCCGATGTCGAGGGCGGGGTCCAGTATATTTCGCTGCCGTTCGAGGAACGCCAGCGGCGGCTCGGAGAGACGTCGCGGAAAGCCGCGTCGCTCAAACCGTTCGAAGTCAAACAGGCCTCCGAAAAGGCCGCGCCGGAGCTTGTCGAAGAAGCGGGGGCCGAGTCAACCCTCACGGCGCTCACCATCGGAGCGGGGACGGTTGGCGATCGCGGGGAGATTACCATCCTCTACCTCGACGGCGTCATCGATACCGTGAGCAGCGTCAAGCTACGGTCGGTCATGGACAACCTCGTCGACCGGGGCGCCGTCCGGCTTGTCGTCGATATGTCGAAGGTCGAGTATGTGAGTTCGAGCGGCTGGGGCGTGTTCGCATCGCGAATCAAGGATATTCGGGTGCAGGGAGGGGATATCAAGATCTTCGGGATGGACGAGGAGGTGGGCAGCATCTTCCAGATGCTCGGCTTCGATTCCATCATGCGATCGTTCGGCGTGCTCGCCGAGGCGATCGAGAACTTCAAGAATCCGCCGCCGGCGGAGGAGGAGCTCGAGGAGGCAGCCGAGGAGGAGGGGGCCGACGGGCGGCCCGGCAGCGCCGCGGGGGGCGCCGGTGCCCTCACGAGACCGCCGGAAGAGGGGCTCGCCATCGATATCGCCAAGGTCGCAGAGGGATCGCAGGGCATCATCGTCCTGTCGATCGACGGCGCCGTCGATTCCTCGACCTCGGAAGAGCTGGAGGCGGAGCTCGAACGATGCGTCGCCGCGCGCCCCACGCATCTCGTCCTCGATATGTCCTCCATGGTCTATATCAGCAGCAGCGGCTGGGGAATCGTCATCAAGTATATGCAGAGGCTCGGCGAAACCGGCGGAAGGCTCGCTCTGGCAGGCATGAATTCGGTCATCCTGAAGATATTCAGGGATCTCGGCTTTGAACCGCTCGTTACGCACTATTCGACGCTCGATAAGGCGATGAGCGTTCTCGCGCCGTCACATAAGGTCGAGGTGCCCCGTCCGAAGGAGCGGAAGAAACGCGAGCGGCGGGGGGCCGTTCCGGAGAGCGCCGCGGGTGCGGCCGCGGCGGGAGGAGACAAGCGGGGAAGCGCTCCGGGACCGCAGGCGCCGGAAGAGAAACCGGCCGTGGAAGAGGATGAGTCGCAGGATCTCGCCTCGGCGCTCCTCGGCAAGGCCGATATCATCCCGCTCGAGCCGCTCAAGCCGGTGAAGGAAGACGAGAAGGTGATATTCATCGATTTCAAGAAACGCAAAGACGTTCGGGAGGATCACGACAGGCGCGTCAGGAAGATGGGTTGGGAGGAATACGGCAAGAAGCTCTCGGAGTCGGAGAAGAACCCGAAGCGCCGCACGGAATAGCGGGATCATGCGGGGAATGTGTGCCCCCATACGACAGAGCCTATGAGAAGATTCGCAGTCATGACGATGAAGGGCGGGACCGGCAAGACGACGACCGCGATAAGCCTCTCCCATGGTCTTTCCCTGTCCGGCCGGCGCGTGCTCCTGGTCGATTGCGATCCACAGCGGAGCATCGCCGTGAGCTTCGGCGTCGAGGCGGAAAAGGGACTCGCCGACCTCCTCACGACGGGGGATGTCGATATTCTGCAGGTCCGCGACAACCTGTTTCTCATCGACTCGGGCGGCCGGAAGCTCGCCGAAGTCGAGCTCAAGCTCGGGATACGGGAACACCGGGAGCGGCGTCTCTCCGAGGCGCTCAAGCATCTCAAGGGATGCGACTACGTGATATGCGACTGCTCGCCGTCGCTCAATCTCATCAACATCAACGCGCTTGCCTACTGCGACGACGTCATCATCCCCGTCTCAATGGATTACCTTTCCCAGGCGGGAGCGGAGCAGACGGCGGGGATTATCGAGGAGATCCAGACGCTCAATAGCCGGAAACCGATCGCCTTCATGCTGCTCCCAACCTTTTATGATTCCCGCGTGAGGCTTTCGCATACGGTGCTGGAGGATCTGCGGCAGCGGTTCAGCGGGAAGATGTACTCGACGGTCATCCGCATGAATGCGGCGATCCGCGAGGCGCCCGGACAGAACAAGACGATTTTCGAGCATTCGCCTCTCTCGAGGGGCGCGTTCGATTACTACCATCTGACGGAAGAAATACTGGCCCGGGAGCATGAGGAGTAGCGTTCGGCCGGTTCGCGCGCCCCGTTGAAAGTGTCTGGCGCCGGATCGTCCATCATGCTAGAATCCGGCCGGCGGAGAAGCGCAGGGAGTTATGAGTTTCGAATTGCGGGAAGAAATCGACCACGGGGGACGAAAGTACTTTCTCCAGACGAGTCTCCTTGCCCAGAAAGGGCTCATTCAGAGCTCGTTCTTCAAGAACGGCGCCATCTTCGACACCATACAGGTGAGCGTCGACGGCAAGTCGGCGCCCGATGACCTGCGGCGGGCCACGAAAGATGTGCATATCGAGAACAAACGGAAGTTCCTCCTCATTCTCGGCGTGAGCGAGCGGTTCCGTTCTTCCGACGATCCCAAGCCCTGTCTCAAAATCGCACAGGCGCTCTTCAAGCGCCGGCTCTTCCACGAAGCGATCCAGGAGGCGCAGAAGTCGATCGAGAAGGGAAACAAGGATTCCCTGCCGAATATGATCATCGGAGAGGCGCACTACGAGATGGGGAATTTCGACAAGGCGTACGACGCGGCGCGAGCGGGTATCGATGTCACGCCGGAGTACCCCGATATTCACAACCTCCTCGGCAAGATTTTTCTCAAACAGCGCAAATGCAAGCAGGCGATCGAATGTTTCACCCGTGCCATCGGGCTGAACCTCTACTACGGCGAACCGTATCTCAATCTGGCGCGCGCGTATCTTCTTAATACGATCATCAAGGAAGATTATGATCTCTCGCGGAATCTCGATTCGATGTTCGAGAGCAATCTCGATCGTGCGGCGCAGCTCGATCCGTTCCTCGCGGGGGATCGCATCGAAGAGGCGAAGCGGCTCCTGCGGGAACATGATCTCGAGGGGGCGTACGAGGCGCTCGAGCAGGCGAAACGCCGCTCAACGCGGGGGGGCATCGACGATATCGTTCTCGACCTCTACCTGATGCTCCTCTCCGACGGGGAGGATCTCCAGGAGGAGGAAATCGAGAAATACCTCGACCAAATCAAGGAGATAGTTGACCAGAATCCGACCTTCGCCGACGGTTACAATAGCCTCGGTATTCTCTATACCGCAAAATGCAAGATATTCATGGATAGGGCCAGCCGGTCCTTCCGGAAGGCGCTCGAGATCAACAGCAATTATCAGAAGGCGCAGAAGAATCTGAGGTTGTCGGAAAACGACCGACAGGGCATTTTTATCCTTCTCAAGGCGCTATTGGACTGAAGCTTGCATGCCGAGAGAGGGGGCCAGGAGGGGGCCCGGTAAGCCATGGACAGATTAGTTATCAATGAAGAGTACCAGGATAATGTCGTTGTCCTCAAGCTGCACGGGATCATCGATTCGGGGACGGCTCAGTTCCTCGAGGAGAAGTTCAATGAGCTCGTCGCCGCCAACAACGTCAGAATCGTCGCCGACCTCGGCGAGGTCAACTATATCAGTTCGGCGGGGTGGGGCATATTCGTGGGTGAGATCCGCGGGATCAGACATCGAAACGGGGATATCAAGCTCGCGGCGATGCTTCCCGACGTCCGGGAAGTCTTTGACCTCCTCGAGTTCAATACGCTTCTGAGGCCGTACAACTCGAAGGAAGAGGCGCTCGCCGCGTTCGCGGCCCATCAGAACACGAGGCTCACCTGATGCATGTGGGAGATTGAGAAGCGAGGTTGCTATGGAAGGGATCAGCGTATCGTTCTCGAAACCGGAAGAGAACCCGGATGTGTCGGTGCTATCGGTTCAGGGGTACGTGGACACCACGACGTCGGCCGAACTCGAGGAGAGTCTCAAGAGGCTCCTCAAGAAGAACCGGTTCAATATCGTCATCGATCTCGGCAACGTGAACTACATCAGTTCGGCGGGGTGGGGCATATTCATCAGCGAGATAAAGGCCATCCGTGAAAGCGGCGGCGACCTGAAGCTCGCCGCGATGATCGGGGACGTATACGAGGTTTTTGAGCTCCTCGAATTCCAGACTATACTCGAGTGCTACGATACCGTCGAGGAAGCGGTGAAGAGCTTCAAGTCCGGCGGCGCCGACGGCGCCGCGAAACCGGCCGATGCGGAGGGCGCCGACCAGTCCGCGGGTGGGCTCGGTTCCAAGGTAGGCACCACGCACGGATCGAAAACGAACTGACGCCTTCGATCTCTCCTGACGGTGGTTCATGGGCAAAGCCCCCGTGTTTCACGGCGGGCTTTTCCGTTTTGACACCGATTCGATCCCTCTGATAGCATTCGTTTCGAGAAAAGACGGGCGAGCCGCTTGCGCGAACGGAGGGCGGCGCATGATATTGAGGGGAGCGCGCCAAGTCAGAAGCGCGCATGGAAGAGACTGATGCACAGCGAGCTCTGGAAAATACTCATCGCCGCCGGACTCCTCGTCTTCTCGTACGCGGTGTATCGGCGGACCTTCCCGCCGCTTTCCGCGCCGAGGCGTGCCCTCCTCATCGCGATGCGGGGGGCGGCGTTCGCGCTCCTCGGACTGCTCCTCCTCAACCCATCCTTCGTTTCCTCCCGGGTCGAGGTGCGGCCTCCGCTCGTCGTAGCGCTCGTCGACCATTCGAAGAGCATGGGTATCAGGGACGCGAACGGCGTCGAGCGCCTCGCCGCCGCGACAAGAGGTCTCGAGCTCTTCCGCCGAGCCCTCCGCGAGGGGACGAATGCGGAGATCGCGGTGATACCCTTTGCGGATGTAATTTCTCCGGGGCCGCTGCCTGAGGACAGCGTGCTCTCGGCCGATGCGGAGGGCACCGATATACGGGGCGCGCTCGAGGCGGCGCAGCGGCGGTACCGCTCGGAGAACCTGGCGGCGATCGTGCTCCTCACGGATGGGCGCATCACGCGCGGCATGGCCTCCTCAGGGGACGACATCACGGTTCCGGTCTATGCGGTCGGCTTCGGGGATACACTCGAAAAGGCGGATGTCTCTATCGAGGAAATCATCTATGAGCGGGCCGCGTACCGCGGAACGAAGGTTCCCATCGAGGCGGTGATTCGCGTGTCGGGACTGCGGGGGCGATCGCTCGAGGTGCGGCTCATGGAGGGAGGGCGTCCGAGGGCCGGAGCCACGATCACGGGGCACGGAGATGCGGGGATTGTTAGCTCCGTTCTCGAGTATGTGCCCGCCGAGGAGGGGGAGCACCGGCTCTCCGTTGAGATCCTGCCCGTCGAGGGGGAGGAGCGCCGGGAGAACAACGTGGAATCCTTCAGAATCGACGTATTCAAGGACAAGCTGCGCATCCTTTTCATCGATCAGTTTCCCGACTGGAACACGGCATTTTTTCGGAGCCTCGCGCGGCGTTCGAAGCGTATGGAGATCGAGGCGGTTTCCTGGAAACCGGAGCGCGGTTTCGTCGCGGGTCCGGAGGAACGGGGGTGGGCGTTTCCTTCGAGCGGCGCGGGGCTCGCCCCCTACGATCTCGTCATCATCTCGGACGACGCCATGCTCTTCAACGCGCGCGCCAATACGGATGCGCTGGAACGGTATTGCGCCGCGGGAGGAAGCGTGCTGTTTCTCGCCGATGAGAATTCGCCGCTCGCGAGAGGCGCCTCATTCGAGCTCCTGAGGGTCTTGCTCCCCCTCGAGAGGATGGGCGCGCCCCGCGTCGATTTCAGCGAGTGCTTCGTTCGCGCGCCCGAGGAAGGCGCCGGCGACGAGATTGCATCGATGCTCTCCGAAGAGGGAGCGCTCGACGCCCTGCCGCCGCTCGCCGGCCGAATTGCGGGGCTCGTCCCCACGGCCGGAGCTCGAGTGCCGCTCGTTCTCGAGGACCGCGGCGGAAGCTCGCCGTTTCTCCTCATCGCGCGCCACGGCGAGGGCGTCTCGAGCGCGATACTCGGTTTTCCCCTCTGGCGGTGGAGGCTCGCGGGCCCCGAAGGGGAGCGGGTCTATGAGTCGTTTCTCGGTTCCCTCGTGCAGTATCTCGCGGAGGGGGCGCGGAGCAGCACGCTGACGCTCGATTCGGATCGCACCGTGTATCGCGCGGGAGACCGCATCCGTTTCACCGTTTCGATGGGAGTGCGTCGCATTCCTGAAGGGATTCGTGGAGAGGTGCGGGGGAAAGGCGAAGGGGATATTCCCGTGAGCACGTTTGTTTTTGAGCCCGACCCGCGGAAGAGAGGTTCCTATCGGGCCGAAGCGGGGCCGCTCCCGCCGGGGGAATATACGGCCGCGGCGACGGAGCTCGCCGCGTCCGGCGGGGGGATGACGGGGAGGACGTCGTTCTCGGTTCTGCCCGCTTCCGTCGAGTTCCTGCGGACCTCGCGCGACGGAGCCTTTCTCGATCGGGTCGCGCAGGGAACGCGCGGGATGCACCTGGAGGGCGCCGAGCTCCCCGGGCTCGCCGCCAGGCTCGATCTGAAGGAAGAGAAGCTCGCGCGGCGGACCGTCACCGAGCTTCGCGGGAACATTCTGATCTTCATCGGCATCGTGGCCTTCCTGGCGCTTGAATGGACGCTCCGGAAGATATGGGGGCTCGTGTGAACCGAGGAGCAGAAAGGGAAGGATATTCGAAGGGCCGCTGGGCCGGCGCGGGTATCGCCGAGCTCCTCAAACAGAGAATGACGGCGGAGAGACTGATCGCGCTCTCGCTCCTCGCATGCGCGGCGGCAATGCTCGTATCTCTCCCGGCGCCGGGCGCGGCGTCGAGGAGGCGGAAGCCCGAGCCCGCCATCGGGGGGGATGCCTCGGCGCTCGTTGCATACCGGAACATGCACCGCGCGTTTCGCGCGGCGCGGTCCCTCACATTCGAGAGCGAGTACGTGTGGGAATCGGAGGGAAGGGAAATCGGGCGTTCGACGTACCGCCTGTGGCTCAAGAAACCGAATCACGCCCGGATCGAGTCCCGGAGCAGCGACGGGGACAGAACGGGCATTCTCATACTCGACGGACGCCAGATGTGGATCTATTGGCCGGACGGACGGCCGTATATCCACGCGAGCGATTCGAGGGCGAACGCGCGGGACGGGATGAAGTCGTACCTTCGGAAGGACGCTTCGAAGGGGATGCATTCGATCGCGCGCGAGACGAGCGTGCTCGGCACGGGGATGTCGATGACGATACTCGATCCGAGCATATTCCTCGGCGCGCCCGATCTCATGGATGCGCAGCTCGAGAGCGTGAGGAACGCCGGTTCGGGGATGGCCGGGGGGGAGGACTGCGCCATCGTCGAAGCGCGCTACGCGGAGAGCCAGCGGACGCGGGTATTCTGGATATCGAAACGCGATCACCTGCCCCGCAGGCTCGAGGAAACGGTGCGGGTGACGCGCGAGATCGTCGTGCGGGAGTTCTGGCGCGACGTCGTCGTAAACGGGGCCTTCGCGAAGGATCTCTTTTCCTGGAAGCCTCCCGCGGATTGGGCCGAATACCGGATGGACGCCCTCGAGGACGGCCTTCTCGAACCGGGGAGCGCGGCGCCCGATTTTGAGGCGACGCTCATCGACGGATCGCGCTGCAGGCTATCCGATTTCCGCGGCTCGATCGTATGGCTCACCTTCTGGCGTCTGAGCTGCATTCCCTGCCGCCGCGAGCTGCCCCATCTGCAGAAGCTCCAGGACAAGCATCGCCCGGATGGCCTCGTCGTGCTCGGCTTCAACTGCGCGGACGATCTGGGGCCGGCGGCCGAATTCTTGCGCGAGGCGGCAATCACTTTTCCCACGGTCGTCGACACGTCGGCGGCCGCTCAGGAGATCTTCTACCGCGCGTACCAGAATGCCCGAGGGCAGAGCGCTCTGCCGCTCAACTATCTCATCGACCGGCGGGGCGCGGTGGTCGTCGGGTGGTATGGGTATAAGAAAGGGGTTTCCCCGGGCGAGAGGATGCTGCGTGATCTGATCGCCGGCGACTGAAGGCGCTTTTGCCCGTCCTCGTTTCCCTGCGTTCCATCAGAAAGATCCCATCGGTACGCCCATCGGTACGATTTCTCTTGAAATGTGCGGGTTTGCCGCGGTACTATATCTCGGGACTCGGGAGGTGGTGGTGGATGATGTGGTGGCAGAGTCTTTTTTGTTTCTATCCGCTCCGTTTGTTCCCTGCTCTCGCCGCGCTTCTCGCTTTCGATCCGCATCCCTCGTACGCCCAGGTCGTGATCAATGAAGTCTACTACGATCACACGGGGAAGGATGAGGGGTGGGAATTCATCGAGCTCTACAACGCGGGACTCTCGGCATGCGATCTTTCGGGCTGGAGCCTCGAAGCCCTCGACGGCGCAACGGGGAGTAAGAGCGTTGCCTGGACCGCGCCCGCGGGCGCTCGAATCGAATCAGGGCAGTTTGTCTCGATTGCCGGGGCGTCCCGCGATCCCTCGACCGGATTTCTGCTCAAGGGTGTTCTCGGAAACGGTCCCGATGCGGTGCGTCTCGTTTCGCCGGCGGGAGCCGCCGATCTCGTCGGATACGGCTCGTGCGCATCCCCCGATCTCTACGAGACGAATCCGGCCCCCGATGTCGCGTCGGGCTCAAGTCTCGCGCGCAAACCCGACGGCTCTGACAGCGATCGAAACGACATCGATTTCGCGGCGGCGCAGCCCTCGCCCGGACGCAGGAACTATTTTCAACGCGACGTCGCGCTCGAGATCATTCGCGAGTCGATCCTGCCGTGTCGCGGGGCGCCCTTTCCGCTCTCGCTCGTTCTCGGCAATCGCGGGCTCGAGCCGTTCAACGGATCCCTCTCGATCGAAACGGCGCTTGCCTTCGAGGGCGTGATAGCTTCATGTGATCGCCGCAAGATCGATCTCTCGCTTGCCGTTTCAGGCGCAGATTCCCTCACCATAACCCTTGCCGCTCCCCCGGGCGCATGCTTCGAGGTTAGCGTTTCGCTTCTCGATATGCCCGATGAGAACGCGGCGAACGACACCGCGCGCATCCGTCTCCGGTCGTCGCCGGGAGAGACGGTGATAAACGAGATCATGTACCGGCCGCGCGAGGGGAGGAGCGAATGGATCGAGATCGAGAGCTGCGCTCCACGCGCG
>Ga0105107_10001051_pt1 | contig 17923 bp, 13 predicted proteins | sample PPLLaktember2015_6_FD_79335 | JGI IMG/M metagenome (GOLD analysis project Ga0105107, IMG submission 79335) | Freshwater sediment microbial communities from Prairie Pothole Lake near Jamestown, North Dakota, USA - PPLs Lake P8 Core (1) Depth... | ecosystem: Environmental > Aquatic > Freshwater >...
CGGCGTGGGAACCATCGCCGCGGGTGTGGCAAAGGCACATGCGGACACGATACTCATCAGTGGGGATTCCGGGGGAACCGGTGCCGCACCGCTCTCATCCATCAAACACGCTGGCATTCCATGGGAGATCGGACTGGCCGAGACACAACAGGTGCTTGTGCTGAATGATCTGCGTAGCCGGGTACGCCTTCAGACTGACGGGAAGCTTCAATCGGGGCGCGATGTGGCGATTGCCGCTTTGCTCGGAGCAGAAGAATTCGGTTTCGCCACAACCCCGCTGATTGCCATGGGATGTGTCATGATGCGCAAATGCCATCTCAACACCTGTCCGGTCGGCATAGCGACTCAGGATCCGGTGCTGCGGGCAAAGTTCGCCGGCGCGCCGGAGCACGTTGTGAATTTCTTCTTCTTCATCGCCGAAGAAGTCCGTGAAATCATGGCACAGCTGGGCTTCAGAACTATGGACGAGATGACCGGAAGAGTTGACATGCTCCAGGCGCGCAAGGACATCGAGCATTGGAAGGCAAAACATGTTGACCTCTCCTCTGTGCTTCATAATCCTGCTGTGCCTCTCAGGTTCGGTCGTCGTTGTCAGATCACACAGGATCACGGTCTCCATGACGCACTCGATCACGAGTTGATTGAACGCTCGCAAGCGGCGCTTGAACATGCGACACCCTTGACTCTCGTTCTTCCTGTTCGCAATGTCCACAGGGCCATTGGCGCGATGCTCAGTGGTGAGGTTGCCCGGAAACATGGCTCCAAAGGTCTGCCGGATGACACGATTATTGTTTCATGCAAGGGGTCAGCCGGGCAGAGCTTCGGCGCCTTTCTTGCGAAGGGAGTGACCCTTGTGTTGGAAGGGGATGCAAACGACTACGTCGGCAAAGGGCTTTCGGGCGGAAAACTTGTCGTTTTCCCTCCGAAAGACTCCATTTTTCCACCGGAACAGGGGATCGTTGTCGGCAACGTCGTGCTCTATGGTGCAACAAGCGGCGAAGCGTATGTGGGTGGGATGGCGGGTGAACGATTCGCTGTGCGCAATTCCGGGGCGCGCGCCGTAGTGGAATCGGTGGGGGACCACGGTTGCGAGTATATGACAAACGGCATTGTCGTGGTGCTGGGCAAAACCGGAAGGAACTTTGCCGCAGGAATGTCCGGTGGTCTCGCCTATGTGCTCGATGAGACAGGCGATTTCGCGACCTCACTTTGCAATCGTGATATGGTCGATCTAGATCCTCTCGATGCTGAAGACGACCGGATCTTGACTGACTTGATCAACAAGCACGTTGCATACACGGGCAGTCCTCGCGGAACGACACTCCTTTCGCGTCGGGAGGAGTTCTTCCCGAAATTCGTCAAAGTGTTTCCACATGATTTCAAGCGTGTGGTTGCAACTGCCGCACATCTGCGCCTACAATCGTCCGTCACCGCTCAGGAGGTGCCTGTTGGGTAAGCCCACCGGATTTCTCGAATATCGCCGCGAAACTCCTTCCCGACGGTCCGTGGAGGATCGGGTGAAGGATTGGCGTTCCGTGTATCAGATGTTCCCGGAGCAAAACGTCCGTACCCAAGCCGCCCGCTGCATGGATTGCGGCGTGCCATTCTGCCATCATGGGTGTCCGTTAAACAACGTAATCCCGCACTGGAATGATCTGGTACATCGTGAACGATGGCAGGATGCGCTGCGCATTCTACACGCGACCAACAACTTCCCGGAGTTCACGGGCAGTCTGTGCCCTGCACCCTGTGAATCGTCTTGCGTGCTCGGCATCAATGAGCCCCCAGTGTCTATCAAGGCGATTGAACAGAAGATCATTGAATATGCGTTTGAGCAAGGATGGGTTGCTCCGGAGTGGCCGTCGCAACGTTCAGGCAAACGGGTGGCGGTTATTGGTTCGGGTCCATCCGGCCTGGCTGCCGCGCAGCAGCTTAACCGGGCCGGCCACCACGTGACGGTCTACGAAAAGAGCGACCGCATAGGCGGCTTGCTCCGCTATGGCATTCCCGACTTCAAACTCGAAAAGCAGATGCTCGATCGCCGGATCAACCTGTTGAGGTCGGAAGGAATTGTGTTTGCGACCAACGCACACGTGGGTGTGCAAATACCTGCGCTGGCACTTCGGCAATCGTACCATGCCATGCTCCTCTGCGGAGGTGCCGAGTCGCCGCGGGATCTTCCGGTCCCCGGCAGAGACCTCAAGGGGATCCACTTTGCTGTGGATTTCCTGGGACAGCAGAACAGGCGGGTGGCGGGTTTACCGGCTGATACAGCCGGAGATATTCTCGCGACAGGAAAACGGGTAATTATTCTTGGCGGTGGCGATACCGGCGCCGACTGTCTGGGAACGTGTCATCGGCAGAAGGCCGCTTCTGTTCACCAGCTGGAGATTCTTCCCCGGCCTCCACTGGAACGAGCCGCGAGCACTCCCTGGCCCCTGTGGCCTCTTCAGCTGCGCACAGAATCGTCGCACGAAGAAGGAGGGGTACGCGAGTGGGCTGTTGCAACGACCCACTTCGAGGGTGATGCCAACGGACATGTGGCAGGGCTTCGTGCAGTGCGCGTGGGTCCGCCACCCGGGGTTACGCCCATCGAGGGATCGGCCTTCAGTCTCGGTGCCGACCTTATACTCATTGCCATGGGATTCACGGGACCGCACAAGACTGGGCTGCTTGATGAGCTCGGCGTTGCGCTCGATGCCCGGGGCAACGTGTCCACCGATGAGCACTATATGACTTCTGTCACCGGGATTTTTGCCGGCGGCGACATGCGGCGTGGCCAGTCCCTTGTCGTGTGGGCTATCGCGGAGGGCCGTCGAGCTGCCCACGAAATTGACAACTATCTCACACACGGTCCAACACCGACGTGACGGTGACACACTTGGGAACCACAACAATGAATCACAACAGCAAAGCGGGGATGCGACATATCGCGTTGTATGATACAACCCTGCGGGACGGCACTCAGGGCGAGGAGGTAAACTTCTCGGCCGATGACAAGTTGCGTGTCGCGCGGGCCCTTGATGAGTTCGGTGTTGAGTACATCGAAGGCGGTTGGCCGGGTTCAAATCCCCGCGATGTGGAATTCTTCCTCCGTGCCCGGGCGCTCCATCTCGTGCACGCGCGGCTGGCAGCATTCGGAAGCACCCGGCGGACAAAGAACCGCGTACAGGACGATGCCAATATAAATGCGCTGCTTGCCGCGGAAACCCCGGTGGTGACCATCTTCGGCAAGAGCTGGTTACTCCATGTCCGCGAAGCGTTGCAGATCAGCGAACAGGAGAACCTGGACATCATTGGTGATTCAGTTTCGTATCTTGTCGGCCAGGGCCGCGAGGTAGTCTACGACGCGGAGCATTTCTTTGACGGCTACAAGGATACGTGTGAATACGCATTGAAGACACTTCGTGCCGCACAGCAAGGCGGTGCCCATACCATTGTATTGTGCGACACCAATGGTGGATCTCTTCCCGAAGACATTGCGAGGATTGTGGAGGATGTCCGCAGTAACATCACCGCTGCCATTGGCATCCATACCCATAATGATGGGGAGTTGGCGGTGGCCAACACCCTTGCCGCGGTGCGCAGTGGCGCCGTGCACGTGCAGGGGACGATGAATGGCTACGGCGAACGGTGCGGAAACGCAAATCTCTGTTCCATTATCCCGAATCTCCAACTAAAACTGGGGTATCATTGCGTTGGCAAAGAACATCTTGCACGGTTGACCAGCGTGTCGAAGTACATCGCTGACCTAGCAAACCTCGCGCAGGAGAAGCACCTACCTTTCGTCGGTCAGAGTGCCTTTGCGCACAAAGGAGGCGTGCATGTCAGTGCAGTCATGAAGAACACGGCCACATACGAACACATTGCACCCAACGTGGTGGGGAACCGTCGCCGCGTGCTGGTATCGGATCTCTCGGGGAAAAGCAATGTTGCCTACAAAGCACGGGAGTTCGGCATCACACTGGAGGAGAAATCGCCCGCGATCCAGCGCATTGTTGATGAGATCAAAACCAGGGAGCACGGCGGCTACCATTACGAAGAAGCCGATGGATCGCTGGAGCTGCTGATAAAGCAGAAACTGGATACGTGGCGCGAATTTTTCGAACTTGGCGGTTTCAAAGTCATCATCCACAAAGAATCCACGGAGGCCGCCCCGGTGTCCGAGGCGCTCATCAAAGTCCGTGTCGGAGGGATGGTGGAACACACTGCGGCTGAAGGCAATGGGCCGGTAAACGCGCTGGATAAGGCGTTGCGCAAGGCGCTGGAGAAATTCTATCCGGCGCTGGGGAACATGGTGTTGAGCGATTACAAAGTGCGCGTACTCGACGGTTTTGAGGGGACCGGTGCCAAAGTACGGGTGCTCGTCACGTCGCGTGACGACAACGCCTCGTGGAATACTGTCGGAGTCTCCCACGACATCATCGAAGCCAGTTGGAAAGCACTTGTCGACAGCATCTACTATTATTTGATGCGGCACACCGCTGTCTCTCTTCAAAATTCCATCCAGGCCAGAATGTCACCATGAATCATCCGATCAAGGAACGGCTCCACAAGCGTCGAGTGTGCATTCCCTTCCCCTAAACGGGTTAGCACGCGAAGAGGGATCCCGCTGCCTGCGGCGTCCGAACGGATCCGCGTTTCGTCTATATCGTGGAACGGGTAGGGCTTTCCCGCTGTGCTTCCCCCTTCATTGATTCTCTGGGGCGAATTCTGTATACTCAACGTTATTTCGTGCATCCCCACCTGTTTGGAGCCGTCGAGTGGACCAGTCAGTTCGAGGCGCCTGGACGTCCAGATTCGGATTCATCCTTGCCGCCGCCGGGTCGGCGATAGGGCTCGGCAACATCTGGCGTTTTCCCTATATCACCGGCATGCAGGGCGGGGCCGCTTTCGTCGTGGTCTACATCGCGTGTGTCTTTGCGATCGGTGTCCCTGTGCTCATCGCCGAGCTCACACTCGGACGGCACACATCGTTGAATCCCGTCGGCGCGATCCGCGCTGTCTCCAAATCCCGCTTCTGGCCACTCGTAGGATATCTCGGAGTTGCCACCGGGGTCGGCATCCTTTCCTACTATGCAGTCATCGCGGGATGGACCATCGGCTACATTTACCGGACGATCGCCCATTCCACCAACAGCTTCGGACCTTTTGTCGCTGATCCCACGGTCGAGATCGGCTTCTTCGCGCTGTTCCTGCTCTTGACCGCAAGCGTGGTGGTAGGAGGTGTCGAGCGGGGCATCGAGCGATGGTCAAAGATCCTGATGCCGCTCCTGCTGGTCATTCTGGTTGGCCTTATCGTCTTTGCAATGACCCTGGAAGGGGCCTCTAAGGGAGTGGAGTTCTACTTGAAGCCCGATCTGGGCAAGATCTCCGGTTCGACTATCCTGGCCGCCCTGGGCCAGGCATTCTTTTCCTTAAGCCTCGGGATGGGCACGATGATTACCTACGGGAGCTACATCTCCAAACGGGAGAACCTCATGGTGTCCGCAGGCGCCGTGGCGCTGAGCGACACGTTGATCGCCGTGCTTGCCGGCCTCGTCATCTTTCCGGCCCTTTTTTCAGTTGGCCAGGCTCCGACTCAGGGTCCCGGCCTCGTGTTCAACGTCCTTCCAAAGATCTTTGAGATGATGCCTGGAGGCACGATCGTCGGCGTCTTCTTCTTTGTCCTTCTGGCCATCGCGGCCCTCACCTCGACGGTGTCGCTCCTCGAAGTGCCTGTCGCGTTCCTGGTCGACCAGAAGAGGTGGTCCAGAAAGAAGGCTGTCATCATCGTCAGCATGATCGTATTCGTTGTCGGCTTGCCGAGCGCGCTCTCCCAGGGAGCCGTTCCCGCGCTGGGCTCAATCGCTTGGCTTGGGGGAACGGATTTTCTCGGGGTAATGGATTTCCTCTTTGGAAACCTCTCCCTCTCACTCGGAGGGTTGCTCCTGGCGATCCTGGTCGGATGGGTCTGGGGATCACGCAAGGCGACTGAAGAGCTACTTCTCGGGGCCGGGCCGTCATACGCGGCGCTGGCCCCGGGTTGGTCGTTCATGCTGAAGTTTGTCTGCCCCCTGATCATCGCCGCCGTGCTGTTGAACCTCACGGGCGTGTTCGGGTAGTTCTCAAGTAACTGATTCGGAGAATCCAGATGACCGAGTATCTTGATCTGTTGCTCCATTATACCACTCTTGCCGCAGACCATATTTGGTGGCCGGCCGTAATCCTCTTGCTCGCGGGCACCGGGATCTATCTTTCTTTCCAGACCGGCTTCATCCAGGTCCGCCGGTTGGGCCTCGCAATCCGTTTCATGTTCAAGGGCCGAGACAAGGCCGATATGGCTGGGCGTACAGGTGACATTACCCCGTTCCAGGCACTGATGACAGCCCTTGCGGCAACTGTCGGCAACGGGAACATCGCCGGCGTTGCAACCGCGATCGCCAGTGGCGGACCGGGCGCACCGTTCTGGATGTGGATGACGGCGGTCTTTGGAATGGCGACGAAGTACTGTGAGGGGCTTTTGGGACTCAAGTTCCGGGTCAAAAGCGCGGACGGTACCTTCAGCGGCGGTGCGATGTACTATCTGCGCGATGGCATCCGGTGGAAAGGGTTGGGAAAGCTTCTGGCACTCTGGTTTTCCATCGCCGTGATCCTGATGTCCACCTTCGGAAGCGGCAACATGGCGCAGTCCAACTCGATTGCGCTCGCCTTGAACAGCGACTTCGGCATCCCCTTCATTGCAACGGGGATCGGACTGGCAATAATAGTCGGACTCGTTATCATCGGAGGACTCAAACGCATTGCTGCCGTGGCCGAGAGGCTTGTGCCGGCAATGATCGTCCTGTACATGGGAGCGGGATTCTACGTCATCTTCTCAAACGTCTTGGTCATCCCGGACATCCTCATGATCGTCCTTCGTTCGGCATTGACGAACGAGGCGATCGTGGGAGGATTCTTGGGACACACGGTGAAAGAGGCGATCCGCTTCGGGATCGCCCGGGGCACACTTTCCAATGAGTCGGGAATCGGTTCCTGCTCCATTCCCGCTGCAGCGGCCAAAGGCAATGAATCGGCCGCCCAGGGCTTGGTGGCCATGATGGGTACCTTCATCGACACAATCATCGTCTGCAGTATGACGACATTCGTCATTCTGGCTTCGAACCTTCACCCCCACACGACCGGTTTGACTAGTACCGAGCTGACCAAAAGCGCGTTTGCCGTGGGTCTTGGCTCAGATCTCGGCGGCTGGATCGTCAGCCTGAGCAGTTTTCTCTTCGGCTACACAACCCTGATCGGGTGGTCCTACTACGGGGAGCAGGGTGCGCGCTACCTGTGGGGAATCAAGGTTGTCCTCCCGTACCGCTACCTTTTCTGCCTCTTCGTTTTCTTTGGCGCCGTGCTGCAAGGGCGACACCTCCAGATCGTCTGGAACCTCGGCGATATTGGCAACGCGCTGATGGCCATCCCTAACCTCATCGGGCTTCTCCTGCTCGGGGGACTTGTCAGGAAGGTGACCAAAGACTACCTCCACCGTTGGGATGCGGGCAAGATCACGAGCCCGTTCGGCGACTGATCAACAGCAAGCGCAAGCACCGTGAACCGGATGTGAATAGTCAATGGGTTGATCGAAGTGCCGACTACCGTGTACGCGGGTTCGAGTCCGTGTCGCCGTTGTCATACTGCCCGATCAGTTCTGTGACTTTCCCCGAGCTGTCTGTTCGGAACTGAAGGCGGAAGTAGTCAAGCGTCTCGACGATGTACCTGTTCCCTCCCATCGGGACCAGCCGGAACTCCGGCCTGCCCTCCCGGCGGTAGTATAGCGAACCGTTTTCGAACCGCACCGAGCGCGGACCATAGCTGCCGATACAGGCTCTTGCGGTGGAGTCAGGCAGCGCGACGGGATTCATCTCGACGGCGAGTCCGTCGAGCAGCCAGACCAGCCTTCCCTTTTTCGCATCGTCCTTTGCGGTTCGGATCAACTCCTTCACCGCTTCCACGCGGGCCGCGAGTAATGCCCTGAACGCAGGAATCTCGATATCGGGTTTCACTCCCACCCCTTCCCAGTTCGTGCCCGTGATCGGATTCAGAGCGCGGCCGAAGGGGACAGAGATTCCGATATTTAGACTCTGGAAGACGCGCAGATTCACCGGGTGGGCCCCTCCACCAGTAGTTTCTCCAATGATAGTTCCCCGCTTCAGGTTCTTCAGATTGTAGGCGAACTCCTCTGCCCCCGAAAATGTAGACGCACTTGTGAGTACGTAGACCGGGATGGCCGTCATCTTCTGTCCATCCACGAAAGCCTGCGTCCAGAATTGCTGAGTTGAATCCCCCCTGCGGATGTAGAAACTGTTCAGGTGCACGGGATTCTCAAACAGGTAGCTGGAGATTAGCTGTATCATTGTGGGGTTACCACCGCCGTTCTGGCGGAGGTCAAAAACCAGGGCGTCAACATGGGTGAGGAAATTCATCGCAGCAATCGCAGTGGCACCGCCGGACTCCGCCTCGGCAAAGAAACGAAAGTCGAGATAACCAATGTTTCCGGGGAGGATCTCGACCTTCTGGAAGCCAAAATTCTGTGCTCGGAGGCGTTCGAGCCTTCGAAGTTTTTGAGCTTCCGGCGAGAGTGCCGTCTCCTCTCTCTCACTTCCAGGGGGCAAATATCTGACTCCCAAATGCTTGTCGTGGCTGACGGAACGGAGGTCTTCCGTCATCCTCTCTGCAAAGCGGGCAGGATCGGTTATCTTACCGTATGCCCCCTCCTTCAGGTTCTTGCGCAGGAGGACTTTCATCTTCTCCGCGACGGCCGGAAAGACATATTCTTCCTGAAGGGCGGCCGTTACTGAGTCAATAATTGACGCCTGGGTTTTCCGGTCCAGCTGCGGAGCTGAGGCGGGCTGCTGCCGCCCATGGGCCTGGAGTGCCATGATCACGAGCAGGAGCAGAACAATTGGAGCGTGACGGAGATCGGGCACCCATGTCGCGCTGGAAATTGTGGCTTCACTTTTCACGTCGTAGTCCCTCCTGGTGAGTCGTCGTGTCGGTGGTTCCGCGGGATGTGGGGTGAGTGTATTGCATCCCTGAGGGAAGGTACGAAAGGTCTGGCTATTGGTTTCACGGCTGCAGTAGTGGGGGCCTGTGCATTTGACTCTTGCTGCCGGAGGTTGTAAGTTACCGCGGTAAAGCCGGTTCCTTGTGCCTTCGGGTTTATGCACTTCCTCAGTAGATGTGCCATGATCGGTAACGTTATTTCTCATTACAGGATCCTCGAAAAGCTCGGCGAAGGCGGGATGGGTGTCGTCTACAAAGCCGAGGACCTCAAGCTTACCCGTACCATTGCCTTGAAGTTTCTTCCCCCCGGTCTCATTGCCCACGAACCCGGTCGGGCACGGTTCCTGCAGGAAGCCCGTGCCTCCGCTGCCCTCAACCATCCCGGAATTTGCACCATCTACGATATAGTCGAACAGGACGGGGAGTTGTTTATCGCGATGGAATTCATCGAGGGGAGAACATTGCGTGAGCGGATCATCGAAGGGCGAATGCGTCCGGCCGATGCCATTGAGTGTGCAATCCAGATAGCAGAAGCTCTTCAGGAAGCCCACAACAAGGGAATAGTGCATCGCGATATTAAGCCCGAAAACATCATCATCAACACGAAGAACCAGGCAAAGGTGATGGATTTCGGTCTGGCGAAATTGAAAGGCTCTTTGAAACTCACCAAATCATCGGCGACCTTTCGTATCTGAGAGAGATAAGCGTTCGAGCCTCAAGCATGGTGCGGCAATATCATCGGCGAGGCAGGCGATTGTGCCCGGTGCCTCCGAAAATCGGTCGAATTGGGTTTCTTCTGTTATCCTTACATGGCTCGCGATCCCGATCTGGATCCTGTGCGCTCTGCGCCGGAAGTGCAGAAAGTCCTCGCGCTAGCCAAGACCAAGCACGAAGAATTCAAGAAGAAATGGGGCGGTGCTCTCCCATGACTCCGGTCATTCCCCTCACACTCTCCATCTGAGCTGGCGCGGCGATGGAACCTGATCGCAGAACTACGTGTTTGGGAGGCTATGAGTAAGTTCGAAGATCACTTCTCGAGCCGCGCGGAGACTTACGTCCGGTACCGTCCGACGTATCCGGAACAGCTCTACACCTATCTTGCCTCCAGTGCGCCTCATCGTCGACTCGCTTGGGACTGCGGCACCGGAAACGGTCAGGCTGCGCTGGGGCTGGCAGAACATTTCGACCGCATCGTCGCTACCGACGCCAGTGCTGATCAGATTACTCGAGCTCTGTACCACACCCGGGTGGAGTATAGCGTCGCCCGCGCTGAATGCGCCGGTCTGGAGAATCGCTCGGCAGCCCTGGTGACGGTGGCCGTGGCCGTGCACTGGTTCGACCTGGACCAGTTCTACGCCGAGGTACGGAGGGTGCTGTCCCCACAAGGTCTGATTGCGGTATGGTGCTACTCCCTGCCGGAGATTGAGCCCGCGATTGACCGGATCCTCGAACGCTACCTCCGCGAGACTCTCTCCGGCTACTGGCCTGACCGGTTTCGTTATGTTCACGAACAGTACCAGACGCTGCCGTTTCCGTTTGAGGAGCTAACCCCGCCGAAGTTCACAATGGAAACGATCTGGGATCTTGCACAGGTTCTTGGGTTTTTGCATAGTTGGTCGGGGACGGCCAACTACGAAAAGCAGAGGGGACAAAGTCCGATAGAGCTGATCCTCCCTCAACTCATCGAGGCCTGGGGGGCGGTCGGCGAGAGGAGTCTTCAGTGGAATCTGTTCGTCCGGGTGGGGCAGGTAGAATGACGTATTTTTTTGAGGGGGTCAACTCACCTCTACGCATGAACACCCGCTGCTCACCGATCCGTATGAGGCACACCTGGTCATGAGTCAGGTGTTGTCTTGTAGCCTCACCTAGGTTACCATACGAACGTTTGTTTGATTCTCGCAGTTTCCTGCAGTATTTTGCCGCAGTACCGCTGGTTATCCGTGTGGTTGGGAAGAGGGGCATCACCGCTGAATTCAACCTCGCTCAGGAGCGGCAAATGAGTGCAGTGATGGAATCAGGATCGACTTCTGCAAAAATCGCAGTGTACGCATTTGTTCTCGTCTTCTGCGCCATCGGTGTCGCATGCATATACGGCGCCATTGTCACTCTGCAGGATGGCGACACGACGAACGCGATTCTAATATTGATCGCGGCTCTGGCGTTCGGGGGTTTTGGTCTGGGCGTACTCGCTCTCACGTCCGCCGGTTTCCGGAGCCAGGTGCGCGAGGCGGCTCTGCGTGCGGCCCACCCCGATGAGCCCTGGAAATGGCGCGACGACTGGGCCACCGGACAAGTCCGCAGCATGGGGAAGTCCGCCACATGGTTTTTCTGGGGATTGGCGATCCTCTGGAACCTCATCGCAGCACCGACGTTGATTTTTCTCCCCGAGGAGATTATCGAAAACGAGAACTACGCTGCGTTGCTAGGCCTGCTTTTTCCACTCGTCGGAATCGGACTCATCGTGGTGGCCGTGCGGAAGACCATCCAGCGAGTGAAGTACGGCGATTGTCTGTTCCAGATGGTGCGCGTGCCGGGCACCCTCGGGGGAGAAGTGACGGGCACCATCCTCTTCCCGCGCGGTCTGCCGAATGCCGAGTCACTGAATGTGCGGCTCTCCTGTGTCCACAGTGAACTACAACGCACCAACAAGGGAAGTTCTACGTACGAGGAGGTGCGCTGGCAGACTGAGCAGTTCGTCATCCAGCTATCTCCCACGGGAGGAGGCGCGACACAGAGCGCCGTGGTGAGATTCCAAGTTCCGTACGATGTCAGCCCGACCGGCAGGATTGACGAGCGCAACTCGGTACTTTGGAAGCTCGAAGCTAATGCTGCGGTTCCGGGTGTTGACTTCGCCACAAGTTTCGAGATCCCGGTTTTCAAGTCGACGGCGTCCTCCCCGCAGCTCACCGAGGAACAACTCCGCTCGGAAGATGTTTCGAAAGGCACTCCCATTATCGCGCCCGCCGATCACCCGGGTGTCGCCATCGTCCCGAGCACAGGGGGCGGGACAGAGTTCATTCTCAGGACCCGCGGGGGGATCCGAGGCACGTTTCCTGCGATGGCTATCGTTCTCATTTTTGCCGGCATCGCCGCACTCATTGCTTACGCAGGAGCTCCCTTTATCTTCCCCCTGGTATTTGGGATGTTCGCCTTATTCCTTGTGTCTATAGTTGCCTTTCTCGCATTCGGCGAGAGTCGAATCATAGTGGAGGCTGGGCGCGTCAGCGTCCGCAACTCACTGTTCGGTATCCCGTTCCTGGCGAGCAGACGCGTGCCCTGCACGAGCATCACGAAGATCGGCGTGAAAGGAGAGTCACAGGGAGGGAAGCGCGGCTATTACTCAATCACTCTCACCCAGGAGAAGGGGAAGACTATCTCTCCGTTTCTTTTTCTGTACGAAAGGCGGCAGGCCGACTGGCTGGCCGAGGAGGTACGCAAAGCCATGGAACCCTGGCGGGGATCGAAGCGGACCGGAGGAATCGCGGCCGACAGGTCTGCCCGCCGTGTTTTGTGAAGCGTCTTCGTGATCCGACGCGTGGTATCCTGGTCTATTTGGTCTCCGCAGGCTTTTCAATTGGAAGTCCGCGATTGTTCCAATCTTCAAAAGAACCGTCGTAGACCCTGACATCAAAGCCTACGGTGCCCGCCGCGAAGGCAACGAGTGAGGCTTGCTGTCCCACATGGCAATAGGTAACAAGAGTGTTCCCCGGCGGCACACCGGATTTCGAAAAAAGGATCCGCAGCGCATCGGCATCCAGGATCCTGTTGGTGGAATCAGCGACGGAGGAGTAGGGTATACTTACAGCACGGGGAAGATGTCCCGCATTCGCGCCGCCTGACGTTCCGTCGAAGAACTGCCTTGTACGTGCATCTATGATCGTCACGGATGGATCCGAGAGGTGTTCCAGGAGCCATGGTGCGTCAGTAAAGACTTCAGGATGAAGCTGCGGGGTGAACGTCCCCGGTTTCACAGCGGGAAGTTCATCGGTCACCGCCCGGCCCTCACTCTTCCATGCGTCGAATCCTCCGTTGAGCAGTGAGATGCGGTCTCCCAGCCCCAGATAAGTCAACGTCAGCATCATCCGTGCGGACATCGTAAGGTTCTGGCCTTCGAAGTACACAATGACCCTGGAATTGTTGTTAATGCCGGCTTCTTCGAGGAGCGCCGCGGCTTCCTCCGTTGGGGGTAGCTCTGTGCTCAGGTCCGGCGTGTTCTTCGCAAGTCCCCAGATCCAAAGAAACCGCGCCCCGGGTATATGGGATTTTATGTAATTCCCGCGGGTCCAGTGTGCATGCAGCACTATGAGGTTCTCGTCCTGCAGATGTTGTGCCAGCCACTCGGTGGTGGTCAGGAGTCCTGTGTCGTCCCCGGGGCGTGCATTCGCCATGAGTGAACCGGTTATCAAGAGCATAAGAGAAACGGCAATGCATTTCATGGCACCTCCGTAAAGGGTGCAACAATGACGGCGAGCAGTCGGTCCGATGGAAGTGCTAATTTCAGAATCCCGCCCCCTTGATGCAACAGATCGGTAATGACGATGTCCCAAGAATGTTCAACCCTCGAGGGCAACAAGAGGGGAAGCAGCCATCTCGCAATCTTCAAACGTTCCTTGCCCGCCGCCGGTTCCTCCGTTTGACTCTCGCCCCATCCTGCTGTAGACTGGCGCCGTACCCGAGCCGGGACCGCCGAAGGAAAAGATTATTCTCGCGGCGGAGTTCTTCAAACATCCAGACCGGAAAGCAAGGGGCATGTTCGAAGAGGCCTCTCAAGGGTTTGCTGCGTTTCTTGGAACGAAAGTGGATGTTGTATGGGAAGGGGGAACCTGAGCCCGGGGTAGGGCGTTTCAACTCTGGAAGCCCAGCAGAGTGAAGGACGCCAAGACTCGAACCAGCTGATGACGGTGGTTTCGGGCCTTAGTGTTCAAGTGATGGATGAGACCCGAATGCACAATCGTCCCCGCGTGTTGATAGTTGGAGCCGGATTCGGTGGCTTGTGGGCTGCACGCACGTTGGCTCACTCTCCGGTCGAAGTCATGCTTCTTGACCGCAACAACTACCATACTTTCCTGCCACTACTCTATCAAATCGCTGCAGCAGAGCTCGAACCGGAAGATATCGCCTATCCCATCCGGAGTATTGTACGGAAATGGCCCCACACGAGCTTCTGCCTTACAGAAGTGAGACGGGTGGAGTTCGCGGCGCGTACAGTCCAGACAGACGGCCCGACAATTCCGTACGACTTCCTCATTCTCTCAATGGGATCGCTGACGCACTTCTTCGGAGTAAAAGGTGCCCCGGAATTCGCATATCCCCTGAAGACCATGGAGCAGGGAATTAGGCTGCGGAATCACGTCCTCAGTTGTTTTGAGAGGGCGATGCATGTACGCGACGCAGCACAACTCCAGAGAATCCTGACCTTTGCTATCGTCGGTGGTGGACCAACGGGGGTCGAATTCGCCGGTGCGCTGGCAGAGCTGGTTCGGAGACCACTGATGAAGGATTTCCGCGGGCTGGATTTCCGGAATGTGCGGGTGGTGCTCCTGGAGGCGATGAACAGTCTGCTCGTTGGTATGCCTGAACGCCTGGGTGGCTATGCGCAACGACGGCTTCAAAAGATGGGAGTTGACGTGCGATTCAAGGCAAGAGTAAGCGAGATTACACCAGACTGTGTGTTTTTGAAAGACGGGACAATCATCCCGACAGAGACCGTTGTTTGGACAGCAGGGGTCCGGGGCGACCCGGCCGTGTCGTCGTGGCAACTTCCGACGGGAGGCAATGGGCGCGTCCTCGTTCTCCCAACGCTCCAACTTTCCGATCATCGCGAAATCTATGTCATCGGCGATCTTGCGTCTGTGGAACAGGACACAACCCCTCTCCCAATGGTTGCGCCTGTTGCGATGCAACAAGGAGTGACTGCAGCGCGGAACATTCTTCGGGAAATTGCGGGCCGGAGTCCCCTGGCTTTTCATTATCGGGATCGCGGAACAATGGTGACGATCGGGCGCAACGCTGCTGTGGCTTCACTTGGAGGTCTTGTGATAACCGGGTTCGCTGCCTGGGTCATCTGGTTGAGTGTTCACCTGTTCAAGCTCATCGGTTTCCGCAATCGGTTGTTGGTGCTCATTAACTGGGCATGGGATTATTTCTTTTACGAGCGTGCAGTGCGCCTTATCCTGCCGCTCGCTTCTTCGGAGTCTGCACAGTTTTCAGGAAAAGCGATCAATGATACGCCTCAGCCGTACTTGAGGCGAGTAGGGAATGCGAGAGATTGACGCATCCTCCCAACAGGGCTCTCGGTCCAGGAGTTGCACTCATTCAAGACCTGGCCTTCATCATTCTGCCGCCAAGCCACGAGCAAGGCAAAGAGCCGATGACACGGGAGATCGAACACCAATGAGGCGATAGTTCCCACGCCACAACCACACTAACCGTTCCTGCGACGATCCCGACCCGCCCGACTATGACAACATGCCGCATAGAGTTGTCGTTTGGCAGGTACTGGGATCGTCAAGCCGTGGCTACAGAGTCCCATCCTGTCAGCCGGAGCGGAAATGGCCCAATCCAGGCAGTCAAGGAGACTTGCGCCGAATGTCATGATACAGAACGCAAATACTACATCGATACTGAAATTGAATCCATGATTGACAGCATTGGAACCGTTTTGCAGAATCCGTCAGTCGACGCCGGCAAGGTGCAGGCGCTCGGGCAGGGGATCGGCCAGGAAAGTTGCTTCAAATGCCACCTCGTACATCTTCCTGCGGCGATGGCACGCGCAAACATGATGATGGCAAGTAACAGGAAGTAGTCGGCGTAAGCATTCTCGATGTGACGAAGATCGGGTTTGCGGTGATCTCGATTGACTCGCATGTAACCCGAACGACCTCAGGGGTGTCCCGGGGAACGAAGGGAACCTGATGTGCTACATCAGGTTCCCTTTTGAAGCGAGATTCGCCTGCTTACCGTTGTGAATCTTGTTCGGCCATGTACGTCAGCATTGCCAGACGGTATTCCGCGAAATCATCGGATGGTTTCCAGTCTGCGCTTTCAAGGTATCTCCGGATGAATCTGGGATGCCGAATATCCCGCGGATTCCCTTCATAGATATTCGTCAACAGGGTTCCCGTCGTGCCCTTCGGCTTGATAGACACCAAGGGATCTGTGTGCCCCTGCAGCGGACCCGACCTCAGGAAGGACCCGATCATGAGTGCAATGTCCGGAGTTTCTGCGTACGGTATGGACTCACCTTTCTTGATTCCCGGGCCGTAGAAACACACGTACGGTTTCCATGAGGAGGCAACGGAGGCGGGATGATTGCTCTTCTGAGTCATTCCCATCCCATGATCGCCGGAAATGATGATGAACGTACTATCCCATAAGCCGGCCGCACGTATCTCAGCCACGACTTTGCCGAGCAGACGGTCTACATGGAGGAGATACCGCTGGTAGAGCGAATCCGGGTGGGTTTTCGTTTCCGGCCCCCTCCAGTAATTCCTGATCCGTTGAATATGGAGGCGGACCAGGCGGACGCCGTCGTTGCGAATGTGGTCCAGGGCATGCTGGACAGTAATTGAATCGGAGTCTTTACTCGAGTAGTAGCAGAAATCGGCCGTGTTGAATTCTTTGTAGTTGTCTGCTCCCCCCGAAAAGACGGACTTTATGCCCGCTCTTCTCGCGGCGAGGAATATATCATCCATCTGTCGCGACTCGAACACATGCGTGCCGGTATGCATGGCGACGTTGGGCGGAGAGCTTGTTCCCCAGGGCATGGAGTTGTCAGGCAATCGCAATTGTGGCGAGGGGCTTGAACAATACGCCTCCTCCACCCACACACCGTTGTCATGGAAGAATTTCAAATTCGTCGCACCGTTGGCCATTGCCACCGTTGCAGCATCCGGTTGCAGCCCGTCAATGACAAACAGGACCGCCGCCGGCTGAGATGCCAGCGGGACGCTTGCGATAATTGTCACACACAGTATCGCAAGGAAGTGACTCGCGCGATTGATCATATATGACGTTGCCCTCTTGTGTGATGTGGGGTGTGCGTGTGAATGGAACACCGACAGGTGCTACTGACTGAGAGCCGTTTGGAGCGCCAGGAGCATGGTGCGGACCTTGGCCTTGGGGTCGCCTGACCCCAGTGTTTCAATCGGCACATACCCGCGGTATCCGGCCTCGCGAAGGATCTTCACGATCCGCTGAAGGTCCGTCGGCTCCTCGTGTCCGTTCACAGAAATAAGTTCTTTCACCTGCCAGTTCACCGCGTGCGATGCAGTGGCACTGATCTGCTCATAAGGATCACCGGTGCGATAACTACCCGTATCAAGGATCAACCCGAACCATGGGGAATCGACCATGCGAAGGATGGTCAAAGCATCCTCGGCAGTCTTGATGAAATCATTGTGATTCTGGATCGCAACGATGACGCCCCGTTGTTGCCCGTAGGAGACGCACTCGATGATGTCGCGCACCATCCACTCAGCGACCTGCCCCCACGTGTGCCCGGCCGTATCCTGTTTTCCTGCAAAAATGCGGATCACGGGTGCACCCAATTTCACCGCGACATCAATCCATTGTTTCACCAATCCGATATCTGCACGCCGGAGGGCGGCGTCGGGATACGTGAAATCGTTCCGCACGCCGGTTCCGCTGATATCCAGTCCAAGCAGAAAGGCCTTCCGCTTGATTCTGTAGATATACTCGTCGCTTGGAATGGTGGGGTAGCCAGGGAAGTAATATCCCGTCAGATCGACACCGTCGAATCCCGTTTCTGCACAGAATTCCAGCAAATCATCCAGCGTCATCGCTCCGTCGCGGAGCGGTACGTTGAAGGAATATGCGTTGAGACTCGTCTTCAGTTTCGGCCCTCCCGTGCGCTGAATCCTTTCCTGTGCGC
>Ga0105107_10001054_pt1 | contig 17899 bp, 14 predicted proteins | sample PPLLaktember2015_6_FD_79335 | JGI IMG/M metagenome (GOLD analysis project Ga0105107, IMG submission 79335) | Freshwater sediment microbial communities from Prairie Pothole Lake near Jamestown, North Dakota, USA - PPLs Lake P8 Core (1) Depth... | ecosystem: Environmental > Aquatic > Freshwater >...
CGACTACATCGGTCTCTACGCCGAGCCCACCCTCGACCGATGGCAGGCGCTGTTTCACCCGGCGGTCGTCATCTCTTTCCCGGCAGACGACGGTTCGATCACGACACGCACGCTCACCGAGTTCGTAGAGCGCCAGCGGAACTACTTCGCCACCGGCCGGAAGATCTCGGAGCGCCTGGAGAACGTCCGCGTGGACATGGGCCGGCGCATTGCGCGCGTGAGCGCCGACTTCATTTTCATCGACGAAGGCGAGGAACGCGCCGGCAAGCTGGGATTGCACCTGGCGGAAGGCAAGGACGGCTGGAAGATCGTCGCCGTACTATTCGCCTATGACGAGGAGTGAGATCATGCACACCATACGTCGAACTTTGTATGCAGCGGCCGCAGCGACATTCGTCGCGGGTTGTGCTTCGACCCCTTCGGCACCCCAGACGCTGCGCGAAGCCGAGGCCGACTTCAGCGCCTACAGGACATTCGGCTGGCACGCGGCGGCCGACAACGACGGTTCGGGGAAGCCCGCTTCGATCGTGGACGGCTACATCCGGACGGCCATCGCCAAGGAGTTGAAGGGCAAGGGTTACGTTGAAGCGCCCGCGGGCACCTCTCCGGACCTGACCATCGCCTACGAAGGCGCGAGCGCGGAGAAGCTCAAGAACAATCCGTTCCGGATCGGGATCGGCGTCGGCAGCTACGGCAGCAGCGGCGGCGGCTCGGTCGGCGTCGGCAGTCCCAGTGTCAAGAACGTCAAGGAGGGCACGCTGGTCGTTCACGTCATCGACCCGGCACGCGAGACCGAGATCTGGCGCGGCAGCATCGCGCGCGAGCTGGACAAGGACGGCGTGCAGCCGGCCGTCGTGCAGGGCGCAGTGTCCGAACTGATGCGCGATTTCCCGGCGCGCAGTGCCAAACCCTGAATGGATTCGCTCGCAGCCGAACGACGCATCCGCGACTATGTCCGCGAGACGCCGCTGCAGCTTTCGCGATCGCTCGGTGAGGCGACTCACGCCCGTGTGTTCCTGAAGCTGGAGAACCGGCAGGATACCGGCGCATTCAAGCTGCGCGGCGCTGCAAACAAGCTGTTGTCGCTGCCGCGCGAGTCGACCGCGCGCGGCGTCGTCGCGGCCTCGACCGGCAACCACGCGCTCGCCGTGTCGACGATCGGCGGGAAACTCGGCATCCCGGTCGAGATCTTTGTCGCCGCGAGCATTCACCCGTACAAGCGCAAGAAGATCGAGGCCCTGCAGGCGCGCGTGAACGCCGTCGAGGGCGACGCGCTGTTCGCGGAGCTCGAGGCGCGCCGCGAGGCCGAGCGCTCCGGCCGACCCTATGTCTCGCCCTACAACGACCCGGACGTCATCGCGGGGCAGGGCACGGTCGCCGTCGAGATCCTGCGGCAGATCGGCGAGCAGTCGGCGAAACCGCTCGATGCCATCTTCGTCGCGGTCGGCGGCGGCGGACTGATCGGCGGCATCGGCGCGTACCTGAAACTGGTGTCGCCGCAGACCGAGGTCGTGGGCTGCTGGCCGGGGAATTCGCCGGCGCTATATGAATGCCTGCGTGCTGGCACGATCATCGACGTGCCCGAGCAGCCGACCTGGTCCACCAGCACGGCCGGCGGGGTCGAGCCGGGCGCAATCACGCTCGAGCTCTGCAAGCGCGTGATCGGCCGCAAGATTCTGGTCTCTGAAGCGGAGATCGTCGATGCCGCGCGACGGCTGCACCGCGAAGATGGCGAGCTGGTCGAGGGGGCCGCCGCGGTCGCGGTCGCGGCCTTCCTCAAGTCGGCCAAAGATTACGAGGGCAAGACCGTGGCGATCCTGATCTGCGGCGCCAATGTCGAGCCGGAGTTCGAAGCGAAGGTCAGGGAGAACTGACGAATGCTGCGCCCACTGTCTGCATTGATGCTGCTTGCGCTCGCTGCCTGCGGCAGCGATTCGTCGGGTCCGGAAATGTCTCCCCGGCAGTATCTCTACCTGTGGACCGCTGCAGATGGCGGCACGCAGCCGGATTTCCTCGCGGTCCTGGACGTCACCGAGGACGACGACCGCTATGGCCGCCTGGTCACCACGTTGCCTGTGCCGGGGCGCGGCAATGGCAATCACCATACCGAGCACGAGATGCCGGCGGACGGTCAGCTCTTCGCCAACGGTTTCGAGAGCGGGCAGACATTCGTCCTCGACCTGCGTGAGCCGGAGAGTCCGCGCATTGCCGCCCAGTTTGGCGACGTCGAAGGCTACTCGCACCCGCACACCTTCGTCCGTCTGCCGAACGGCAATGTGCTGGCGACTTTCCAGATGCGGCACGAGCATGACGGCGGCGGCATGCGCACAGGCGGGCTCGTCGAGATGACGCCGGCTGCGGCGACCGTGCGCTCCCGTTCAGCTGATTTTGCGGGCGCCGACCCGTCGATGCGTGTCTACAGCGCCGCCGTCGTTCCGGCGTTCGGCCGCATCGTGACGACAACGACCGACATGCACGCCGACTCGCCGGACTCTCGTAACATCCAGGTCTGGGGACTCAAGGATCTCGAACTGCAACACACGTTTGCGCTGCCGGACGGTCCGGTAGGCAACGAGGGCCTGCTCACGGCGGAGCCGAGGTTGTTGAAGGACGGCAAGACCGTGCTGGTGTCCACCTTCCGTTGCGGCCTGTACCTGCTGGAAGGACTGGACGGCGACGCTCCTTCCGGCCGGCTGGTCGCGTCATTCCCGCAGAAGGAGGGGGAGTTCTGCGCGATCCCGGTGATTGCCGGCAACTATTACCTGGTGACCGTGCCCGCGTGGAGCGCGGTGGTCAGCCTCGACATCAGCGACCCCGCCGCGCCGCGTGAGGTCAGCCGCGTCACCCTGCAGCCTGACGACGTGCCGCACTGGATTGCGATCTCGCCGGACCAGCGCCGCGTCGTGGTGACCGGGTATGAAGGCATGCAGCACCAGGTCTTCATCGCGCGCTTCGATCCGGCGAGCGGACAGCTTGCACTGGACGAGCGCTTTCGGGAGGAGGGCGCCACCGAACCGGGCTTCCGGATGGACGACAAGACCTGGCCGCATGGCGGCGACGCAAAGGGTATTCCGCACGGCGCCGTGTTCAGCCGGCCTTGAGGGCCGGCGTCGCGAGGTTCGGCTTCCAGAACAGCCAGCCGATCAGGAGCAGGTTCGCGATGCCGAGCGGCGCCAGCATCGGGAACACGACCCAGCCGCCGTAGAGCGGCTTCGCCACCGCGATCATCTGCGAGAGCGACGCCAGCATGCCGAGCCCCGCGAGCCAGCGCGGCACGAGCTGCAGCCGGAACAGCGAGGCATACATGGCGAGCAGCAGGCCGCCGCTGGCCAGGAGCTGAACCAGATGCGCCCAGTTGCGCTGCGCCCCGACCGCGCCGCGCAGCGCCTGGTACAGCGCATCGTCCGGCGTGCCGGCCGCGACGTAGACCTGGCTCAGCGAAAGCATCGATAACATCGCCGTCGATTCGATCCCGGAAAGTGCGATGCCGGCCCCTCCCAGGATGGCCAGGCTGAGTGCCATCCGCTCGAACTGCTGTCGCAGCACGGGCCAGAGCACGACCGCGATTCCTGCCGAGAGCACCGCGAGCGCGAACGACAGGAGCGCCGCCGTGGCCAGCGCCGTCGCGTGCGGGGCGGCGTTCACCAAAAACCCGCCGGGGCCGCCGAACACATCCCCGACCAGGGCGAAACTCGCGATCGGCGCGACGACCAGCTGCGCCAGCAGCAGTACCGCCAGCCAGCGCGAAGCGAATCGCAATTCATTCATCGAGCTTCCCCCTGCAGGTTTGGGGCTGCGCGCATCTTCATGATGTTCACCCGCCACAGCCAGTAGAAAAGCATCGCCAGCACTGCCAGCACCGGCACCGACAGCAGCGCGAAGTTGCGCAGCGGCTCCGGGATCACGTCGGCCTGGCCGAGGAAGAATGACCCCGTCGCCACCCAGAGCGCAAACGTCATACGCCACAGGTGCCGGACCAGCCGCTGTGTGCCGGCGATCACGCCACGCGCGAGCATGCGGAAGTCCGAGGCGCCGCAGGCGAGCGCGACGGGTGCAAGCAGGAAACTGCCGTCCAGTATCGCCAGGGCCCCGAGCCCGAGCGCCAGGACCGCAAGTCCCCTCGTGATCCCCCGCACCTGGTCAACCCGCCGGGTGACAGTGAGCAGCGAAGTGAGGACGAGGTAGATCGTGAACAGCGCCCCGAGGCCGATCCCGCGCTTTTCCTCGACGGAGAACGCCATGACCGCGGCAATGCCCAGCATCCCCACCATCGCGACGGCGAACATGAGCCCGCTGCGCCGATGCAGGTAGCGGCCCTTCGGCGAGAACAGGGCGACAAAACCCGCGAGCAGCGCCAGCAGTCCTGCGACTAAGTGAAACTCGATCATCCGCGCCAGTCTGGCGGGCAGGAGATTGGCCGGGAAGCAGGCTGCGACGGAGAGCGGCGGGCACGGACGAACGGCGGAAACGAAGGGGTCTGACCCCTCCGCTGGCTCTACATCTGCTTGAACAGGTGCAGGTAGTTCCGGCTCACCGGAAGCACTTCCGCGCGGCCTTTCAGGTGGATGTCAGCGGTCTCGTTGTCGCCGCGGCGTACGTGATCGATCGCGCGCAGGTTCACCACCGTCGAGCGATGCACCTGCGCGAACTGCGCCGGATCCAGCCGGGCAGCGAGTTCACGCAGCGGCGTTCGCACCAGCGCTTCCGCCGGTTTGCCGTCGTCGCCATTCCAGGCGATCAGCGTGTACTTGCTGTCCGAGCGCAGGTACACGATGTCGTCCGTCGAGATCAGCCGCAGCGTATGGCCGACCTGGGCGCGGATCCAGCGCAGCGGTTCGGTGCCCGAGGACGTCTGCAGGCGCGCGAGCTGTTCCGTGAGTTGCGCGAGCAGGGATTCGGTATTCAGCGCGGGTTGCGAGTCCTGCAGGCGTTCCTTGAGACGAGCGACGGTCTCCGCAAGGCGCGCGAGCTCCACCGGCTTGACGATGTAATCCAGCACGCCCTGCGCGAATGCCTGCACGGCGTAGTGATCGAAGGCCGTGACGAAAACGAGGTGCGCCTGCCGGCCGATCTGCCGGGCCGCCTCGACGCCGCTCATGCCCGGCATCTGCACGTCGAGAAAGCAGACGTCGGGCTTCTTCGCCTCGAAGAGTTTCACCGCCTCGCGGCCGTTCCTCGCCTCGGCGACGATCTCAAGCTCGGGCCAGGCCTGCGCGAGCTGGCGCGCCAGGGCCTCGCGCAGGAGCGGCTCGTCGTCCGCAATCAGCGCGGTGGGGCGGGCGGCGGTCACGACCCAGCCTCGCGCGCCGGAAACTCGAGCTCCGCGACCACGCCGCGCGGCTCGCGCGACCGGATCCTGAGCGAGGCCGCATCGCCGAACACCAGCGCGAGTCGTTCGCGCAGTGCCGTGAGCCCGGTGCCGAGCCCGCGGTCCGAGGCCTGCAGACCGGCGCCCGAATCGGCGACGCGGATCCAGCACCGTCCTTCCGTCACGCGCACGTCGACGGAGATGGTGCCGCCTTCCTCGGCCGGGTCGATGCCGTGGCGCACTGCGTTCTCGACCAGCGTCAGCAGCGTCATCGGCGGGCAACGCAGGCCCAGCGCAGCGTCCGCCACGTTGAGCTCGAACGCGAGCCGGTCCGGCAGGCGCATGCGCATCAGCTCGAGGTAAGCCCGCACGAGCTCGATCTCCTGGCCCAGCGTCGTGACCGGATCGTTGAGCCGCGGCACTGCAGCGCGCAGGTAGGCAACCAGGCTTCTCAGCACTTCCGGCGCCTTCGGCGAACCCGCTTCCACCAGCGCCTGGATGTTCGCGAGCGTGTTGAACAGGAAGTGCGGCGCCACCTGCGCCTGCAGCAGGTTCAACCGCGCGTCGAGCGCCAGCCGGTCCGCCTCGCTGCGCGCGAGGTCGAGAGCCAGCGCCTGTTCGCGCGCCAGCGCCTCTTTCTGGCGCACCAGGGCTCCGAGCGCGATCCAGGGAGAGAGAAACACCCCGAGACCGGTCAGGGCGGCGAAGCCCTCCATGCGCAGCGGCACCTCCCAGAATGGCGGCGCACCGGGTTCCGTCGAAAGGACGTAGATCGTGAATGTGGTCAGCGGCATCGCGATGGCGACGCCCACGACCTGCAGGATCCAGCGCGCGATCCAATTGGGCAGCCGCCGTGGCCACTGCTCGAACAGGCTGAACACTGCGAGGGCGACGAAGCCGAGGGCGAGCACTCGTTCGACGGCGGACCACCAGCCCGATTGCCAGTGAATGCCGATCAGGGCGCCGATCGTGAACGAGAAGAGGAATGTGAACAGGACGCGACGCCATCCGAAGGCGAGCGCGAGGCCGCGAGACGGGGATGGCAGCGGCACGGCGGACATGGCGAGAGAATAGTCGACCACCCGGGCGCTGTCCCGCGCGCGCGGGCTTGCTGCGACGAACGGCGAAAGGCGGCGACGGGGCACGGAAACGTCGGACGAAGGGTGTGGCGTACGGGCGTCGCGCCTCGCATGATGGCGCCCCCGACTCGAGAGGCTCAGGAAATGGCAACGCTTCGCCGCCGGATCACGCTGTCACTGCTGGCCGTACTTGCCCTGGCCATAGCCGTGTTCGCTTATGCGCTCAGCCACGAGTCCGCCTGCGAGCCCGCGCAGGCGCTGGCCCCGGGGATTGCAACGATGAAAGCCGTCGTGCGGCGCTGCTACGGCCCGCCCGAGGTGCTGGTCGTGGAAACGATCGAGAAGCCCGCGCCCGCGGACGACCAGCTCCTGGTCAGGGTCCATGCGGCGGGCATCAATCCCGTCGACTGGCACTACGTGCGTGGCGAACCCTACCTCATGCGGCTGGATGGCGGCTTCGGTGCGCCGGCCAACCCGCGCGTCGGTACCGATTTCGCAGGCACGGTCGAGGCGGTCGGCAAGGACGTTACGAAATTCAAGCCAGGCGACGAAGTCTTCGGCGGCAGGAACGGCGCGCTCGCCGAATACATCACGATCACGGAAGGCGGCAACCTGGCGCTCAAGCCGGCCGGCGTCAGCTTCGAGCAGGCCGCGGCCGTGAATGTCGCCGGCCTCACGGCGTTGCAGACTCTGCGCGACCGGGTAGCGCTCAAGCCCGGACAGAAAGTCCTCATCAACGGGGCCTCCGGCGGCGTCGGCACTTTCGCCGTGCAGATCGCAAAGTCCCTCGGTGGAGAAGTGACGGGTGTTTCCAGCACGCGGAACCTCGAACTGGTCCGGTCGCTCGGTGCCGACCATGTCATCGACTACACGCAGCAGGACTTCACGCTGGGCGGGACGCAGTACGACGTCGTGATGGACAACGTCGCGAACCGCGGCATTCTCGAGGTTCGACGCGTGCTCAAGCCGGAGGGAAAACTGATCCTCATCGGCGGCGGCGGGCCGGACGCCAACCCCTGGTACGGCGCGTTCAAGGCGCCGATCAAGGCGCTGATCGTCTCCTGGTTCGTGGACCAGGACATGGGCATGTTCATCTCCCACCACAGCAGCGAGGACCTCGCGACGATCGCGGGGCTGATGCAGGACGGCAAGGTCATGCCGGTCATCGACCGGACCTACCCGCTCGCGGAAATCGTCGAGGCGATGACCTATCTCGAGACCGGCCGCGCGCGCGGCAAGGTGGTCGTCGTGATGAAGCCTGGTCCCAGGTAGCGCATTTCGGTTCTAATGCACCTCTCCGGGGAGGGGTCCATGACGCAACTGAGCCGACGCAATTTTCTCGGTCTGACTGCCGCAGGAGCCGCGCTGGCGGCCGGACTCCAGGCACATGCCGCCGACGCACAGGCCGCCGGTGACACGCATTTTACGGGCGCGCCGCCGATCACGCCCGCCGAGCGCGCCGCGCGCATCGCGAAGCTCCAGTCGCTCATGCAGCGCGAAAGGATCGCGGCGCTGCTGGTCGAGGCCGGCTCCTCGCTCGAATACTTCACCGGCATCCGCTGGTGGCGATCGGAGCGCACGACGGCGGCGCTGATCCCGGCCGTCGGCAAGGCGATCGTCGTCACGCCCTTCTTCGAAGTGCCCTCGGTCCAGGAATCGCTGCAGGTCGAGGCCGATGTCCGCCCCTGGCACGAAGACCAGAGCCCCTTCGCGCTGATTGCGGATGCGATGCGCGCGAACCCAGCCGCGGGCCCGCTCGCGATCGAGTGGACGACGCGCTACTTCATCGTCGACCACGCGCGCGCCGTGCCAGGCTTCGGCCGCGAGATCGTCTCCGGCGAGGCGCTGGTCAACGCCTGCCGCATGATCAAGTCGCCGGCCGAGCTCGCGCTGATGCAGTCGTCCAACGACATCACTCTGGCCGCGATCCGCCACACGCACGCGCAGACGAAGGTCGGCATGACTGCCGACGACATCCGCGCAGTTCTCGAGGGCCGGATCCGCGAACTGGGCGGCGCCGAGCCGTTCTCGCTGGTGCTGCTCAACGAGGCGAGTGCGTACCCGCACGGCACCGAGAAGCCGCAGGCGGTACGCGAAGGGTCCATCGTGCTGATCGACACGGGCAGCAAATGGCACGGTTATGCCTCTGACATTTCTCGCACCTGGGTCGTTGGCGATCCGACGAAGCGCCAGCGCGAAGTGTGGGACACGGTCAAGCGCGGCCAGGAGATCGTGCTGGAGACCGCGAAGTTCGGCGCGCCCGTCGGCGACATGGACATCGCGGTGCGCAATTTCTACGAGAACCTCGGGTGGGCGAAGGACTACGGCCTGCCCGGGACTTCGCACCGTGCCGGCCACGGCATCGGCATGGACGGCCACGAGCCGCCGAACCTGATGCGAACCGACCGCACGCCGCTCCAGGCCCACATGTGTTTCTCCAACGAACCCGGGATCTACATCCCCGGCGAGTTCGGCGTTCGCATGGAGGACATCTGGCACATGACGGACACCGGGCCGAAACTCTTCACGCCGCTCGCGAAGTCCATCGACGAGCCGATCTGACCTGCCCGAAATAGTTCCCCAACTCGCGTCGCAAACTGATTATTGACCGTAGGTCGCCCGGCCGTCGTTTTGCCCCTTAGTATGTCGCGGTGAAATCGAAACTCGCTGCGCTCGCGCTCTTCGCGGGCCTTTCCTGGATCGCAGCGGCTGGTTCCGCTTCGCTTCCGTCCGGCTGGCGGCACGAGGGCCAGGACCTCGTCTGGACCAGCGACGCGCCGCTGCGCATGGGCGGCGCGCGCTACGAGTTCCGGTCGGGCGAGCGCCTGCTCGGTTATCCGGTCCAGGACGGCAACCGACTGCGACTGCGGCGCGCACCTGCCGCTCCGGTGGCCGATCTATCCGTCTGGTCTGGCGGCCGTCGTATCGACGTTGCGGTGGCCGGGAGCCGCATGGCTGCGAGTGTCGCGCCGCCTGCGGAGCCCGCACTCGCGGTGACCGCCGCGGATCCGGCGGCGCCCGGGCCGTATGCGACCCGCCGCCTCCGTTACGAGTTGCCCGATCTCGCGGTGCCGGAGTTTCCCGCGCCGGTCGAGGTCATCGCGGAAGTCACGACACCGGTCGGCGCCGCGGGTCGCCTGCCGCTCGTGCTCTTCCTGCATGGCCGCCACAGCACCTGCTATCGCGGTGGGCCGGGCGGCGAGGCCTCCGGGGACTGGCCTTGCCCCGAAGGCTGGCGTCCGGTGCCGAGCCACACGGGCTACCGGTACATCGCAGACAGGCTCGCATCGCAGGGTCACCTGGTCGTCTCGATCTCGGCGAATGGCATCAACGGCCAGGACGGCATGTTCCTCGACGGCGGCGCATTCGCGCGTTCGCAGCTCGTCCGTCATCACCTGGCGCAATGGGCAGAGTGGTCCGGCCACGGAGGCGATCCCTGGGGCGGTCGCTTCCGTGGCCGCGTGAATCTCGACCAGGTCGTGCTCGTCGGCCACAGCCGCGGCGGCGAGGGCGTCGAGCGTGCGGCGATCGATACCTGGGAAGACGATCCCTGGCAGATCCAGGGACTCTTGCTGATCGGGCCGACGGCCTTCGGTCGTCAGGTCGCCGCGGGTATCCACACGGCGGTGATCCTGCCGTTCTGCGACGGCGACGTTTCCGACCTGCAGGGTCAGCAGTACGTGGATGTCGGGCGCGACCTCACCCGCGACCGTGCACTGCGCTCGTCCGTGATGGCCATGGGTACTAACCACAACTACTACAACACCGAGTGGACGCCGGGACTGTCGAAATCGCCGGCCTGGGACGACTGGTTCGATCCGGGCGACTCGCAGTGCGGCGAGAATCGCGACCGGCGGCTGTCACCGGCGGAGCAGCAGGCAGTGGGGCTTGCGTATACCGCGGCGCTCGTCGACATCGCGATCGGAGGAACTTCGCGCTCGCTGCCCTTGCTCGACGGCACGCGCGTCAAGCCGCGCTCGATCGGCCGCGCAAATGCCTTCGTCCATGCGCTCGGCGGCAACAAGCGACTGCTGTATGCCGCGGGCCGCGGCGGGCCCGTGCAGGCGAGCGGACTCACGGCAAGGGTCTGTCGCGGTTACTTCGTCGCGGGCCCATTCGACCTGCGTCCGGGGTGCACGCCGGAACACTACTTCGAGCTGATCCCGCACTGGTCGCCGATGGCTTTCGCCGAGACGGCCCCGGCACCCCGTGCGCTGCAGGTCGAGTGGCGCCAGGCAGGCGGGCGGCTGTGGATTCCGGTCGAAGCCGGCTCGCTCCGTGCTGACACGCTCGATTTCCGGATCGCCGGCGAGCCTGGTGCACCACCTGTCGAACTGGACGTACGCGTGCGCGATACGAATGGCACCTGGACGATGCTCGGGGCGAATCCGCTCGTGCTCCGCTCGTACCATGGGCCGAGTCCGCTCGGCAAGGTGGTCGCGCGCCAGCTGCGCGCGAACTTTCGGACGGCGGGGGTCGCCTTGCGCGACGTCACGGACATCGAGCTGCGTCCGCGGGCGCCGCACGGCCGGTTCTGGCTGCTCGACATCTCGGCACGCGAACAGAAACTCGCCGCCAGCGATGCGATCCATTTGCCGCGCGTCAGCGTCGGCGATGTGGTCGTTGGGGAGGGGGACGCCGGCGATCTCACCGTGGACCTGCCGATCCTGATCGAGGGCGAAGTCACGAAGCGTGCGCAACTCTGGGTCCAGCTCACGGATTACGCGGACTTCGAGCAGCCGACGCGCGGCTTCCCCCTGGTCCTGGAGCCCGGTGCGACCTCGGCGTCCGTGCCCCATTCTTTCACGGCGGACAATGTCTACGACCCATACCCGCAACTCATCCAGCTCACGCTGCTCGCGCAGAAGAATGCGGTGACCGGTGATTACGACGGCACGGTGCTGGTCGAGGAAGACGACCCGCCGCCGGTGCTTTCGGTGGACGCGAGCCAGGTGACGGCCGCGGAGGGTTCCTCGCTCAGCTGGACGTTCCGGCTGTCGGAGCCGCTCGCGAACGGCGCGTTCTGGTCGATCCAGTTCCTGACGGCGGCGGGGCACTTCCCCGAGCTCGACACGGATGACGTGCCGGCCTCGTTCCTGGAGCAATACGGCATCGTCCCGCCCGATCCCGCGGTGCCGATCTCGGAGCTTGGCCTCTTCCTGGGCATCGAGTTCGCGCCCGGCGCGACTGAGGTCTCGGTCTCGATCCCGACCGCCCTGGATAGTCAGGCCGAGCCGGAGGAAGGCATCGTCTTGCTGCTCGATGGATTCGGGGACCCTGTGGTGCCGGTGCCGCTCGAGCTGACCGGTATCCTGTCGGACCGACCGTGACCACCCGCCGACGCGCGTAGGAGGGCGCCGATACATTTGCCGCAGGCAACGGGGCACAGTGCGCTCCCAATTCCGACGAGCGGAGACGAGCCATGAGCAAGGATGCCGAAATTGCCGCCACATTCTGGAAGGCGCTGCGCTCCGAACGGACGATCATGCTCGGCCTCGCGGGCGCGAAGGACGGTCACACGCAGCCGATGACCGCGATTCTGGAGGGCGAGCGGGACGCCGGCCCGGTCTGGATTTTCAGCGCCCGGCAGGTCGATCTGGTCAAGGCGCTTGGCACTGGAAAGGATGCCGCCGCGCACTTCGTGGCCAAGGATCACAACTTGTTCGCAACGATCCACGGGAGGCTCACCCCGGACAACGACCCGGCAGTGATCGACCGCTTGTGGAATCCCTTCATTGCCGCGTGGTACCGCAGCGGGAAGAGCGACCCGGAGATACGGTTGCTGCGATTCGATCCTGGCCACGCGCAGATCTGGCTGAACGAGAACTCGGTGTTCGCCGGCATCAAGCTGATGCTTGGCAAGGACCCCAGGAAGGAGTACGCGGAAAAAGTCGCGGAAGTGGATCTCGCCGGCTAGGACGCTGCCGGTAGCATTCAAGGCGCCAGCAGCGCAGTCGCCTCTCGCAGGATCACCGCGGCACGGTCGAAAGCGGCCACGATTTCCTGTTCGTGCGCGGGGATGGCAGCCCGATCGTTGCGATCGAGATCATCCCAGATCCGCGGCAGGTAGGCGCTGCGGTAACTCGGCTGCGGCGCCACCAGCAGGTGGCGGATGAATGGCCGTCCGCGCTGACCGGTCGGTTCGACCAACGAGCGCTCCACGGCCATCAACTTTTCGTTGACAGCGCGCGCCGCCTCCGGCGAGAGCGACTCGTACGTCAGCCGGTGCTCGAATCCCGTTGCCGCCGCTTCCCAGCGTGCGGCGGCCGAGCGCGCGGCCGCAAGATTGAGCGGCTGTTCTGTGCCCGCGTGTTTCTCGGCCAGCTCGATGTAGCCGACCGCCGCCCGCGCGTAGTCCGAGTAGCGCATCGGCAGGACCTGCGTGTCCGCAAGCCGCCAGGCCAGCACGCCCCAGAGCTGGGCGAGGCCCATCCCGATTTTGAAGCCCGGATCGACGACCGTGCTCTGACGGAAGTAATTGTCGTACATCGAGTGATAGACGCCGTACGGGCCGTCGAAGTACATGTCGATGCAGGAGACGCCGAGATACTCCTGGAATGCCGTGTAATCCGTCGCGCCGACAATGGTCGCCACGTCCGGCACTTTGTCTTCGTCTTCTGACGTCGATCCCCAGACTTCGTACAGCGGCTTGTCCGAGAGCGGGTGGTTTACCGACTTCGTCACGTCGCGCAGGAAAGCCGCGAGCGCCGGCGTCGCACCGCCGACGAAGTCGCTGCCCTGGACGGCAGTGTCGACGTTGATGTAGGTCACCGCGTTCTTGCGCAGGTCCTCCGCGTTGTCGAGCGCCCATTGCGTCGAGCCGCCGAGCAAAGCTTCCTCGCCGTCCCAGACCGCGAAGACGACCGTTCGCCGCGGCCGGTGGCCCTTCTTCACGGCCTCGCCGAGCGCGCGTGCGACTTCGAGGATCGTCGCCGTGCCGCTCGAGGGATCCACCGCGCCGTAGATCCAGGCATCGTGGTGATTGCCGAGGATCACGAGCTTTTCAGGTTCCTCGCGACCGCGGATCACGCCGATGACGCTGCGCATCGGCTCGACGCGTTCCTCGTTCGCAACGTCCATCTCGAGCGTCACCGGGCCGGGCCCGATGCGGTAGGTGATCGGCATCCCGCCCTGCCAGTCGTCCGGTGCGACCGGCCCGCCCATGTGCTTCAGGATGGCGATCGCATTGCGCTCGTTGAGTGGCATCGAGGGAATGCGCGGCAGCTGCTTGTCGCGCACCGGGCCCTCGGCCCAGCGCCCGTCCGGCTGTTGCTGCCAGTGGAAGGTGAACGGCTCGCCCTGGCCGAGCCAGTCGTAGAGGATCGCGCCCCACTGGATGTGCGAATCCGGGCCCCAGGGGCCATCCGGGTACACCGTGCCCAGGCGCGAGCCGTCTTCGGCGGGATCCGAGTAGATGATCGTGCCCGCGGCGCCGCGCCGCTCGGCCTCGTAAACCTTATAGCCGCGGTATGAATAGGGGTTCGAGTACCGCATCAGCACGATCTTGCCCTTCAGGTCGATGCCCATGCGGTCTAGGAGCTGGAAATCCTCGGGGCTTCCGCCGTTGGCGTAAACGACTTCGGCACGCACCTTTCCCGAGGGCGCATAGCCGTGATACGCCACCTGCGCCGGGTCGTCGTAGAGCTTCGAGTCCTTGTCGGCCGGGTGGGGGTCCTCGGTCAGGTCGAACACCTGGTCGACCGGCTGCCTGATGGCAAGCGTTGCGGACTTCGGGAAACTGAGCAGCGCCGGGAACTCGTGGTAGCTGACCTCGTCCAGCCCGTATTCGCGGAAACGGTCGCGCACGTATTCGGCGACCGCGTAGTTCCGTGCCGTGCCTGACAGGTGCGGCTCCTCGGTGAGAAACAGCAGGTGCTTGCCGTAGGACTCGCCGGATGGCGCTGCCGCGAGGATCCGTTCCGCCTCGTCGCCCAGGGCGGGTGCAGTCGCGCCGAGGCACGCAAGAACGAAAAATGCGAACCGATGTCTGATGTTCATGCAGCGAAGTGTATCAGTGCCGGCACGGCTTGCGTTCCTGCTGGCGCTCCACCTCTCCGGACTGCCGACAGCCGTCGCCGATGACGCCGCGCGCATCAACCGGCTCGAAACCGAGATCCAGCAGTTGCGAACGCTCATCGACGAGCAGGCGCGGCGGATCCAGCGCCTCGAGGACGATTTGAACCGCCGCGCCAGCGCGTCCGAGCCGCAGCCGCGCCCCCGGCCGCGCGTCGGCGAAATGCGCACCGATCTGCCCGTATCCGGCGCACGTCAGCCCTGGCATGGGGCAGCCGCCTGGGATCGCGTTGCAACGGGCATGAGCGCGGAAGAGGTCACGCAGGTTCTCGGCGAGCCGACGTCCGCCGAATCGATCGGAGCCTTGAAAACCTTGTTCTACCGCGGCGCTGCGCCCGGGGGGCCGCCGGTCAGCGGGCACGTCAACTTCAGGGACGGTCGCGTCGTCGCGGTCAGCAAGCCCGAATTCTAGTTACACTCGCGCCATGAAACACATCATGGCGAGCCTGGCCTTGTCGCTTCTCTCCGCGCCTGTCGTTGCCGATCCGCATTCCTTTGCGGAGCCGGACAAATTCCTCGTCCGGCACGTCGATCTCGACCTGCGCGCCGACTTCGACGCTCGCCGGCTCGAAGGCACGGCCGAGCTCACGGTCGAGCAGGTGGACCCGGATGCGAGCGAACTCTTGCTCGACACGAGCGGTCTCGAGATCCGCACCGTGCACCTCATCGAAATGAGCGGGCGGGCCCGCGTGCTCGCTTTCAGGCTCGGTAACCCGGACCCGATACTCGGAAGCCCGCTGACGATCGAGTTTCCGAACTGCTGCGCGGCGACGTCCGAGATGCGGATCCGCATCGACTACCGCACCTCGAACGAGGCGGCTGCGCTGCAGTGGCTCGAACCCGCCCAGACTTCCGGCCAGCATCCATTCATGTACACCCAGGGCCAGGCCATCCTCGCGCGAAGCTGGATCCCGATCCAGGACAGCCCGGGCATCCGGATGACCTACAGCGCGCGCATCAAGGCGCCGCCCGCGCTCACCGCGGTCATGAGCGCGGCGCGCGTGGAAGATCCCTCGGCCGCGCCCGGCGAGCACCGTTTCGAGATGAAGCAGCCTATCCCTGCCTACCTCATTGCGCTCGCGATCGGCGACCTCGCGTTCCAGCCGCTCGGCGACCGCGTCGGCGTCTGGACCGAGCCTTCGCGGCTCGCCGCGGCCGCCTACGAGCTCGCGGACCTGCAGCGCATGCTGGAGACCGGAGAGCGGATGGCCGGGCCCTACCGCTGGGACCGCTACGACGTGCTGATCATGCCGCGCGCCTTTGCCTATGGCGGCATGGAGAATCCGCGCATCTCCTTCATCTCGCCGTCCATCATCGCGGGGGACCGCAGCCTCGTATCGACGGTGGTGCACGAGCTCGCCCACTCCTGGTCCGGCAATCTCGTCACGAACGCGACCTGGGACGACTTCTGGCTCAACGAGGGCTTCACGAGCTACCTCGAACGCCGGCTGATGGAGGTCCTGTACGGCAAGCGGCGTGCCGACATGGAGGATGCGATCGCCTACGAAGGACTCGTGCGGACCATCGCCGACCTGGAGGCCGCCGGCCTCGGCAAGGACACCGACCTCAAGCTCAACCTCGCCGGCCGCGACCCGAACGAGGGGACCTCGGACGTCGCCTACGACAAGGGCGCGCGCTTCCTGCGCTTCCTCGAGAGCCGGTTCGGCCGACCCGAGTTCGACGCCTTCCTGCGTGAGTACTTCGACGCGCATGCCTTCCGGAGCATGACGACGGAATCGTTCCGCGCCGAGCTGCTCGCGCGGCTGGAGAAGGCGGGCGCGCCGCGCATTACGGTCGATGAGATCGACGCCTGGATCTATGGCCCGGGCCTGCCGCCGACCCTGATCGCCGTGCCGCAGGGCGTGTTCGAGTCCGTGGATCGGGCCGCGGCCGACTGGCGCGCCGGGAAGATCGCGACGGCCGACCTGCCCGTGAAGGACTGGGTGCCGCAGGAGTGGGTGCGCTTCCTCGACCAGCAACCGGCGGACATCGCGCGCGAGAAGCTCGACGAGCTGCGCTCGACTTTCCGCCTCGGCGCCGAAGGCAATGCGGAGATTGCGCTCAGCTGGCTGCAGCTCGCTATCCGTGCCAATTACGCGCCGGCCTACCCGGACCTCGAGAAGTTCCTGCTGGCCACGGGCCGCTGGCGGCTGGTGGAGACGCTGTTCCGCGACCTCGCGCGCACGGAGTCCGGCACCGCTCTCGGCAGGCAGATCTACGCCAAGGCCAAGCCCGGTTATCACGCGAGCATCCGCCAGGCGGTCGAGCGGCTCCTGTATCCGCAGGCGGGGAGCGCCGCCTCCTAGTAATCCGTGCCGTAGCCCGCGAGCCGCAGGACAACGGCGAGCCACGCGAGTATCGCGAATGCGAGCACGAGGAGGATGCTTCCGGAACGTGCCAACCACCGCCGGTCTGCCCAGCTGCGGCTCGCCTCCCAGAGGGCGGCCGCCAGTCCGCCGCCGCAGAAGATCGCGGTCGCGAGTTTCAGGACGACGAACCAGGCGTCAAAGGCCGGCGAGAATGCGAAGATGTTGCCGTTGAGCTGCGCGAAAACGGCGATCCAGGCAGCCACCGCGGCGAGGGCGCCGGCTGCCGCGATGCGCGAGATGCGCCAGGGCCGGCCCGGTGCGCCGGCGTGCGCCGGCCAAAGGCGATAGTGCCGGCGGAGCAGCGCGGTGGCCGGCCAGGCCAACAGCGCGACGAACAGGACGACGATTGCGCCGGCAAGCAAGGGCGTAAAGATCGCCGATGACTTCCACCAGGGCGCAGGCAGCATCACCAGGAACGGCGAGACGGAGTCGACGCTGAAGAGCGCGACCCGGCCATTCTCGACCCGCGCCGCGAGCCGTTCCTTGCCGCCGACCTGCTGCCAGACGAATGGCGCCGTTTCGCGCCACTGAATCGGCTCGCCGTTCACGTCGCGCAGCGCAGGCACGAGCAGGCCGCCATCGGCGTCGCGCGTCACCCGCAGCTGGGAGAGAAAGCCGAGTGCGCTGAAGAAATTCGAGGTCTGTCCGCGCGAACTCATGTAGGTGCCCGCCATCAGCCGGACATGCTCCGCTGCGGTCGCCGCAGGGACCCCACCCTCGACGGCCTTTTCAGGAAAGTACCGGTCGGCGAACTCGCTCATGAAGCGCGCGCGCACCGTGCCCGCGGCGCCGTTGCGGCCCGTGCTGTTCACGACCAGGTACACGCCCGCGCCTTCGTCCGGGTACAGGTTGAGGGAGCTGTGGAAGTACTGCGAGTCGCCGCCGTGGCCGACGATGCGGCGGCCACCGTAGCTCTGCTCGAAGAATCCGAGCAGCATGCTGTTGAGCGGCGGCACTACGGCTAAGCGGGTTGCGAGCGTCCGGCGGGCCGTGTCCGCCGCGAGGATGCGCCGGCCTGCGAACTGGCCGTCCTGCAGCCAGGCAATCATGAATTTCGCCATGTCGGCGAC
>Ga0105107_10001055_pt1 | contig 17890 bp, 17 predicted proteins | sample PPLLaktember2015_6_FD_79335 | JGI IMG/M metagenome (GOLD analysis project Ga0105107, IMG submission 79335) | Freshwater sediment microbial communities from Prairie Pothole Lake near Jamestown, North Dakota, USA - PPLs Lake P8 Core (1) Depth... | ecosystem: Environmental > Aquatic > Freshwater >...
GCAAGATGCGCGCGATGGTCGAGGGAGCGAAGCTGCTGCGCGCCGAGCACGCGTGACGCCGCCTTTCCGCGTCGAGCACGTCGGCAGCTTCATCCGGCCGCAACGACTGCTCGACGCGGTTCGATCGAAGAAGCTTTCTCAGGACGAGCTCAGAGCGGTTCAGGACGACGCCATCCGGGAGATCGTCGCGTTCCAGGAATCGCTCGGCCTGCCGTCGATCACCGACGGCGAGTTCCGCCGGCGCAGCTGGTCGGCCGGCTTCATCGACGCGGTGGAAGGGTTCGGCCTGCGCGACGGCACACTCACGTTCCGCGACGAGAGCCGGGTGATCGGCGTGGCTTCCTCGCCCTACGCGAAGGCGAAGCTGCGCCGCAACCGCCGCATCGTCGCCGACGACTACCGGTTCCTGAAATCGGTCGTGAAGCGCGGCGTCCCCAAGGTCACGATCGCGGCGCCCGACGTAATGCACTACTTCCTCGGGCCGCAGGCGTTCGACCGGGAGGCCTATGGCGACCGGGAGCGCTATCTGGAAGATCTGAAAAGGCTTTACCAGGAAGAGATCGCCGATCTCGCAAGCGAAGGTTGCACCTATCTTCAGCTCGACGACACCGCGCTTCCCTGCAACTGCGATCCGCACGCCCGCCAGGACGTCGCGGCGCGCGGCGAGGACGCGGACGAGCTCACGGAGCGCTACGTCAGGCTCTTCAATGAATGTGTTTCCTCACGGCCTCGAGGGATGACGGTCGCCATCCACCTCTGCCGGGGGAACCTGAAGGGCGCATGGATGGCCGAGGGCGGCTACGAACCGATCGCCGATGCGCTCTTCAACCGGCTCGACGCGCAGGTGTACTGCCTGGAATACGACACGGCCCGCGCCGGCGACTTCGCGCCGCTGCGCTTCGTGCCGGCGGGCAAGCGCGTGATCCTGGGACTGGTATCGACGAAGACGCCGGTGCTGGAGGACAAGGGCTTCCTGAAGGCAAGAATCGAGGCCGCGGCCAGGCACGCGCCCCTGGACCGCCTGGGAATCGGGCCGCAATGCGGCTTCTCGAGCGTGGGGGGCGGCAACCAGTCGCTTACGCCCGACGATACGCGGCGCAAGCTCGAACGCGTGATGGAAGTGGCGCGCGAGGTCTGGGGATAATCCAAGGCTGCAGGGGGCAACATGGAAATGGAGACAGCATGCAGAAACACCTCGCAGCAACCGTCGCCGCGAGCGTCGCGCTCGCCGGCTGCATCTCGGACCGGGAGTTCGGGCCCGACAACCGGCAGTTCACCGGGAAGGAAAGCAGCATCCTCATCGGCGCGGGCGTCGGCGCCGTGCTCGGCGCCACGGCGTACAAGAAAGACCGCACCAAGGGCGCGCTCATCGGCGCGATCGGCGGCGGTCTCGCCGGCGGCGTGGTCGGCACCTACATGGACAACCAGCGGCAGGATCTGGAGAAGAACCTCGCCAACGAGGTGCAGTCCGGACAGGCCCGCATCGAGAAGCTGCCCGGCAACGTGGTGCGCGTCACCATGACCAACCAGACCGCCTTCGAGATCGACTCCGCGCAGATCAAGCCGGGCTTCCGCAGCACCATGGACAAGCTCGCCGACGTGGTCTCGCGCTACAACAAGACGGCGCTCACGGTGGTGGGGCACACCGACGATACCGGCACGAACGAGTACAACCAGAAGCTCTCCGAGCGCCGCGCGCTGTCGGTGGCCGAGTACCTCGAGACGCGCCGCGTGAACGGCATGCGCATGGCCACCGCCGGCAAGGGCGAGACCCAGCCCGTCGCCAGCAACGCCTCCGAGGGCGGACGGCAGGCCAACCGCCGCGTCGAGATCTACGTCGAGCCGGTGGTAGAAGGCTAGCCATGGCGAAGAAGCAGGGCCTGGCGCGGGGACTCACCAACTACGGCGACGCCGGCTTCTCGCTCTACCTGCGCCGCTCCTTCGCGGCGAGCATGGGCTACTCGGGCGAGATGCTCGCGCGCCCGGTGGTGGGCATCGCCGACTCGAAGAGCGGCTTCAACAATTGCCACCGGCACTTTCCCGAGCTGATCGAGGCGGTCAAGCGCGGCGTGCTCGCCGCCGGCGCGCTGCCCATCGAGTTCCCCACGGTGTCGCTGGGCGAGGTGTTCCTGAGCCCAACGTCGATGATGTTCCGCAACCTGATGTCGATCGACGTCGAGGAGATGATCCGCGCGCAGCCGATGGACGCAGTGGTGCTCGTGGGCGGCTGCGACAAGACCGTGCCCGCCCAGCTCATGGGCGCGGCCTCGGCCGACGTGCCCGCGGTGCAGCTCCTCGCCGGGCCGATGATGCCGACGTCTTTCCGCGGCGAGCGCCTGGGCGCCTGCACCGACTGCCGGCGGTTCTGGGCCATGCACCGCGCCGGGAAAGTCGACGAAAGAGGGATCGGAGAAGTGGAAGGCAACCTGGCCACCACCGCGGGTACCTGCGCAGTCATGGGCACGGCCTCCACCATGGCCTCGATCGCCGAGGCGCTCGGCATGGCGCTGCCCGGCACCGCCGCCATTCCGGCCGTGCACGCCGACCGGCTGCGTGCCGCCGAGGCGAGCGGGCGGCGCGCGGCGGAGTTGGCCCGCTCGCCGATCAAACCCAGTCAGATATTGAATGAAAAGTCCATAGAGAACGCGCTGCGCGTGCTGCTCGCGATCGGCGGCTCGACCAACGCCATCGTGCACCTGACGGCCATCGCCGGACGCGCGGGAATCGAAGTTTCATTGAGAAAGCTGAACGAGATCTCGGATTCCACCCCCGTGCTGGTCGATCTGAAGCCGACGGGGCAGCACTACATGTCGGACCTCTACGCGGCAGGCGGCGTCGGCGCCCTGATGCGCGAGATCAAGCCCCTCCTGCACCTCGACTGCATGACGGTGGCCGGGATCACGCTGGGCGAGGCGCTCGAGCGGCAGTCTCCCTGGGTCGACCGCTCGGTCGTGAAGACCATGAAAGAGCCTCTCGCCAAGGAGGGCGGGCTCGTGGCGCTCTTCGGCTCGCTCGCGCCGGGCGGCGCCATCCTCAAGCGCTCGGCGGCCGACCCGACGCTCTTCGAGCGCGAGGGGCGCGCCGTGGTGTTCACCTCGCTCGACGACCTCGCCGCGCGCATCGACGACCCGGCGCTCGACGTGACCGCGGAGGACTTCCTCGTCCTGCAGAACGCCGGCCCCAAGTCGGGATACGCCATGCCCGAGGCGGGCTACCTGCCGATCCCGGCGAAGCTCGCCCGCGCGGGCGTGAAGGACATGGTGCGCATCTCGGATGCGCGCATGAGCGGCACCGCGTACGGCACGATCGTGCTGCACGTCTCGCCGGAAGCGGCGGTGGGTGGGGCGCTCGCCCTCGTGCGCAATGGCGACCGCATCCGCCTGTCGGTGAAGGAACGCAGGATCGATCTGCTTCTCGGGGAATCGGAGTTGAACAAGCGCAGGGCGACATGGGAGCCGACGGTCGCGCCGCCCGCGCGCGGCTACGCCAAGCTCTACATGGACCACGTGCTCCAGGCCGAGCACGGCTGCGACTTCGATTTCCTGCGCAAGGCGTGAATCAGGCGCTGCGGGCCGGGTTCCTTGCCGCGGGATTCCTGTTCCTCGGCATCGCGGTGGTGGGGCTGATACTGCCGGTGCTCCCGGCCACCCCGTTCCTTCTGCTCGCCGCGGCGTGCTTCGCGCGCTCCTCCGAGCGCTTCTACCTCTGGCTGCTCCGGCATCCTTCGTTCGGCCCCCTCGTGCTCGAGTGGCGCGAGCACGGCAGCATTCCGTACCGCACCAAGCTGTGGGCGATCGCACTCATGTCGGCCTCCCTCGCCGCCTCGATTGTCTTTTTCGTCGAGCAGCCGGCGCTGCGCTGGGCGCTCGGCGGCATGGGAGTGCTGCTCGCCGCCTGGCTCTACGCCATTCCCTCGCGCGACAGGCCTTGACAGCCGGCCTCAAAATACTTCAAGCTTAATCTATTCAGACTTTCAGGTTCGTATGGCGCAAGATCGCGAAACCATCGCCCGTGCGGACGACCACCGGGCGCTCCGCCTCTGGCTGCGCCTGCTCACCTGCACGCAGCTGATCGAGCGCCGCGTGCGCACGGGACTGCGCGAGCAGTTCGCCACCACCCTGCCGCGCTTCGACCTCATGGCCCAGCTCGAGCGCCGTCCCGAGGGCCTCAAGATGAACGAGCTCTCGCGCCTGCTGATGGTGACGGGCGGCAACGTCACGGCGATCGTCGACCAGCTAGAGAAAGAAGGTTTGGTCGAGCGGTTGGACGAGCCCGACGACCGGCGCGCGTTCCGCATCCGCTTGACGAAGGCCGGCGAGAAGAGCTTTGGCGACATGGCGCGCGCGCACGAGGACTGGGTGGTCGAGCTCCTCGCCGGGCTCACGCGCCGCGAGCACGACGAGCTGCTCAGGCTTCTCGCCAAGGTGAAGGAGCATGCGGTGGAGGTGAGCTCATGATCCAGCCCAGGCATTTCCAGTGGCGCGTCGAGGACCGGGTGGGCGTCATCACCCTGAATCGCCCCGAGCGCAAGAACCCCCTGACCTTCGAGTCCTACGGGGAATTGCGGGATCTCTTTCTCGCCCTCAGGGGCGAAAAGGAAATTCGCTCGATCGTCGTCTGCGGCGCGGGTGGGAATTTCTGCTCCGGCGGCGACGTGCACGAGATCATCGGTCCGCTCACCAGGATGGCGATGCCCGAGCTCCTCGCGTTCACGCGCATGACCGGCGACGTGGTGAAGGCGATGCGCCATTGCCCGCAGCCGGTCATAGCCGCGGTGGACGGAGTGTGCGCGGGCGCGGGCGCGATCCTCGCCATGGCCTGCGATTTGCGCTATGGCGCGCCGGACGCGAAGGTGGCGTTCCTCTTCGTGCGCGTGGGGCTCGCGGGCTGCGACATGGGCGCCTGCGCCGTGCTGCCGCGCATCATCGGGCAGGGGCGGGCGTCCGAGCTTCTCTATACGGGGCGCTCCATGAGCGCGGAAGAGGGCCTCGCCTGGGGGTTCTTCAATCAGGTGAGCGAAAAGCCCCTGGAAAAGGCCTTGTCCGTGGGCAAGGAGCTGGCGAGCGGCCCCGCCGCGGCGCACGCCATGACGAAGAAGATGCTGCACCAGGAATGGAACGTGGGGGTCGACGAGGCGATCGAAATGGAAGCCCAGGCTCAAGCGATACTCATGCAGAACAAGGATTTCCGCCGCGCCTACGAGGCTTTCGCGGCCAAGAGGAAGCCGGCATTCGAAGGCGACTGATGGACCGCTTCGCGCACTACGGCTGGCCGTTCTTCGAGCCCCGCCATGTCGATCTGGCGAGGAAGGCGGAAACCTATGCGTCCGAAAACCTTGGCTTCGCACATGGCGAAGACGCTGACGCGATCTGCCGGCGCCTGGTGCAGGACCTCGGATGCGCGGGGTTCCTGAGCCATTGCGTCGGAAGCGCCGTGGACGTGCGCGCGGTGGCGGTCCTGCGCGAGGTGCTCGCCTACCACGCGGGGCTCGCCGACTTCGCGTTCGTCATGCAGGGCCTCGGCAGCGGCCCGATCGCGCTCGCCGGGACCGAGGAGCAGAAGAAGAGGTACCTGCCCGGGACGGCGAGCGGCGACGCGATCGCCGCCTTCGCGCTCTCGGAGCCGGACGCGGGCTCGGACGTGCAGGCGATGACCACCACCGCGAAGAAGGCGGGAAGCGCCTGGACGCTCCAAGGCACGAAGACGTGGATCTCGAACGGCGGCATCGCCGACTACTACGTCGTCTTCGCCAGGGCCGAGGAAGGCATCAGCGCTTTCGTGGTGGACAAGGAGGAAGTCGATGCCTCCGAGCGCATCGACATCGTCGCGCCGCATCCGATGGCCGTTGTTCGCCTTCGGGGCTCACGGGGAGCTCTTGTAGGAGAAGCGGGACAGGGCTTCAAGCTGGCGATGCGCAATCTCGACGTTTTCCGCACCACCGTGGCCGCCGCGGCGCTCGGCTTCGCCAGGCGGGCGCTCGATGAAGCGCTCGCAAGAGCGAGGGACAGGCGGATGTTCGGGCAGGCGCTCGCCGACTTCCAGATGTCGCAGGCGAAGCTCGCCGACATGGCGACCGCCATCGAAGCGGGCGCATTGCTCACCTACCGCAGCGCCTGGGTGAAGGACGTGAAGAAGACCCGCGTGACCCGCGAGGCGGCGATGGCGAAGATGTTCGCCACCGAGGCCGCGCAGCAGGTGATCGACGACGCGGTGCAGCTCTGCGGCGGCCTGGGCGTCATGCGCGGCCACCCGGTCGAGCGCCTGTACCGGGAAGTGCGCGCGCTGCGCATCTACGAAGGGGCGACTGAAGTCCAGAAGCTCATCATTGCCAGGGACCTTCTCAAGTCATGAGTTACACGGCCCACATCGACACCTTCGCGCGCGATAACCTGCCGCCGCGGAGCGCGTGGCCGGAGCTGCGCTTCGACCTTCCCGAGCTGCAGTACCCCGCGCGCCTGAACTGCGCCACCGAGCTGCTCGACAAGCCGGTGACGCGCGGCCACGGCCACCGCGTCGCGCTGCGCTCGGCCGACGGGGAGTGCACCTACACGCAGCTCTTCACGCAGGCGAACCGGCTCGCCAACGTGCTGGTGCGCGAGATGGGCGTGAGGCCCGGCAACCGCGTGCTCCTGCGCGGGCCGAACAACCCGATGATGGCGGCGTGCTGGTTCGCGGTGATGAAGGCCGGGGCCGTCTGCGTCGCCACCATGCCGCTGCTGCGCGCGAAGGAGCTCACCGAGATCATCGAGAAGGCCGAGGTCACCCATGCGCTGTGCGACAAGCGCCTGGATGCCGAGCTCAAGGCGGCGCAGGAGAAATGCAGCTCGCTGAAGGTCGTGAAGTACTGGTACGACGAAGCGCCCGATTCCCTCGACACGCTCTCGCTGCGCCAGCCTCTCACCTTCGGCAACGTGCCGACCGCGGCGGAGGACGTGGCGCTCATCGCCTTCACCTCGGGCACCACCGGCAAGCCCAAGGGCACGGTGCACTTCCACCGCGACGTCATCGCGATGTGCGACTGCTTCCCGCGCTCCTGCCTGCAGGCCGGGAAGGACGACATCTTCTGCGGCACGCCGCCGCTTGCCTTTACCTTCGGGCTGGGCGGGATGCTGTGCTTCCCGATGCGCTTCGGCGCTTCCACGGTCCTCGTCGAGAAGCTCACGCCCGAGTCGATGCTCGAGACGATCCAGCGCTACCGTGCGACGGTGTGCTTCACCTCGCCGGTCATGTACCGCGGCATGGCGGCGATCGCCGACCGGTTCGATCTCCGGTCGCTGAAGAAGTGCGTCTCGGCGGGCGAGGCGCTGCCCGATCCCACGCGGCAGCTCTTCAAGCAGGCGACCGGCATCGAGATCATCGACGGCATTGGCTCCACCGAGATGATCCACATCTTCATCTCGCACACGCCCGAGCGCGTGCGCCGCGGGGCCACGGGCTACGCCATCCCGGGGTACCGGGCCGTGGTGCTGGACGAAGAAGGGAAGCCCTGCGCGCCCGGCACGGTGGGCCGCCTCGCCGTCAAGGGCCCCACGGGCTGCCGCTACCTCGCCGACGAGCGGCAGGCGAGCTACGTCCAGAACGGCTGGAACGTGACGGGGGACGCCTACCTGATGGACGAGGACGGCTACTTCTTCTACCAGGCGCGTACCGACGACATGATCATCTCGGCGGGCTACAACATCGCGGGACCGGAAGTGGAGGCCGCGCTGCTCGCCCACGCCGCGGTGGCCGAGTGCGGCGTGGTGGGCGCCCCCGACCCCGAGCGCGGCACGATCGTGAAGGCATTCGTGGTCTTGAAGCCGGGGCAGGAGAGCACCGAAGAGATGAAGAAGATCCTGCAGCAGCACGTCAAGAACAGCATCGCCCCCTACAAGTACCCGCGCGCCATCGAGTTCGTCCCCGCGCTGCCGCGCACCGAGACCGGCAAGCTGCAGCGCTTCAAGCTGAGAGGCTGACGATGCAGATCCTCCAACCGCCCGGCTGGGCGCGCGCCAAAGGCTTCTCGAACGGCATCGCCGCGCAGGGCAGGCTCGTTTTCATCGCCGGCCAGATCGGCTGGACCGGCGACGGGAAGTGGCAGGCGCGCGATTTCGCCGGCCAGTTCCGCCAGACACTGAAGAACGTCCTCGACGTCCTGAACGAGGCGAACGGGAAGCCGGAGCACGTGGTGCGGCTGACCTGGTACGTGCTCGACAAGCAGGAGTACCTCGATTCCCTGAAAGCGGTCGGAGAGGCGTACCGCGAGCTGATGGGCCGGCACTACCCGACGATGGCGGTCGTGCAGGTGTCGGGGCTCGTCGAGCCGGAGGCGCGCCTCGAGATCGAAGCCACGGCGGTAGTACCGGAGAAACGAGCATGAAGGCAAGCGTAATAGGAGGAGGTCCCGGGGGCTTGTACTTCGCGCTGCTCGCGAAGAAGGCATGGCCGCGCTGGGACATCACGGTGTACGAGAGGAACCGGCCCGACGACACCTTCGGCTTCGGCGTGGTGTTCTCCGACCAGACCCTCGACACCTTCAAGGCCTACGATACCGTCACCTACGAGCGGATCCGGCGGCGCTTCGCCTACTGGGGCGACGTGGACGTCGTCTACAAGGGCCGGGTGATGCGCTCGGGCGGCAACGGCTTCTGCGGCTGCTCGCGCGTCGCGCTGCTCAACATCCTGCAGGACCGCGCGCGCGAGCTCGGCGTGCAGATGAAGTTCCAGCGCGAGGTGGAGGACCTGTCCGAGTTCCCCGACTCGGATCTCGTCGTCGTCGCCGACGGCATCAATTCACGAATCCGGGAGAAGCATAAGGAGCATTTTCAGCCGAGCGTCGACCTGCGTCCGAACAAGTTCACCTGGCTGGGGTCGACCAAGCCGCTCGACGCCTTCAAGTACTTCTTCCGCGAGACCCCGCAGGGCATCATCCTCGCGCACTGCTACCAGTACGAGGCCGACCGCTCGACCTGGGTGATCGAGACCGACGAGACGACCTGGCGCAACTTCGGCTTCGACCGGATGGGCGAGCAGGAAATGACCTTGGCTTTGGAAAAAATCTTCGCGGAGGAGCTCGAAGGCCATCCGCTCATCGCCAACCGCTCGGTCTGGAGGAACTTTCCCAACATCACCAACAAGACGTGGGTGAAGGACAATGCGGTGCTCGTGGGCGATGCCAAGGCCACGGCCCACTTCTCGATCGGCTCCGGGACCAAGCTGGCAATGGAGGATGCCATCGCGCTTTACGAGGCCTTGCGTTCAGAGGAATCCGTAAAACCTGCACTCAGGAAATATGACACCGCCCGGCGCGAGGAGGTCGAGAAGACGCAGCATGCGGCGAATGTGTCGCTCGCCTGGTTCGAGCACATGAAGCGCTACTGGGGCATGGACCCGCAGCAGTTCGCCTTCGGCGTCATGTCGCGCTCGAAGCAGATCACTTGGGAGAACCTCGAGCTGCGCGACCCCCGCTTCATCAAGGAAATTCACAGGTGGTATGCGGCAAGGGTGAAGCAGCAGGGATTCGATATCGACCTCGAGAATCCCCCGGTGCCGATGTTCACGCCCTTCCGCCTGCGCGACATGGTGGTGGAGAACCGCGTGGTCGTCTCGCCGATGGACCAGTACTCTGCGGTCGACGGCGTGCCCGGCGACTGGCACTTCGTGCACCTGGGCAGCCGCGCCGTCGGCGGCGCGGGCCTGGTGTACGTCGAGATGACCTGCCCCTCGCCCGAGGCGCGCATCTCGCCGGGAGACACCGGCCTGTGGAACGAGGCGCAGCGCGACGCCTTCAAGCGCATCGTCCAGTTCTGCAAGGCCCACTCCAAGGCGAAGATGTGCATGCAGCTCGGCCACTCCGGGCGCAAGGGCTCGACGCAGCTCGGCTGGGAGCGGATGGACCATCCGCTGGAGACGGGCAACTGGCCGGTGGTGTCGGCCTCGCCGATCCCCTACTACGAAGGCATTTCGCCGGTACCGAGGGAGATCCGGGAAGATGACATGAAGAAGATCGTCGACGACTTCGTTCGCTCGACCCGGTATGCAGACCAGGCCGGCTTCGACATGCTCGAGATCCATATGGCGCACGGCTACCTGCTGGCGAGCTTCATCTCGCCGCTCACGAACCGGCGGACCGACGCCTACGGCGGAAGCATCGAGAACCGCATGCGCTTCCCGCTCGAAGTGTGGAAGGCTTGCAGAAAGGCATTCAATGAAAGGAAGCCCATGTCGGTGCGCATCTCGGCGAGCGACTGGGCGCCCGGCGGGCTGTCGGGCGAGGACCTAATCGCCCTCACGCGCATGCTGAAGGAGGCGGGCTGCGACCTCATCGACTGCTCGAGCGGCCAGACGGTGCCCCACCAGAAGCCGGTGTACGGCCGGATGTACCAGGCGCCGTTCTCCGACTGGGTGCGGAACGAGGTCGGGATCGCCACGATGACCGTCGGTGCCGTGACGAGCGCAGACCAGGTGAACACGCTGCTGGCGGCGGGAAAGGCGGACCTGGTGGCGCTCGCGCGCCCGCACCTCGCGAACCCGTACTTCACGCTGCAGGCATCGGCCTGGTACCAGCACATGGACCAGTTCTGGCCGCCCCAGTACCTTTCGGGCCGCGACCAGGCGTTCCGCAACGCCGAGCGCGAGCGCGCGGAGCTCGCCGAGCTGCGCCTGCGCGCCCGGCCGGCGAGCCATGAAGTCAAGGACGCCGCCGTCAAGAAAGCCGCCTGAGTGCTCGAGCGCCTTGGCAAGTACGAATTGAAGGGCGTGCTCGGAAAGGGCGCGACCGGCACCGTGTACCGCGCCGCCGACCCGTTCGGCCAGCGCGAAGTCGCCCTCAAGGTGATGCAGGAGCTCTCGACGGATCCAAACGAGGCGCGCAAGCTCCTGCGCTTCTTCCAGAACGAGGCGGCGCTCGCCGGAAAGCTGCGTCATCCGCACATCGTCAGCATCCTCGACGCCGGCGTGGAGCGGGCGCCGAACGGCGAGACGCTGCGCTATCTGGTGATGGAGCTCGTGGAGGGCGAGGCGCTCACGCGCTACTGCCAGCCGGGCGCGCTCCTCGATCCCGTCGCGGTGCTGGGCATCGCGTACAAGTGCTGCAAGGCGCTCGAGTTCGCGAACGGCCTGGGCGTCGTGCACCGCGACATCAAGCCCGCCAACATCCTGGTGCGCTCGGACCTCGACATCAAGGTCTCGGACTTCGGCGCCGCGCAGCTCGCGCATGCGCAGGTGACGCAGGTCTCGGGCGTGGGCTCGCCGGCGTACATGTCGCCGGAGCAGGTGCGCGACGAGGAGATCGACTTCCGCTCCGACATGTTCTCCCTCGGCGGCGTGCTCTATCACCTGCTCACCGGCGTGCGGCCGTTCCAGGGCGCCACGACCTTCGAGCTGACCGAGGCGATCGTCGCAAGCTCGCCCCCGCCGCCGTCGCAGCTGCGCCCCGGCGTGCCCGCGGCGCTCGACGACCTGGTACTGCGGGCGCTGGCCAAGCGGCGCGAGGAGCGTTTCTCGAGCTGGAGCGAGCTCGCTGCCGCGCTCGGCGACCTGCTCGGGCTCGGGCGCGGGGGGGCGGCCCTGACCGACGCCGAGAAGTTCGCCGCGGCGCGCCGCCTGCGCTTTTTCCACGACTTCAGCGATGGCGAGCTCTGGGAGGCGGTGCGCATCTCGCACTGGCATAACTACCCGGCGGGCGAGGAGCTGATCCGCGAAGGCACGCAGGACGAGCATTTCTATGTCGTCGCGTCGGGCCTGCTCAAGGTCACGCAGCGCGGCAAGCTCATCAACGCGGTGAGCCCGGGCGAGTGCATCGGCGAGATGGCGTACGCTCGCCGCGACAGCCAGAGGAACGCGACGGTGACGGCGGTCGAGCCGAGCTGGGCGATGCGCCTGAGCGTCGGCGAGGTCGACCGGCTGTCCGATTCCGCCCGCGCGCGCTTCACGAGCGCCTTCCTCGCCAGCATGGCGGAGCGGCTCGCCCTGCTGGGCGAGCGGCTGGTCGCGATGGACCCCAAGGCGGGCCTGGTCTAGCGCTATCATTCCCCCATGAAAAGCCCTTCTCTTCTCATCGCTCTTGCGCTGGCGGCGCTGCCCGCCGCCGCGTCGTACGACGCGAACGGCGTCCCGCTCGGCGCGCACGAGCGCCAAGTGAAGGAGCGCTACCCGAGCGCGTACTGCAAGGCGCTCGAATGGTCGAGCCTCGCCGCGGATCGTCGCTGCGACGACTCGCGCGCCGATTTCGCCGGCATCAAGGCGCGCATCACCTTCTACCTGAAGAACGGCGCCGTGCAGGCGTTCGATGTGCGCTTCGACGGCAAGCAGGTGAAGCGCATCATGCCGGCGCTGCGCGAGAAGTACGGCAAGCCGGACCTCGAGGGCGAGGACCCCGAGCGCCGCTACTTCCGCGCGGAATGGAAGGACAAGGCCGACCGCGCGGTGCTCGTGTCCGACCTGGAGAAGCGCCGGGCCTCGCTCCTCGTCTCGCGCGGGAACTTCGAGGAAGAGATCTACCGGGTCCGCTGATGCGCGTGTCCCCGAAGGAGGTCATGGCGCGGCTTTCCGCCGCCGGCGAGATCGGCCTGCTCGACGTGCGCGAGCAGGGGGTTCACTACCGCGGTCACCCGTTCTTCGCCTGCGCGCTGCCGCTTTCGCGACTCGAGATGATGGTCGAGGACCTCGTGCCGCGGCGCACGGCGCCGCTCGTAGTGCTCGACGGCGGCGAGGGCGAGGGTCTCGCGGAGAAGGCGCAGGCCCGCCTGCGCGAGCTCGGCTACGCCGAGGTGTCAATAATGGAGGGCGGCTGCGCCGGGTGGAAGGCCGCCGGCGGCGAGCTCTTCAGCGGCGTCAACGTGCCCTCGAAGGCCTTCGGCGAGTTCGTCGAGCACCACTACGACACGCCGCGGATGCCGCCTCAGGACATCAAGAAACTGCTCGATGAGAAGAGAAAGCTGGTGATCCTCGATTCACGTCCATTCGAGGAATACCACCGCATGAACATCCCCGGGGGCGTCGATGCGCCGGGCGCGGAGCTCGCATGGCGCGTGCACGACCTCGCGCCCGACCCCGACACGCTCGTCGTCGTCAACTGCGCCGGGCGCACGCGCTCGATCATCGGGTGCCAGTCGCTGCGCAACGCGGGCATCCCGAACCCGGTCGTGGCGCTCAAGGACGGCACCATGGGCTGGGAGCTCGCCGGCTTCGAGGTCGAGCGCGGCTCGACGCGCGTCGCGCCGCCGCCCTCCGAGGAGGGCCGCAAGCGCGCCCGGGCCGTGGCCGCGAACGTGGCGAAGCGGTTCCAGGTGAAGTTCGCAAATAGAGGAACCGTCGAAGAGTGGAAGGCCGATCCGTCCCGCACTTTGTACATCCTCGACGTGCGCACCCGAGAGGAGTTCGAGGCGAAGCGCATCGCCGGCTCGCGCCACGCGCCCGGCGGGCAGCTCGTGCAGGCGACAGACGAGTTCATCGGCGTGCGCAACGCCCGGGTGGTGCTCGTGGACCCCGAGCGGGTGCGCTCGGTGATGACCGCCTCGTGGCTCAACCAGATGGGCTGGGACGACGTTTACGTACTCGAGCCCGAAGGCGCCGACGGCTTCGCGGGCTGGCCGACCGAAAACGGGCCGCGAAGAAAGACTGTCCTCGGCCTGAAGCAGTGGCCAACCGCAACGAGCGTCGAAAACGCCACCGTGCTGGATTTCTCGACGAGCCTCAAGTTTCGCGCGCGGCATGTCCCCGGCGCCTGGTGGGCGGTCCGTTCGCGTCTCCAGGAAGCAAGAAACAAAGTGGGAGAAGCCCGCTCCCTGGTCCTGACCTCGGAGGACGGGGTGCTCGCGCAGCTCGCGGCGCCCGAGGCCGCGGCGCTATGGACGGAGGCCGAAGTGAAGGTGCTCAAGGGCGGCAACGCCGCGTGGTTCGCGGCCGGCCGGCCCGCGGAGGAAGGGCTCGAGCGCCGGACCACCTCGCTCGACGACGTCTGGTACAAGCCCTACGACCACGAGCACGGCTCGGACTACGAGAAGCACGCCCGCGAGTACCTCAGCTGGGAGGTCGCGCTGGTCGAGCAGATCAGGCGCGACCCCACCATCCGCTTTCGCGCCTACTAGCCGACTTTCTTCAAGGCGGCGACGGCTTTCGCCTGGTCCTCCGCGCTGTCGAGCGCGATGTAGCTGATGAATTTCTTGCCGATCGCCACGCCGGACATGCCGCGGAAGTTGATCCCGGCCTGCGCGAGGGCGCGCGCGATTTTCGAGCCCAGGCCGGCCTTGTCGCCGCCCTCGATGCGCACGGAGTGGATGTTGGCGGGCTTGGCCATGCCGGCTTCCTGCGCGGCCTTGGTGGCCTTCGCTCCCTTGATCGGCGTCACGAACATCACGCCCTGTCCCGGGGTCTCGGTGCGCCGCGCGAGCACCATCTCGAGGTTCGCGCCCGCCCGGGCGAGCGCCTCGAGCTTCGCCGCGGCGCCGCCGGGCCGGTCCTCGAGCGTCACGACCCACACGTCGGCCTTCGTCGCTTTGAGTGCCATGGATCCCTCCTCTGGTTGGGAGGACTAATTTACTCCCACGGCGTCAGCGCGGGTAGGACCCGCCGTTGACGTCGATCGTGGTGCCGCTCACGTAGTCGGGGCTTTCGGTGCCGAGCCAGAAGATGGCCTGCGCCACCTCCTCGGGGCGGCACGGCCGTCCCGAATGGACCGAGCGCATCACGGCGTCCTTGCGCGATTGCGGAAGCTGCTCGTACATGTCGGTGCTCGTCGGGCCGGGGGCCACCGCGTTCACCAGCACGCCCTCGCGCCCCAGGTAGCCGGCGTAGCTCTTGGTGACGTTGAGGAGCGCCGCCTTCGACGCGCCGTACCAGAGGTCGGGGTGGCCGGTGAAGGCGGCCACCGAGCCGACGTTGACGATGCGCCCGGCGCGGCGCCTGCGCATCTGCGGCGCCACCGCCTCGATGAGCGCCACCGGCGCCAGGAGGTTCACGGTGAGGATCTCGAGCGCGTCGGCGTCCGGGAAGGCGTCGTGCGGGTGGCAGTAGAGCGTCCCGGCGTTGTTCACCAGAACATCGATAGTTCCCAGTCCGGAGATCAATCCGGGGATGCCGGTGAGATTGTTCAGATCGAACTCGACCCGCGCATCCGCCGGCAGGTCGCACTTCGAGAAGTCCTTGTCCAGGCCGAGAACCCGGAAGCCGGCGCGGAGGAAGAGGTGCGCGGCGGCAAGCCCGATGCCGCGCCCGGCGCCGGTGACGAGCGCCGCCTTCAAGCCGCGAGGCCGGGCATGGTGAAGCCGCTCGCTTTCAGCTCGCCAATAAGCTGTTCTTCCTGAGAAGAACTCAATTCGATCAGCGGGGGACGGCAGACCTTCCACTGCGGATCGTTGCCGAAGTGGGCGACCGCCGCCTTGAGCGCGGCGATCATCGGCTGCTTCTGCACGATCTTGCGCGTCGCGGTGATGCCGGCCTGCAGCCGGTCGGCGTCCGCGGAGCGCCAGTTGCGGAACACCTTGTCGATCGGCCCGGGGTTGATGTTGCCCGTGGCGGTGATGCAGCCCTTGCCGCCGTTCCTCATGTTGTCGAGGAGGAACACTTCGCTGCCGGCGAAGACGTCGAAGCCGTCCTTGGCGAAGGCATCGAGCATCGCCTTCGTGTTCGACCAGTCGCCCGAGGAGTCCTTCACGCCGGCCACGATTCGCGGGTATTTGCTCAAGAGCCTTTCTATCAACTGCAAAGAAATGGGGACCTGCGAAACCGGCGGGATGTGGTAGAGGTAAAGCTGCAGGCGCTCGTCGCCGACGCGCTCGATCACCTCGGCGAAGTTGCGGTACAGGCCTTCGTCGGGCACGCCCTTGTAGTAGAAGGGCGGCAGCATCAGCACGCCCGCGCAGCCGAGGTCCACCGCGGCGCGCGTCATCTCGATCGAGTCGGAAAGGGCGCTGTGGCCCGTGCCGGGCATCAGGGCCGACGGCGGGACGCCCCCGGTCACCAGGGCTTCCAGCAATTTTCTTTTCTCCGCCACGGACATCGAGTTCGCTTCGCTGTTGGTGCCGAAGACGGCGAGCCCGGAGCAGCCGCTCTTCAGGAGCCAGCGGCAGTGGCGCACGAAACGCTCGGCGTCGGGGGCGTAGTCCTTGCGAAACGGCGTGATGACCGGGGCCAGCACGCCGACGATGCGTTCTATCTTTGCCATGGGGACCTGCTGTAGAGTGCAGCCGCGATTATGGCCGACCTCGCCCAAGCCGTGAACATCGAGGACCTCCGGGAGCTCGCGCGCAGGCGCCTGCCGCGGGCGATCTTCGATTTCTTCGACGGCGGCGCCGAGGACGAGGTGACGCTGCGCGCGAACCGCGCGGCCTTCGAGCGCGTGCGGCTGCTGCCGCGGGTGCTGGTCAACGTGGCCGAGGTCGACACCCGGATAGCGCTCTTCGGAAAGGAGACCCGTCTTCCCCTGGCGATCGGCCCGACCGGCGGCATCGGGGCGGGGCGCCCGGGCGCGGACCTGATGCTCGCGCGCGCCGCGAAGGCCCATGGCATTCCCTTCACCCTCGCCACGCCGGCGACCGCCTCGATCGAGCGCGTCGCCGCCGAGGTGGGCGGGCGCCTGTGGTTCCAGCTCTACGTCGTGCGCGACCGGGAGTTCAGGGAGAAGCTGGTCAGGAGGGCGAGCGATGCAGGCTACGAGGCGCTGCTCCTGACCGTCGACCTGCCGGTGTCGGGCAAGCGCGAGCGCGACCCGAGGAACGGCTTCGTCACGCCCTACCGCCCGAACTGGCGCAATTCCCACGACGTGCTCGGCAAGCCCGGATGGCTGCTCGACCTCCTGCGCCACGGCCTGCCGGGCATGGAGAACTTCGAGGGCTACAAGTTCTCCAGCACCAAGGTGACCGACATCGCCACTGCGGTCGGCCGCGAGATGGATGCCGCGTTCGACTGGGAGGAACTCAAGCGCCTGCGCGAGCTGTGGCCGGGAAAGCTGCTTATCAAGGGCGTGGAGCGGGCCGACGACGCCGAGCGCGCGGCGGCGATGGGCTGCGACGGCGTGGTGGTGTCCAACCACGGCGGCCGGCAGCTCGACGGCGCTGCTCCGACGCTGGAAGCGTTGCCGGAGATCGTCAAAGTCGTCAACAACAAGCTTTCCATACTCCTGGACGGCGGGGTACGGCGCGGCGTGGACATCATCAAGGCGCGCGCCCTCGGCGCGCAGGCCGTGCTTACCGGGCGCGCGACGCTCTTCGGCGTGATGGCGGGCGGCGAGCCGGGCGCGCGGCGCGCGCTGGAGATCCTGTCGAACGAGCTCGAGCGCGCGATGAAGCTTTGCGGGGTGCGCTCGATCGCGGAGATCGGGCCCGAGCTCCTCTGGCGAAATCCCTGACGTAGGGCGGCGGAGTGAAGAGCCACTCGAACGCGTCGTAGTAGCGCTCCGCCGGCTGGCCGGCGTAGATGTCGTTCCTCACCCGGCGCTCGAGGCCGTCGGGCACGTGGAAGATCATGCCGATCAGCCGGTTCGCCGAGATCTGCACGCGGGAGGCGCGGATAAGCCGCTCCCGCTGGTATGCCTGGAAAGCGAAAGAAAAATCCCCGTTCGCCGCGTCGGCGCAGGCGCCCAGGCACACCGCGTCCTCCATCGCCATCGCCGCGCCCTGCGCCATGTACTGGAGCATGAAGTGCGCCGCGTCGCCGAGCAGCGTGACGCGCCCTTGCGTCCAGTTCTCCACCGGCTGGCGGTACAGGAGCATCCAGCGCCGGAATTCCTGGGGAATCCTCATCAGGCTCAGGATCTTGTCGCAGTAGTGCGAGAAGAAAGGCAGCGCCTCGCGCGGCGTGGCGAGCTCGTTGTGCCCGCCGCTCGTGTGCTTGCCGATCACGGTGGCGACGAGGTTGAAGAGCTTCCAGCCGCGCAGCGGGTAGTGGACGATGTGCGTGTCGTGCGCCGCCC